>WBZN01002161.1_pt1 | contig 11158 bp, 8 predicted proteins | sample 5204281 | NCBI WGS metagenome assembly WBZN01 (sample SAMN12344347, study PRJNA552823) | activated sludge metagenome | biome: Activated sludge suspended growth; feature: Nitrification reactor; material: Wastewater; isolation source: activated sludge from nitrification reactor of wastewater treatment... | reverse complement strand
ACTGGCAAGGCACCCAGCAACTTGCCCAGGCGGCGCGCGAGGACCTGGTGAGCGTATTCATCCTGCCGCCCTCGACCCGCACGCTGGAGCAGCGGTTGAAGACCCGTGCCCAGGACAGCGCCGAAGTGGTGGCCAAGCGCATGGCCAAGGCGTCGGACGAGATGAGCCACTGGGCCGAATACGACTACATCATCGTCAACGACGACCTCGACACCAGCATCGCCCGGGTGCGCGCCATCCTCACCGCGGAGCGCCTGAAGCGTCAGCGCCAGATCGGCCTCGCCGAATTCGTGAAGGGCCTGCGCGAGGGGCAGTAGCCCATCCCCCATCGCTGAGTTCGTCATGGCATGGCTTGGCCATGCCATCCACGAGTTTCCTTCCGCGCGACTGTTGCAGCCCAGCCGAACTCGTGGATCCCAAGGCCAAGCCTTGGGATGACGGCGGTGTTGCCGTGGTGTTTCAGGTCGGCTCCCGACGTGCGCGTACCGCCCGCGCCAGGGCGGCGAATTGCGCGACGCTCAATTCTTCCGCCCGTGAGGTTGGGGCGATCCCGGCGGCGGCCAGCAGGCCCTCGATTTCTTCGACGCCCAGGCTGCGCAGACTCTGGCGCAGCATCTTGCGGCGCTGGCCGAAGGCGGCCTGGGTCACGCGTTCCAGGTCTTCGACCCGCGCCGGTGCCGCCGGCTCAGCCAGCGGGATCAGCTCGACCACGCTGGAAGTCACCTTGGGCGGCGGCACGAAGGCGCGCGGCGGCACGTCGAACAGCCGGCGCGGCTTGGCGAGGAACTGCGTGAGCACGCTCAGCCGCCCGTAATCCTTGGTCCGCGGCACGGCGACCAGGCGGTCGGCGACCTCGCGCTGCACCATGACGGTGATCGACTTGAAGGCCGCGCCCGCCTGCAGCCATTTGATGATCAGCGGGGTCGCGATGTTGTACGGCAGGTTGGCGACGATGCGGCGCGGCGCCTGGCCCAGCGCGGCGCAGTCGATCGCCAGGGCGTCGCCCTCGATCACGGTCAGGTGGCCGGGATAGGCTGCCGCGATCTCCGCCAGCGCGCCGCGGCAGCGGGCGTCGCGCTCGATGGCGATCACCTGCCTGGCGCCGTGGGCGAGCAGCGCCCGGGTCAGGCCGCCCGGACCCGGCCCGATCTCGATGACGGTGCCGCTGCCGAGATCGCCGGCGGCGCGCGCGATCTTGCCCGTCAGGTTCAGGTCGAACAGGAAGTTCTGGCCGAGGGAGCGCCGCGCCGCGAGATCGTATTTGGCGATGACCTCGCGCAGCGGCGGCAGGCCGTCTTCCGCCATCATAGGCGGATGTCGATCACCGCCGCGCGCCGCAGATCGCTCAGATAGCCGCGCGCAAGGGTCTCCAGCCGCTGCTGGCCGAGCCGGTCGGCGATGGCGGTGCGCGACAACGCCTCGTCGTCGCCGGCCTGGCGGTCGCAGATCACATACATCGCGATGCCCTGGTTGATTCGGATCGGATCCGACGGCAGGTCGATCGGCTGGTTGATCGCCATGTTGCGCGCTTCCTTGGGCAGCTCGCTGACCAGGACGTTGCCGAGCTCGCGATAGACCGCCGGCGCGGCATCGGCAGCGATCTGCGACATCTGCTCGCAGCCCTCGATTTGCGGCGCCAGGGTCTTGGCCTGGGAGATCGCGCGGTTGACCTCGTTCTCGGCCGCATTGGCGGTGAGCGGCCAGAGCAGCAGCTTGACGTTGACTGTGCCGTCGGCGGTATCGGCGGCGCCGGAGACCCGCGTCTCCTTGGCGAAGGCGATGTAGTAGCCGCCGGTGCCGCGCACCGGGCCGATCACCTGGCCGGTCGGCGCGGCCTGGATCTCCTTCGCCACGGCGGGCTCGATCTGATCAACCCGCAACCAGCCCCAATCGCCGCCTTTGAGCGCGCCTTCGTCCTGGGAGAACTCGCTGGCCAGCGATTCGAAGTCGGCGCCGGCGTTGAGCTGCTCGATCAGGCGCTCGCCGGAATCGCGGGTCGACGCCTCCTGGTCGGGCGCGTCAACCGCCAGGAATATCTGGTACAGCTTGTACTCGGTCTGGCCGACCGTGGCGCGGATGCGCTTGGCCTCGTCGTTGATCTCCTGGTCGGTGATGGTGATGCGCGGCCGGAGCTTGCGCTGCACCAGGCGCGCCCAGCTCAACTCGGCGTTCATCTGGTCGGCCAGCGCCTCGGGCAGGATGCCGTTGCTGCGGAGGAAATCCTCCAGCTCCTGGCGCGACATCTTGTTGCGCTCGCCGATCGCGTCGATGCGCTTGTCGATATCGGCGGGGTTGACGCGGACGCCTTCCCGCTTGGCCTCCTGCAGCTTCAGGCGATCGTCGATCAGGTTGCGCAGCACCTGCGGCATCAGGCGGTCGCGCGTTTCCGGCGTGTCCTCGAGATGCGCCGACAACATCGCCATCTTCAACCGCATGTAGATGTCGAGCTCGCTGATGATGTCCTCGTTGACCACGGCGGCGATGCGCATGGAATCCTGCGCCGCCGCCGGCGGGCACGCCGCGCCCGCGACCAGGGCAGTCAGCAGGGCGAGGCACGGGACCAGGTGCCGGGTGAATTTGACGATCGCGCTACGTGGCATCCGCATCTCTGTCTGGCAACCTAGAACGGCACGTCGATGCCGCCGAGGTTCTTGAAGTTGAAGGAGAGGAAGAACGCGAAGTCGCCTTCGGTTTCTTCCGTATCGCCCGCGGGCGTATAGGTGGCGGATAGATCTATCTCGAAGCATTCGTCGAGGTATTTCAGCCCGCCGCCGACCGACAAGAGCCGTGTCTCGGCCAGATCATAGGCCGAACTGGCGTTCACAGACCAGTAGTCCGCGAAGTTGGCGCCCACCGCGGCGCTCACTTGTTCGCGATCCTCGAACTCGATGCCGTCCGAGTTGATGAACGCATAGGCGGCGGAGACGTAGCCATATTCATTCCCATACGAGGCGCGGGCCTCGTGGCGCTGGAAGCTGCCCTCGTCGACGTCGAAGCGGAAACGGTAACTGAGGTCGATACCGTTGCCGGGCCGCAGCTGCAGGCGTCCGACGACGTCGGTCAGGTCGTCCTGGATGCCGCCGCTCTCGCGGAATTCGTCATTGTCGTCGTGGTCGAGCTGGAAGCTCTGGCCGACAAAGGCATTGATGCTGCCGCTGTTGGGCAGAAAGCCGGACCAGTTGACGCCATAGGTGACCCGGCTCCCGGTATCGGCGCGGTCCCAGCCGGCGAAGCGGTCGCTGAGAAAGATGTTGGTGTCGTCAAGCTCGAAGGCGCGGCTGTCCTCGTTGGGGATCTTGCCGGTATTGCCGGTGTCCGGCGCCGCCACCAGCTGGAAAATCGGTTCGAAGACCTGCGTGAAGCTGGGGGTCGCGCGCACCAGGGGATAGCGCCAGTCGAAGGTGAGCTTCGGCACCGCCCGGAACACGGTGCCGTCGAAATCGTCGCCGGTCGGGTCGCGTGCGTCGCTGTCCGGATCGACGTCGTGGGCGACGTGGATGGTCGTCGGCATCGAGAACGTCAGGCGGTAGATGTCGCCAATCGAGCTGGTGTAGGGCAGCGTCCAATAGGGCTCGGCGGCGATGCGCACCACCTCGCGGCCGTCGATGCGGCGCAGGTTCATGAAATTGGCATCGACGCCCCAATAGGCGCCGGCGACGCCCGGCTCGCCGACGAAGCGGTAGTCCAGCATCGGCGCGATGATCGGCAGCTGCTCGCCGTCCAGGCTGCCCTTCGTCGTCTGGAACGCATAGCCGCGGGCGTTGGCGTAGGAGCGGCCGAAGAATCCCTCGACCCAGGCGGTGTCGGTCAGGATGTCGCGCGAGCCGAGATGGAAGCGGCGCAGATAGGTCTTGTCGAGGGTGGCCTTGAAGTCGAAGCCGGCGCGCCAATCGTCGTTGAGGTTGAACAGGCCGTCGCCTTCGACATGGCCGCGCAGCTTGTCGTGCAGCTCGTGCCGCTCATCGGAGTTGAGCTCCTCGGACAGCCGGTCTTCGACCGTGGCCGAGCCTTGCAGGCGGAAGCGGCCGTTGCGGACGCGCTGGCGGTATTCCAGCATGCCGACGGCGCCGGGGCCTTCCTGCAGCTCGCCGCCGAAGCGCAGGATGGGCGTGAAGGTGACATCCTTGTCCGGCCCGAGGGTGACGTAATAGGGCGTGCGCACCTGAGTGCCGGACTTGCTCGAGAAGTTGAGCGAGGGAGACAGGAAACCGGTCTGCCGCTGCACGCCGAAATCCGGATGCCGGAACCACGGCGTGTAGAACACCGGCACGCCGAACATCTCCAGCCAGGCGTTGTGATAGGTGATGGTCTTGTTCACCTTGTCGCGCACCGCCTCATAGGCCTTCACCTGCCACAGGGGCGCGCGGCTTGGATCGGTGGCGCAGGGCGCGCAGGGCGTGTAGACGCCCTTGTGCAGCACCTCCTTGCGGTTCTGGTCGAGCCGCTCGGCCGAGCTCGCCGCCAGCCGCGCGTTGTCCTTCAGCAGCATGCGGAAATCGCGCAGGATGCCTTCCTTCACGTCGTCGGTGACGTCGGCATAGGAGGCGAACTGGGTGTCGCCGTCCGGCTCCAGGATCACCACGTTGCCGGCGGCGGTGATGCGCTTGGTGCGCTCGTTGTAGGTGACCACGTCGGCTTTGACGATCTTGCCGCTGCGCAGGATTTCGACATGGCCGCGGGCGACGAAGATGCCGAGGTTCTCGTCGTGACCGACCTCGTCGGCGATCAGGTTGATGTTGTCGCCCTCTTCGGCGCCGAGCGTCCCCGGCTTCGCCGGGGTCGGGACGAACGGCGTCGTGTTCGGCGCCTGCGGGAAGACGATATCCTGCGCCAGGGCCGACGGGATGGCGAACCACAGCCCCACGCCGGCGGCAAGGACCGCCGGCATCAGCCTGCTCCGCTTGAACCGCGTTAGGTTGCGTCGCCGCGCCGCCACGATAAAACGATCACTCCCCCAGCGCCGTCTCGCGCCATCCCCCGAGGGGCCGGCGCGCAAACCGCCTATGCCAAAACCCTGCCTTCGGGACCCATTTGATTCGGGTCCTCGGCCGCCCAAGAGCCGGCCTCGCCTTGCCCTCGAAAAGGCCGGGCTAAGGTAGCATGTTGTCGGCAATCGTCTACATTTTTCATGGCTTTAGCCAAAGTCGCGTGGCCCCCTGGACAGCTTGCGAAAAGCCTGCGAAGAGTGCTGTCACGAGCCAGTTTCAGATCCGCCCGGCGCCGGCCGCGGCATTTCCCGTCCACGAGGTCCATCCATGAAAGTCGCGTTCGCCAAGCCGGAGCTCCCGAACACCGGCACCATCGTCGCCCTGGTCGCCGAGGGGCGCAAACTGGGCAAGCTCGCCCACCAGCTGGACAAGGTAACCAAGGGCGCCGTCGCCCGGGCCTTGGAGGCCAGCCGCTTCAAAGGCGGCGCGGAAGAGTTCCTGACACTCCTGGCGCCGGCCGGGATCGACGCCGCCCGCATCATCCTGGCCGGAATCGGCGCGCCGGCGAAATATGACGCCTTGGCGGCGCAGTCGCTGGGCGGCCGGCTGGTGGCGGCCTTGAACGGCGCCGGCGAGAAGGAGGCGGCCGTGTGGGTCGAGCCCCTGGCCGAGGCCAAGCTGTCGGAGGCCGAACTCGCGGCCAATATCGCCTATGGCGCCCGGCTGCGGAGCTACCGCTTCGACAAATACAAGACCAAGGAGAAGCCGGAGCAGAAGCCGAGCCTGAAGCGCTTCAACGTGCTGACCGCCGACACCAATGCCGCGCGCAAGGATTTCGACCCGCTGGACAAGACCGCGGACGCGGTCAACTTCGCCCGCGACCTGGTTTCGGAGCCGGCCAATGTCATCTATCCGGTGACGCTCGCCGCCGAGGCGCGCAAGCTTGCCGAACTCGGTGTCAAGATCGAGGTCCTGGGCGAGAAGGAGATGCAGCGGCTGGGCATGGGCGCCCTGCTCGGCGTCGGCCAGGGCAGCGAGCGGGAAAGCCAGCTGGTGGTCATGCAATGGCTGGGCGCCTCGGACGCCAAGGCGAAGCCCGTCGCCTTCGTCGGCAAGGGCGTCACCTTCGACACCGGCGGCATCTCGATCAAACCGGCCGCCGGCATGGAAGACATGAAATGGGACATGGCCGGTTCCGCCGCGGTCATCGGCACCATGCGGGCGCTGGCCGCGCGCAAGGCCAAGGTCAACGCCATCGGCGTGGTCGGGCTGGTGGAGAACATGCCCTCGGGTTCCGCCCAGCGTCCGGGTGACATCGTCACCTCGATGTCGGGCCAGACCATCGAGGTGCTGAACACCGACGCGGAAGGCCGCCTCGTGCTGGCCGACGCAATGTGGTACTGCCAGGAGAACTTCAAGCCGAAGGTGATGATCGACCTGGCGACCCTGACCGGCGCCATCCTGATCGCGCTCGGCACCGTCTATGGCGGCCTGTACGCCAATGACGACAAGCTGGCCGAGCAGCTGGCCGAGAGCGGCAAGGCGACCGGCGAGCTGCTCTGGCGCATGCCGCTGGCGCCCGCCTACAACAAGATGATGGACAGCCCCGCCGCCGACGTGAAGAACATCAGCGGCAGCCGCAACGCCGGCAGCATCACCGCGGCCGAATTCCTGCAGCGCTTCGTGCAGCGCGGCGTGCATTGGGCCCATCTCGACATCGCCGGCATGGCCTGGGCGGACAAGGATGCGCCGACCAGCCCGCGCGGCGCCACCGGCTACGGCGTGCGCCTGCTCGACCGGCTGGTGGCGGCGCACTACGAAGAGGCCTGAGGCCTCTTCGCGGCGCCGCGCACGGCAAGCCTATGAGCGAGATCCGCTTCTATCACCTGCAGCGCGCCTCGCTCGAGGAGACGCTGCCGGTGATGCTGGAGCGGGCCTACAGCCGCGGCGACCGCGCGCTGGTCGTCGCCGGCTCGCCCGAGCGGGTCGAGGCGCTCGCCGCGCATCTGTGGACCTACCGGCCGGACGGCTTCCTGCCGCATGGCAGCGCCAAGGACGGCGACGCGGCGGAGCAGCCGATCTACCTGACCGCCGGCGCGGAAAGCCCCAACACCGCGAAGATCCTCTTTCTCTGCGACGGCGCCGCGCGCCAGGATGTCGGCGGCTTTGCCCTGGTCTGCGAGATGTTCGACGGCAATGACGATATCGCCGTCGCCGCCGCGCGCGACCGCTGGAAGGCCTACCTGCAATCCGGCCATCAGCTGATCTACTACCAGCAATCGCCCGGCGGGAAATGGGAAGAGAAGGCGCGCAGCGGATAGCGCCGTTGCCGCCCGCTACTTCAGCTTCCGGTACGCGGTGAACACCAGCACCATGTTGACCGTCTTGTCGTCATTCGACAGCGGCAGGAACAGGTTCGCTTCGTCCCCGAAGCGGTCGTCGGCCTGGGCGAAATACTCGTCGTCCAGATAGGGCATGCGGTTGTCGACCGCCTGGCGATAGCAGTCGAGCGCATTCTCGGCCGAAGGGCCGTGAAACGCCTCGGCGACCCGCCGTCCGGTTGGATCGCCGCTGCGAATCTCCACTTCGCGCGTCCCGACCAGGCGGTAGACGAAATCCGCCTTGCCCGTCGCATCATGGACGACGTCGACCAGGATCATGAACGGCAGCAGCGCCTTCATCTCCGCCGGGTCGATGTCGGCGCGGGCCGGCATGCGCCGGTTGCCGCGCTTGCGCTGCCAGTACGCGAACATCTGCCGGATGCTCTCCGGCACGCCGGCAAGGGCCTCGGGATCGGGATCGTCCGGGTTCAGCAGCGGCATCGTGGGACCGAGTCGGATTCCCGCCAATATACACCGAGTTCAACCGCCGGTCGTCCAGCCGCTCAGCCGCCGCCTGATGTCGGCGGCGAACGCCGCCACCGATGCCGGTAGATATCCTTGCGGGACGGAATCCCGCGCCGCGCGGGCGGTGTATTTCTCGCACACATAGAAGCAGTGCCGCCGGTCGCAGGGCGCCGGCGCCGTGGCGAATCGCACGGTCCGGTCCAGCAGGTTGCCCAGCGGCACGCCGTCGCCGCAGCGATCGACGCGGCCGTCGGCTTCGATCTTCACGTATTCCATGCCGGCATTGCACGGCCGCCCGCGATAATCCGGCAGGCCGCGCAGGAAGTTGCGGCCGGTCGGCGCGTCGATGCTCGGCCGCTCCATGATGTTGCCGTCGAACAGGGTCGGATAGGCCCGCTCGGCCAGCTTGGAATAGTGCCGGAACAATCGTCGTTCGCCGGCGGTATAGGCTTCCGGATAGCGCCGCTTGAGCACCTTGCCCTGCATCAGCTTGGGGATCGGCATCAATCCGACCGGGCGCAGGAAGTCGATGATCGTCGCGAAATCCCGCAGCACCGCCGGCGTGGCCACCACCGAAACCATGATCGGAAAGCCGCGCCGGACCAGCATCTCGGCGTTGCGCAGGAACACCGCATCGCCCTGCTTGCGCGCGCGTTCCGCCGTGTGCAGGCCGGCATTGATGTAGCTGACCCGCGCCGGGTCGACCTGCTCGGCGAAATCGGCGAGCGATGCCCCGGTCAGGTTGCTGTTCAGCGACAGGTAGTGCCGCTCGGACAAGGTGGCGCAGACCGCGGCGAAATCGGGGTAGTGGCTCGGCTCGCCCCCGGTCATATGGATCAGCCAGGTCTTGCCGGTAGCGTCGAAGGCCGCGCGCCACTGCGCCGGCGTGGCATGGACGCGGATCTTCTCGCCCAGGGCCTTCTCGTTCAGGAAGCAATAGTCGCAGCGGTAGTTGCAGGTGCGCAGCAACGCCCAGGCGCCTTCGATGTCGTACTGCATCGCTCAATCCCACGCGCAGGTTGCCGGGCACGAAAACCGGGGCGGAGGTTAGCAGACCGGTCTGGCGGCCTCAACCCACTGCCGGCCGGGTATTACTGCGCGGCCTCGAGCGCCATCTGCGCCTGCAACCAGGCCTCCTCGGCCTGCTCCAGGCGCTTGGCCACGTCGGCGTGCTTGCGCTGCCACTCGGCGATCACACTGGCGGGCTCGTTGTAGAAGCTGCGCTCGGCCATCTTCTTCTCGATGAGGTCCATCGCCGCGGTCAGCTTCTGCACCGCGAGGGCGGATTGCTCGACCTGACGCTTGAGATCGCCGGGCTCGGCAGATCTGCGCGCCGCCTTGGCCTCGGCCTTGCCCTCGGCCCGGTCGCGCTTCTCGCGCGCCTTCTCGCTGCGGCCGGGATTGAGGATCATCTCCTTGTAGTCGTTGAGGTCGCCGTCGAAGGGCTGGCAGCGGCCGTCCTTGACCAGCCAGAAGCGGTCGACGGTGAGCTCGATCAGATGCGGATCGTGGCTGATGAGGACCACTGCGCCGGGGAAGTCGTTGATCGCCTGGACCAGCGCCTGGCGGGAATCGATGTCGAGATGGTTGGTCGGCTCGTCCAGCAGCAGGATGTTGGGCGCCGCATGGGTCATCAGCGCCAGCAGCAGGCGCGCCTTCTCGCCGCCGGACAGGTTGCCGACCGGCGTGTTGGCGCGCTGCACGTCGAGGCCGAAGCGCGCGATATGCGCCCGGCATTTCTCGGAATTGAGGTTGGGCGCTGCGCGCTCCATCGACAGCAGCGGCGTGGCGTCGAGGTCGAGCTCGTCGGTCTGGTGCTGGGCGAAATAACCGACCTTCAGCTTGCGCGAGGCGCGCATCTCGCCGGCCATCGGCTGCAGCTTGCCGGCGATCAGCTTCGCCATGGTCGACTTGCCGTTGCCGTTGGACCCCAGCAGCGCGATGCGCTCGTCGGGGTCGAGGCGCATGTTGACCTTGGTGAGGATCGGCTTGCCCGGCTCGTAGCCGACTGCGACGTCGTCCATGACGATGAGGGGCGGGGCCAATTCCTCCGGCTCCGGAAACGTGAACTCGATGCCGCGCTCCTCGATCGCCGCGGCGATCGGCTGCATCTTGGCGAGCGCCTTCAGCCGCGACTGGGCCTGGCGCGCCTTGCTCGCCTTGTAGCGGAAGCGGTCGACGAAGGCCTGCATGTGCTTGCGCGCCGCGTCCTGCTTGGCCGCCGCCGCCGCCTGCAGGGCGAGGCGTTCCGCCCGCAGCCGTTCGAAATCGTCGTAGCCGCCGGTATAGAGGGTGAGCTTGCGGTCGTGCAGGTGGATGATCTTGTCGACCGCGCCGTTCAGCAGGTCGCGGTCGTGGCTCACCAGCAGCACGGTATAGGGATAGCGCTTGAGGAAATCCTCCAGCCACAGCGTGGCCTCGAGGTCGAGATGGTTGGTGGGCTCGTCCAGCAGCAGCAGGTCCGGGGCCTGGAACAGCAGCGCGGCGAGCGCCACGCGCATGCGCCAGCCGCCGGAGAAATCGCTGCAGGGCCGTTCCTGCGCGGCGGCGTCGAAGCCCAGGCCGTGCAGGATCTGCGCGGCGCGCGCCGGGGCCGCATGGGCGCCGATCTCGTGCAGGCGCTGATGGATGTCGGCGATGCGGTGCGGCTCGGTGGCGTGCTCGGCTTCGTCCAACAGCCTGGCGCGCTCGGTATCGGCGGCCAGCACGGTTTCCAGCAGACTCTGCGGACCGCTCGGGGCTTCCTGGGCGATGCGGCCGATGCGCGCGTTGTTGGGCAGGCGGATCTCGCCGGTATCGGTCTGGATCTCGCCGGCGATCAGCTTCAGCAGCGTGGTCTTGCCGGTGCCGTTGCGCCCGATCAGGCCGCCCTTGTGGCCGGCCGGCAGGGTCAGGCTGGCGCCTTCCAGCAGGGGCCGCCCGGCGACGCGGCAGGTCAGGTCGGTGATGGTTAACATGGTCGGGAATCCGGCCTTTTCTCAATATTTCCAGCACCGGACATGCGGCTCCGGCCGGGAATTCAGCCCAAGTTGCTAGCTGGCGGCGGACTGTATATAACCCCGCGCCAGTTTCGCCAACAGGAGCTCAAGGATTATGGCCAAGGAACGCACCTTCTCGATCATCAAGCCGGACGCCACGCGCCGCAATCTCACGGGCAAGATCAATGCGCATATCGAGGCCGCCGGCCTGCGCATCGTCGCCCAGAAGCGTGTGTGGCTGAGCCGCGCCCAGGCCGAGAAATTCTACGAGGTGCATGCGGCGCGCCCGTTCTACAACGACCTCTGCACCTTCATGACCAGCGGCCCGGTCGTGGTCCAGGTCCTCGAGGGCGAGAATGCCGTCGCCAAGTACCGCGACGTGATGGGCGCCACCAACCCGGCCAAT
>WBZN01001987.1_pt2 | contig 11159 bp, 10 predicted proteins | sample 5204281 | NCBI WGS metagenome assembly WBZN01 (sample SAMN12344347, study PRJNA552823) | activated sludge metagenome | biome: Activated sludge suspended growth; feature: Nitrification reactor; material: Wastewater; isolation source: activated sludge from nitrification reactor of wastewater... | reverse complement strand
GGTGGTCTCGCAACTCGTGGGCACCGGCCCGGTCGTCGCGACCATGCCAGGCGATCCGGAGCTCCTCCGCAACGTGGCGGCCAAGCTCGTCGCATCGGGGCGGGACGCGATCCTGTGCGCTCCAGATGATCAGGGCGCGACCGTGGTCCTGTTCCGCGCCCCGGGATCTGCCCTGGACTGCAGCGCGCTGTGGAAACAACTCGCCGCGCGCGCTGGCGGCAAGGGCGGCGGCAAGGCCGATCGCGCAGAAGGTAGGCTCGCTTCCACGATCGTGGATTGGCCGGCGCTGGTCGCCGAGCTGTCCTGACCGGGCCCGCCGTGGCTCGACGGTCTGCGCCACGACCGTCCCCGAGGCGCTGCTGGGCGCGGTGCAGCGTGACGGCGCCGCTCAGCTCGTCTTGAAGGTCACGGACACCTGCTTCTCGTCCTTCGCGGTCGGGAAGGTCGTCCCCCCGAGCACGTTCTTGATGCAGGTGCCGAGCGGCGTCGTGTTGAGCCCCGTGGGCTCGAGCGAGATGTTCTTCGCGTGGCCGTCGACGGACACGTCGATCACGACGCGGACACCTGCGGGTGGCGCACCGTGATCCTGCGCGCACTTGTTGATCTCGGGGCGGTGGACCCGCAGCGCATCGGTGTAGGGGTCACTCTTGGGGAGTCGCTTATCGATCGGCGACTTGCCGCTCCCCGACTTCGTCCCGCTGCCGGCGCCGCTGCCACTGCCGCTGCCGCCGCTGTCACTGCCGGTGCTGCCCGCGGCCGGGCCCGCATCCTTGGGCTCGACTGGGGTCTCCACATGGCCAGGAGTCCGTTCGATGTGATCGGGATCCGGGGTCGTGGTCACGTTGACGACCGTCGTACCCTGCTGGGTCTGCTTCCACACGAGGAACAGCGCGGCACCCGCCACGGCGACCATCGCGATCGCGAGGAGCGGCCAGACAAGGCTCCGCTGCTTCGGTGTAACCGCCTGCGGCATCGCAGCGCCCGTCCTGTGCAGGAGCTGCAGGCCATGGCCGCTCGTGCTCGGCTCGACCCCGAACGGCGGCGGCGTCACCCCGGTGAACTCCCCGGCGACGAACGACGGACGACCTTCTCGGATCTCGTACGGGGTCTCGTGGACGGTGTCGTCGACCGACGGGAACTCGTCGTCGTCTCCGTCGAGCTCCGGCTGGTTCGTATCATCGTGAGCGATCAGCGGCATCGTCGAGCGCTGTCCCGCGCTGGAGCGATTGATCGCGGTCGCCACCTGGGCGCTGCGCTTCGTGATCTCGTCGGAGAAGTTGCTGCCGACGAAGTCGCCGATCTCGCCCTGGGTCCACGGCCGCCGGCCGGCAGGCATGGCGTCGAGGATCGCGGCGCCGAACTGCCGCGCCGTATCGAACCGCTTGGACGGATCGCGATCGAGCGCCCGCGCGAGGGTATCGGCGAGCGCATCGGGCACGTCGGGCCGGTAGCGCCGCACGTCGGGGATCGGCTGCTCCATCACCGCGCGAAACGTCAGGTAGTCGGTCTTGCGCTGGAACAACCGACGCAGCGCGATCATCTCGAACACGACGACGCCGAGCGCGAACACGTCGGCGCGCCGATCGAGGGATGCACCGCGGAGCTGCTCCGGTGACATGTACGCGTACTTGCCCTTCACCGTCCCGGTCTGCGTGTTCGACGACGCGTCCTTGACCTTGGCGATGCCGAAGTCGAGGACCTTGACCACGCCGGCGTCGGTGAGGAACACGTTCGATGGCGTGACATCCCGGTGCACGATGCCGATGTCCTCACCGCCGCGATCCTTGAGCTCGTGGGCATAGTGCAGCGCATCGCTGGTCTGCTGGATCACGCCGCCGATGAACCCGAAGTCGAGCGAACCTGACTCCTTCGACGCCTTGCGGAGCAGCGGCAGGATCGTGATGCCTTCGAGGTACTCCATCACGATGTAGAGCTGGCCATCGGTCTCGCCGAGCTCGTACACCTGGCAGATGTTCGCGTGGTTGAGCTTGGCGGCGAGGCGCGCCTCGGCGATCAGCATCTGCCTGAACCGCGCGTCGTCCGCGAGGTGGGGGAGGATCCGCTTGACGACGAACAGCTTCTCGAACCCAGCGGCACCTTCGAGGCGCGCGAGGAAGATCTCGCCCATGCCGCCAGTCGCGAGCCGAGCAAGGAGCTCGTAGCGACCCAGCCGAGTCGGTACCTGTACCCCCGGAATCCCCATCGAACCCTAACTCTAGCACAGCCACGCCCTACGTACGCCCTGCCGGCGCCCGCCTACATCGCCTTACGCACGGGCAGGCGCGCAGCGCGCGGCCTGGGCCTCTCGCCGCCTTCCAGGTCGACCAGCGTGGCGATCGCGAGCCGGGGTATACAGCCAGGATGCGGTTCGAGCTGCACTGTCATTCCACCTGCTCCGATGGGACCGAGTCGCCCGCGCAGGTCGCCGCGCGCGCCGCCGCGCGCAACATCGAGGTGTTCGCCCTCACCGATCACGACACCTGCGCCGGCTCCCAGATCCAGGTCACCGGCGCGCGCGCGATCCGAGCCGTCGAGATGTCGTGCGATGACGATGGCCGCACGATCCACGTCCTCGCGTACGACCGCGGTGGCGCGTGGAGCGCGCTCGAGGATCGCCTCGCCGCGGTTCGCACCGCGCGGATCAATCGCCTTCGCGTGATGACGGCCAGGCTCGCTCAGCGCGGTATCGCGATCGATCTCGATCGCCTGCTCGCGGCGGCCGCGAGCCGCTCGGTCGGTCGCCCCGACCTCGCGCGCGCGATGGTCGCGTCGGGCGCGGCGAGCTCGATGAGGGACGCCTTCTCGCGCCATCTCTACGACGGTGGGCCCGTCGATGTGCCGCACCATGCGCTCCCGATCGCGGAGGCGATCGAACTCGGCCGCGACGCCGGCGCCGCGATGTCGCTCGCCCATCCGCACCTGTACGACGAGCGGAGCGCCGCGATCATCCGTCGTCACAAGGCGAACGGGCTCACCGGGATCGAGGCGTTTCATGGCGCCTACGATCCGCGCGAGCGTGCCCGCTGGGTCAGCGTCGCTGATCAGCTCGGGCTCGTGTGCACCGGTGGCTCGGACTGGCACGGTCCCGAGGAGGCGCAGTCGTTGCCGGGCGTGGATCTGCCGCCAGATCGCAGCGACGCGCTGCTGCGCTGGCTGACCTAGCGTCGAGATCGGTCTCGCCGCGACGGTTTCCCCTTCGTGGCCTTGCTCGGCTTCGCCTTGGCCGCCCGCTTCGCCTTGGCCGTCACCCGCGTCCTGGCCGGGGTGACCTTGCGCGCCTCCCTCGTGATCTTCGCGGATCGCGGTGCCTCGGGCGGCGGCTCCGTGTGCCCGAGCCGGACGATGGCCACGTACTCGGCTTCGGACACCGGCTGGACCGACAGGCGCATCCCGCGCCGCAGCACCATGATGTCGGACAGCGCGGACTCGCTCCGCATCCGATCCATCGTGACGAAGTACGGCAAGGTCTCGACGTACTCGACGTCGACGCACACCCAGATCGGCGCCGCCCGCGTCGCCTTGGGATCGTAGTACTTGCTCCCGGGATCGAACTGCGTCTCGTCGACGACCCCGATCCGCGCGACCCGCGCGAGGCCCGCGACCCCGGGCGGATCCACGCTCGAGTGGTGGAACAAGACGCCGTCTCCGACCTGCATCGCCCGCATGTGATTGCGGGCCATGTAGTTGCGCACGCCGCTCCAGGGTTCGATCTGGACGCGCGCGAGATCAGCGATCCCGAACGATTCGGGCTCCGACTTCATCAGCCAGAACTGCGGGGGCATGAGGCGAACCATCGCACAGGTGCGATGCGAGCTGCGCCTTGCGCGCGCACCCGGTGTAGCCGAGCTTGGTCGAGCGCGTGAACGTGAACGCGAGGTCGTCGCCGACCTTGCCGGTCAGGACCATCCGCCACAGCGGCCAGCGAAACCGCGGCCGCGAGCCGCGCAGGGTCTCGATCGCGAGGCCGTGCGCGTGGCACATGCCCGCGAGCTCCGCGGGCGTCACGAACATGCGCAGCACGTGGAGATCCTTCGGGGTGTTGTCGACGAACCACTCGACGCCCTTGATCACGATCAGCTGCGCCTGCCAGGTCCGATTGAACGTATGGAAGAAGAACACCCCCGACGGCGCGAGCACCCGCGCCACCTCGGCGACGACCCGGTCCGGTTGCTCGACGTGCTCGAGCAGGTCCATCGCGCACACGACATCGAAGCTGCCGGCCGGGAACCGCAACGCGCACGCATCGCCGAGCTCGTAGGTCGCCCGTCCCGAGCGGTCACGCTGGCGTGCGATCGTCAGGTTCTCGGCCGTGGTGTCGATGCCGGTCACGTGATGCCCGTGGGCCGCGAGATCGTTCGACAGCAAGCCGGCGCCGCAGCCGAGATCGAGCACCCGCAGCGGCCGGACCCCGTACGACCGCGCGAGCTCCGCGCAGATCCATGGATTGCGGTGGCGCGCCTCGGCGCGCAGCAGCGCGATCGGCGTGTCCTGGGCCTCGTACCAGCGGGCGCCGAGGTCGGCGTACCAGGCGTTGTTGATCGTTCGCGCACCACGGTCGCGGAGCACGTTCCAGTACACCACCTGGTACGACCCGAACGCGATCGTCACGCCGAGCTGCGTCGCGATCATCGCGTCATGCCCGCGCCACCACAGCAGCGCGAACGCCGCGAGCACGATCGGATGGAGCACGAACAGGATCGCATGCAGCCACTGCTCGCCGCCGCTGCACAGCCGTGCGTGGATCGGCTCGTCCTTGGTGATGAACACCGTCGAGAACGCCGCGAGGCCACCATAGACCCACAACGCCTGCTCGGTCCGAGGCGCGAGGATCAGCCAGCCGAGGCACGCCGCGATCGTCAACGTATCGAGCGGATGACCGAGGCGCTCCCACCGCGGCAGGCCGCGCCGGAGATGAAACCAGCCTTCATCGACGAGCATCGCCAGCGCCTGGAGCGCGATCGGCACCACGAGCAACGTCCGCATCGGATCACCGTTTCTCGAACAGCGCGCCACACACCGTGAGGCCGGGGCCAAAGGCGAGGCTCGGGATCAGGGTGCCGCGCGGGACCCGCGGATCGTCGAGCAGGCGCATCCAGATGTGCGGCAACGTCGCCGACGACATGTTGCCGTGGTCGAGCAGCACGTCGCGGCTCGTGGCGACCTGGGACGGCTCGAGCTCGAGCACCTCGCAGACCCGATCGATGATCCTCGGTCCGCCGGGATGGACCGCGAACACGCTGCCGGCGATCTGGCCCGGCCCCTGTCCGGCACGGCGGTAGAGCTCGAGCACGAACCCGCGCAGCGCACCGGCGATCCGATCGGGCACGTCGCGCGCGAGCGTCATGTGCATGCCAAAGTCCGACACCGCCCAGATCATCGCGTCCGCGGAGTCCGGGAGCAGCTGCTCGTGCAGCGCACGCAGCCGCAGCCCCGGGCTGCCATCGTCGGTGACGATCGAGTAGCGGATCAGGCCGTCCGCGAACAAGCTCTGGACGACGAGCTGCTCGATCCGGTGATCGGTGGAGTCGAGGTGCAGCGAGCACAGCTCGGTGTGGACGATGTCGCAGCGCCAGGGCGTCGGCGCGGACATCGCCAGGTAGGCGACGCCCATCCGCACCGCGGGCACGGCGGCGTAGCACCCCATCTGGTACGCGTGCGTCACGCGGGTCGTCGCGCCCCAGTTCCGCTGCGCGACGACCTTCTGGGCGCCGCTCGGCGACACGTAGCCGGTACACGTGACGTGGATCAGATCGTCGGGCGCAGCGGTCTCGGCTGCGTACGCCGCCGCAAAGTAGCGGTCGACCACATCGGCGAAGATCTGCGTCCTCACCCCGGAGCCTCGCCCGTGTGGATGCAGGCTCAGATCGTAGAGCGTGTGCTCGTCCCACCGCGTGTCCCCGACATCCGGGAGCGAGACGCCGCGTCGCGAGATCTTGGTCGGGGACGCGGCGCACTGTCCCAGCACGCGCGCGATCCGCGCCTCGAACCCGCGCCGGCCGTCGTCATCGAGATGCGCGACGGTGGCCTCCGACGCCGCGTGCGCCGCCGCGAGCCAGTCCAGGCTGTGAGCCTGGGTGACCTCGTAGCGAGGTCGAGTGGCGAGGAAGCGATTCAGCAGCGCGGCCGGAGGTGCCATGGGCCTGGCGCCTGGTGCACTTCCTGGTCCCGCGCACACTCGAGCGTCCCGAATCGCGCCGCTCACGACATCAGGCGATTGCGATCGATGATGAGCCCACGTCATCCGAGCGCCGTGTCATGGACGCTCGCGGTGCTGGTTCGCCACAACCGCGGGCACTGCCTGGCGCTGACCGGACCACGCACGTGGCCTCAACCAGGTCGATGACCTCCGACGGGCACGCCGACCTCGAGCGTGTGGATCGGCAGATCGCGCGAGGCGGCGCGGACCTCGTCGGCGAACCCGGTCAGGTTCACGTTGAACGAGAACCGCGTGGGCTCGCCGAGCGGACGAAAGAAGTCGTCATAGTGCGTCGGGATGATGAGCTTCGGATCGAGCGCGCGCACGATCCGCTCGACGTAGCGGGGCGTGAAGCGCCGGCCGGAGGCTCCGCACAGGAACAGATCGACGCCGCGGTCGCGGATCTCGTCCTCGATCAGATCCGCCGAGCCGCCGTGATAGAGCCGGACGCCGGCGACCTCGACGAACACCCCCCAGACCTGGCCGCAGCGATACGCTTGCGGGATCAGCTCGTCGAGGTGCTCGCAGGTCAGCTCGCCGGAGTACGGGATACCGAGCCCGAGCTGCAGCTTGGAGTGCAGGCTCGGTACGAAGTGAAACCGAAACGGGCCGACCACGTAGTCCTGGTGTGGCGAGACGACGACCGCGCGGTCCACGAGCTGATGGAGCGCCATCAGGTGCTGCAGCGACGACGAACCATAGACCTTGCAGCCGAACCGGCGCGCGATCGCCGGGACATCGAGCGCGTGATCGAAGTGGGTGTGACCGACCAGCACGGCGTCCGCTCGATCGATCCACCGTGCGACCGCGTCCTCGGATGACGGCACCTGCCGTCGTAGCACCAGGTCCGCGTAGCCCAGCCGGGTCACGTAAGGATCGATCCAGATCACCGTGTCCTGATAGGACAGCCGAAACCCCGCGGTCCCGAACCAGGTCAGCGTCAGCCCCGCGGGGAGCCCCCCCATCGAGGGTAGCCACGCGAGCTGCCGCGCGGTCGCCTGATCGCTGGTGTGCTGTCGGCGCGCGGTCGCGAGATACGCCAGCCCGGAAGCGACGTGACGGAGTGGGGCCAGCACATCGTCACTTTACCCTGCTCCCGACTCCCCTGTGCCTGCCCAGGGGGCTACAACCAGTGCGAGAAAAGGAGTCACAGATGGCTTTCACACTTCCCGAGCTGCCCTGGGCCAAAGACGCGCTCTCGCCGACGATCTCCGCCGAGACGATCGACTACCACTACGGCAAGCATCACAAGACGTACGTCGACAACTTGAACAAGTTCGCCGCCGGCACCAAGTACGAGAACATGTCGCTGGAGGAGGTCATCAAGGCCTCGCAAGGACAGGCCTCCGAAAAGAAGATCTTCAACAACTCGGCGCAGGTGTGGAACCACACGTTCTTCTGGAACTCGATGGCTCCGAAGGCCGGCGGTAACCCGACGGGCGCGATCGCCACGGCGATCGACAAATCGTTCGGCAGCTTCGCGGACTTCAAGACCAAGTTCTCGGACGCCGCGCTGAACCAGTTCGGCTCGGGCTGGGGCTGGCTCGTCAAGGGCGCGGACGGCTCGCTCGCGATCGAGGCGACCAGCAACGCCGAGACGCCGTTCGCGACCGGCAAGAAGTGCGTCCTGACGATCGACGTCTGGGAGCACGCCTACTACATCGACTATCGCAACGCGCGCGCGAAGTTCATCGAGGGCTGGTGGAACCTCGTGAACTGGGACTTCGCGAACAAGAACTTCGCGTAGTCACGACCCGTCCCCGCTCCACCGCCCGGTCGCGTTCCCTCCCACGCGGGGCTTGGACGACCACACGAGTAGCCTAGCTACTCGAACCGCGGCGGCAGAGGCGCGAAATGATGAAGCGCCGTCGGTGGCACATCGCGTGCACTGACCGCGGCCATGAACCTCAGAGTCACGTTCGAGGCCGTGGACGCCGTCGAGCTAGATGATGTGACGGGCGGGGCTCCCGTGAATTGGCCCAGCCCGTTCCGGGTCAACCGGCCCAGCCCGTTCCGGGTCGGCAGGCCGAACCCGTTCGCCGTCGACGCGTGGAATCCGCATGACGTGCGCAACGCCCTCAAGCCGCCGCCCGAGTAGCGCCGAGAGCTGATCGCCGACACGTTGTTTCGAAACGCTTCGGCCCGGAACGACGTTGACCTCGTGCTGGCTCCCCAGCGCGAGATCATGGGCACTCGTCACCGCGCGAGCAGGGCGCGCGCCGCGCGGACCCGCGGCAACAGGTGCGCCGTCGCCCACGCTCGGACCGACGGCCGCGTCCGCGGGATCCGGGTCACCATCGCGAGCACGACGGTCGTGAGCAGTGCCTGGTGCGCTCGAACGTTGGGCTCGGGCGGTGCCGGCGGTGGTGCGAGCGCAGCCCGGACCGCACGAACGAACGACGGCGCAGGCGCCGGCAGCGCCCCGGGCGCGGGAAGCGCGAGCTGCGAGGCGCGGAACGCGAGCTCGGCCTCGGCGCGGGCGAGCTCGCCGGGCGTGGCCCGGGCGACGGCGCGGGCGAGCTGCTCGGCAGCGACCACCACGTCATCCATCGCGTCGGCGGGGGCCCCGGCTCGCACGCCACAGCTCGGGCAGGCGACCTGGGTCGCGACGTTGTACGCGCGCCGGCAGGTTGGACAGTGGAGGTAGCTCATCCTGTTCGACGATCGCGGCGGGGCGCAATCGAGGCAAGTTTTCAATGGCGAGTGGCGAGCCGCGTTGCCGTCGACTGGGGACGGCAACCAGTCTATCTCGGTCGACGCGCCAGCTCGCTGGAGGCCCAATCAGTTCACGGACTTGCGCCCTGGAGCACGGCTTGCTGTAGCGACCGCCGTGCACGCGCGCTCCTCGCTCCTCTCCCTGGTGCTCGCGCTCACCGCCTGCCACCCCGGCAGCGCCCCGCCAGCCTACGCGCCCGTCGCCGCGACGTGCTCGCCGGACCGGATCGGCCACGTGAGCATCGCCGGCGCGCCGCGAGATGCGCTCGCCCCGCTGATCGTGCTCGAGGGTACACACGATGATCCCGCGCGTACCGAACGCATCGCGAAGATCGCCACCGAAGGGCTCCGTGCGAACGGCTACGCGCGCGCCACGATCGCGATCCAGCGCGTCCCGCGATGCGGTGTCGACCTGGCGGTCACCGTGACGCTCGGCCAGAAGTTCCGGATCGCGCAGATCGAGTTCGACACCGATGACGAGTTCCCGGCCGTGCAGCGGCTCGCGCTGATCGAAGACGCGCTCGGCACCGTCAACACGATCGGCGGCACGTACATCGCGTACCGCCTCCAGCGCGCGCTCCCCGAGCTGCGCCGCCGCTACGCGGACGCCGGCTGGATCGACGCGAAGATCGATCCGCCGAAGGCGACCTACGATGCGAGCGGCGCCGTCACGATCACGATCCCGGTGCGCTCCGGTCCCCGCTTCAAGATCGGCAACATCCGTGCGATCGGCACGAACGCGACGACCCGGTCGACGGTGATCGACGCCCTCGGGCTGCGCCCCGGCGACTACTACGATCGCGCGAGCATCCGCAGCGGCATCGAGCGCGCACGCAAGCAGACCGATCGCTGGATCGACCTCCACGTCGAGGTCGCCGCCGATCGCGCCGAGATCGACGTCGATGCGATCGTCGAGGGCCGATGAAGCTCGCCGCGGCGCTGACCGTGGTCGCCGCCTGCGCGGGCCCTCGGCACTATCTCGGCGCGCAGATGCCCGACCCATGTCGCGCACGGGATATCGACGGGTGCCTCGGCTGGATGGTCGAGCGCGATCTGTACGCGGCGGAGCTCGGGCTCTACGAGGATGCCCAGCTCCGCGTCTACGTCCAGGGCGTCGCGGATCGCCTCGCGCGCGGCTCGCTGCTGACGAGCGCGCCGCGGGTGCTGATCGCCGACCACGACGGCACCTACGCCACCGTCGGAGGCCGCATCGTGATCGCGCGCTCGACGATCGAGAAGCTCGGCTCGGAGGCGGAGCTCGCCGGCGTCGTCGCGCACGAGATGGTTCACATCGAGGGCCATCACACGGTCGCCTCGCTGTTCGGCGCACACCCGGACAACGAATGGGTCGTGATGCGGCGAGATGCCGAGGCGATCGCCGACGAACGCGCGGTCACGCTGCTCGAGCACGCGGGTTACGCACCGATCGCGATGGGCCGCGCGCTGCGGTCCGTGTTGACGATCGCCAACGACGAAGAGCACGGCGCGCCCACGGACCGGATCGCCATGGTCGACCGGCTCGCTCGCGACCGCACCGGCTTCGAGGGTCGCGCGGAGCTGCTCGGCCATATCGCGCACATGGTCGTGGGCCGCGACACGCGGTTCGGCGTCCGGGTCGGTGACGCCTGGGTCGTCGCCGCGCTCGGCATCGCGTTCAAGCTCGAGGATGACGATGTGGTGCGCGCCGCCGACGATCTGCTCGTGCTGCGACGCGAGCACCTGACCGTGACGGGGTACGTGATCGGCGCGCCGTGGGCACACGAGCTCGTCGCCGGGCTCGAGGACAGCGAGCCCGGCACGAGCACGCTCGGGCGCCTCACCATCGGAACCGTGCCGCGCCAGACACCGCTGGATGACAGCCCCCTCGGAAAGCTCATGCGCACGATCCGTGGAACGCTCCCTCAGCCGTCCCGGGGCGCGCGGGTCGCGATCCTGGAGTGCGCTCGCGGTGCGCTGATCCTCGAGATCGGCGGCCATCATGTCCCGACGATGAGGCTGCGGGCGGCGACGCCTCGCGAGCTCGCCGCCGCGGAGCCAGCTCGGATCGAGATCCACCGCGCGGCGCGGCCAGGCACGATCGCCTCCCTCGGCGTGTGCCCCGGGCGCTTGCTCGACGAGCCCAACCGCAACGTGGCCGCCGGCGTAAGCCACCTGGACGTAGGAGATCAGCAGGTTGAGCGGTTCGCCGCTCTTGGTGCGCCAGACCACTTCCTCGTTGAGCAACTGGCCGCCGCGGCTGCGCAGCAGT
>WBZN01001589.1_pt1 | contig 11163 bp, 9 predicted proteins | sample 5204281 | NCBI WGS metagenome assembly WBZN01 (sample SAMN12344347, study PRJNA552823) | activated sludge metagenome | biome: Activated sludge suspended growth; feature: Nitrification reactor; material: Wastewater; isolation source: activated sludge from nitrification reactor of wastewater treatment... | reverse complement strand
CATGACGCAATGACGGACATCCGTGCGTCTTCGATGCCGCGAGGCAGAGCCGAGAGAGAACCGGTCGGCAGAACCGACGAGACCCCTGCCTTCAATTCGGCAGGCCGTACGGGCCAGGTGGAATGGTATCGTTCATCGTCCACCCTCCTCTCTGTTGCGGGAATCAGTGGGAGATCTAGGCGGCAGCCGCGCGGTCTGTCCGGTCTCCCAACTACCACGATGGAATCGGGCCGCAAGTCCTATCTACGCTCCTCGAAAAATTCTGTCAATACGGGGGAGGAGTGGTGCCCCGATGACGGTTCGACCGACCGCCGTCGCCCGATGGCCGTCAGCAAACAACCTCACCTGTCCGCCGGAGCATGACCTTCCTTCATCCCCTCGCCGAACTGCGGTCTGATCACAGCCATGTCCTGTTTCTTGTAGTCCGCCGGAGGGAGGAACAACCTGTCGTCGAGGCTTTTCTTTTCGATCTTCACGACTTCCCAGCGAGCTTCCTCATTCCCCTTGGCGTCACGATCCACGCCCTTGATCGGGAACCCGCCGTCCTTGAACAGCTCACGCATCCATCCCGGCAACAATGAGGCACCGCCCGCTTGCGCACTCATCATCCCCAACATAGCCTCATTCCCGATCCCCCTTGCGATGCAGAGCTCGCCGGTGCTGCCGTCCGAGTTGTCTTTCGTGTGATAGATCTCGCAGGAATACCCTGCGGCCCGATCGCGTGTTCCGGTCTTGACGACCACGACGTCCTCCGACGTGCCCCGCTCAGCCTTAGACGTCTCCCCCATGGGAATTTCCATATACATCTTCTCGTCATGCTGAAGACTGTACATCATCTTCTTCTTGGCATCGAAGATCATGGCGCCCTTGTCCGCATCCGGACCGGTTTCCTCAAACCGCAACTTGTCGCCCTTCATGAACCACTGCTGCTGCATAGTCGCCCCGTCGCTTGTCTCATTCAGAAGCATGAGGCCCTCAAAATCACTCGCCGATACGACGGCCGCAACAGCCATCAGCAGCATGCTTCCCGCCAGACACAGCATGACCGTACGCATGTCGCTCTCCTTTCAGCCCGGATACGCGGAGCTACCGCCCGCCCTGCGGTTGTGACGGTTGTTGCTTCATCGCCTCGCCGAGCTGCTTCATGATCTCATTCACATCCGGTTGCTGCCCGCTCTCACCGGCCGGTTCACCCGCACCGCGACGCGCGGCTTTGCGCTTCTGCATGTCCTCCAGCATCTTGGAAAAATCCGCCGCGCCCTGCCCCTTTTGCTCACGCATCGCCTTCATCCGTTCCTGCATCGCCGACATATCCTGCTTCACCCAGTCGGCGGGAAAGGCAAAGAGGCCGGCCTCCAAGCGTTTTTTGTCGATGCTCGTCACTTCCATGCGCATGGATTCCTGCCCCGCTTCGTCATACTGAATGCTGCGGATCGCGAATCCTCCCTCCTCGGCGATTTGCTTCATCCAGCCGGGCTGCGAAGACCGCCGCGCATCCTTCGGATCGGCCCAGAACGTCGCGGCTTTTCCGAACCCCTTGGCCACACACACCTGGCTCTTCAGTCGATGCGGCTCCTTGTCGGTGATGCGCCAGATCTCGCAGGAGTATCCCGCGATCGTCTCGGCCTTGCCCGTCCGCTCGACAGTCTGATTTTCAAAGGCCTCCGCGAGGCGCTCTCCGCGCTCTCCTGCCAGATTGAACTCCATATACGATTTCTGCCCGGGCATCGCCATCTGCATCGTTCTGGTCGTGGCGTCGAAGAGCATGACGCTCGTACGCCCTTCGGCGCGAGACATTTCCATGCGGCCCTTGTCACCCTTGAGATACCAGTCCATTGCGCTCTTCATGCCGGTTTCCCCATGGCTGGTCGTCATATGGAGCACGCCTTCAAATTCACCGGCGTGAAGGGGAAGAGGAAGGGGAATCACACTCAGCACAAGGCTCCAGACAAAAACAGGCCATCTGTTCTGCATCATCGACACTCCTGGTTACACACATCTCTCGACACGTACCTGCCATTGGCGCTGAGCCACCGCCGAGGGACACCCCATTTCAGCCCCCCCGACATCGCGCGCGAACCGAGAGATCTCAGACAATCTTGAGCTGATCGAAATTCACTCCCTTGGGAGCGGGCGCGGCGGAAAGTTTCATCGCCGAAAGCGCCTGCACCACCAGCTCGGCCACTACCAGATTTCGATACCATTTTCGATTCGCGGGCACCACGTACCAGGGAGCCTGAGCGGTGCTGGTCGCCGCAATGACCTCCTCGAAGGCCGTCATATACTGGTCCCACAATGTACGTTCTTCCAGATCCCCGGAATTCCACTTCCAGCGTTTTTCGGGATCGCGAATACGGGCCTCCAGTCGCGCCTTCTGTTCGTCTTTCGAGATGTGAAGAAAACACTTCAGAATCGCTGTGCCATTCTCGGTCAGCAGCTCCTCAAATTCCTTGATCTGATTGAAACGGCGCTTCGCGACCTTATCCGAGATCCACCCATGCACACGCGTCACCAACACATCTTCATAGTGCGACCGGTTAAAGATTCCAATCTCTCCCTTGGCAGGCGCCTTGTGATGCACGCGCCAAAGGAAATCGTGCGAGAGCTCTTCGGAAGACGGCGATTTAAAAGACACCACTCGACAGCCCTGCGGATTCACCCCGGACATCACGCTTCGAATCGTGCCGTCCTTGCCGCTGGTATCCATGCCCTGCAGCACGATCAGCAACGCCCGCGTGCCATTGGCATAGAGCCGCTCCTGCAATTGATCGAGTGTCGCGATGAATTCGGCCGCGGCCGCTTTCGCTTTGGCCTTTCCATCTTCGTTCTTTTTGTACGCCCCCGTGTCGTCGGGGTCGAACCGCGTGAGTGCGAGCCGACACTCAGGCTTGATGCGATAGGCATTCATTCTCGTCCCTCCCACAATGATGTCTCCCGAGGACGACCGGACAGGCACACACTATTCAGTTCATTTAGAGAAGCCAACCCCTCAGACGATACGCCGACAGAACGGAGAAACCAAGGGAGCGGAGGGACCATACCCCGATAAACGACCAGCCGCATCACTCCAGGCGGACGGCGATGACGAGCGGCTCCATCGGCGATGAAATGAATCGCCTTCCAGGACAGGCGAAAAATTTCTTCCGGCCCATCCATTGATTGAACCCGATGCGGCCTTATGTGATAAAGACATGACTCAATGTTCAATCAAGGAGGCGTCCGTCATGCTCAAGGAAGTGACCGGAGACATTCTCTTCTCCACCGCCGGGGCGATCGCGCACGGCATTGCCCCCCATGATAATTTCAAGCAGGGCTTGGCGTTGTCGCTTCGTGAGCAGTGGCCGGGGATGTACAAAGATTTTCGCCATTATTGTCAGACCTACAATCCCAAACCGGGCGGCGCCTGGTCGTGGAAGGGTCCGAACTCTCCCGTCATTATCAACTTGTTTACACAAGAGCCGCCGGCCAGCGATCAGGACCGGCCGGGCAAAGCCACCTTGCCCAACGTCAACCATGCGCTCCAGGCCCTGAAAAATGAACTTCAGGAACATCAGGTGAAAAGTCTGGCCCTGCCGCGTTTAGCCACAGGAGTGGGCGGCTTGGAATGGGAGAAGGTCTACCCCTTGCTCCAACAGGCGCTGAAAGAGCTGAACATTCCCGTTTATGTCTACGGGCTGTACAAAAAAGGGGTGGCGGCGCAGGAAGCCTAGCAGTGTGTTGACAAACCCTACGCCGCCCCCAGAAAAGGATTGGTGCGTAAGGTGACTGATCGGATCTGGACGCCCTGCAGGCTGTTCAGAAAGGTCGTCCAGCAAGGCCGCAGCGAGCGAAGAGGCGAATCGTACTCGGTGCCGTACGGTGAGCCACGGAGCGACGCGAGAACGCCGCTGGCGGCCTTTGTCAACAGCCTGCTAGCCTGACAAGGCCCGGCCACGTGCCTGAATGAGATACTGCAACAGAAGCCCGATCTGCGACTGCCGTGCAAGATACCATTGTGCGGCAGACGCAGCCTTCTTTCCAATGCGTACCGAGACGATGCGTTCATCCGGCAACGAGAACACATCTTCATCCGTGTCGTCGTCTCCCACATACAGAGCGGCGGAACTCCGGAGCTGATGCATCAGTTCCAGCATCGCCGACCCCTTATGCAGATTGCCTGACGGAATCGCATTCACCACCGCTTTTCCCAATACGAGCCTTGGCGAAGGAGCCAGCGTCGAGATGGTGTGAAATATCGCCTCACGCGCGAGCTGCGGGGAGCAGGCCTGCCGATAATGAAACGTGAGCGAGTAGGTCTTGTCCTCCACCGCCACTCCGGCCTGCGTCAAATTGCTCTCATCTTTCGCCACCGTCTTGAGCCAGGCGCGGCAGCAATCCTGGGCCTGGTGCATGACCCGCTCCGACGTATGCAACCCTTCAAGCCCGTGATTGCCGATGAGGTGAGCGGGAATACCCTCTACGCGTGGACGGAGATCGTCAAGTGAGCGGCCGGAAATGACAGCAGTCGGCGCGGCAGCCGCCAGGGCGGACAACGCATCCCGGGTCGCTCCCGTGAGGATGGCGGCATGCCGGTCTTGAACGATGCGCGCAAGCGTCCCGTCGAAATCGAAGGCAAACAACGATCCGGCCTGGCCGGCCAGCCGATCGAGCACACGTTTGCCTGGAGTACTGAGCACATCGTGCATCGGTGTGGCTAGCGCCCCCGTCCAGAGGCTTGTCCCACTTGCTTCATCACGCGAATGCGACGGCGCATCCGCGCCGCATCCATGAGCATGCGTCCGGCCCACCGGTAGACATTGAACTCTTGAATCAGCCCGCGCATGCTCCGCATGCGGGCACGCTGTTCCTTCGGCGTCATCGAGAGCGCCATATGCAACGCCGCCGCGCATTGATCGATATCGTAGGGGTTGACCACCAGCGCCTCGGGCAACTCCTGGGCCGCGCCGGTAAACTGGCTCAGGATCAGCACGCCCTGCTCGTCGTCGCGCGCCGCGATGAATTCCTTGGCCACCAGGTTCATGCCGTCATGAAGGCTGGTGACGAAGCAGAGATCGGAGGCCCGGTAGTACTCGTACACATCCGGCGGCTCGTGGTGCTTCACCTTCAACACAATCGGCTCATACCCCTCGCGGCCGAACCGCTTGTTGATGCGTTCGGCCAGCGCATAGACCTGATCGTGGAAATGCTGGTACTGATCGATGATCGTCCGGCTCGGCGCGGCAATCTGCACGAAAGAAAACTTGCCGACCCACTCGGGCTGCAACTCGAACAAACGCTCCACGGCGAGAAACCGTTCGATGATGCCCTTGGTGTAGTCCAGCCGGTCCACCCCAATCCCCACCAGTCGATCCGGCCCCATCGCATGCCGCTCCCGGATATGCACTCGGCAGTCCGGCACCGGCCGTTGGTTTTCCAGCCATCGCGACGGCCACTCGATGGAGATCGGGTAGGGGTTCACCGCCGTGAGCCGTCCGCCGTATGAGACCGTGGAGCTGTCGCGGTCGATGCGCGCCTCGAGGATGCGATCGATACAAGAAAGAAAATGGTTGCCATGCTCGCGGGTGTGGAAGCCCACGATGCTGCTGCCGAGCAGTCCCTCCAAAATTTCCTGCCGCCAGGGGCAGATGCCGTAGCTTTCCGAATTAGGCCAGGGAATATGCCAGAACATGATGATGGTGGCGTTCGGCAGCTTCTCACGCACCATCCTCGGGAGCAGGGCGAAGTGATAATCCTGCACAAGGATCACCGGATCGTCGGTCTTGGCCTCTTCGACCACCGCCTTGGCGAACCGCTCGTTGACGGCCACATACTGTTCCCAGTCGGAGGTCCGGAATGTCGGGCGGACATGCGCGTTGTGGCAGAGTGGCCAGAGGCCCTCGTTGGAAAACCCATAATAAAACCCGGACTCCTCATCGGGCGACAGCCAGATCCGTCGAATATCGTACGACGGATGATCGGGTGGAACCCGCACGTGGTCCCGGCTGTCCACCACCTCTCGATCGGCTGAACCGTTCCCGTGCGCAATCCACACGCCGGAGCAGGCCCGCATGACCGGTTCGAGCGCGGACACCAGGCCGCTGGCCGGCACTTGCACCTCGATCTTCTGTCCTCGTCGATTATGAATATAGGGCTGTCGGTTGGAGACGATGAGAATCTCATCGCCGGAGAGATGTTCATGGAGAATGGTCTTGAGGCTGGCGGGGCTCCAGGTAATCTGGCTTTCATCCCGCATCCGGCGATCGGCTTCCAATTCCCGCACCAGCGCATGGAGATCCTGGGCGACCGGATGCAGCTCGGCCGAATGAGTCTGGCTGGACTCGGCCGGCAACCCAGTATTCGTCAACATGGCCCGCACCCCGGCGACCCAACCTCGCCAGCTGAGTTGCGCCACCAGCACGGTCACGGCTGAAATCAACCCGGCGAGCCCGACAAAGAGGTAAAAAATGTACCACTTCGTGTCGGTGCTGCGCTGATGCACAAAACTCATGTCGTGGACCAGCATGAGCCGGCCCTGCGCTTTCCCCCCCGCCTGAATGGTCGCGACCACCACATGGAGCGGGCCCTGGGCAAAATCGACCACTTCAGATGAGCCCGGCGCCAGGTGCGCCAGACTTTCGCAGGACAATTGATCGGGATAGGTCAAGGTTTGGTAGAGCAGGCGCTGCTGCGTATCGCAGAAGCCCAACGCGTACAGGCGTTCGTCCTGAATGACTTTGTGAAAATACGCGAAGATTTTCGTGCGCGAACGGGTGACCACCAAGTCCGCCAACGGCACTTCCATCGTGCTGGCCAGCAGTTTAGAGCGACTCTCGAGATCGCGCGTGAACCACTTCAGCGTCAGCGAGTCGACCAGCGGCACCACACTATAGGCGACGACTCCCAACACCAGCAGCAGAGGCAGGATGAAGCGGAGAGATAAACGCATACTCGTTCCTGCAGTTTACTTTGGGATCAAAATCTCTTATGGTTTAAAACATGTACCCCTACGGACTCATCGGCAACTGCCACGTCTCCGCGCATATCCATGAAAGCGGGTCGGTGGACTGGCTCTGCCTGCCCAGACCGGACAGTGATCCGGTGTTCGGGCGAATCCTCGATCCGGAAGGAGGGCACTTTTCCATATCAAGCCCTACCGGCTCGGCTCAAGTCAAGACGACGCAGCGGTACCTCCCCAATACAAATATCCTGGTCACCGAGGTCTCCACGTCAAAGGGGGACACGTTCAGAATTACGGATTTTTGCCCGCGCTTCGAACAGTACGGCCGCGTCTATCGTCCTGCGGCCCTCTTTCGCATCGTGGAACCGCTGGCCGGCACACCGTCGATCCGCGTGAGCTGCCGCCCGGTCACGGGATGGGGAAAAGAATTTGCCCGCGGCATGCGTGGGAACAGCCATGTCCGGTACGACATCCGAGGGGAATACCTCCGGTTGTTGACCAACATGCCCCTCACCTATCTCTACGAAGAACGTCCCTTCGCGCTGACGGAGAAAACGTATTTCGCCCTGACCTGGGGCCTAGGCATTGAAGATGATCTCGCCAAGGTCAGCCACGAATTCCTCGACCAGACGACCCGCTACTGGCGCATGTGGGTCAAGCATTGTTCCATCCCCGTGTTGCATCAGGAAGAGGTGATTCGTTCCGCCCTGGCGCTGAAACTCCATTGCTATGAAGACACCGGCGCCATCCTGGCCGCCCTCACCACCAGCCTCCCCGAAGAGCCGGGTGGTCCGCGGAACTGGGACTATCGCTACTGCTGGCTGCGCGACGCCTATTTCTCGCTCACCGCCTTCCACAATCTCGGGCATTTCGAGGAGATGGAAGGGTTTCTCAAATTCCTGCTCAACATCGCCTATACGCATGAACATTCGCGGGAACGTCTGGCCCCCGTGTACACGCTGAGCCAAGATCTTCCGTTGCCGGAAACGGAACACCGGATCTGGGCCGGCTTTTCCGGCAGCGCGCCCGTGCGCAACAACAATCAAGCCGCCGAGCATATTCAAAACGATGTGTATGGCGAGCTGGTCCTCGCCTTGACCCCGATCTTCAGCGACAACCGCTTCTACGATCTGCGGACGAAAGACCAAGAGCAACTCGTGGCCAATCTCGCCCGGCTGTGCGACCGGACCATCGCCCAACCGGACGCGGGGCTCTGGGAAATTCGCAACGGCTGGCAGGAACACTCGTTTTCAAATTTGATGTGCTGGGCCGGCCTCGACCGGGCGCACCGTATGCACAAGGCGGGATTTTTACCCTCGCTCACGTTCGACATCGATGCGGCCCGCGCACGCGCGGCGCAGGCGCTCTTGAACGCGACCAAGGACGGCTCTCTCCGCAACGGCCCCAAAGACGACACCTACGATGCCTCGCTGGCGCAGGCAGCCATCCTCGGCTTTCCCAACCGGGACGTGTGCCAATCCACCATGCAAAGCATTGCGCGCGCGTTGGCGGTACAAACCGGCGGCAAAGAAACCGGATTCTACTTCCGCTACCTTCGCACCGACGATTTCGGACGGCCGCAATCCAGCTTCGTCATCTGTTCCTTCTGGGTCGTCCAGGGCCTGGCGCGACTCGGACGGACGGCGGAAGCGCAACAGATTATGGCGCAGGTGCTCACCGGCGCGAACCATCTCGGGCTCTTCTCCGAACATTTTGTGCCGGAGACCCGCACCCAGCTCGGAAACTTCCCTCAAGCCTACTCCCACGTCGGCCTGATCAACGCCGCCTTCGCCGTCAGTCCCTCCTGGACGACGGTGCTCTGACACTCACGCCCGTGCAGCCAGACGGCAGCCTCTGCCGGGCAGAATGGTGCCGCGACGACGCGGCTCGCCTAGATGACATCCGACACCATCGAAATCTCTGGTCTGATGATCTAGCCCGCATGATTCATGAGGGTTCGCGACGAAACCGCCGAGACGCCAAGCGAGACGGGCGCGCGGAGCTGCGAGGGAGGGAAGCATATTTGAAACAGTATGTTGACCGATCGAGCGCCGAGCCCGCCCGCCGGCAGGCCTGTCGGAGCGGCGTGTCGGCGGTTGCAGTAGAAGCCGTCGTGAATAATGGGGGCCAGCTCGCACCCCGGAGCCGTGCGACAAGCCCCGGGGGAAGGGGAGGGTAACGCGGTGTCAGCCGCATTCACACATACTACTGTGCGGGGCCGACGACCCGGATGGTGCCCGGCTCGATCTTCATACCGCCTGGATCAGCCGATCGCATACGCGCGTTGTAGCTGATGACAATGGGTTTGCTGAAACACAAGCTCGCGCTTTTGCTCGGGTCTAATTCCTTCAACTCAGTGGCCCCTCCCATCATGCCGGTGAAGCCTCGATCGCAAGACAACATCTCTGCAGTCAGGCCGGGAATATCGATGAGCACGGGGAGCGTCCGGTGGTTCACCCAGCGAATTTCGTCGCCGACGTGTACGGTCAGATCCGCCGGCTCCAGAGCGGCTTCAAACTTGACCTCGTGAATAATCGCCGTTCTCGAGGTCTGCGGGAGCCCCGCACAACCAGTCGCCAAAACTAATCCTGCCAGCACCATCCACGTTCCTCGCATATCGAGCCTCCTTTCTGAGGTTCTGCACACAGATTGTTCCGTCGTCCGATAGCCTGACGATACGCGCATCAAGGCCAGACCACGCGAAACCTTTCTCTGTCACTATACCAAGTCCGATCTGCGAGAAGCGAACAGGGCGACCTGTTTTCCTACAGCGTCGGGACCACGTTACCCGACTCGCGTCACTCGATTCGTGTCGGTGTGGTGAAAGAGATCGCTCCGGCCCTTCATCTTCAGCTGCGTGTCCTCGTGATAGCTGAAGTTGTCGGGGCCGTGCACCGTGATCGTGAGCTCATACCGGACCGTTTTGAACTCACGATCAAGAAATTTATTCGAGCAGATGCCATACGTATCCGACCCGGCTTCTGCTGAAATCTGAAACGAGGTGGCATCCGGCTCCACGGTGCCTCCGGCCAATACCGTGATGCCTCGTGGAACGACAAAACAGCGCAACACCTGTTTCGCCGCCGCATCCCACAGCCAATAGCCGGTGTCTTCATGAAACGGCGCGTCCTCGCCCAGCCGCCACGCGGTCCTGAAATATCGCAGACCGTACAGCTGCTGTTCATGGTTATTGACCGGGCCCAACGGCTCGAACGAGAACCGCTCACGAAAGGCGTTGTGCTCCGTGCCCCGGTTGTCATCAGGCGCCACATCGGCGCCCTTGTCGCCCTCCCACACACCGGCCAGCGCAGCCAACGGACCGAGATACTTCAACAGATCGTCACCCATACCAGCCTTCCTCCTTGTTGTACATGTCGCCGCTCATGTGGTTGCCACACAGCACCGACGGGACGCTCTTGTAGCAGAGCGACGCCCGCCTTTCAAATCCATGCGGGTGGCTGGGAAGGGCACAGCTAAGCAGCAACTATCCGGAAAGTGGGTGGGACAGTGATGGTGAAGAAAAAAAGAACCAGGGAGGGTATCCGGCGCCTACAGTCACACAATTCGCGAGAGAGGCGGCCCGCACTGTCCTTCTTGGCTTTGACGGCGCGCACGTGCGTATGGCCCTACTAGCCTCGATTTGGCGGTTCATGTCCGGTGAGCGTTTTGGCTCAGCTTCTTGGCTCAAGTCTCACCGATAGACCCGGTTTTGAGCTCAGTGAAGGAAGGCGAAACGCATACCACTTCACACCCCTTCGGATGAAGTTTGCCTTCCTTGACCAGTTACTCGATGCCGCTATGGTTCAATGGCTGCTTAAATCGGCTCCAGTCCAGCAAACGGCCACGTCACCAGGCAGCGCCGGAAGGCTGCAACAGCCAGCGTCGCCATGCACAGAACAATCTGCCTCGTGCATCATCGGTGAGGATGGGGGAGTCTGAGGCAAAAAAACGGGCCCGGAGATTAATCCGGGCCCTTGGGTTTGGTGGAGGCGAGGGGAGTTGAACCCCTGTCCGAAGATCGTCGGCACATCGCATCTACATGTGTAGCCGATTCTTTAAGCTTCGCAGCGACCCACGCCTATCGGCCGGCTTAGAACCGCCGCTAGCCCAGTATTGTCTCGCCCCTCGCCGCTGAGCACCGGCGTGGGACCAGCCCGCTGCATCGCGCCATTCCACCCCCGCGGGCCTCAGATGGAACGACGTCTCAGCCTAAATTAGGCTGCGAG
>WBZN01001712.1_pt2 | contig 11167 bp, 11 predicted proteins | sample 5204281 | NCBI WGS metagenome assembly WBZN01 (sample SAMN12344347, study PRJNA552823) | activated sludge metagenome | biome: Activated sludge suspended growth; feature: Nitrification reactor; material: Wastewater; isolation source: activated sludge from nitrification reactor of wastewater... | reverse complement strand
GGCACACCCCCAAGCTATTGCAATCAGAAATTTATTTCGCGCTTTTACTGGTAAGTGAACCCAAGAAAGCTTTGACGTCATCTGTGAATCCCGGACCCACTTCGCGACCAAGCTGGTGTTTTGCCATCAAACGAATAGCCTCGTCCAATGTGCTAACCGAGCCGTCATGGAAATACGGTCCTGTTTTGGTAATGTTTCTGAGGCTCGGTACTTTAAACACTTTTTTGTCTGTCTCAATACCGGTTACTTCAAAACGTCCCATGTCTTTTGTGTCATAAGACTCAACCACACCAATTTTTTTGTATGAATTGCCGCCAATGGCAACACCGTTATGGCATGTTGCACATCCCATATGCATGAATTTATGCAAACCTCTTTTTTCACTGTCATTAAGGGCACTTTCATTACCATTCAGATAATCATCGAAGCGTGAAGGGGTCAAAAGAGTACGTTCGAAAGCACCAATGGCTTTGCCCACATTTTTATATTGTATTGGGTCCTTTTCACCTTTGAATGCTTCATCAAACAGACCTTTATATTCATCAATTTTCTTTAACTTGTCGACAACGGCTCCTTCGTTCGGCATACCCATTTCAATCGGATTCAGAATAGGACCCAGAGCTTGTTCTTCTACATCCTTGGCACGTCCATCCCAGAATTGTGCGATGTGAAGTGCTGCATTCATTGTGGTTGGTGAGTTTCTACCGCCACGCTTGCCTTCATGGCCTGGTGATGTGGGTTGGCCGTCTACGCCAAAATTATCCAGTTGATGACAGGAATTGCAGGCAATTTTGTCATTGATCGAGAGCCGGGGATCAAGATAAAGTTTTTTTCCAAGTTTGATGAGTGCTTCATTCTTTTTCTCATCAATAATGGATGCGGGTAACGGTTCAAAAAATTGTTTCAGGGCATTTTTGTCTGCAGGATGATGGCCTCCATGTGCGCCGCCGTGATGGTCTCCTTTATGCATGTCACCATGCTGATGATCGGTTTTCGCATCTGCAGCATGATCGTGACCACTCTGTGCAAAACTATAAGTGCTGAAAATAAGCATAAAAAACAAGACTAATTTCATGTTACCTCCTTGGGATTGATAGCAAAAATGAATTATTATTTTTAGGAAAATGATTCTGGGAAGATTAGAGAAGAAAATACAAAGAAATAAATAGTCTCTTTCTTAAATTTCCATCTTCTCACTGCATTGTATACCTAACCCTCTTGGATTGGGTAACTCAAAGAAACTAAGTAACTGGCTAAAATTCAATAAACAAGAATAATCCCTCCTTTAAATCAGTTATCAATTATTGTCCTGGCAAATGCGTATCGAATGGAAAACTGGAAGCTGCCTAAAATCAAAAGGAATTTTTGATGACCTCTAGTATTAATCTTGCAATATCTACGCATTTTATAAATTCCTAAATTCTGTTACGCTCGAACTCTCCCAAAGAGTTTATTGCTCAGTTTGTCCTCGTGTCATATTTTTTTGGTAATTTGTGCCACATGCTGTGTCATGTGCTCTCAAAACCAGAGATATATCGTATTTTTTATTATTTCAGGACATATCATGAACAAAAACTTAAAGAATAAGATGGTTTGCATGGCAGTAATCAGTTTGTCGATCGTTCAGTCTAGTGCTGTCTTCTCCCATCAATTGATCAATAGTCTTACCGCAGCTCATGCCGTTGACCTACATTTGGTGACCTGTGCAGAAACAGACAATCACCACTTGTATGTTCAGATCGATGATCTTAAGGTCGTAGATGCTCGCCAATTTAATATATTGGTTGTGAAAGACAAAACGATCTCCAGTACAACCAATCCAGATGGGAAATCGAGTCCCAGCATACGCGTACCCGGTGGTACAGGAGTCTATCAGGCCTTTATCAGCCAAACCTCCGGTGGTGAAAAAGCAGCCAATTATCAGCTTGTTTTTCATTGTGAAGATATCGATAACACGCATTTTGAAACTTCGTCATTTTTAAAAATCGATCAGCCTTGATCGGATTCATTATTTGATGTCTGCCGGTTTAACCGGTACCAGCATATAACCTGTATCCAGGCTATTCCAAGACAAATAAATCTGCTCACCATCGGAGATCAATGCGGGGTGAGCAGATTGCGAACCGGACTCGGCAAGAATACGGATTGGTGACCATTGCTTGCCACTATCCATCGAATACATACTTTCTATCCGTGTTTTAATACCATCGAACACTTTCCACACCAATGCTACTTCTTTATTTAAAGCTAGCACATCTGCACGACCAGGAAGTTTTTCCGGGTCGCCGATTTGCATTGGACTGGAAAAGTGCTTTCCTTGATCATCCGAAAAAGCATAATAGAGTCCGCTGCGTTTCTCCCCCTGGGTAAACCAGGCGATGTGATAGCGGCCATCTTGAGCAATCGATAATGCCGGACCGTGTGTCGGGCAACCTTCGATTTGCCAGTCATCGAATGTGACACGCCAGGATTCACTTGCCTGCTTGTCTGGGGAAATTTTGAGCAAACCGTGATCGCGAATATTATCGGCATAAACAAAGCGTGCGAGGATGATCAAGTTACCATCCTTGTCCTTATCGATGGCTGTCCTGCAGCAGGAGCAGGTATTCCTGGCAACACGTTTATCTTCAGGTGGTGTGCCAGGGGTATTCATCTTTAACGCGTTATAGTAGAGCGATAAATCTCCGCCGCCCAGTTTTTTATACTCGGCTCGATCCCGCACATCATGCCACAGGAAATGAGCCTGATCGCTTGTGTCCAGAAGCATTTCGGTTTGATAGTGATACCAGGAATCGGCTGTGGAACTTATTTTGGTCGGTGTACTGAACTGCGTGCCATCACTGGAATAACTGAAAAAACTGGTGCTGGATTGTTTGTCATCGGCAAAATACAGGACATACACGCCGCCTTTTCGATCGACTGCGATTGAAGGGGGATTTTCGTCCCACAAGTGGATGGATTGATCCACAGAGTGAATACGAACTGCTGCACTGAAGGTTTTGCCATAATCTGTGGAGTAATCAACCGAGACAAATTGCTGTGATGGCACGATTCGCCATAGCTTTTTGTCGGGACCAAACGCAGCAGCCGTAAAAATTTTTTGTTCTGGTCGCAGTTTCTCGAATTCGGTACTCCAACTGTAAGTCGTAAAAATGGGAAGCCAGTTCAAGCAAAATAAACAAGACAATAGCAAAACGCGTGGTATCAACATATCTTTAGTAGATAGGAATATCAAACGATATAAGCAAGAAATAAAGTGAGTGATCGGAAAAAGGCCGCAAAAAAGTGACGCTGTTGCACCAGGTTAAAAATGTGTTAAAGCAGCATTTATGTGTACTGACTAGTTAATTCAGGATTGTCTTGATCAAGGCTTCGATTTTTTCATCGGGTATTGATCCGCTGATACCAATACGCTGATGGTTTTTATCGATAAAGTAAGTGCGTGGTACTTCACCATACCATTTGGGATCAATCTCATGACGCAATCTTTGTGCATTGGCATCGGCAAAAATCCAGTTATCGGTTTGTTTGAGCTTGTGCTCGGTCAGAATCGAGTGGACTTGCTCCGATGCCGATACATCGTCCGTTGCCAACATTATCAAGTTGACTCCGGGCATGCGTTGGTGCAATTCACTCATTATCGGCATCTTATTTCTGCAACTGGTACAGTTGACAGACCAGATCATCAGAACAAGTGGTTTGTCCGTATACTCATTGAGTAGTTGTCGATAGCTGCCTGATGTAAAGGGCTTTAATTGTGCCGTGTCGGCATGCGCGGTTAAGCCGGTAACTTGGAGTGCGCACAATAAAATTGCGACGATGATTTTTGGAAGCTTCATGATAAAAAGGCTCTCAGCAAGGGTGAATATCTTTTGGATTCAGAGTTGATTCATTATTTGCGGCAGCTCCCAGTTTGTTTATAGGTATCAATCCATAGTGATTCAATGATAGAAAGACCGGGAAGCTGATCAATATCCGCTATTGATTATCTATAAAATCGGATAAATTGAACATGTGACAATTTGTCGCAATCTGTTCTGATGCATATCACATGGTTCTTTTATAAGAATGGCCATCAAATTGCGCAATTGGTCAGTCGCATTGTGTCATCAATACATTATTTCTTTCATCTTAACTGTAGAGAATTGGTTATTCGATGGCAGTCGTTTTATAATCCGTATTTATTTAAAATCTATGCAGTGATTAGGTCACACGACCGGTTGCCAGGTGGCGTGTAATAAAGTATGAATCCACATTTGAATCTCCTACAGCCTTATCCGTTTCAAAAGCTGCGACATCTTTTTGAAAATATTCATCGCAATGTGGACTTGCCGGCCATTGAATTACAGATCGGTGAACCCAAGCATGCCACGCCAGAATTTATCCGTCAGGCACTGGTTGATCATCTGAATGGCTTATCGACCTATCCGACGACACAGGGTTTGCCCATGTTGCGTCGAACGATTGCGGAATGGGCGATGAAGCGCTACCGTCTTGGAGCAATTGATCCCGACACCCAGATCATTCCGGTTAATGGTAGTCGCGAAGCATTGTTTTCATTTGCGCAGACCGTTATTGACAGCAGTGCGCATAAACCGGTTGTGGTTTGTCCCAATCCGTTTTATCAGATTTATGAAGGTGCGGCATTGTTGGCAGGAGCAACGCCTTATTTTATCAATACGTTACCGGAGAATCGTTTCAAGCTGGATTTTACGCAATTGAACGAGCAGGTCTGGTCACGCACGCAGCTGATTTATGTTTGTTCACCCAACAATCCGACTGGCAGTGTGATGGCTTTGGATGACTGGAAGGCGTTATTTGCACTTTCCGATCGATATGGATTCGTGGTTGCTGCTGATGAATGCTACTCTGAAATTTACTTTGATGAAGCCAACCCACCACTGGGTGCGCTGGATGCCGCAAATCAACTGGGGCGCACCGATTTTGCCCGCCTGGTTGTTTTCAATAGCTTATCCAAGCGATCCAATGTGCCGGGTTTGCGTTCAGGATTTGTAGCGGGTGATGCCAAGATTATCGAAAAATTTTTACTGTATCGGACATATCACGGTTCGGCCATGAATCCCGCAGCTCAAGCTGCCAGTGCAGCAGCCTGGGGTGATGAAAATCATGTCATTCAGAACCGCCGTTTATACGCACAAAAATTTTCCGATGCGATCAGGATTCTATCGGGAACCCTTCCCGTGCAAATGCCCGATGCCGGTTTTTATCTGTGGATTCAAACTCCCATCAGTGATACCGCATTCACCAGACAGCTCTACCGGGATTATAATGTAACAGTGTTGCCAGGTAGTTATCTGGCCCGGGATGCACAAGAACTGAATCCAGGGAAAAATTACATTCGGGTGGCGTTAGTGGCATCTCCACAGGAGTGCAGCGAAGCTATGCAAAGAATAAAAAGTTTTGTGATGCAATTAAGTTAAGCAGGAAATTATTTTTAAGGAAAATTATGAACGAACTACAAGCCATCATTGAAGCCGCTTTTGAGCGCCGCGCTGAAATCACCCCACGAAATGTGGATGCTAGCCTAAAGGAGTCGGTAGCCCAGGTTCTAACCATGCTGGACAGTGGGAAATTGCGAGTGGCCGAAAAGATCAATGGGGATTGGGTAACGCATCAATGGATCAAGAAAGCCGTATTGTTGTCATTTCGCATCGAAGACAACAGTTTTATTAAGGGTGGATTCTCGAATTACTATGACAAAGTACCATCCAAATTTGCTGATTACAGTTCACGGGATTTTAGGGATGGTGGTTTCCGGGTAGTGCCGCCTGCTGCTGTACGAAAAGGCTCTTTCATAGCCAATAATGTTGTGTTGATGCCATCCTATGTCAACATTGGGGCTTATGTAGATGAAGGCACCATGGTTGATACCTGGGCTACAGTCGGTTCCTGCGCACAAATCGGCAAAAACGTTCATTTATCGGGAGGGGTGGGCATTGGTGGAGTCTTGGAACCCGTTCAAGCCAATCCAACAATCATAGAAGACAATTGTTTTATCGGTGCACGGTCAGAAATTGTCGAGGGCGTGATCGTGGGTGAGAACTCGGTAATCTCGATGGGTGTATATATTGGTCAGAGCACCAAGATTTATAACCGGGAAACCGGGGAAATTGCTTATGGGCGCATTCCCCCTGGGTCGGTTGTCGTTTCGGGAAACCTGCCATCTGAAAACGGAAAGTACAGCCTATATTGCGCTGTCATTGTGAAACAGGTGGATGCCAAAACCCGTTCCAAAACTGGAATCAACGAACTGCTACGCGGTATTTGACCGGTCAGACTCAGATTTCGTCCCAAAAAAATCCCCGACTGGGGATTTTTTTATTTCTTGACGATTTGGTTATCCACTTTTTTCACGCCATCCACGATCCATGAGTGCATGTTGACGCGTGTAAGTTGATCTTCGTTATTTACGTTTCCTGTCAGGGTGACATTTCCCCCTTCAACCTTGATATCCACTTTTGCGCCCTGAAGTACGGGGTCAGATTGAATGGCTGCTGCTATCCTGGCATAGATAGTTGAATCATCATAAGCCGGTGCAGTAGGTGGAGGAACCCAAGACTTGTGTGTTTTTTCCGCGTAATTCTCGCAACCGACAAGGGAACATAAAATTACAGCAAAAACGAGTGTAGATAGAAATTTGTAATAATCTTGCATAGTTTTTGTTTCCTGTTCTTTTTATTTGAAATTTAACTCAATAATGCGATGTGCATAAACCTGAGAAGCAATTCACATGCATTATTAAAATGATTTTGTAATCATCCATATTTTTGATTCGAGGCTTCAAGAATAATAACCCTACTGAATGCATCTTTACAAGTTGGTTAGCCATAAAAATAGTGAACGGATCATAAAATGAGAAGCAATACAATGGCACTGGGTATCAGTCGCAGTATGAATCAATTTAATAGGGAAATCATGATTTCATCGTGTCATGCAGGAAGCGGCATACATTTGTGGCGAGTTGATTTTCCAGACAATCGAATACGTGTGAATCGCTCCACTTAATATTGCGCAGCCATGTCAACTGGCGTTTGGCGAGTTGCCGCGTGGCAGCAATACCCGAATCATGTAACTCGATCGAATCGATTTCCCGATCCAGGTACTGGCAGGTCTGACGATATCCGACGCAGCGCATCGATGGGGAGCTGCTAGACTGGGGAAACTTTTGCCGAATCGATGCGACCTCATCAATCAGACCGGAACCGAGCATTTGCTCAAAGCGCTTTGCAATACGCACATGTAATTGACTGCGATCACTCGGAATCAAGGCAAGATTGATGGTGCGATACGGTAAGCTAAAAGACTGTTCCGATTGCAAGATTTCCGACATCGGTTTTTGTGTCAGATAAAAAATCTCCAGAGCACGTTGTATGCGTTGACTATCCGTTGGTTGAATACGCGAGGCCGTTTGTGGATCCAGTTCAGCTAGATGTTGATGCAGCGCGGGCCAGCCACTTTCCAAGGCCTGCTGCTCAAATGTCTTTCGCAACTGATGGTCGGCTGCAGGCAGAACGGCAAGACCCTGCTTGAGTGCCTGGAAATACAACATGGTACCGCCCACCAACAGAGGAATATGATTGCGTGACGAAATAGTTTGCATCATGCTCAATGCATCGGTGCAAAACTGTGCTGCGGAATAAGCTTGATCTGGATTGATCAGATCAATCAGGTGATGTGGGGTCTGCTGTAATATGGCATCACTGGGTTTGGCGGTACCAATGTTCATGTGGCGGTAAACTTGTGCAGAATCGACACTGATGATCTCAACCGGGAAACGATCTGCAATTTCGATTGCAATTTGACTCTTTCCACTGGTAGTCGGACCCATCAAGAAAATGGCGGGAGGCAAGTTTTCAGCAGAAGGTTTCACGGTTGTGGTTGTAGTTTGCAAAATAATGCATGAGTTGATAATTCATTCTTTATTCAGTTACTTTCTGAGGCTTGCGTCAAATAGCCATTGGACATTGCACAAAAGTTCGTTACACTTCAAAAAAATCAACTTTCTTGGGAATCAGTCATTGAAGATATTTGCTGGCGTTTTATTTCTGATCATATTATATAGCCTCGGATCAGCCCTATTTTACATGTATAAGGATAAAGGCAACTCGACCCGCATGGTTCGTTCCTTAAGTATTCGCATTGCCCTGTCTTTTTTGTTGTTCATTATCATGATGGTCTATACCCGCCTCAACATGGATATGGATATTGAGTAATACCTGATTCTGGCAGTAGGTTTCCGGGAATAATGGTTTGCTTGCCTACCTTGAATAAGGATGTTGCAATCATCGGTGCAGGGGCAGCGGGGATGATGTGTGCAATAGAAGCAGGCAAGCGCAAGCGTCAAGTCATATTGCTGGATCATGCCCGTGTACTGGCGGAAAAAATTCGTATTTCCGGTGGTGGCCGCTGTAATTTCACCAATCGTCACACCAAGGCTGAAAATTATATTTCCAGCAATCCGCATTTTTGTCGTTCAGCTTTGGCGCGTTACACACCGCAGGATTTTATTGCCATGCTCGAGAAGCATGGCATTCGATATCATGAAAAAAAACTGGGGCAATTATTTTGCGATGACAGCGCCGAACAGATTATCGGTATGCTCAGGGAAGAGTGCAGCATTGTAAGTATTCAATGGCAAATGCCGACACAAATCCTAGAAATTCAGCAGACTGGTCTCGATAAGGCAAATCGGGAGCCTTCCAGCCGTTTCAAAGTGATTACCGAACGAAACATTATCAATACAAACTCACTGGTCATCGCCACTGGAGGATTGTCCATTCCGCAAATTGGTGCCAGCGCATTAGGTTATCGAATAGCCGAACAATTTTCGATTGCGCTTGTGCCCATGCGTCCTGCGCTGGTCAGTCTACAGTTTGCGGAGGATGATTTTGCGGTCTTTAAAGGGATGGCAGGTATTGCGATCGATGCTGAGATTCATCTGGGCAAGATTGCATTCAGGGAAAATTTATTATTTACCCATCGCGGTATCAGCGGACCGGCCGTTTTGCAGATTTCTTCGTATTGGACACCGGGTGTACCGATACGAATCGACCTTCTTCCGGGACAACATGCAGTCGATATTTTTGCGCCGCAACGTCAAAGTTCGATGTTGTTGTCCAATGTTTTGGCACGTGTGCTGCCTCGCCGTTTTATACAGGCCTGGCTGGATTTGATGACTGCACGACTCGGCATCGCCATCAAACCCATGAACCAGTATCGCGAACGCGAATTACAGGCTATTGTAGATCAGTTACATCATTGGACGGTTAAACCGACTGGAACGGTGGGGTATCGAAAAGCAGAAGTTACGCTGGGTGGCGTCGATACGCGAGAACTTTCCTCTCAAACCATGGAATCAAAACGCATTCCCGGTTTATATTTTATTGGTGAAGTCGTTGATGTGACAGGGCAGTTGGGGGGATTCAATTTCCAATGGGCATGGTCTTCGGGGTATGCGGCAGGACAGGTGGTTTAAATGTCGAGTTTTTCATTCGCTGCTGGTGTAATGCGGTCGAGCATCGCCGCTATTTTGTTTCTGTTACCGAGTTTGCTCCAAAGCGGTGTATTTGAGTTTGCCGGTGAAATCCATGGTGTCGATGTCATCACTCATCCAACCGGATACGATGGGACCGGGAACAAACTGATCGTGACGGTAGGCATTGCACCATCTTCCATTCATGCGGATCGCATGGCGGTTGCGGTGCAGAATGCCATTCAAACATGGAATCAGCTTATCCCAACATTAGGTAATATCGTAACATCTGGAAATCGCATTCCAGTCGATCAGTTTGATTTTGAATCGGTAACATTGCATGAGCTAGGACATTGCATTGGATTGTCGCATCCCAATCTGGCCGTGGAATCAGGACTTACTGGTAATGACAAGAACTACACTGCCTCCACCAAAGGTGCGAATCAAGTTTATGATCTCAATCCGGGTATCGATGGCATCATTGGGTCCAGTGACGACATTCGTGGCGATGATGTCAATTTGCACTGGTTTCCTAAAGGGGTGAACAATCCCTTCCTGATCCCTCAAACTGTAGATCAGTTAACCTATAGCCGTGATCTGGGCGATTTACCGGTGGTGGATCACTTCGCTGTCAATGCGGACCGCGATGTTTCAGAAATTTACCCTATCGAAAAGACGGAGGCCGTCATGCAGCAAGGCATATTGGCTGGGGAGTGGCGACGCACCCTGGCAGCCGATGATGTCGCCACCTTGCGATTGGGTATGAGCGGTATGGATCGAATTGCCGGAACAGCCGACGATTACACCGTTGAATTACATTATGCCGGATTCACTGACAACGCCGATATTACCTTGGCTTTTGACGATAAAGTGACTTTCTCTGCCTGTGAAATTCAGGCCGATTTTCTGGGGGGAAATCATAATCATCTGGCCATTCAGACCGGAAACATTTCATTCAACTCTAACTTCCCATGGTATTTTGAAACGGAGTTGCGCACACCGGAATCGACTCCGGCAGTAGCAATAAGGATCAACGACCAGACCTATGCACAGCAATTGCAACGGGGAGACACCGTGAAATTGAGCGTAACACTTGATCCGCATGACAAAAATGGAAACTTGTCAGATTACTGGGTAAAGGCTATGACTCCGTTTGGCACATTCTGGTTGAACGAAAATATGCAATTTGTTGCCAGCGAAGTGCCTATCAGGGCCTATGGCGGTTCACTGGTGCATATCTCTGGATTATCTCTGTTCGAGGATGCAGCCGGTCAATTGCCTCCGGGACTTTATTCTGTATATTTTGCTGTTGATGACAATATGGATGGAATATACGACGGTACTTTCAAAAGCTCTGCAATTTTTACAATTCAATCTTTCTGAATTCATGGGTTTGTTCGTTAATCGGGCTTGATAACGAGGTTGCCCGATTTTTGAACTGATTGCGCTATACTAGCCGGCATACCGATAAATAGTTGACGGGATGGCACTATGAAAATTCACGAATACCAGGCTAAGGAAATCTTACGCAGTTTTGGGGTTATCACCCCACAGGGAATAGCTTGTTTCAATGCCGACGAAGCGGTAGCGGCGCACCATGCGGAACCAGAGATCGTAGTCCTGGGTCCCCGGCAGGCCGGCGTCGAAGGTGCCGCATGCCGCAAAGCAGGCCCG
>WBZN01002160.1_pt1 | contig 11168 bp, 10 predicted proteins | sample 5204281 | NCBI WGS metagenome assembly WBZN01 (sample SAMN12344347, study PRJNA552823) | activated sludge metagenome | biome: Activated sludge suspended growth; feature: Nitrification reactor; material: Wastewater; isolation source: activated sludge from nitrification reactor of wastewater... | reverse complement strand
TCTCTGAGCACCTGGGCCATACGCGGGGTCGATCCCAGGCCACCGCCTGCCACCATCCGGAACCCGATGGTTCCATCCGGCCGCTTCGCCGCGAGCAAGCCGATGTCATGAATAGGCGTGAGCGCGCAATCCTGCCGGCAGCCGGAGAGCGCAATCTTGAACTTCCGCGGAAGACTCTGATTGAGCGGATTGCGCAGGAGATGGTAGGCGACCGTTTTCGCATAGGGCGTCACATCGAACACTTCCCCTTGGCACACTCCCGCTAAATGACAAGCCGTGACGTTCCGCACCGTATTCGCACAGGCCTCACGCGTGGTCAGACCGACCGACGCCATCAAACGCATCATCTCGGGCACATGCTTGAGCTCCACAAAATGTAACTGAATATCCTGGCGTGTCGTCACATGGCCCACGCCGGTGGCGTACCGATCCGTCAACTCAGCGACTTGGCGTAACTGATTGGCGGTCAACCCGCCAAAAGGAATCTTGATGCGGCACATCTGCACCCCTGGCTGACGTTGGCCATAGATGCCGTATTGCAAGCGAAACGGCTTGAAGATATCGGTGGAGAGATCGCCTCCGAGAACCCGGTGGGCCTCGGCTTCAAACGTTTCAATTTCTTCGACTATATGGGCCGGAATGGGTTCTGTTTTAATGGCTGGCCGGAGAGCCACAGTATTGGGAGTCATCATGACGACCTCGTCGGTTCGGAGGTAAACTGCACACGCACAATTTGGACTGCTTCAAATGTGATACATCAGCGTATGTTGCTCGTCGAGCGCCCGCTGACGTTTGGCCAACTCTTCGACCGTGACTTCCGAAAGAACGCTCAATTCCGCCCGTTTAACGCGATCCCAGAGGTGGGACAGCAACGCCTCTTGCTTGGCTCCTCGCGAAGATGAGAGTTTCGGGTCGGCCTTTCCGTCGGCGGTCAGAAGCGGACCCTCCAGCGCATCGAGAATATCCGCCACGGAGAGCTCCGACGGTTTACGACTCAACACATATCCACCCTGCGCTCCACGCTGACTGGTCACCACACCCGCTTTTTTCATCGCATGAAGCACCTGCTCCAGAAACCGGGCCGGAATGGCCTGACGTTTCGCAATCGATTTGGCGCAAACCGGTTGCTCGGCGTGATGGAGCGCAAGATCCACAGCGGCAATAATCCCGTACGTGGCTCTAAGGCTAACCTTCATTTTCTACTATTCCGATGGGGATTCATGAACACCTATACCTTGCGCACGACTTTCCTGTCAAGTCTGACCATGCCCGCCTGAACAATCACGATTCATCATGCGTAGGAACGCACCACATTTTTCCTCATTGACATCATCTAGGGCCTGAGCAATAATCCCGCCCTCTTCTTCCTCGGTACCTTCATGACGCTGCGTTCATCAACATTCAATATTCTCTTGCTCAGTACGGACAGCGAGATCCAAGCCCACTACAAGAACCTTTTCGGTGAGCAGGCGATCACCATCGGCCGGGAAGGGTTGGCGCTGCCGAAAGACTCGGCGATGCGTGGATACGATGCCGTCATCGTCGAATCGAAGCTGGCTGCTACTGCAGACCTGGGCAAACTCCTCGCGGGGATCGACCCTTCACGAACACTACTCCTCGTGGGATCGCGTGCCGTGCTGAAACGCACGGCTTCTTTGCTTCAGTCATCCAAGGCCGCCAAGGCCGAGGCCCTCCTCCCGAATGGAAAAGGGCAATCGCTGTGCTTGGACTCTTATCTCGAACACAAGGTGGGCGATTTCGTCAAAGGTATGCGGAACGGCTCGGGGAAAAACCTCCATCCGATGCTGATTGCCGCAGTCGAACGTCCGTTGATCCTCCTGACCTTGCGGGAGACCAAGGGCAACCAGATCCAAGCCGCAGAACTGCTCGGACTGAATCGGAATACGCTGAGAAAAAAAATTCTCGATCTGGACATTCCCGTTAAACGCGCCAGGGCGAGCTAGGTTCCTCACGGACGAAACTCTCTGCACCTCACCGGAGGCGTACACGAATACGCCTATCCATCACATCCACCGGTCGCCAACCACCAACGGAGGGAAACAATGACCAAGGAAGAGTTGATTGCAAAAATGGCAAACAGCGCCGGAATCACCAAAGTCGCCGCCACAGTGGCACTCGAAGCCTTCACCGGTGCCGTCACGACATCGCTCAAGAAGGGGAAGCGCGTGACATTGGTCAATTTCGGCACATTTACGATTTCCAAACGGAAGGCCAGAATGGGGCGCAATCCGCGGACCGGCGAAGCCTTAAAAATTCCGGCTGCTCGCATTCCTAAATTCTCGGCCGGCAAGGAACTCAAGGCCGCAGTCAAGTAGGCCCTCGCCTCGGGGTCCGGACAAACGCACCGGAAAAGACGGCGATTCCATCGCGAGGTCGCAGAGAAAAGCCTGTCTTGCCGTCGCGTTTCCTTGACACCTTTGGCAAGGCTGTATTAGCATCGCCGATCGATAGGCGCGTAGCTCAGGGGGAGAGCGCTACCTTGACACGGTAGAGGTCGACGGTTCAAGACCGTCCGCGCCTACCATTTTGTTCGCTCAATAGGTTCGTGCCCCGACTACCTGCAGCAATGGTGGTCGGCACGGCAGTGTATTTTTTTGGCAGGATTGACCGGAGTGGCCTCACAGCTCATTCACATCACCCTTCCTGACGGAACTCGAAAACAAGTACCAGCAGGATGCACTGTTCGCGATGCCCTGACTCCGGAAGGCGGACGCCTCGACGGCAAGATCTTAGCCGCCAAGGTCAACGGCGTTCCGGTGGACTTGTTTCATGCATTGGACCAGGACGCGACCGTCGAGTCCCTGACCTTCGAATCCGCAGAGGGGCGGGAAGTCTATCGTCACAGCAGTACGCACATCATGGCGCAAGCCGTGAAAGAAGTCTTCCCTACTGCCCAACTCACGATCGGCCCCGCGCTGGAAGATGGGTTTTATTACGACTTCGCCTTCGACCGCCCGTTTACTCCGGAGGATCTCGAAAAGATCGAGGCACGCGCGATTGACATCACCAAACGCGGCCTGGCGGTCAGCCGGAGCGAACTTTCCAAGCAGGACGCGATTAAGTTTTTTCAGGACCGCGGAGAAGCCTACAAAGTCGAATTGATCAACAGCTTCGACGACGGCTCCCCCATTTCCCTCTACCGCCAAGGGGAATTCGTCGATCTCTGCCGCGGTCCACACCTCCCCACCACCGGCTACGTGGGTGCCTTCAAGCTCCTCTCCACCGGCGGTGCCTATTGGCGTGGCGACGAGCGCAACCCGATGTTGCAGCGGGTCTACGGCACCTCATTCCCGACGAAAAAAGAACTCGATGCGCATCTCGCGAAACTGGAAGAGATCAAGCGGCGCGACCATCGCAAGCTCGGTAAAGAACTCGACCTGATTACGATTCAGGACGAGATCGGGCCCGGCTTGGTCCTGTGGCACCCCAAGGGCTCGCTGATCCGGCTGCTCATCGAAAATTTCTGGCGAGAGCAACATATCAAGGACGGCTACGATCTGGTGTATTCGCCCCACGTCGCCAGGCTGGATCTGTGGAAAACCAGCGGCCACGTCGACTATTACCGCGAAAACATGTTCGCGGCGATGAAGCTGGAGGGCAGCGAATACCAGCTCAAGCCGATGAACTGCCCGTTCCATATCATGATCTACAAATCCCACTTACGCAGTTACCGGGATTTGCCGATTCGATACGGAGAGTTGGGAACCGTCTACCGCTACGAACGAACCGGCGTCTTGCACGGTCTGCTACGCGTCCGCGGCTTTACTCAAGACGACGCGCATTTATTCTGTCGCCCCGATCAGATCGAGGCCGAGGTCAGCCGCGTACTGGACTTTACCTTTTTCGTCCTGGGGACTTTCGGGTTCACGGAATTTGAAATTTACCTCTCGACCCGGCCTGAGAAATCGGTCGGCTCCGATGAGAACTGGACCGTAGCCACCAACGCCTTGGAAGCGGCCCTCAAGAGCCGCGGCGTGGCGTATCAAGTGGATCCGGGTGAAGGCGTATTTTACGGCCCGAAAATTGACATCAAGATCAAGGACGTCCTCGGTCGTTCCTGGCAGTGTTCGACGGTCCAGGTCGATTTCAACAATCCCGAACGCTTCAAGCTGGCCTATACCGGCGAAGACGGCAAACATCATCAACCGATCATGATTCACCGGGCGCTCATGGGATCCATCGAGCGGTTCTTCGGAATTTTAATCGAACACTACGCCGGCGCCTTTCCGACATGGCTGGCCCCGGTGCAGGCGGTGGTGCTGACGATCACCGACAATCAGCAGGAATTCGCGGCCAAGATCGTCTCCACGCTCAAGAGCCACGGCTACCGGGTCGAAGCCGACCTCCGAAACGAGAAGATCGGATTTAAGATCCGGGAAGCAGAAAAGAACAAGATTCCCTATATGCTGGTGGTGGGAGACAAGGAAGTTCAGAGCGGCATGGTGGCGGTTCGCGGCCGAAGCGGGGCGAACCATGGGACCATGCCGATCGAACAATTCCTGACACTCATCCGCACAGACACCAATCACGCATTACGCGACACGGCAACCCACTCACAAACGAGGTGACCTATCGTCCCTAAATTACGTGTAAACCGGGAAATCAGGATTCGGGAAGTTCGAGTCATCGGTCCTGACGGCGAGCAATTAGGAATACTGCCGACCGTAGAGGCATTCAATAAGGCACAGGAAGGGGGCTACGATCTTGTTGAGGTGGCCCCGACCTCGCAGCCGCCGGTTTGCCGCATCATGGACTATGGGAAGTATAAGTTCGAGCTCAGCAAAAAAGATCACCAGAGCCGCCGGCATCAGAAATCGACACAGGTCAAAGAGATCAAGCTGCGACCGCGCACCGATAAACATGATCTTGAGATCAAGATCCGCCAGATCAAGGAATTCCTGGCCGACGGCAACAAGACCAAGGTGACACTCACTTATCGCGGGCGAGAAATGGCTAATCAGGAAATGGGCCGCACGATGATGGCGAGTGTGATTCAGCAGTGTATGGAAGCAGGAACCGTCGAGTTTGCGCCGAGAATGGAAGGGCGGAGCCTGATCATGATTTTGGCTCCCAAATAGTGTGCGACAGGCACACAAGGAAGGAATGAGCGTATGAAAATTAAAATGAAAACCCACAGCGGCGCGAAAAAGCGGTTCCGACGCACAGGAACCGGCAAGCTCGTTCGTCGGAAGGCCGGCGGTCGGCATTTGCTGACCGGTAAGCCACGCGATCGCAAGCGAGGCCTGAAAGGGGCCACCGAGGTTTCCTCCGCGTCGACTCCCGCACTGAACAAGTTACTTCCGCAATAATGATAATGGTGCCGTGAACAGGATTTGAAAAGGAGTAGCTCCCCATGCCTCGTACAAAAGGTGGTCCGAAAACACGACAGCGGCGCAAGAAGCGCCTGAAACTGGCGAAAGGCCAGTACGGCGCCAAAAGCCGGCTGTTCCGAACAGCAACCGAATCGGTCGACAAGGGCCAGGCCTATGCCTACGCCGGACGAAAACATCGCAAGCGCGACTTCCGCCAGCTTTGGATCGCACGCATCAGCGCCGCGACCCGACTGCACGGCATCGCATACAGCCGCTTCATGAACGCCCTCAAGAAGGCGAATATCTTGCTGGATCGGAAAGTTCTGTCCGATATGGCGATTCGCGATATGGCGGGATTCGAGAAACTTGTGGGAGTTGCCAAGCAGCAGCTCGCCACTGCAGCGAGCTAACGTCTACGCGTCACTATCCGTGACGGGAAAGTCCTAATCGAACGGATTTTCCCGTCACCCCTCATCCAGTAACCGGTCGATCTCTAACTCCAGCGCAACTGCCGGCACTCCGATCTGCCATTGCTCCAGCACCTCGGGATGTAACTCTCCAAGCAGTCCGATAACTCGCCCGTTCACCACGATCCTTCCGGCTCGACCGTCAAGAAACGAGGGATGGGGGACTGCTTCCAAGGTAAACGGACGATCCAGGTAGTAAAGCAGCAGATCCAGGCAGGAATGAATTTCGGAGAAATGTGCTCCGGCATGTGCAATCACCGCACCCAGCATCGTCACGGTCCGTGAGCCGACATCGGCACTCGCATCAGGAACGGCCACTTCGCCGACCTCGAACATGCGATGCGGATAGAACGCGCGGCTCGAATTCGTCTCGACCTGCAACAATGAGGGGGTAATCCACTGCCGCAGGCAGGAGTAGCTGAGGGACATCACGTTGTCCACTTCCACGACCTTCGCCCACTCAGTACCGTCCAATCGCATTCTCGTGCAAAAGTCCTGGTGAGATCCCATGATGTTGGAGATGATTTCCTGGAATTCCATCCCCACCATGAGATGGCGAACCCGGTCCGCCATTTGCTCCAATCGGGAGAGCCCTCCCACCGTGAACTGTGACGGCATGACCGGCGCAAACCGCGCATACCCCTGACTGATGGCCACATCCTCCACGACATCGACGGTATGCAGCAGATCATTCCGGTACGGCGGCAGCTGCACAGCTACCTTGGGCCCGGCTGACTTCACCGTGTAACCATAGGACTTGAGCGCCGTGGTCACTTCTTTGCTCCCCAGGGCTTCTCCCAGCGCGGATTCGATGGCTTTCAGGGGAATCGTCCGCGGCGATCCGAAATCGATCGGGGTGCTCCAGCGCCGGCCGAAGGTGGTTTTCACCGGCGACTGAATTTCCACCGGCGCAATGACGGCTCCGCGATCGGCAAGGTTCGCGGCAAAAATATTCAACGTCAAGGCGACCATCGAAAGATCGGTCCCCGTCACTTCCACGAATAGTTCCTCGTCTCCAACCTGAACCTCGCCGATTTCCCGGCTATTGATGATCGGAGGGAATGATAAGACCTGCCCCTTCGCGTCCCTCAGCACAGGAAGCCGGTCATGGCCGCTGACGATACCGCCATATTCCACGCCTTTGGGATGCACCATGAGGATCTCGCGCAAGGTCATCACCGTATCCATACCCAGGGGCGTGAACCGCACCTCGTCCGGCTTGACCAGATCGTACGACACGGGAAACACAATGGGAGCCAAGCGATACAGGCCGATAGAAACCGTCCTCCGCTTGCGCCCGAAAATATCCGCCAGCTTTTCCTGCGTCTGAATCAATTGTGTCAGACCGGACGCCGTCACCCGATAGCCTATCGCCGTACAGGCCGCCACATAGGGACGTACCTGCTCCAATCCCGGCGCCACCACAAGCTTTCCGGCCACGCGTTTCTGTTTTTTGAAGAAGGAATACGAAATCGCGGCGCCTTGTTGCTTAATCCGGATCTGCCGCGCAATGCCCTCGCAACACCACAGATCAGGGCGGTTGCTGTCCTGCAGTTCGACCCGCAATTCACCGGTTTCAGGGTTGTGGCCTTTCAGCTCGCCCTTCACCAACATCAGCCATTGCTCAAGCTGGTCGAGCGGAATACGCGAGGGCTTCTCGCCTGGTCCGGCGATCAAGGCTTCGAGATCATCTCGTTGAAGGGAAATCGTCGGCATGGTGTGGTCGTCCTAAAAACTTCCCCGCATCGTGCGAATGAATTCCAAATCCGCCGAGAACAGGTCGCGAATGTCATGAATGCCCAATGCCACCATCGCCATACGATCGAGCCCGAGTCCCCAGGCAATGACCGGCACCGAGACGCCAAGCGGCGTGGTGACTTCAGGGCGAAACAATCCCGCGCCGCCCAGTTCCATCCAGCCCAGCTTCGGGTGGCGCACATGCATTTCGACTGATGGCTCGGTGAACGGGAAATAGGCCGGAAGAAATTTCACTTCCTTGGCTTGCGCTACCTCCCGGGCGAACAGGTTCAACAATCCCAGCAGCGTCCGGAAGTTAATGTCCGAACCCAACACGATCCCTTCCACCTGAAAAAAGTCGGTCGCATGGGTGGCATCCACCTGGTCGTAGCGAAAACAGCGGGCGATGGAAAAATATTTCCCCGGCACGGAAGGATCGGCCGCCAGCCTGCGCGCCGACACCGCGGTTCCTTGACTCCGCAACACCAACCGCTTCGCGCGCTCGGCGTCGAAGGTATACCCCCAGCCGGTCGAACCTGCTCCCGCCCCCGTTTCATGAGCCTGCGTCACCTGCGACAAATACGGCTCGGCAATGGTGCGGGCATGGGTCGGGCTTTTCACAAAATAGACATCGTGAATATCCCGCGCGGGATGAAACTGCGGCATGAACAGCGCGTCCATATTCCAGAATTCCGTCTCGACGAGCGTCCCGCGCATTTCCTGAAAACCCATACTGACGAGTTTGAGCTTCACGAGATCCAGAAACTCCCGGTAGGGATGCCGTTTTCCGGCCGCAATCCTCGGAGCCCGCAAACTGATCGTATACTTTCTGAAGCGCTTCGTGCGCCAGGCCCCTTCCTTCAGGAGTTCCGGCGTCAACTGCGAGACTTCCTCTGCCACACCGTCGCGCGACAATTGCTCGGCCACATCCCGTCCGGCAGGCGTCAGCAAAAACGACCGGGTCACCCGCTCATCCACCCGGAAGGGCTCGCGCGCGTTTCCGCGTTTCACCGCATGCTGTTGAAGCACGGTCCGCAACGGTTCGGCAAATGTTTGCAATTCCCGCTGTCCGCTCCGCAATTCCTGCAACAGAGCGCGCATGGCCTCAGCCGTCGCACTATTACGGCCGGTACTTTCAATGCACCCGCCCTGTACGATCAGGATGGCGCCCTCTTTCTTCAGCGTCCCGACGGCCTTACTCACCTCCGACGGTTCGAGTTGTTCTTTGGCCTGAATGTCTTGAATCGTCAGACGTTTCCCGGTCTGCCCGGCTTCCCGGGCTGCCGACAGAACACGTTCGATCGGCGCGTACTTCTCAAAAAACACGTCACCGATCGACGTCAGCGAGGCGATGTGCGCAACGGTTTCAGCATGCACGGCGATCAAGGCTTTCGCCAAGAGCCATTCGACGGCCATACTCAACTGCGACGGTTCCAGCCCGGTAGACTCCGCGAGTTGATCAAGCGTGGGAGGCGAATCAGGCTGCCGCGCCAACGCCAGCAGCACTTTGCTTTCGAGAGGATGAAGGTTATCCATGAATTCGGGTGCGGTCCGATGCCTTTTCTATCGCCGGGCGGCGGCTATCCTGGTGGTCCGAGCGGCAGATTCATGACCGGCTCTCAACGCCGTAATGGCAGCGGCATAATCATGACCGGAAAACACTGCCGATCCTGCCACCAGCACCTCGGCGCCGGCCGCAAGGATCGCTTCTGCATTGTCCGGTTTTACGCCCCCGTCCACCTCCAGCAGCGCCCGGCTGTGGGTCCGGTCGATCAGGGCCCGAACCTCGGCAATCTTTTGTAACGACGAGGAAATGAACTTCTGTCCGCCGAATCCGGGATTGACGGACATGATGAGAATGAGCTCGGCGTCGCGGACGATTTCCGACAGGGTCACCGCCGGTGTGGCAGGGTTCAAAGTGACACCCGCCTTCACACCGTGCTCCTTGATCAACTGAACCGTCCGATGCAGGTGGGGACAGGTTTCCACATGAACCGTGAGATAGTCGGCGCCCGCTTCCGCGAACTCCTCGATGAACGCATCCGGATTCGTCATCATGAGATGCACATCCAACGGCAGGGTGGTGACTTTTCGCAGGGCTTCGACAACCGGGGGACCGATCGTCAAGTTCGGCACGAAGTGACCGTCCATCACGTCCACGTGCAACCAGTCGGCACCGGCTGCTTCTACCCGGGCGACCTCTTCGGCCAGGCGCGCAAAGTCAGCCGATAGAATGGAGGGGGCAATACGTACGGGCCGACCGGTCATGACTCGCTCCTCCGCACACGGGCGGCAAAAAACGCATCCATGCTCTTCATATTGGCCATCGTAGACAGGTCCCCTCGAGGGGTCACGAACGGCAGACCGGCTGGAGGCAACCAGGGCGCGATCGAGTCACGCTGAAATTCACGATGAGACTGACAAAACTCGTCGATGATCGATTCGGTTTCTTCCGGCTCGATCGAGCAGGTACTATAGACCAACACCCCGCCAGGCCGCAAGAGACGACTCGTCGCCGCGAGCAATTCCAGCTGCACCTGCCGGTGTTGCGTGACGGACTCAGCCGTCTTGTACCACTTTCCTTCGGGATGACGCCGCAGCACACCGAGGCCGCTGCATGGCGCATCGAGCAAAATGCGGTCGAACGGGCGCGACAGCGCCTCAGGGAACGAGTCAGGCACGCGCTGTTCACCCGACACCACCCCCTCACCTATCAGCCGACGCATGTCACCCACAATCGGCGTAACGATCTTCACGCCCAGGCGACGGCAATTGTCCATCACCAGGTCCAGACGTGAAGCGGCTCGGTCTACCGCAACGATGTCGCCTCGATTCTCCATGAGTGCCGCGACATGCGTTGCCTTTCCACCAGGCGCGGCGCAGGCATCCAACACACGCTGACCCGGCTGCACATCCAACAGCAATGGCACAAGTTGCCCCGCCTCATCCTCGACATAAAAATGTCCCTCTGCGTATCCAGGAAGATCTGTGATCGAGGTGGGGCGGGCCAGTTGAATGCCGACCTCGCTGATCGTCGTCGGCCCGGCTTCCACCTGCGCCGTCGCCAAGTCGGCTAATAATGCCGCGCGGGTCGTTCGAAGCCGGTTCACGCGCAAGGTGAGTGGAGGCAACTCTATCGACGCACGGCACAAGGCTTCGGCTCGCGCGATACCCCAGAGACGACACCAACGCTCCACCAGCCAGGTCGGGCAGGAGTACCGAACGGCACACGCAGCGACAGGATCCTTGGCGGGATCAGGCCACTCCGGCTCGGGAGCTCGCAGCAAGGCCCTGAGCACGGCATTGACGAACCCGCTCCAGTCACGCCCGAGGCGCCGGGTTTGCTGCTTGATCATCCGCACCGACTCGTTCACGGCCGCGGAGTCCGGAACCCGATCCAGATACAGCAATTGATAGGCGCCAAGCCGCAAAATGGTCTGAACGAGGGTGGGAAGTTTGGCAATACGCCGATCGGACAGCAGGCCCAAGCGCCAATCAAGCGTCGCGCGATACCGCAACACGCCGCGCACGAGTTCAACCATGAAGGCCCGATCACGGAGATCCAATCCGGCCCTGGCAGAGACCTGATCGAACAACTCATCCCCCAGCATGCCGACCTTATCGATCGTCA
>WBZN01002159.1_pt1 | contig 11172 bp, 10 predicted proteins | sample 5204281 | NCBI WGS metagenome assembly WBZN01 (sample SAMN12344347, study PRJNA552823) | activated sludge metagenome | biome: Activated sludge suspended growth; feature: Nitrification reactor; material: Wastewater; isolation source: activated sludge from nitrification reactor of wastewater... | reverse complement strand
GGTGCCCTCGTCCTAGATTTTGTCTCTGAATGCTGCCACGATCAATTCATTCTGCGTAAACTTGTGCCGGGCTGTGTATCCCACGGCTGGAGAAGCCGACGATACCCGCAAGGCATATCCCAGTGCCTGAACTGCGCGCATGTGACGCAGCAGATAGTGCTGGATACGATGCCAAGCCCCCTGGTTGCCCGGCTCTTCCTGACACCAGATGACTTCCCTGGCTTGACCGAAACGATCGATCTCCACCTGAAATTCCTCGTGAGGAAACGGATAAAGCTGCTCCAGACGAATGATAGCCATATCGTGAATCTGATGCTCCTTGCGATAAGCCAGCAGCTCGTAATAAATTTTGCCGCTGCACACGATGAGGCGACGTATCGTGTCCGGATCCAGATTGTCGACTTCGGAAATCACCGGGTGGAAAAATCCGGTTGCCAGATCTTCCAGGCTGGACACCGACTCCTTGTTGCGCAGTAGGCTTTTCGGACTCATGATGATCAACGGTTTGCGAATCGGCCGGATCATCTGGCGGCGCAATGCATGAAACATCTGCGCCGGAGTCGACGGTATGCACACCTGGATATTGTAATCCGCGCACAACTGCAAATAGCGCTCTACACGCGCCGAGGAATGCTCAGGCCCCTGCCCTTCGTAACCATGCGGCAACATCATCACCAGACCACACAAACGTCCCCATTTGGCCTCTCCAGAAGCAATGAACTGATCAATGACCACCTGTGCCCCATTGGCGAAATCGCCAAACTGTGCTTCCCAGACCACCAATTCATCCGGCTGAGTAGTGGCATAGCCGTATTCGAAACCCAGTACGGCTTCTTCCGACAGCATCGAATCGATGACGACGAAATCGGGTTGCTCCGGGTAAATATGACGCAGTGGCACATAAATCCGCTCATTCTGATCAGCTGCCACCTGATCATGCAGCACGGCATGCCGGTGGAAGAAGGTGCCCCTTCCTGAATCCTGCCCAGACAATCTGACCGGATAACCTTCCTTGAGCAGGGCTGCGTAGGCCAGATTTTCTGCCATGCCCCAGTCCAACGGCAATTCTCCCTTTCCCATTAGACGCCGGTCAGCTATGATTTTTTCCACCCGCGGATGCAGCTTGAAGCCCTCGGGAATATCCGTCAATCGAATAGCCAGCTGTTTCAAAGTCTGGTGTGTCACACCGGTTTTTACCTTTTTGTTCCACTTGAAAGGCTTCACATAAGGTTCCCAGTTGATGGCATAGGGCGACTTGTAATCGTAGCAAACATTCTTGTTGGGATTCACGCCTTCATCCATGGCGTCATGATAAGCCTTGATCAGGTGTTCGGCTTCCTGTGACTGCATGACCCTTTCTTTCACCAATCTGTCAGCATAGCGCCTGCGGGTACCAGGATGCTGGTTGATGATCTGGTACATGCGCGGCTGCGTCACCATGGGCTCGTCCTGTTCATTGTGACCAAGACGCCGGAAACACACCATGTCGATCACCACATCCTTGTGGAAGCGCATGCGGAAGTCAAATGCCAGTTCAGCCATCATGACCACCGCTTCGGGATCATCGCCATTGACATGGAAGATCGGTGCTTCGATCATCTTGGCGACATCGGTGCAGTACAGCGTCGAACGGCTGTCGCGTGGATCCGAAGTGGTAAAACCGATCTGGTTATTGATGATGATATGCACTGTCCCGCCCGTGCCATAGCCCCGGGTTTGCGACAGGTTCAGTGTTTCCATTACTACGCCCTGACCGGCAAAAGCTGCATCACCATGAATCAGCACCGGCAGTACGCGGTCACCCAGCTTGTCATTAAGCAGATGCTGGCGTGCCCGCACCGAACCCTCCACTACCGGATTGACAATTTCCAGGTGCGAAGGGTTGAACGCCAGGGCCAGACGCACGATTCCCTCGGCCGTCTTGATGGCGGACGAAAAACCCTGGTGGTATTTCACATCACCGGAAGGCAAATGCTGTGGCTGATTTCCCTCAAATTCCCGGAACAAATCGGCAGGCATTTTACCCAGTGTGTTGACCAGCACGTTGAGACGGGAACGATGCGCCATGCCCATGACAATCTGCTGCACGCCTGCTTTACCAGCTCGGTGTATCAGACGATCCAGTAACGGAATCAGACTTTCGTTACCTTCCCCAGAAAAACGCTTCTGACCGACATAGCGCGTATGCAGGTATTTCTCCAGTCCTTCGGCGGCCGTGAGGCGCTCGAGAATAAGCTTCTTTTCCTCTTGCGACAAATGCGGATTGGAACGTTGTCCCTCCAATCGCGCCTGAATCCAGCGTTTCTGTTCCACCGAGGAAATGTACATATATTCCGCGCCAACCGAACCACAGTAGGTTTCGCGCAGGATCTGCAATATTTCACGCAAGGTTGCATGTTCTGGTCCAACCAGCGATCCGGTATGAAACGACTTGTCCATGTCGGCTGCAGTAAAACCGTAGTGCTCGGGATTCAGTTCCGGTACATCCAGATTCTGCTTGAGTCCAAGAGGATCCAGGTGCGCCAGGTTAAGCCCCAGATAGCGGTGCATGTTGATCAGTTGCAGCACGGCGACTTGCTTGCGATCATCGGCATCCGCAGTGACCACATCGGTCAGCGCAGCATGACTTTCTGCTCCAGGCACACGTGGCGCAGCACTGGCGACAGGTGTACCCGCTGACTGCAGTGATGTGCTGATATCCTGCTGTCGCGTCAGTTTGTCGAAATATTCCCGCCACGCCAGTGTCACGGCATTCGGGTTATGCAGATATTCTTCGAACACCGCCTCGACAAACGGTGCGTTGGCTCCCGATAACAGGGAATCGTCTAACAGCGATTTAGTCATAGCGTGGGGTAACCCAATGCGTAAAGGCTATTTTCTGGAATAGGAATCGGGCACATCTCGCATCGTCGTACCTGTATACAACTGCCGCGGACGGCCAATCTTGTGCGACGGATCGGATACCATTTCATTCCATTGCGCCACCCAGCCTACAGTGCGTGCCATGGCAAAAATGGCGGTAAACATTTTGGTTGGTATACCCAAGGCACGCTGCACGATGCCGGAATAGAAATCAACATTCGGATACAACTTGCGGGAAATGAAATATTCATCCTCGAGCGCAATTTTCTCCAGTTGCAGCGCCAGCTTGAACAACCGATCGTTTTGCAATCCCAGTTCATTGAGTACTTCATGACAGGTTTCACGCATCAACTTGGCACGCGGATCGAAATTCTTGTACACACGATGCCCAAATCCCATCAGGCGATAGTTGCTATCCTTGTCCTTGGCGCGCCGGATATATTCATCGATGCGCGACACATCGCCAATTTCTTCCAGCATGTTCAGACAGGCTTCGTTGGCACCGCCGTGTGCAGGACCCCACAAACACGAAATCCCAGACGAAACACAGGCGAACGGATTGGCGCCACTGGATCCAACCAGACGCACAGTGGATGTAGAGGCATTCTGCTCGTGATCAGCGTGCAAAATCAGGATACGATCCAGCGCCCGCACGATGACGGGATTGGTTTTGTACTCTTCGGTCGGTACCGCAAACATCATGTGCAGAAAATTCTCGGCATAACCAAGCCGGTTTTGCGGATAGATAAATGGCTGCCCGATATTGTATTTGTAGGCCATGGCAGCGATGGTCGGCAGTTTGGCAATCAATCGATAGGCGGACTGCTCCCGGTATTCCGAATCACCGATATCCAGCGCTTCATGATAAAACGCAGACAGGGCGCCCACGACACCCACCATGACCGCCATCGGGTGAGCATCCCGTCGAAAGCCGCTGTAGAAACGAACCAGTTGTTCGTGCAGCATCGAATGATGATCGATGGCTCGCTCGAATTTGTCTTTCTGCTGTGCATCCGGCAATTCACCTTTCATCAGCAGATAGCATACATCCATGAAATCGCATTGCGTTGCCAGCTGCTCAATGGGATAACCACGGTACAGCAAAATACCCTTGTCACCGTCGATGAAGGTGATATTGGAACTGTTGCTGGCCGTCGACAAGTAACCGGGATCGTACGTAAATACGCCACTCTTTGCATGCAGCGTACGAATATCGACCACATCAGGCCCCATCGTGCCAGACAGGATCGGTAATTCGATGGGTGCACTTCCATCATTGAGATTTAGTGTTGCCATGCCTTTTTGTGCCATATTACTTCTCCACTTGGTGCGTACGATTATCCACGAATGGGTTGCCAGTTTGGCCACAAACCGGGCCTAACTGATGCGTAATAATGTTAAAACCCGCTGCAATTCTTTATCCGCCAATTCCTGCCGTTCTGCAATCAATTCCCACAAATCGTTATCAGGTAGGGACAGTAGTCGTTCGAATTGTTCCAGCTCCTGCGTATTCAGTTGCCGGTAATACTGATCCATGAAACGTTGCAATACGATATCCAATTCCAGCAATCCGCGCCGACAACGCCAGCGTGCACGCTCGAATTCCTTCATACCATTCTTTTGATCATCATATCCTTGATTTTTCCGATGGCGCTGGTTGGATTGAGCCCCTTGGGACAGGCATCCACGCAATTCATGATGGAATGACAACGAAATAGCCGATAGGGGTCTTCCAGATTATCCAAACGCTCCGCCGTGGCCTGATCACGACTGTCGGCCAGAAAACGATAGGCTTGCAACAGTCCGGCCGGCCCCACGAATTTATCCGGATTCCACCAAAAAGATGGGCAGGACGTGGTACAGCATGCACAGAGTATGCACTCATAGACGCCATCCAGCGCAGCCCTTTCTTCCGGTGACTGCAAGCGTTCCGTCTCGGGAGGTGGATCGTTATTGATCAGATAGGGTTTGACGGAATGATACTGTTGAAAGAATTGCGTCATATCGACGATCAAGTCCCTGATGACGGGTAAACCTGGCAAAGGACGAATTTCGATCGGTTCCTTCAGACTGCTTATCGGAGTAATACATGCCAGCCCATTACGACCATTGATATTCATGGCATCCGATCCACAAACACCCTCACGACATGAACGACGCAAACTCAGGCTGTCATCAATCGACTTGATGCGCAACAAAGCATCGAGCAGCATTTTGTCAGTTGGCGCGAGTTGCACATCGTAATCTCGCATATAGGGCTCTGCATCTTTATCGGGATCGTAACGGTAAATTGAAAACTGCATGAGCTGACTCCGGATAGTGAATACAACTTATCGTTGACAGAGAATACTACAAAGTATACAGATTTGAACTCAGATTAACACAGAATTGCCGCATCTTTTGTCTGCTGCACCCATTTCTGCCTGGTCAATTTGGCTGCACTCACAATTCAGAATCCGCATCAGGATTTTCGAATATCATTTCAAAATACCATGCAATTCAATTTATTAATGGGTATTACACCGACATAGGAATTTGCCTGCCGATTCCGCCTGAATTTCATAGATTACAAGGTTTGAGGTAGAATGCCTTTGTTAGCTTCCTGTGGCTAGGCCAACATCAAACAATTCGGAAATCAAAACACTAACAAGCCATACCGTTTTTTTAAAGAGGATAAGTATATGAAGGTTAAATCAAGCATTGTAAGCATCATTGCACTTAGCGCTGTTTTGGCAGGCTGTGGTGGCGGTGGTCTTCCCGAAGCTAATTCGGTCAATTGTTCCGGAAGAGGTATGGAAACAGCACTGGTTGAATTCAAGAACAATGAACCCGCACGTCAGGCATTTCTGGACAAGTGCAATGAAGTCAATAAATAATTGATCGAATAAAAGGAACAGTCCTTTTCATTCGACTTTTGTTTGCACATTTCTGTAGGGTGTTAATCAGTCAAAGTGGTGACATCCAATCGTTCACTGATAGCATTGAATCAACACCCTACGCATGATTTCTTCCACTACCCGATTCAATCGACACTTATCAATGTGCAATATGTCATTTATTGCTGTGACCAGTTGAATTCCTGAAATCTGAGCTGAAAATTGTCATCAGCCAGCATCTGTTCAGCCTCAGGATCATCTGCGAGAGCGCTGCGATAGTGTACAAAGAATTGCGACAAACTTGACCAGGCCTGCCAACCCCGTTCAAAATCGCTTTGATACCAATCAAATAATTCCGAAACTTCGAGCGTATGCGTCACCGTATCCAGACGGTTCCGGGACCGATTCGCTAAAAATGCACGCGTCGCCATTTCCAGTTGCTGTTCCAGTTGCAGTCCGTCATAGGCACGATTGAGTAATGCCGGTCCCTCATGGAAACCACGATACAAGGCAAAATGAACACGTGGCTCATCATACAATCCAGGTCTACGAATCCAATCTTCCTCGAATTCTTTCACGGTCATCATTTCACCCAAAATAGAAACATGTTGAATGCTCCATTGGTTTCTAATCCATGACATCAACGCCATCTTTTCCCGAATATTACGGGGTATATAGGCTTTAAGGCGCGCTGGCAAAGAACTGGCTCGCAGCCTGCGTTCGATGGTAAAAGCATTGTAGGCATTGATCAGAAAAGCCAATTGCTCTGCCCTGTCCCAATTCAGAAAATCACTCCGTTTGACACGAGATACTGCCGCCAGATAAGAACTCAAGTAACCGAATTTTACCGCCATTGCGGGAAAATCTATCCGACTCACCTGCCCTTGCTGTGTCATTAGCACATGGTCACGCAGCAAACCATCCCAGATCGAATGATCAAAACGGGCTGCGCTGACTGTTACAGGCAGTAGCCACAACAACACAATAGGCAGACTTCGAATGAATGTTGACATGGTTCATTACGCATCTAGGATTTCGATGATAGCATTACTTTGCAGACACACTGCTCAACGCAGTCTCTCTGACATGCATCTTCCATAGCTATAGGAAGGACCATAACGAAAAGCCCCGGCACATTGCTGCGAAATACCGGTTTGTCGATACAATCGCGCAATACAATTCGAGAATTCAGGTGAATTATCTTTGAAACCGAGTCTGTAACAATGATCGACCATGCTCCGCCGCTGTTCCTCGAGAGAGACACAACTCGGCATGATGACAATGATGAAGACACCAACCCAAAAACGTAAAAAACAACCCGGCCATTGACTGAACATGATGACACCTCATTCGTGCAAATCAAGGCCTCAACTATGCATCTATGCGGATGAACGTATCATGAACCTGCAGAAAAACTTGCGCTTGAGTTTTCTTTTTCGACAAAACGAACTCAACCAACAACATGACAACATGTGCAACTCATGTATTGAATTTTTCCGTTGTCACACCAAACAAGATTGTTTACCTCAAACCCTGAAACAGCAGGTGGTAAACGATCGCTCCCCTGTTACCGGATAGGCTTTCCCAGCTATGACTTGAAATGAAGTCCGGTCCAATCGGGTATCCTGAACCAGGAGTGTATCTACAGCCAGTAATTCGCTGGCGATATCGGTCGATTTCAGGTCACAATGTGCACCCCGAATCAATCCGATCAACCTTAACGCATCGACACCGAATGATTCCAGGCTCAACGACTCAAAATACACTTTCTTCCCACGTGCATCGATCTGACAAAAATGATCGCTTAATCCACAGATCATGCGTATTTCCTGTTCCAGACACCAGCTGGCAAATCGGGTTGAAACCCAATAACTGGCATCCCGCTCGTCAAAATGGCCTCGTCGAATTGCTTCAGTCAGATGTGGATCGAAGTACTCGGGTTGATAACTGACGGCTATCGCCCTGTCGTCAGGAATCTCGAACAGTAGCGCGACACCGCGATGATCATCAGCATATCGACTCCACAAAACGGGATCATGATAAATGCGGGAAAAACAGAGGACACCATACTGCTCATTCAACCGATTCTTCATGGTTTCCAGCCCGTTCCTGGCGTCCACATCGGGATAGCCTGCCAGACCGAACTCAAATGGATCATGCAACTCATCAAGTCGCGCAATTTTCAGTCTGCGATCCCGCAGTGCCCTGATCGCAAATTCAGCAGGTAAAAAGTGGTGGACGATCATTTTCCTAAATATTGCAGAACAAACCCGTCTAGGGGTGATGTAATTTGGAACAGTGTATTGCGAAGCAGATCATTGCCGTTTGAAAAATAGCCTACAATCTCCAAATCTGCAAAAAACTCCAACAGAATATGGCACAAGTGAGTCTGGTCAAACAGGTCATTTTACATTCCTCTTACACTCGTCACTAACTGGCATTGCACTGCTCAGTAATATAAGCCTTCACCCCCCCCACATCGGCATCCTTCACCACAAACCGCTGCGGCGAATCTTCCAGGTGTTCGAAACCTGCTGGGCGTTCCGGTTCACGGCCGATGGCTTCCTGAATGCTCTCGGCGAATTTGGCGGGCAACGCGGTTTCTAGGCAAATCAGCGGCACATCGGTTTCACGATGCGCCTGACCCACTTTGAGTCCGTCAGCGGTGTGTGTATCAACCAGCACTTGGTAACGTTGGTAGATGTCACGAATGGTGTCGATACGTGCGGCGTGGTTACTGCTACCGGAGACGAAGCCGTAGTCTGTGATTTTGGCGAAAAGCGGGGTTTGTGATAAATCGAAAGGTTTACCTTGGTCGACTGCCGACCATAAATCCCTGACTTGCCGTGCATTGCGTCCGGTCAGGTCAAAAATGAAGCGTTCGAAGTTGGAAGCCTTGGAAATATCCATCGACGGGCTGCTGGTATGCCGGGTTTCGGTGGTGGTGCGCGGACGGTATACCCCGGTGCGGAAAAATTCATCCAGTACGTCGTTTTCGTTGGTTGCCAGGATCAGTCGTTTGATTGGCAGACCCATCATGCGGGCGACATGTCCAGCGCAGATGTTGCCGAAATTACCAGATGGCACGGCAAATGAAACCTGTTCTTCGTTATTTTTTGTGGCCGCGAAATAACCTTTGAAGTAATACACCACTTGTGCGACGATGCGCGCCCAGTTAATCGAATTGACTGTACCAATACGATGCGCCTGTTTGAACGCATGATCGTTACTGACTGCCTTGACGATATCCTGGCAATCGTCGAATACACCGCGAATGGCAATGTTAAAGATATTCTCGTCTTGCAGTGAAAACATTTGCGCAGTCTGAAAACGGCTCATCTTGCCAAGTGGGGACAACATGAACACACGGATACCGCGCTTGCCGCGCATGGCGTATTCCGCACTGGAACCGGTATCTCCCGAGGTTGCACCGAGTATGTTCAGTTCATCGCCGGTTTTATCCAATTGATACTGAAACAGATTTCCCAACAGCTGCATGGCAATGTCCTTGAACGCCAAAGTCGGACCATTTGACAGACCCAGAATATGCAATCCCGGTTCCAAGGTTTTGAGTGGCGTGATGTCGGACGTACCAAATACTTCGGCGGTGTAGGTCTGATCAATGATGCTGCGCAGGTCGTCTGTCGGGATATCATCGACGAAACGCGACAAGATTTCGAAAGCCAGTGCCGGATAACTTAATCCCCGCCAAGTGGCAAGTTCCGCCGCAGTCACACTGGGATAAACTTCCGGTATGGCCAGTCCACCATCAGGTGACAGGCCGCTCAGCAGAATTTCGGAAAAGGGCTTGGGCGGCATGCCGCCGCGAGTGGAAATATAACGCATGGTTGGTTTCAGTAAGTTGTGTAGCAATGCAAGATCGGGTCTGCGGCAAACGCCTTCTTCACAGTGCATGCCGCCGGAATCTGTCATCTAGTTGTTCAATTCCTCAATTCGCAGACGGAAAACTTTGCCAGCCACCGATGGCAATGATTCGATACGGGCAATGGCAGCATTGATATTTTTCTCGACCGTTTTGTGTGTCAGCATGATGATGCTGACCTGTTCGGCATCATCGCCGGCTTCCTTCTGGATCATGGCGCTAATGGAAATGTTGTAATCCGCCACAATACGCGTAATGTCCGCCATCACACCGGGTTTATCGATCACCTGCAGGCGCAGGTAATACGAAGTTTCCACGTCTTCCATGGCGATAATCGGCGTGTCGGATAACAAATCCGGCTGGAATGACAAGGTCGGTACACGATGCATCGGATCGGCTGTCTGCAAGCGTGTGACATCAACCAGATCGGCAATGACGGCACTGGCAGTGGGTTCGGCACCGGCACCGGCGCCATAATACAGCGTCGCACCCACGGCATCCCCCTTGACGACGACGGCATTCATCACGCCTTCGACATTGGCAATCAGGCGACGCACAGGAATCAGGGCGGGATGCACGCGCAGTTCGATCCCCTTTTCCACCCGCTTGGTCACACCCAGCAGCTTGATGCGATACCCCAATTCCTCGGCATAACGAATATCTTCGCCGGTCAGCTTGGTGATACCCTCGGTATAGGCTTTGCTGAACTGCACCGGAACGCCAAAAGCAATGGCCGACATCAGCGTGATCTTGTGCGCGGCATCGATGCCTTCGATGTCGTAAGTTGGATCCGCTTCGGCGTAACCCAGCTTTTGTGCCTGTTGTAGTACTTCGGCAAACGACAGTCCCTTTTCCCGCATCTCGGACAAAATAAAATTTGCCGTACCGTTGATGATGCCAGCAATCCAGGTAATGCGATTGGCCGTCAGACCTTCCCGCAGTGCTTTGATGATTGGAATACCGCCGGCAACCGCGGCTTCGAACGCAACGATCACACCCTTGGCCCGCGCCACGGCGAAAATTTCGGTGCCATGATTGGCCAACAGGGCCTTATTCGCCGTCACCACATGCTTGCCATGAGCAATAGCCTCGAGAATCAAATCTTTGGCAATCGTCTGTCCACCGATCAGCTCGACCACGATGTCGATATCCGGATGTGTGGCAATTTCGTGTGCATTGTCTGTCACGATGACTCCCGGATCAGCCAGCTTGCGCGCTTTTTCCAGATCCTTGTCGGCAATCATGGTGATGACAATGTCACGTCCGGCCCGACGGGCAATTTCCTCGTGATTGCGTTTGAGAACGGTATACGTGCCTCCGCCAACCGTACCGACACCTAACAAGCCAACATGAATGGGTTTCATAAATTTTCGGGATACATGCAAGTTAAAGAATGTTCGAGATTATATACGAGCCGATGCACTAGGAATATGCGTTCGAATGAATTCGGGGTAACGATGTCGTCATCGCGAAACACAGAATGGTGTCAACAATGCCCGGTATTTCTGATCAGGTACGCAATCATCATTAGATCACATTGCTTTTCATTTA
>WBZN01002158.1_pt1 | contig 11175 bp, 9 predicted proteins | sample 5204281 | NCBI WGS metagenome assembly WBZN01 (sample SAMN12344347, study PRJNA552823) | activated sludge metagenome | biome: Activated sludge suspended growth; feature: Nitrification reactor; material: Wastewater; isolation source: activated sludge from nitrification reactor of wastewater treatment... | reverse complement strand
CGAAGACAAGGTACGTGACTATCGCAAAATGCTGAAGCAGGTTCAGCTCTTCCAGGAGAAGGGCCTCGGCGACTTCCGCACGCTGCTGATCGGCGTGGCCCAGGATCCCGCCATGCTCGCGTACCTGGACGCAGGCGTGAACGTCAAAGGCGCGCCGAACGAGAACTTCGCCCGCGAGATCATGGAGCTCTTCACCATGGGCGTAGGCAACTACGCGGAGAGCGATATCCGCGAAGGCGCGCGCGCCTTCACCGGCTGGAACTTCAAAGGCACGAAATTCGTCATCAACGACGCCGAGCACGATGCGGGCGAGAAGTCGTTCCTTGGCCAGAAGGGCAATTTCGACGGCGTCGGTGTTATCGATATCATTCTGAAGCAGCCCGCGACCGCGGATTTCGTCGCCACCAAGATCTACCGTTTCTTCGTGCGCGACGACATCTCGCCTCAGATGGGCAAAAAGCTGGGGGCGGTTCTGCGCGACAACAACTATCAGCTCGCGCCCCTGCTCAACGCCATATTCCTGTCGCGCGATTTCTATTCGGACGCGAGCTGTGGCGGCCACATCAAGAGCCCGGTGGAATTGCTCGTTTCGACTTACAAGAAGCTGGGACTGCGCTCCGTGCCGGGCGTCCCCGACTTCCATGAAACGACAACAGCCCTTGGGCAAACCCTGTTTTGGCCGCCGACTGTGGCCGGCTGGGCGCAAGGGCGAAGCTGGATCACGCCCGGCCTGCTCATCGAACGGGGCAACTTCGCACGCGACGTCGTCTTTCCCGATATCGGGTTCATCCCGCCCGACCGGTACCCGGGTGGCGTTTATCAGATCCTTTCGGTTAGCGAAAAGACCTCGCAAGGCATCGACATCACGACGGCGACGGCGCCGGACGACAAGGACTTGACGTCCATGTCCAACATGAATGCTGACCGTGATGAGGACTTCAACACGCGTTACGCCAGCTATCGCGGTTGGCAAGAGGCCCTTGAGCGGGTCAAGCCGCTGCCACGCCACACGGCGCAACTCAACTTGACGCGCATGGTGCGCGATTCAAAGGCTCTCCTGAAGACGCCGCAGGACGTCGTCGGTTTCTTTGTCGCGCGCATGTTCATCGTTGCGCCCTCGCCCCAGACACAGGAGCGCCTGGCGGCGTTTCTCGAAAGTCAGCTTGGCACCAACGATATCGCCGCGGCGCAGAGCTATATGGAGGAGAGCCTGCGCATGCTGATGCATGCTCTTCTCAGCTTGCCTGAATATCAGCTTGGATGACGCTACGAAGCGAACGCCGGGAGACGACAATGAAGACGATCTATACCTCGATGTCGCGCCGCAACGTCTTGCGTTCGGGCGCCGCCGCGCTTGCCGTCAGCGCAGCCGGTGAGGGGCTCACCTTCGGCCTGACCTCGACGCTCGCGCGGGCAGCCGATGAAACGCAAAAAAAGAGCAATCGCATCCTCGTCGTGCTGGAACTGTCAGGCGCCAACGACGGCTTGAACACGCTGGTGCCTTTTGCCGATGATGCCTACTACAAATTGAGGCCGCAGATCGGCATTCCTGCCGGCAAGCTGCTCAAGATCGACGATCATTACGGCTTCAACGGTGGCATGAAGGGCTTCGAGCAGCTGTTCAAGGACGGCAAACTCGCAGTCCTGCACGGATGCGGATACGCCCAGCCGTCATTCTCGCACTTCACATCGATGGCCTACTGGCATACGGCAGCGCCCAACAGCGGCCAGGCGCTCGGCTGGGTCGGCCGCCTCGCCGATACGCTCGATCCAAACGGTACATCCAATTACATCGTCAACATCTCAGAATCCCAATCGCTCGCCGTCAATGCCAGCATGCACACACCGGTTGTGTTCAACGATCCCGACCGCTTCATGCGCAAGGGAGACGCCGCGGTTCGCCCGATGTTCGACGTCCTCGAAGACCCCGAGAAAGCCCAGACGGGTGCGCAGAAATATCTGCGTCAGGTCGCGGCAAGCGCGCGCGATGCCTCCCAGCAGATAAGAGAAGCCTGGTCGCACTACAAAACGCCCGTCGACTACGGCATCCTCTCGCTGGGGCTCAATAAGATCGCGGCGCTCATCGCGGCCGACATGCCGACGAGGCTCTACTACACTTCCTATCCCCACAACACCTTTGACACGCACGTCCATCAGGTCGACGCGCACGCACGCTATCTCACATATGTCTCGGACGCCGTCGCCGGTTTCATGCGCGACATGGAACGCATCGGCCGCGCAGATGACGTTAGCGTGCTGATCTTTTCCGAGTTCGGACGCCGCGCCGCCGAGAACACGTCGCTGGGCACCGACCACGGCACGGCCAACTTGATGTTCATCGTCGGCAAGACCGTCCGGGGCGGACATTACGGAACGCCCTCGAGCCTCACCGAGCTCATGCCGGACGGCAATCTGCAATACACGACTGATTTCCGCCGCGTCTACGCCACCATGATCGAGGGGTGGCTGCAGCACGCCAACAGCGCATCCATTCTGCGGGATAAATTCGAGACGTTCCCCGTCTTCGGCTGAGGCCGCCTTGCTTTCCGGCAAGGCGTAAGTTCTGTGAGCTATGGGAACGGCGCGGTCCTTGTTGGCCGCGCCGTCTTCTATTCAAGAGTGCCCCTCAAGACACCCCTTTGCAGTGCGCTCAGAACAATATAGCCTGTCAGACATAACGAATGGGAGACTGGCCGAACATGCGTTTTCTGAAATCCCCCAACACCCGGCGTTCCAGCCTGATCGTCCTTGGTCTTCTCTGCCTTGCATTCGCTGCGGTGGGATTACCCCAGCCCGCACAAGCCAAACAGGGCGATACAATTAAGGTTTTCGCGGCGGCGAGCCTGAAGAACGCGCTCGACGAAGCCGCCCAAGTCTTCACGAAGCAATCCGGCCAAACGATCTCCGTGTCCTATGCCGCATCATCCGCGCTTGCCAAGCAGATCGAGCAGAGCGCACCCGCCGATATCTTCATCAGTGCCGACCTCGACTGGATGGACTACCTGGAGGAACGCAAATTACTGCTGGAGGGAACGCGCAAGAACCTGCTTGGCAACGATTTGGTGCTCATCGCCCCCGCCTCAAGCACGCTCTCGCTCGACATCGCGCCGGGCTTTGATCTGGCAGGCGCGCTCGCCGGAGGGCGTCTTGCCGTGGGCAGTGTGCAAGGTGTCCCAGCGGGCAAATATGCAAAGGCTGCGCTTGAATCCCTGAAGGTGTGGGACAGCGTGGCCGATAAACTTGCCCAAGCCGACAATGTGCGGGCGGCTCTCGCCCTCGTCGCGCAAGGAGAGGCGCCGCTTGGCATCGTCTACAAGACGGATGCGTTCGCTGAGCCCAAAGTCAAAATAATCGCGCGCTTTCCCGAGGATACCCACCCGCCGATCATCTATCCGGCTGCGATCCTGAAGGAGGCGGCCGCACCGGATGCCGCCAAAGCTTTCCTCGCTTTCCTCAGCACACCCGAGGGCGGCGCGATATTTTCAAAGCATGGCTTTGGATTGGCAAAGCAGGATGCCCCGGCGCCTGTCCAGCCCGCTCAGCCGGAAGGTGCAGGCGCAAGAACGCCGTGATGGCCTCTCAGCTACAGGGCTGTTCTGGTTAAGAGATGACCGGCTGGAGCGGGGGAGTTGAACCCGCCCAAGGCACTTGCACGTCATCGGGTCCGGCGAGCGCAAGTTTGACGACGTCCTCGGTACACAACGCGAGCCCCGCGTAGTACAGTGCCAGCCAGGATCCTGGCTTTATGTTCGGGCCGGGACGAACCTTTCGCCCTCTTTGTGAGATTGCATTAGGAGCGGCACAAGGTTGATCAGCCATCTGGCTCGCACGGCGATGACGAGAGTCTGGCGTTTCAGTCTTGCAATGCTTTTTAGCGCATACGCGGCTGCGCCGGTAGCGGCTGACGATTGGAGCAAATGCGCCAAGGTGGCGAACGAGGAGCCGGCCATCGAGGCCTGCAGCCGCTTGATCGATCGCGGGAAGGGGTCGCGGGCCACGCGCTCAATCCTCTTCGCCAACCGCAGCGGCGCATATCTGAACCTTGGGGATTACGACGCGGCGCTGCGCGATGCGAACGAAGCCTTGCACCTCAACGCACAGGAGCCACTCGCCCTCTACAATCGCGGTGTCACCTATTACTTCAAAACTGCCTACGACGATGCCATTCGCGATCTGACACGTGCGCTGAAACTGGATTCCTCGTACGCCAGGGCTCATCTCTATAGAGGCCGCGCATTCCATGATTCCGGCCGCCATCGCGATGCCATCGCAGACTATACCGCGTGCCTGAGGATCGATCCTGAGTTCGACGAAGCCTACGAATATCGCGGGCGCGCATTCAGCGTGCTCTCCGACTACAACTCCGCACTTGTAGACCTCGACAAGGCGATAGCCATGGGTCGAAGCGGCGGGGAGCTTTTGAATAGCCGCGCCGACACCTTGATGCATCTTAACCGCCTCGATGAGGCGCTGGCGGCCGCTGACGCTGCTTTGCAAGCCGATGCCGAGAACGCCATTGCGATGACGACGCGTGGTGAAGTGCTGGAAAAACTGGGACGCCGCGACGAGGCAATCCAAATGTTCCAGCGAGCCCTTGCCGGGCAGGACGACATCCAAGAAGCCAAGGACGGTCTGGCACGGCTTGCCGGCAAGCCTCCGAGCGATGCCCAACAGTCCGTCGAGACCCCGAGCGATACCCGGCAGACCGTCGAACCCCCCGCCGACACCCGGCAGTCCGCCGAAGCGCCCGGCAACACCCAACAGCCCGCCGGGACCCCCGTCGACAGCCCGCAGTCCGGCGAGGCCTTGAAGCCGGCGGAGGAACCGGCTGAGGCACATGAGACGGAAATTCAGCCCCCCGACAACGTCGAAATCGTCGAGGCGAGCCCCCAACAGCTGACCGCGGACCAGGCGGCCAACCGCGCGAAGATCGCATCCCTGCAGCTATCCTACAATCTCGTCGGCATGTCGCTGGTGGTGGGCCTGTCGACGTTGGACGACACCAGCAACGTGCTGCTCTCGCCGTACTCCATCGGTGTCGCGATCGCCATGGCCAAGTACGGGGCCAACGGCGAGACCGAGAAGCAAATGCAACGTATCCTGCGTTTCGATGGGACGCGGAATGACTTGGCCGAGACGAACCTGCTGGCGCACGCTCTTCTCAAGGGCGAGCGGCCTCCGGGTCCCCCGCTGCCGTCTTGGGCTCGCGACCTCGACACGCCACTTGCCCGGGGTCCTGGCGTCGCGTTGAACGTCGCCAATGCCCTGGCGCCGGGACCGAAGGCGCAGCTTTCGGCCGACTACATCGCAGGTCTTATAGTCAATTTCGGCGCAGAGACGTTACAAGGCGCAACGCTTCAATCGATCAATGATTGGGTGAAGGCTAAGACGGATGGCCGGGTTCCGGCGATCCTCGACTCCCTTGATCCTAATTTCACCGCCGTGCTCATCAACGCGGCCAGCCTCAAGGCACGCTGGCAAGAGCCGTTCAACCCGCAAGAGACCAGCGACCGCACCTTCACCTTGGCCAAGAGCGCGCCGAAGAAGGTCGCGATGATGGAGCGCACCGGCGCATATAGAATCGCAGGCGGCCAGGGCTTGCGTGCGGTCGTCGTTCCCTACGCCGATCCCGCTCTCGAGATGATCATTTTGCTGCCCGACGATCCGCAGGCGTTGTCGCCGGACCGCGTGGTCAACACGTTCAGCGGACCGATCTCGGCCGCATGGGCAGCGCTGCCTCAAGCTCAGCCGCAGCAGGTGCGCCTGGTGCTGCCCAAGTTCGCCTTCGAGTTCAAAGCCGATCTCAAGGAGGCGCTCAAGAGCATGGGCATGGTCAGAGCTTTCACCGCTGGCGAGGCCGAGTTCGCCCACATGGTCGGCCCCTCGCAGGCCTCTCCGTACATCGACAAAGTGCTGCATCGCGCCATGATCGAAGTTGGCGAAATCGGGACCGAAGCGGCGGCGGCAACGGCGGTGGTGATGGCTCCCGGTGCGGGCGCCCCGGATCGCCAAGCGCCGCCCCCCGAATTCGTCGTTGACCGTCCCTTCGTATTCGTCATCGGCGACAAGCGCAGCGGTGCAACGCTATTTGCCGGCATCGTGCGCGATCCGGATGGCAAATAAAGCTCGCCGGAGCGGCAGGCCAGGGCGCATTGCGCTCCTACAGAACCACTCTTTCCTCTCCCGGGACGGGAGAGGATGTCGCGAAGCGACAGGTGAGGGACTTCGGCACGGGCCGCTGATCGCTTGGCGGCCGGTCTGTCAAAGATCGTCGTCCCAGCGCAGGCCGGGATCCGTCCAGGTTTCAACATTTGTCCACATCGCGACTTGGACAGATCCCCGCCTTCGCGGGATGACGATGGGGGTGCATACGGCTCGGCATGCGCGGCTGATTGCTAGCAGCCCCCTCATCCGCCCCCTCGGGGCACCTTCTCCCCACGGGAGAAGGAAGTGAGTCGCAACCGGCTATAACTTGCCGCTGCGCGTTGAAGCACGCTTCACGCCATGCCCCCACATCATGCGGCCTGGGGGCCCGGATCGTCGCCGTCCGGCACCGGCGATGCCGTGCTGGAAGCCTTCGTCCGGCGATTCCGAAAAGCGACGATCGACGATTGAGGCTCAGCCTTCGGCATGGCTTCGCCAGGAGGCTGTCTGACATCCAGAACCGTCAAGCGATGCCGGCGGCCATCGCGCGCGGTCCATGCGATCGACTGACCTTGGGAAAGGCCGATGAGAGCCGCGCCAATCGGTGTCAGGATCGAAATCCGCCCTTCGGCAATGTCGGCTTCCACAGGATAGACCAGTGTGACGCGGCGGCGGCCGGCGTCGGAGCTGAACTCCACGATCGAGCCCATCCGCACGACGTTAGCAGGGACTTCATCAGCCGCGACCACCTGCGCGCGCTCCATTTCGGACTGCAGCACGCTCGCGACGTCAGGGATGCGGCCCTCGGCTGCTTCTGCGAGACCGAGAAGCCGGTGATGATCCGTGACGCTGACAATGATGGCCGGCATCGGCTCGGCGTCGTTATGGATGGGGGTCATGGCGACCATCACTCCTTGATTGGTAGGGGCATGGCGAACAGCATTTCAAACCCGGCGACGGGCGATGATGCGAGACGAATTGTGAAGATGTGCTCAGACGAGCATATGTCGCGCCCCAAGACCCGGCGCGACGGCCAAGCTGGGGCTACAAAACCGCGACCGTTCGGGTCCGCAGAAAATATGATTGCGCGCTTGTCATGGACCTAATCTTGGTGGCGCACCCGGATTTGTCAAGCCGGGTGGTTGAGACGGGAAAGAGTAGAAGTTTGTTGCGGAAGGAAGGCAGTAGGCTTTTTTGCCAGCATGAACCGCCGCACGCATGCCCGTGGAGTTCAGAGTCAACTGTCTGAAATATTGGTCGGAGCGAGAGGATTTGAACCTCCGACCCCCAGTCCCCCAGACTGGTGCGCTAACCAGGCTGCGCTACGCTCCGATTCCGGCCCCCTTTTGCCCGCCCGGTGGCCGCAGGTCAACCGCCATCATCGGCTGGGCTTAAAACAACGTCGGCTTGCCGCATCAAAGGCGTGCTGGCCGCCTCGATATCCTCCAGAAGCCGCGGAATGAGGGCGTCGGACGAGATCCGCGCCCCCCGCGCCAGCGCCACGGCCGCCGCATAGCCCTGCGCGTCGCTGCCGAGCGGCACGTCCCACACGCGATAGCCTGACAGCGGGCTTGAGGACGGACATGTCCCCTCGCCCACTGGGCCGCGCACCGGCCCCAAGCTGCCGCATGCGGCGGCTCCAGCGCCGGACGCGTCTTTCGCCGGACCCATGATCCCGGCCTGCGAGAGCACCGCCAGCAATCCGCGCCCGTCCGCCTTGGCAAAAGCTTCCACCCGGCACCAGGCCTGAATGAGGGCGGCAGTTTCCACGTTCGCACCCTTAGCGGGCTCTGCTGGCGCATGCGCGCCGTCTTCAGGCGGCAGGTGCAGCGTCAGCTCCGCGGCACCGCCCGCCACATCGTTTGCGAACGCCATCAGACGCGAGCGACGTTCCGGCGGCATGACACGCGGAGAGATCACCTCAATGTCCACACCGAGCGGCGCACTGCGTGTCAACCCGATGAGCGCAAATTGACCCGCGTGCGACAGACTGAAATGAGGCGCAGGCCCGGACAGAAACGGACGGCCTCCCGGCGCGAATTGGTAGGGCTGCGCACGCAGGCCGGCGCCGCCCCAGCGCTCAAGCAACAGCCGCAAGGCGATATGCGCGCTCAGCCAGCGTTGCCGCACGCGGATATCTGGAATCGCCTGCGCGCGCTCGGCCTCCTGCGGCGATAGACGGGAACAGTCTGCCTCCGCAGCCATGAGCGTCTGCACCGTGGCGTCGAGATCGACGAGCCAAAGCTCCAAAGCAGTGTCAGGCAGCGGCGCAGACATGCACGCTGCTGGCCGGGTGCTCACGTGCGCCCACCGGCCCGGGAGCGCTTTGCGCCCGCGCTCGCCTCTGCCATGACATTGCCGATGAGAAGAGCGCGGCACTGCTCCAACTCCCGAATTACCGAACGAATGATTTCGGCACGGCTTGCCGCCGGTCCGCCGGCGCCCGCGATCGATGGTGTGCTCGATGGCGTGCTGGGTGACGCTGCCGGCGGGACTTGCGGCGCGTGCGGTGGTGCTGTGGTGGCGGCGCTTGCGCCCTTGCTTTTGCGCGCCGGCGCGCTCTTGGCCGCATCCGTGCGCCGCGCGGGCGCCTGCGCACCCCGCGCCAGCACCTTGACCTGTTCGATGCCGTGCTCGCGCAGGATCTTCTGCACACCCTTGATCGTGTAGCCCTCCGCGTGAAGCAGATGGCGGATCCCGCGCAATAGCGCCATATCCTCTGGCCGGTAATAGCGCCGGCCGCCGCCTCGTTTCATGGGCTTGATCTGGGGAAACTTGCCCTCCCAGAATCGGAGCACGTGCTTTGGAACATCCAGTTCTTCCGCCACCTCGCCGATGGTGCGGAACGCATCTGCAGATTTATTCATAACGTCGAACCTCGCCCTCAGCCCCGAGCGCTTGGGCAAAAGCACCACGCCGCGCCAGCCCACTCACCCTCTTTTCGAGGCACGCGCGCTGACGCCGGACGAAGGCATGTATGATGCGAAGAAAGCGACGCAGCGCGCGATGGCGCGATCATACCTCAACGAGTATCAAAAGAACAAAAGCAAAAAAATTCCCTTCGCTACGCGCGTGCGTCACTCGGCAGCGCGTTTCCCGTGACCTTTGTTGATGCGATCCTTCATGATGTTGGACGGACGGAAGACGAGAACGCGGCGCGGCGTGATCGGCACTTCCTTGCCTGTTTTGGGATTGCGCCCGATGCGCTCGCCTTTTTGCCGGATACCGAACGATCCGAACGACGACAGTTTTACAGACTCACCTTCCGCCAGACTGCCGGAGATTTCTTCCAGCACGCGCTCAACCAGATCCTGGCTTTCGTTGCGCGGCAAGCCCACCTTTTCAACCACGGCCTCGGCCAGATCGGCGCGAGTCAAGGTTTTGCCTCCCATTGTCCTCTCCCATTGCCCACACTTGTTATTTTGCGCGGATGCTACCGGGGGAATGGGTCGCGGTCAACGCGGGAAGCAACTGAAATTTATGGTATTTCCCTTGGTGCATCGCACGCGGGGTATACAGAACGGGCTTTTGCGGCCCTGCTTTTACCCGTTAACGGAGAATCGGCAGGGGGCGGGGCGCGCTCCGTGCTCCCGGACGCCGGCTGCGGTTTCAAGCAGGAAACAAAGTATGGCCGCACGGACCTGCAGGCGAACTCAGGTTCGCTCACCAGCGCGCGAGGACTGCGCCCCAGGTGAACCCGCCGCCCATCGCTTCCATGAGCACCAGGCTGCCCTCCTTGAGACGATGCTGCTCAAGCGCCTCGTTCAGCGCGAGGGGGATTGAAGCCGCCGACGTATTGCCGTGCTTGTCAAGCGTCATAACGATCTTGCCCGGATCGACGCCAAGCTTCTTGGCGATACCATCAAGGATGCGCTGATTGGCCTGATGAGGCACGAACAAATCAATCTCGTTGGCGGCAAAGCCGGTCATGACCAGCGTTTCCTCGATGACGCCGGAGATCTTCTGCACCGCGTGACGGAAGACTTCGCGACCGTTCATGCGCAGATGACCGGTCGTCTTGGTCGACCCGGGGCCGCCATCCACATAAAGCAGATCTTCAAAGCGCCCATCGGAGCGAATGCGCGTCGCCAGGATGCCCCGATCCTGCCGCCCACCGACCTGCGGCTGCGCTTCCAGAACGACCGCACCCGCGCCATCACCAAACAGCACGCATGTGGTGCGGTCCTGCCAGTCGAGAATACGCGAGAACGTCTCCGCACCGATCACGACGGCGCGTTTGAACTGGCCTGTCTTCAAGAAGTTGTCGGCAACCGTCATGGCAAAAACGAAGCCGGAGCAGACTGCCTGCACGTCAAACGCCGCGCCATGCGTGATGCCGAGTTGCTGCTGGATGCGTACAGCGGTAGCGGGAAACGTGCGATCGGGCGTGGCGGTGGCGCAGATCACCAGATCGATATCGACCGGATCGATCCCGGCGCGCACCAGCGCCTGCTTGGCAGCTGCCGTGCCAAGGTCGGAGGTGTACTCGTTCTCGCCGGCGATGTAGCGCTGGCGAATGCCCGTACGCTCCCTGATCCATTCGTCGGACGTGTCGACGATTTTGGTCATGTCGTCATTTGTCACCACGCGCTTCGGCAAATGCGCGCCGACACCGCGTATGACTGATCGAATGACTGCCACGAATGCTTTCCTTCTCGCTTACTCGAACTCAACCGGCGCGTTCGGCGGACGTGGCCTCGGGCTTGCTGGCGACCTGCTCGATTTTGTGGTGGAAGGTGTCAAGATCGGCCGTCAACCGGCCGATAAGGCCAGAGTCCGCCATCTCGTAGGCGAGATCGACGGCGCTGGCAAATCCGAAGGCGTCGGTTCCGCCGTGGCTCTTTACCGCGATGCCTTTCAACCCAAGAAAAGTGCCGCCGTTGACCCGCCTGGGGTCCATTTTTGCCTTGAGAACGCGAAATCCCCCACGCGCAAGCAACGCTCCGAACTTGGTCAAAAGGGAACTCGTCATCGCGCCTTTGAGATAGACGCCGATCTGGCGCGCGGTGCCCTCCGCGGTCTTCAGGGCGA
>WBZN01002157.1_pt1 | contig 11183 bp, 13 predicted proteins | sample 5204281 | NCBI WGS metagenome assembly WBZN01 (sample SAMN12344347, study PRJNA552823) | activated sludge metagenome | biome: Activated sludge suspended growth; feature: Nitrification reactor; material: Wastewater; isolation source: activated sludge from nitrification reactor of wastewater... | reverse complement strand
CAGCGTGGTGGAGCCGCAGACCGTGCTGGCCACGCACCTGATGGAGACCATCAAGGCCCACGCCGCCGAGCTGCTGTCGCGCCAGAGCGTGCGGGAACTGCTCGACGGCCTCAAGGAGACCCACCCGGCGCTGGTGGACGACACCATCCCCGGCAAGCTCTCCCTGGGCACGGTGCACCGGGTGCTGCAGCGGCTGCTGCGCGAGGGCGTGCCGATCCGCGACCTGGCGCTCATCCTCGAGACCCTCTCCGACGCCGCCGAGATCACCAAGGACCCCGAGGCGCTGACCGAGCAGGTGCGGCGGTCGCTGGCCCCGGTGCTGGTGCAGCTCTTCGACGACGGCGACGGCGCGATCAGCGGCATCACCATCGGGCCCCGCCTGGAGACCGCGCTCATGGGGCTGTTCAGCCCGCGGCCCGCCCGCGAGGGCCAGCGGCCGATGGAGCCGGACGACCTCACCACCGCGCTCCGCCAGCTCAATGACCTCATGGCCGAATACCGCCGCGACGGCCAGCTGCGGCCGCTCATCACCCCGCCCGCGCTGCGGGTGGGGATCCGGCGGCTGGTGGAACCCGTGATGCCCAACGTGCCGGTGCTCTCCCTGGGCGAGCTGCCGGCGCAGACCCCGATCCACAGTCTCGCCACCTGGGAGCTCACCCGTGCCGCTTGAGTCCTTCACCGGCCCCGCCATGGACGGGCTGCTCGCCCGCGCGCGGCAGACCCTCGGCGCCGAGGCCGAGATCCTCGCCGTGCGCACCCTGCGCGGCCCCGACGGCGCCACGCTCTACCAGGTGCTGGCCACCGACGCCGACACCGCGGCGGGGGAACGCCGCCGCATGGCGCCCGACGGCGGCAGCCATCCGCTGCTCAAGAGCGCGCCGGGCGCGGCGGACTTCGCGCGCCGGCGGGAGCTGGCGGCCGGCCCGCGGACCATCGCCTTCGTCGGCCCGACCGGGGTGGGCAAGACCACGTCGGTCGCCAAGCTGGCCACCCATCCCGACTACTTCGGCCGGCAGCGGATCGGGTTCCTCTGCCTCGACACCTACCGGGTGGGGGCGGTGGAGCAGATCCGCACCTACGCCGACATCGCCGGCCTGCCCCTCGAGGTGATCTACGAGGCCAGTGACCTCCCCGCGGCGCTGCGCCGCCTGGGCGACCGCGACCTCGTCTTCGTCGACACGCCGGGCCGCGGCCCGCGGAACCACTCCGACAGCCAGCAGGTCCGGCAGTGGCTGGCGCAGATCCAGCCCGACGAGACCCACCTGGTGCTCCCCGCCGGCCTGCAGCCCGACCTGGTGCGCCGCACCCTCGAGGCCTACCGGTCGCAGGGCGTCACCCACCTGCTGCCGAGCAAGCTCGATGAGGCGCCGGACGACTGGACGCTGTTCGACCTGGCCGCCGAGGCGCGGCTCCCGATGCGCTGGGTGGCCGACGGCCAGGAGGTGCCCCGCGACCTCAAGGCCGCGGCACCGCGGCTGCTGGCGGCGGTCCTCGCGCTCCGGGTCCGCACCGCCCAGGCCACGGAGGTGGTCGCATGACCGACCAGGCCGCGCTGCTGCGCGCCATGATGGCGGCCCGCCGGCCCGACCCGGCGGAACCCACCGGCCCGCCGGCGATCGTGGTCGGCAGCGGGAAGGGCGGGGTGGGGAAGTCGGTGGTCAGCGTGCTGCTGGCCCAGCGCCTCGCCCAGGACGGCCGGCGGGTGCTGCTGGTCGACGGCAGCCAGAACATGGGCAACCTGCACGTGCTCCTCGGCGTGCAGCGGAGCCACCGGCTGGAGCACCTGCTGCAGGACGTGGTGAGCCCCCGGGACCTGCTGGTGCCGGTCACCGACCAGCTCATGCTGCTCCCGGCCGACAGCGGCGCCGAGAGCCTGTACGCCATGTCCGCAGTGGACCGGGCCCGGCTGCACCACCGGCTGAGCGGGCTGTACGACGACTTCGACGCCGTGATCATCGACGCCGGGCCCGGCCTCGAGAGCGTGGTGCGGGTCGCGACGATGCGGGCCACCCGCTGCATCGTGCTGGCCGCGCCGGAGCCCGCGGCGCTGACCGACGCCTACGCCACGATCAAGATCGTCGGCCTCCAGGTGGCGGACATGGGCGTGGACATCCTCGTGAACCGGGTGATGGACCCGCACGAGGGGTACGAGACGTTCGAACGGCTGGCCACGGCCACCGAGCGGTTCCTCCACCGCCGCCTCCGCTACCTCGGGGCGCTGTGGGAAGATGACGACATCCGGCGGGCCGTTCGCGTGCCCGGACACCTGGTCCAGGGACTGCCCCCGGGCCCCAACCACGACGTGCTGACCACGGCCCTCGACCGACTCGAGGTGCCGTTGCCGGCGAGGGTAGCGGGATGAAAACCATGAAGCGGAATGAGAGCACGATCCCGGCGCCGCAGCCCATCGCCGACGCCCTGTGGCAGCGCTACCGGTCCACCGGCGACCCCGAGGCCCGCACCCAGCTGCTCGACCGCTACCTCGGCCTGGTGCACCACGTGGCGCGGCAGGTGGCGGCACGGGTCTCCGACGTGGTCGAGGTCGACGACCTGGTGAGCGCCGGCACCCTCGGCCTGGTGCAGGCCCTGGAGAGCTTCGACCTCTCCCGCGGCCTGGCCTTCAGCACCTACGCCATGCGGCGCATCCGGGGCGCCATCCTCGACGAGCTCCGCAGCCGCGACTGGGTGCCGCGGTCGGTGCGCGCCAAGGGACGCCAGATGGCGGCGGTCGTGGCCAGCCTCGAGAGCCGGCTGGGGCGCGCCCCCGAGCCGACCGAGGTGGCCACCGCCCTCTCGCTCGACATGGAGACCTACTGGCGCTGGCGCGAGGAGGTGGACGGCGCGGTGCTGGTCTCGCTCGACGGCAGCGTGACGCTCGACCACTCAGAGGCCGCCTCCCTCGAGGAGACGCTGCCCGACCAGTCGGTGCGCCTGCCGGGCGAGGCGCTGGGCGAGCAGGAGACTGTCGCGACCCTCAAGCAGGCCATCGCCATGCTGCCCCCCAAGGAGCGCACGGTGCTGGCGCTGTACTACTACGAGGAACTCAACCTCCGGCAGATCGCCGAGGTGCTGCACGTGACCGAGTCCCGTGTCTCGCAGATCCGCACCCAGGCGCTCAAGCGGCTGCGGCAGCGGATGTCCCCGTCGGAGGACGTGGCATGACCCCCATGATGCGCCGCCTGGTGGCCGGCTTCCTCGCCACCTTCGTGCTGCTGTCGCTGGCGCCGTACGCCCCGGAGGGGCTCGCCCTGGCCCGCCGGCTCGCGCCGGTGGCCGGCGCCGCCCTCGCCCGCCTGGCCGGCTCGGCCGCCGGGTGGCTGGGCGCCATCGACCTCACCGGCCCCGCCGCCGACCTGCTGCTGGCGGCGGCCGCCAGCCTCACGCTCGCCCTGCTGGCGCTCCTGCTGCTCCGCCATCGCGCGGAGGCGCCCCGCCGCCGGTCGGCGCCCGCCGCCGCCCGGACGGCGGTGGCCCGGGCGCGGCCCTCCTCCGCCGAGCCGGTGGCCTCCGCGCTCAGCCGCCGGCTGCGCGAGGCGGCGCGGGAGGGGGAGCGGGTGCCCGAGGTGGCCCGGCGCTTCCGGCTCTCCCAGGACGCGGTCCGGGTGGCCATCGGCCGCGCCGCGCCCACCCCTGCCGCCCCGACGGGAAAGAGTTTCCGGTCCCGGCAGCCTGTGCTCCCCGCGAAGCCCCGGGCCACGCCCGTGGCCTCACGCCGAACCCCTTACAAGGCATTGGCTTAGCCGATTGCCCCGGGTGGGCCCAGCGGGGCATGGCGATTGCCCCTCCCCGGCAGGAACCAGGAGGATGCACCGATGGGCCTCAACGCGCTCCGCAGCACCGCTCAGACCCTGAGCTTCTATACCCGCATGCAGGCGCTCACGGCGAACAACCTCGCCAACAGCGAGACCGAGGCGTTCAAGGCGGATGTCATGTCGGCCCGGCTCATCGGCGACGCGACCTTTCCGGTGCCGGTCACCAAGACCGACCTCACCCAGGGCACCATGCAGCAGACGGGACGGCCGCTCGACCTGGCGCTGGAGGGCCCCGGCTTTTTCGTGGTCCGCCTGGAACAGGGGGGCGAGCGGCTCACCCGGGGGGGATCGCTGGCGCTCGACGGGGCCAACCGCCTCAGCGACCGCCACGGCAACCTGCTGCTGGGCGAGAACGGCCCCATCGCCATCCCGCTCCGCCACGCCACCCTCGAGGTCCAGGCCGACGGCGACGTGGTGGTGGACGGCGTGCGGCTGGACCGGCTGCGGCTCGAGAACGTCGCGGACCCCGCCAGCCTCAGCAAGGACGGGGCGGGACGCTACCTCGCCAGCCAGCCGACGGTGCCGGTGGATACCACCACCACGCTGGTGCGCCAGGGCGAGGTCGAGGAGAGCAACCAGGACACCCTGCGCGGCGTGGTGGACCTGGTGACGATCCAGCGGGCCTACGCCGCCAACGTCGACAGCCTCAAGGCGCTGGATGGAGTGCTGGCCAACGTGGTCAACGAGGTCGGCAAGGTCGGCTAGCGCCGGCGCGCGGGTGCGCGCGGCAGGGCGCAGGACAAGGCAAGCGCACCGTGGTGCGCGCAGACGACAGGGAGCAGACGATGAACCCCGGACTTCGGGCCTCCGCCTCGGGCATGCGGGCCCAACAGACCCGCATCGACGCGATCGCGAACAACCTCGCGAACGTGAACACCACCTCGTTCAAGCGCAGCCGCACCAACTTCGAGGACATGCTCTACGAGACGCTGCAGGGCGCGCAGCTGGTCCGCTACGAGGGCACCGAGACGCTGGCGCCGATCCAGATCGGCCGCGGTGTCCGGCTGGCCGACGTGCAGCGGGTGCACACCCAGGGCTCCTTCGAGGTGACCAACAACCCCTTCGACTTCGCCATCGAGGGCGAGGGGTTCTTCCAGATCCAGATGCCGAACGGCATGACCGCCTACACTCGCGACGGCACCTTCACCCGCGCCGCCGACACCGGCGCCCTGGTGACCCACGCGGGCTACATGATCCAGCCCGAGATCACCGTGCCGCCGGAGGCCGTCCAGATCACGGTGGCCGGGACCGGCCAGGTGAGCGCCGTGCTGGGCAACACCGGCGAGACCGTCGACCTGGGACAGCTCGAGCTGGCCCGCTTTGCCAATCCCAGCGGCCTCCTCTCCCTCGGCGGGAACAACTACCAGGCCACCGCGGCCTCCGGCGATCCCATGACGGGGGTGCCGCAGGAGGATGGCTTCGGCGCCGTGGTGCAGGGATCGCTCGAGGCCTCGAACGTCGAGATCGTGCAGGAGATGGTGGACATGATCGCCGCGCAGCGCGCCTATGAGGTCAACTCCAAGGCCATCAAGACGGCCGAGGAGATGATCCAGACGGTGACCAATGAGCTCATCCGCTAGGGACCGCGGGCCGGCCCGGTGGCCGGTCCGGCTGCTGACGCTCATGACGCCCTTTCTCGCGCTCTTCACCCCGCTCGCCGGTCAGCGGCCGCCCCGCCTCGCCGCGATGAGCTCGGCCCTCCCGCCCCGCCTGGCGGCGCGGGTGGCCGAGACGGTCGCACGCTCGTGGGCGGTGGACACGACCGGCCTGGTGCTCAGCTGGGGCAGCGGGGTGCCCGACGACCTGCCCGATTCCAGCAGCTTCCGCCTCCTCGGCAACGGCGATGGCGGATGGTACGCGGTGAGCTTCGAGCCGCCGGGCCGGGCCGCCGTGGCGGTGCGTCTGCGGGTCGGGGTCACGGTGCCGCGCCTGGTGGCGGCCCGCGCGCTCCGGGCGGGCATGACGCTCGTCGCCGGCGACCTCCGGGCCGAGCCGCACGTGGCGTGGGGCCCGCCGCTCGCCGATCTCGAGCCGCGCCCGGCGGCGGGGTGGCTGGTGCGCCGCGCCATCGCCGCGGGCGAGCCGCTGGCGCCCCCGCGAGTGGCGCCGCCGCCGGTCATCGCGGCGGGGCAGTCGGTGCGGGTGCACTGGAGTGCAGGCAACGTGTCGGTGGCCATGGAGGGCACCGCACTCAATGATGCCGTGGTCGGCGAGACCGTCCGCGTGCGCACGGGCCGGCGGACGGGGGTGCTGCGTGGCACCGTCGTCGCGCCCGGCGAAGCGAGGATGCCATGAGTCGTCCGCTGTTCCGCGCCGCGGCCCTGCCGCTGGCGCTCCTCGGGGCCACGGCCGGGCTCGGCGCCCAGGCGGCCCCGGCCGCCCCGAGCACCGCCCAGCCCGCCCCCGCCGGCGCCCCCGCGGTCCAGGCCGCGCCGGTCGCGGCGCGGGCCGGCTGGTTCAGCGACAAGCGGCCCCTCATGGTCGGCGACATCGTCACCATCGTGGTGGACGAGGCCGTCAACGCCAGCGAGCGTCAGAGCCAGAACGCGGTCAGCAACCGCAAGCAGGAGATGGGGCTCAACCTCAACGTCGGGACGGACCTCGCCATCGGGCCGCAGAAGGGCTTCCAGAGCGGGGTCAACAACAACTCGCGCAACACCGCCGACGCCGGCCGCCAGGGCGACCTCACCGCCGTGATCAGCGTGCGGGTCGTCTCGATCGAACCCTCCGGCATCGCCCACCTCAAGGGCGAGAAGACGGTGGGCGTGGACGGGCGCAACCAGGTGATCCAGGTCGAGGGCGTGGTCCGGCCGGAGGACGTCTCCTCCCAGAACACGGTGCCCTCCTCGCGCATCGCCGAGTCGGTGATCAGCTACAAGGGCAAGAAGATCGGCCCGGCCAAGGGGATCCTTGGCAGCATCCTTTCCATCTTCTGGCCATGAGCCCGCGCCCCTCTCCGGCCCGCGGGGCCGTCGGCGCCTGGCTCGCCCTGGCGCTGCTGCTGGCGGCTGGCGGGCCGCTCGGCGCCCAGGCCACCCAGCGGGTGGGCGACCTCGTCACCCCCGCCGGGAGCATCCCGCGCCGGGTGATCGGGTACGGCCTGGTGATCGGCCTCGAGGGCACCGGCGACCGCTCCTTCGGCACCGCCAACGGCGGGACCCAGACGGTGCGCTCCATCGCCAACGCGCTGCGCCGGTTCGGGCTCGAGGTCCCGGCCGAGCGGCTGCGCCCGCGCAACGTCGCCGCGGTGGTGGTCACCGCGGAGATGTCGCCCTACCTGCGCGCCGGGGGGCGCTTCGCGGTGGATGTGAGTTCCATCGGCGACGCGACCAGCCTGCGCGGCGGGGTGCTGTGGATGACGCCGCTCGTCGGCGACGTGAACCAGGCCCCCGTGGCCACCGCGCAGGGCGCGCTGCTGCTGGCCGACCAGGAGGTCCGCTACGCCGGGCGGCGGGGCAACTCGGGACGCATCCCGGACGGGGGCGTCCTCGAGGTGGATCCCGCCACGATCGTGGCCCTGACGCCGAAGCTGCTGCTGCGCCAGCCCGGCCTCGGCACGGCGCAGCGCATCGCCCAGGCGATCAACCAGGGGCTGGGCGACAGCACCGCGGCCCGGGTGGATGACCCGGGCTCGATCACCCTCAACCCCGGGACCCGGGGGGCCGATAATCTGATCGGCTTCCTCGCGGCCGTGGACACCCTCCCGGTCCGAATGGTCCCCGAAGACCGGATCGTGATCGACGCCCGGAGCGGGACCGTGGTGGCCGGCGGGAACGTGCGGGTGGCGGCGGCCACGGTGAGTCACCGCGGCCTCACGCTCCGGATCGGCGGCCCCGCCGCGGCGGCGGCCGCGCCGGCGGATTCGGGCCAGTCGGCCCCGCCCGAGGGGCTGCTCGCGGTGGGCGACGGGGCGACGGTGCAGGAGGTGGCGGCCGGGCTGCACGCCGCGGGCGCCAAGGCGGACGAGATCGCGGCGATGTTCCGTGCCCTGCACGACGTCGGCGCGATCGGCGCCGAGGTGGTGGTCCGATGACCGCGCCGGTCCCGGGGGCCGGGGGCGCGCGCCGGGCGGAGGGCGGCCCGACGGGGGAGCAGGCGAGGCTCCGCAAGGCGGCGCACGACCTCGAGGCGGTGTTCGTCAACGAGCTGTTCAAGGCGATGCGCCAGACGGTGCAGCACGAGGGGATCCTCACCCAGGACCCCGGCGAGGACCTGTTCACCGGGGTGCTCGACCAGCGGCTCGCGGAGGTGTACGGCGAGCGCGCCCGGGGCGGGGTGGGCGAAGCGCTCTACCGGCAGTTGAGCCGCAGGCTGCCGGACCCAGGTCCGGCGACGGGAGCCCCATGATGGTCCACGGAGTGCAGGAATCGATCGCCGCCGAGCCGTCCCTCGCGGAGCGCACCGCCGACCTCGCCGAGGCGCTGCTCTACGAGGCGCACGTGATCGAGGAACTGCGCCAGGCGCTGCTCCGGCAGCGTGCCGGCGTGGCGAACGACGATCCGGAACTGGTGGAGGCGAGCGTCCACGCCATGGGCCGGACGCTGCTGACGCTCGACGAGGCCAAGCGCCGCCGGGCGGCGCTGACCTCGCTGATCACCGGGGGCGAGGCGGTCCCGATGGAGCGGCTGGAGACGATGCTGGGCGGGGCGCTCCCGGCCGAGGTGCAGGAGGCGCGCGCGCTGGTGAAGCGGGTGGCGCTGCTGACCGCGCAGGACGTGGCCATCAACCAGCACATCCTCCGCCGGGCCCTCGAGGCCGGGGACATGTTCCTGCAGAAGCTGTTCTCGATGGCCGGTGATCCCGCGCCGGGCTACCAGCGCCGCGAGCCGGCGGGTGACCCGCCCGCGCGCAGCGGCGTCATCCTCAACCGGATGGCCTGACGATGAGCCTCACCAGCCTGCTCTCGATCGCCCGGTCGGCCCTGCTCACCCAGCAGAAGGCCATCGACACCACCGGGCACAACATCGCCAACGCGAGCACCGACGGGTACACCCGCCAGCGGCTCCGGCTGGGCGCCGCCGACCCGCTGGTCACCCCCATCGGCCAGCTGGGCCGGGGCGTGGTGGCCGAAGGCATCGACCGGATCCGCGACCAGTTCCTCGACGTCTCGTACCGGAAGGAAAACGGCGACTTCAGCCGCTTCGCCACGCAGCGCGACGTCCTCGGCGGCATCGAGGGGATCTTCGGCGAGCCCTCCGACACCGGGCTCGCCGCCGCGCTCGACGGCTTCTGGAGCGCCTTCGGCGACCTGGCCAACGATCCCACCGGCCAGGCGCCGCGGGAGCTGGTGCGCCAGGCCGGTGCCGACATCGCCCGCCGGTTCCAGCAGGCCGACAGCCGGGTCTCGGAGGCCCAGGCCAGCGTGGTCTCGCAGATGCAGTCCCGCATCGACGAAGTCAACGAGATCATGCGGGAGATCGCCGACCTCAACACCCGGATCCGCTCGGTGTCGGCCGGCCAGCGGGAGGCCCCCGACGTCAAGGACCAGCGCGACCGCCTGATCGACCGGCTCTCCTCGATCGTCGGCGTGCGGGTGCTCTCGCGCAGCGACGGCACCGTGGGCGTGGCGGCGGGCGACGCGCTGCTGGTCGATGCGGGGCAGTTCACCGAGTTCGAGCTGCGCGACCAGGGCAACGGCCGCTATGGCGTCGGGGTGAAGGGCGGCATCGGCACCATCAACGTGCAGAGCGGGGAGCTGGGCGCGCTGGCGGAGCTCTCCGGCACCACGCTGCCCGACCTCCGCGCCCAGCTCGACGCGCTGGCGCGGGGCCTGGTCACCGAGGTGAACGCGCTGCACCGTGGCGGGAAGAACCTGGCCGGCGCCACCGGGATCGACTTCTTCAACCCCACCGGCCTGACGGCGAGCAGCCTGCAGCTGAGCGTGGCCCTGACCACCTCCACCGACAACATCGCGGCGGGCCAGAGCGGCGGCATCGGGGACAACAGCGTCGCGCTGGCGCTCGCGGGGCTCCGCACCGCCGGGGTGGCGAGCTTCGGGGGCCAGCCGATCGGGACGGCCTACCAGAAGCTGGTGTCGCGGCTGGGCGTGCAGCTGCGCGACGCGAACGACAAGGCCACCGCGCAGGAGGCGGTGGTGAACCACGTGGACGGGCTCCGCAAGAGCGTCAGCGGCGTCTCGGTGGACGAGGAACTGACCAACCTGATCGCGCAGCAGAATGCGTTCGCGGCCGCCGCCCGGATGGTCACGGTGGCGGATGAAATGATGCAGTCCGTCATCGGCATGGTGAGCTGACGGGTGCGGGGAGGAGGCGGGACAGCGCCGTGCTGATACTGAATCGTCGCCAGGGAGAGGCGATCATCATCGACGGAGGGATCCGCATCGTCGTGCTGTCGAGCGACCGGCGCGGCGCGCGCATCGGCATCGAGGCGCCCACCTCCATCAACATCCAGCGCGAGGAGCTGGTCTCCCGGGTGGCCGAGGAGAACCGGCGGGCCAACGCCCGCTCCACCGGCACCGACTGGCTGGAACAGCTCCCCCTGCGAAAACCGGTCCCCGAGCCCTGACCCGCCGGGCGTCGCGGGCGCTAGCCGCCGCGACGCCAGGTCGGGAGCCGGACGATGGCGCGCGTCCCGCCCGCCGGGGCCGGCGCCAGCTCGAGGCTCCCGCCATGGCGCTGCGCCAGGCAGCGCGCCACCGCCAGCCCGATGCCCAGGCGCCCCGCCGCGCCATGCGCGAACGGGCGGAAGGGATCGGCCGCCACCGCGGCCGGCAGGCCCGGCCCGATGTCCTCCACCACCATCCGCACCATCCCGCTCTCGCCGGCGGCCAGCAGCCGCAGCTCCGGCTGGGGCAGCTCGGCCATCGCCTGCTTGGCGTTGGAGATGAGGGCGAGCAGGATGTGGCGGAGCTGGGCCTCGTGGCCCCGGATCGGGGGCAGGCCGCCGGGCAGCTCCAGCTGGGTCTCGACCGCGGGCAGGCTGCGCTGGTAGCGCTGCAGGTCCACCACCGATGCCAGCAGGTCTTCCACGATCACCGGGGCGGCGTCGGCCTCGGGCGGGGCGTAGACCTGGCTGAAGGTCCCGATGGTGTCGGCCAGGTGCTGCACCGACTCGCTGACGGCCTGGCGCAGGCGGGCCCCCTCGGGGCCGCCGAGCAGGTCGGCGTTCGGGTCGACCAGGAGAGTGAGGGTCTGGAGCGGGCCGCGCAGGTCGTGGGCCATTCCCCGGGCGAGGGAGGCGATGACCTGGGCACGATCGGCCCGGATGAGGAGTTCCTCGAACTGCGGAGACGACACCTGCGCCGAGAGGCTCGGCTGGACGGTGACGGTCACGGCTCTGTTCTCCCCGGGGGAAGAGAAGGTTAACCCGCCCCCCGGGGCCCGTAAAGCGCCCCCGGCTCTCAGCGCCGCG
>WBZN01002156.1_pt1 | contig 11185 bp, 10 predicted proteins | sample 5204281 | NCBI WGS metagenome assembly WBZN01 (sample SAMN12344347, study PRJNA552823) | activated sludge metagenome | biome: Activated sludge suspended growth; feature: Nitrification reactor; material: Wastewater; isolation source: activated sludge from nitrification reactor of wastewater... | reverse complement strand
TTATCTGACGGATGCGGTGGAGGTGGACGTCGATTGCCTTGCCGATGGCAAGGATACGTTCATCGCCGGCATCATGGAGCACATCGAAGAGGCGGGTATCCATTCCGGCGACAGCGCCTGCTCTCTACCGCCGTACTCGCTGAAGCCTGACATCGTCGCGGAGTTGGAGCGCCAGGCGCGTGAGCTGGCGCTCGCGCTCAAGGTCGTGGGACTGATGAATGTCCAGTTCGCAATCAAAGACGGCAAGGTCTACATTCTCGAGGTCAATCCGCGCGCCTCGCGCACGGTGCCGTTCGTCGCCAAGGTGATCGGGTTGCCGATCGCTTCCATTGCCGCTGAGGTGATGGCAGGCAAACCGCTGGCCTCCTTCAATTTGAAGGCGCCGAAATTCGATCATATCGCCGTGAAGGAAGCGGTGTTCCCGTTTGCCCGCTTTCTCGGCGTCGATCCGGTGCTGGGTCCCGAGATGCGTTCGACCGGCGAAGTCATGGGCATCGACCGCGATTTCGCCATGGCGTTCGGCAAGAGCCAGTTGGGCGCGGGCCAGAAGCTTCCCTCGGGAGGGACCGTCTTCGTTTCCGTCAAGGAGAGCGACAAGAACCGAATCATCGGACCGGTGAAGGATCTGGCGGCCATGGGCTTCAGGATCATCGCGACGCGCGGCACCAAGCGCCATCTGGAAGCCAACGGCGTCCCTTGCGAGACGATCAACAAGGTGCTCGAAGGCCGGCCCCATGTCGTGGACGCGATCAAGAACGGTGAGGTTAATCTCGTTTTTAATACAACCGAAGGCGCAAAGGCCTTGGCGGACAGCAAGGACATCCGCCGCTCGGCCTTGCTTCACCACGTGCCCTATTATACTACTTTAGCGGGGGCGGCTGCGGTCACGCGAGCCATCAAGGCGCTGAAGTCGGATACGCTTGACGTCGCCCCGTTGCAGGGTTTTGCGTACCGGTAACAGTTCCGGCAGGCTCGAGGTGATGATCCGGGAAAAACCGGCTGGCCGCCGTCTGGCAGGCCGCAGGGGATATCCTCGGGCGGGTCTTGTTCACCTATCCGGTTCGCTGCATTCCTCAGGTCGATAAGCGTCGAAGTGAGGTGCCGCACACAGTGTGCGGGCTTTTGAGGAGACGTTGGAGATGTCGATGGAACGGGTTCCGATGACAGTCGCGGGCTTGAAGAGCCTCGAGGAGGAGCTGCAACGCCTCAAGGCGGTTGAGCGCCCGCGCATCATCGCCGCCATCTCCGAAGCACGCGCCCACGGCGACCTCTCCGAGAACGCCGAGTATCATGCCGCCAAGGAAGCCCAGGGCCTGAACGAGGCGCGCGTTGCCGAACTCGAGGACAAGATCTCGCGCGCGGAAGTCATCGATACGTCGAAGCTGTCAGGCGACACTATCAAGTTCGGCGCAACCGTGTCGCTTGAGGACGAAGATACCGGCGACAAGGTGAAGTACACCATCGTCGGCGATCTGGAAGCAAACCTGCGCGACGGTAAGATCTCCATATCCTCGCCCATCGCGCGCGCCCTCATTGGCAAAGCCAAAGGCGACACCGTGGAGGTTACCACGCCTAAGGGATCGCGCTCCTTCGCGGTGCTGAAAGTGGAGTGGAAGTGATACGGTGGGGCGCTCGGTTACTGTCTTACATCCTCGGTCGATGCGGCACACACGTTCTTGTCCGCCTGCTGCAGGATAAATACCCTGTCGTCACCTTCGGTGCCTGATAGCTCGACGAAGTCGTCCGCGCCTTCCATTGCGATGCCGTAGTCGCCTGTCTCAAGGCGCACGGCTCCATCTTGCGCCGCGCTCAACGTGAACGCCCCACCGTCCCCTTCGAGGAAACAACTCATGCGGTCAGCGTCGCTCTTGCAGATGGCGACATTTGTATACCAGTGGGTCTTGTCCTTGAGCTTGATGCCGAAGCCGAGTTCAATCGCCTCCTCGGTAATTGGCTTGCCGTCGGGATTGACTTTCGCCATGTCGATTTCGATCTCCGCCACCCGCTGCGCCGGATGGGCTTTCAAGTGATCGTCTGAATAGGAGCGCGCATAGCAGGGTTCGCCGCCTGCGACGGTTGCAAAGTGTGATTGAAACAACGACTTGGTCTTGCCCTCTTGCGCGAATGCGCAGAGGGGAGGAAGGAGCGCAAACGCGAGGATTGGGATGAGTAGGCCAGAGGCTTTAACCATCGTAAGACCTCTTTGTTTCAGATGTTGGAGGCTTCGGACGCGGTAATCGGCACACCGCTTTCGCGCTTGGCCCGGCGGATGGTCAGAAATGTTTTCACGCTGGCCACATTGGGCGCGGACGTCAGATCATTAAGGACAAAGGCCTGGAAGGCGGTGAGATCGCGCGCAACGCACTTCAGCATATAGTCGCTTTCACCCGATAGCATGTGCGCCTCGCGCACGATGGGCCACGACAGCAACGCGTTCTCGAAAGCACGCAGGTCGGCTTCGGCCTGATTATGCAGGCGCACCATCGCGAACGCAGTGAGCAAGAAGCCAAGCGCATCCTCATCGAGGATTGCCGTGTAGCCGCTGATGAGGCCAGCCTCCTCCAGCGTGCGGACCCGGCGCAGGCACGGCGGGGCCGACAGGCCGATTTTGCTGGCCAGCGCGATGTTGGTGATGCGCCCGTCCAACTGAAGTTCCCGAAGAATGCGCCAGTCTATGGCGTCGAGGGTAAGGGCCATGGCTTGCCATTTTTCGATCCGCAAATCGGATAATAACAGCAAAGTCGATCGAAGTCTGTCTTTGCAATTATTTCACAACGGACCGGGGCGGCATGGCTCTCGACAGTCAGGCTCAGGCCCGTCACAAGAGGAAAAACTATGCGGCAAGGGAGGCCCATGCGTGGGGCGTGAAGCGACAGGCGTGGTCAGAGGCAAGCGGGCTTGGATCATTTCGGACGGCAAGGCCGGTCACGAGATCCAGATGCGGGGCGTCGCCGAGGCGCTGGGCGTTGCAGCCGAGGTCAAGCGGATTGCCGAGCCGGGAGCGATCTCCAAGTTGACGGCGCCCTATGGGCGTCCCCCCCGCGCGGCTCATTTTGGCGCGTCAGGCAGCAACTTCGCGCCGCCGTGGCCCGACATTGCCTTTGCGACGGGGCGGCTCACGACGCCCTATATCCGCGCCTTGAAGCGCAAGGCAGGCTTGAAGACCTTTACGATCATCCTGCTCGATCCCAAGACCGGTCCCCGCAGCGCGGACTTGTTCTGGGTGCCCGAGCATGACGTGCGGCGGGGCGCCAATGTCGTGACGACCCTGACCTCACCCCATCGCTATGGTCCAGCCCGTCTTGCCAAGTTGCGTGCCGATATGCCGGCTGCGATCGCCGCATTGCCGCGTCCGCGCGTTGCGGTTCTGATCGGCGGCCCCAATGGCGACTATCGCTATGGTCCAGGGGATTTGACCCGCTTCGTTGAGGCGTTGACGGGTCTTGCAGACAGTGGCGCCGGTCTGATGATCACAGCGTCGCGGCGCACGCCACCCGATCTCCTCGATGCGATCGATCAGGCGACGGCTTCGGCGCATCGCATCCTGTGGCGCGGAGAGGGCGACAATCCCTATCCGCATTTTCTCGCCCACGCCGATGCATTTGTGGTCACTGCGGATAGCGTCAACATGGTGGGCGAGGCCGCCGCGACGGGAAAGCCCATTCACGTGTTTCATCCCGACGGCGGCAGCCCGAAATTCGACCGCTTTCACGCAGCCATGCGGGCCAAAGGCATCACGCGCGCGTTGGGAGCGCCGTTCGTTCTTGAGACATGGAGCTATGCGCCGCTGGACTCGGCCCGCACCATCGCAGACGAGATCGAACGCCGCTTCCTCGCCCGCATGCACATGATCCCGGGGCTTTGCGAGAGCGGTGGGAGCAGGTGATGCGCACCCGCAGGTGGCTCGCTGTCGAATTTGCGCTGCTCTTTATCGCCGCGCCCTGCCTCATGCGCGTGATCATGTTCGACCACGGCGTACCATTGTTCTGGGCGCTCGGTCCGGTGATTGCCGTCATTGCCGCGCTCACGCTCTTCGACCGCACCTTCGATTGGCGGTCAGCCTTGCTGACGCCCATGCCGGCAGGCACCACGCGCGCAATCTTGGCACCCTTTGCGCTGGCCGCGCCGGCCGTGCTTCTCGCCGTGTGGGCGCTGCTGCCCGATCAGCTGTTCAACCTGCCGCGTGAGCGCACGAAACTATGGGCAAAGATGCTTGTGCTCTATCCCTTCACCTCGGTACTCGCGCAGGAATTCATCTATCGGGTGTTTTTCTTTCACCGCTACGCGACCCTCTTTGTGCGGCCCGCTGTCATGATCGCGGTGAGCGCAACTGCGTTTGCTCTGTCGCACGTCATCTTCCGCAACCACCTGGCGTTGGCTTTGACGCTGGCCGGCGGACTGCTGTTTTCCTGGCGCTATTGGAAGACACGTTCGTTCGCCGCGGTTTGGATCGAGCACACGCTTTGGGGTTGGCTGCTGTTTACGAGCGGACTGGGCATCTATTTCTTCGCCAATTCCAAGAACCCGGCCTGGGGGGCGAACCTGGAAACGGGGGACAAATCAGCGCCGTTTTTCCTGCATGGATTCCAATTGTAGCTGCTGGATCTCTGCAAGGCGCTGCCATTGCTTTGAGATCAAGTGATCCAGCTTCTCGTGGAGATGGCGGATTTCGAGTTCGGCCTTCAGGTTCACCTGATAGTCGTTGAGCGAACGCAGGCGGTCTTTGGCTTCCTGGCGCTTCTGGCTCATCATGATGACGGGGGCCTGAATAGCCGCGATGGTCGATAGGATCAGGTTGAGAAGGATGAATGGATAGGCATCAAAGGCGCTTCTGTCGCCGGCGGTGACGTTGTATCCCATCCAAAGCGCGAGGAAGAGAGCAAATACGATCAGGAACGACCAGCTTCCGCCAAAGGCTGCAAGCACGTCGGACATCCACTCTCCGAGCGTCCTGTCCTCTTCGTATTCAGCCTCGATGTTTTCCGCCAGCGTGTCGTGGGAGGAAAGGCTCTCGGCGACGCGCCGCTCAATCTCAGAAATATCGCCATGCTCGGCCTTGAGCAGTTCTTCGACATACTTGACCCGATAAAGATCGATGACCCGGCGCGAGATCATAGCGTCGGCGGGAAGGCCGGGATGGTCGCGGCGTATGCGCTCGACGAGACTGGGGCGCAGCGTCTCGATGTTGACCATCTCCTTCTTGAGCCGGTACTTGCCGGTGATAGCGCACAGGACGCGCTCCTTGGCGGGGCGGTGCGTATTGGGATCAGATGGCGTATTGGTTGTTTCGGCCATGACGTGGCTCCCGTGTGGTCTTGCGCGTTGGGGGAAGACTGGGTGCTTCCGGGAACAGAGGTCTTACTGACGTTAGGTAGTGCCGCTCCCCTGACTTGAAAGTCAGATTTCGCCTATTCGCGATCACATGCAGGCGATGGCCTTACAGCTTTGTGATTTTGCGGCCGCGGAGTGTCCCCAAGCCGGGTTGAGATGCCTTTGGGAATGGGCTAGAACCCGGCCAAATCATGCCATTTGCGAACCCTTAAAGGAGGCGCCATCCATGGCCGCAGCCCACCAGTACGTCTATCACATGCACAAGCTCTCCAAGACCTATCCGGGGGGCAAAACGGTTCTCAAGGACATTTCACTGTCGTTCCTGCCTGGCGCCAAGATCGGCGTGGTCGGCTTGAACGGCGCGGGCAAGTCGACGCTGCTCAAGATCATGGCGGGGCTCATGGACGACTTCGTCGGCGAGGCGTGGGCCGCCGACGGCATCAAGGTCGGCTACCTGTCGCAGGAGCCGGAGCTCGATCCAACGAAGGACGTGCTCGGCAACGCCATGGAGGGCGTCGCCGAAAAGAAAGATATCCTCGACCGCTACAACGAGATCGCCGCCAACTACTCCGAAGAGACGGCGGACGAGATGACCGAATTGCAGGATAAGATCGATGCCCAGAACCTGTGGGATCTCGACAGCCAGGTGGAGCAGGCGCTCGACGCATTGCGCTGCCCGCCCGGCGATGCCGACGTGGCGAAGCTGTCGGGCGGCGAGAAGCGCCGCGTCGCGCTCACCCGCTTGTTGCTCTCGAAACCCGACATCCTGCTTCTCGATGAACCGACGAACCATCTCGACGCCGAAAGCGTCGCGTGGCTCGAGCGCTATCTCAAGGAGTATCCCGGCTGTGTCATCCTCGTGACCCACGACCGTTACTTCCTCGACAACATTACCGAGTGGACGCTGGAACTCGATCGTGGCCAGGGCGTGCCCTACAAGGGCAACTACTCAAGCTGGCTGGAACAGAAGGCCAAGCGCGAAGCGACCGAGAAATCCCAAGAGGAGAGCAAGCAGAAGGCGCTCGCGCGGGAGTTGGAGTGGATCCGTTCCTCACCCAAGGCCCGTCAGGCAAAGTCGAAGGCGCGTATCACGGCCTACGAGAAGCTGGCTGAGGAAGCGGGACGCGAGGAGACGGGACGCGCCTCTATCCAGATCGCAACCGGCCCGCGCCTGGGCGGGGTCGTCATCGAGGCGGATGGGCTGACCAAGGGCTTTGGCGACCGCCTTCTGATCGATGGACTGTCGTTCAATCTGCCGCCGGGCGGCATCGTGGGCGTCATAGGCCCGAACGGCGCCGGCAAGACGACGCTTTTCAAGATGCTCACCAGTCAGGAGAAGCCCGACAAGGGCACGATCCGTCTCGGCGAGACCGTCAAGATCTCCTATGTCGACCAATCCCGCGCGCACCTCGACGACAAGAAGACTGTTTGGGAGGAGATCTCCGGCGGTCTCGACCAGCTTTCGCTGGGCGGCAAGAAGGAAGTGCCTTCGCGCGCGTATTGTGGCTGGTTCAACTTCAAGGGGGCCGATCAGCAGAAGAAGGTCGGCATGCTGTCGGGCGGTGAGCGCAACCGCGTGCATCTCGCCAAGCTTTTGAAGGAAGGCGGCAACCTTCTGCTGCTCGACGAACCGACGAATGATCTCGACACCGAAACGCTGTCTGCTCTGGAAGCGGCATTGGAAGATTTCCCCGGCTGCGCCGTGGTCATTTCGCACGATCGCTTCTTCCTCGACCGTCTGGCGACACACATCCTCGCGTTTGAGGGCGACAGCCACGTCGAATGGTTCGAAGGCAACTTCGCGGACTACGAGGAAGACAAGAAGCGCCGCCTCGGCGACGCCGCCGTCGAGCCTCACCGCATCAAGTTCAAGAAATTCGAGCGCTGATTGGGCTCATCACGCCGGGATGACGGGTGAGGTGAAAAAGCCGCCGGCCTTGCGGGCGGCGGCTCGAACTGCCTATGACGCGCAAAGAACGCCAGATCAGCTTTTGCCGTCGTCGAGGATCGGCAGCTTCTTGGCGTCGGCGGCGCTGATAGACACTTTGACGGGCTTGCCTCCCGAGGTGATCATATTTGCCGGAATGGCCACGACCTTTGCGCCAAGACCTGCAGGACCGCCCGCTGTGACGTGGATCTCGCTGACCTTGCCCGAAGCATCGGACGTCACGCGGTTGACTTCGCCGATCTGAACGCCGTCGGATGCCATCACGGGCGTCCCGATGGCCAGATCGGTAGCACTGAGTTCGCTGGCGGCTGGCGCGGCCTCTCCAGCTGCAGGAGCCTCGGCCGCCGCGTCCGCCGGCGCTTCGGCGGGAGTTGCTTCAGTCGCAGCGGCGTCTGGCGCGGCGGTTTCTTCCGCCGGAGCTGCTGCGTCAGCAGGGGCCGCTTCTGCAGGAGCAACCTCCTCGGCGGCAGGCTGCTCTGTCGCTGCCGGATCGGCCGCCGGCGCGTCGTCGGCGGCAAATGCCGTCGTCAGCGACAAGGCAAGGATCGCAGCCGCCGCGACCGGCGCGACCTTCAGATTAAAATACGTCATGAGGTTCTCCCTGGGTGCCTCTCAATTGAATCGATCGGGCGTCAGTTGTGTCCAAAACTGTGACGACAAGCGGGCCGCTTGACGGGTCTTGCGGGGACAATCGTGCGGCAAAAGCCACCTTGGCAAGGGGGCAGGTGAGCGCTTGCAGTGCATGCCGCCCCTGGACACGTTGGAGCGTGCTTTCCCACTGCTAATATTATCAAGTTGCCCGCCCAGGCAGGACAAAATATCGGCTCGACGTGGGGTGGACCCTGCGTCGTATCAGAAAAACCCGTTCTGTTCCGTTCGTCCGAAGCTGCTCAAGCCGGTGGTTGCGCTCGGGACACGCGCTTTGTTTTTTCGGTGCGCCAGCCCGCCAAATCCAAAGAAAGAGCGCCTGGATGGCCAGGCGCTCTCTCTAAACCGTGCCGGAAATAGGTAACCCGCTTACGAGCGGTTCAACGCCAGGATGAGGGCACGAGGGTTGTTGCCGTTCTCGGAGATGTAGTTCTGGAACAGCGTGTCGAGGAACGAGGTCATCCAGAAGCCGATGACCTGAGCGTCCCGCACTTTGTAGGCGTCGCCGCGGCGAACGATCTTCCAGCGGATGTCATAGCTTTCGCCCGAGCGCAGCGTGATGCGGCTGTCGACGGTGGTGCCCCCAACGGTTTCCTCGCCCTGGCCAACGACCACCGCCGAGGCGACAGGATATTTCGGCGCTTCCTTTGCAGCGTAGTTGGAAATGAAGCGGATCATGCCGTTGAAATAGGCCGGGCGATCAGCCTTTGGCAACGTGCGCGCATGTTCGCCTAATGCTGTCAGCCCGATGGAGGGCACGTCCATGTGCTTGCGCAGAACGTTGGAAAAGGCGACCGAGGAGCCGGATCGCTGAGCTGCCAACAACTCGTTCTGAACCCGCTGCATATAGCCGGCAGGCGTCTCGGCACGGGCCGCGCCGGTCAGCGAAAAAGCAGCGGCGAGTGTCGCAAGGACAAGGAAAGCAAAACGGTGTGCACGCATCGTGGCAGTCATCCCCAGTGAAACAATATTCGTCACGTCAAAACTCCTCGACGCGATCCCGCCAACTGGCCGGTCGCTCGCATTCTAGCTTGCGAAGAACGTCCGGCGCTTTTCGCAATTCCCTCTGGTCCGGACGCGTCCATTCTTGCTCCCGGCGCAATGCTTGTGCAACCCTTGGCGAATTCGTCCAGGCTAATCCGCCAAGCAATTGGCACGGCAATCTCGGCGAAAGAATGCCCAAGGGGTTGTTAGCAGCGTGGCGGCTGGGGATGAGTGTGCTGGCCCCAAAGCGTGGCAGCCCGCGCGCCGCCTCGTACCGGCCCCGCGCGGCCATCGGCTGGCTGAGGCCTTCCACATCTGGCACATCATTGGCGAGCGTTACAGGATACATTTACTGGGCACTTCCTACCGGCACTTCCGCGCTCACGATCCAAACTGATGGTGATGACCCTAGACCGGCTTGGTTAACGGGCGGTTGAACGATGTCCCAAGTGTATAGCGCACGAATATGCCTTGACACATAAACATATCTTTATATCTATGCGGCATGGATACGAACCCGCACCTGCCGATTACCGAGCTTGTTGGCGCGCTCAAAGCTGCGGCCGAGCCGACGCGCTTGCGCATTCTCCTTTTGCTTCAGGCTGGCGAATTGAATGTGAAGGATCTCACGCTCATCCTGGGCCAAAGCCAGCCGCGCATCTCACGCCACTTGAAGCTGTTGGTCGAGGCGGGGCTCATCGAGCGTTTCAGGGAAGGAAGTTGGGTCTATTTCCACATTTCGGACCGTTCCGCGGGCGGGCGGCTCGCCTTGCGCCTCGTGGCCGATGTTGATTCCTCCGACAACGACGCACGCCGGGACCGGGAGCGGGCTGAGGCCCTGAAGCGCGACCGCGAGGCGGCCGCGCAAAAATTTTTCGAGGATCACGCTGCCGACTGGGACCGCATCCGCGCACTCCATGTCTCGGAGGTTGATGTGGAAGCGGCCATGCTGGATGCCCTGGGGCCAGGTCCGTTCTCGTTTCTTCTCGATCTGGGCACGGGGACCGGGCGCGCGCTGGAGTTGCTGGGAGATCGCTATACGCGCGGTCTCGGGATCGATGTCAATCAGGCCATGTTGACCTACGCACGCGCGCGCCTTGCGAAGTCGGGCAACGCCAGGGCGCAGGTTCGCCATGGCGACATCTATGCGCTGTCTTTGCAGAACCAGTCGGCTGACGCCGTCGTAATGCATCAGGTTTTGCATTTCTTGTCCGACCCCGCGCTTGCCGTTCGTGAGGCTGCCCGCGTGCTGAAGCCGGGAGGCAAGCTGCTTGTCGTCGACTTCGCGCCCCACGCGCTCGACTTTCTGCGCGAGGAGCAGGCGCACGAACGGCTGGGGTTTGCTCGTGCCCAAGTCACGCAATGGATGGAAGACGCAGGCCTGCTGTCGCGCAAGTTTCAGCAACTCGCGCCAAACGAGGCGGAGAATACCAAGAAGCTTACCGTGTCGGTCTGGCTGGCCGAGCGCCCCGTAGACGCAGACACGCAAAGGCAAAACAACGCCGCCAAGCGCGCGGCCGCGAGACTGGAGGATGCCCGATGATGGCTGAAATAAAAGAGAGAAAGAGCCGCTTGCTCGGCACGGGCGACATCGATGTCTCCTTCGAGTTCTTTCCACCGAAAACCGAAAAGATGGACGAGCAGTTGTGGGCGGCCATTTCGCGGCTTGCACCGCTGGCGCCGGAGTTCGTGTCAGTGACGTATGGCGCAGGCGGGTCCACACGCGAGCGCACGCATGCCATTGTTTCACGCATTATCCGTGAGACAGGATTGCGTCCAGCCGCGCATCTGACCTGTGTCGATGCGACGAAGGAGGAAGTGAACGAGGTCGCGCGCGCCTACTGGGCGGAGGGTGTCCGGCATATCGTAGCGCTGCGGGGCGATCCCGCCGGAGGCGTGGGGTCGCGCTACCAGCCCCATCCCGGCGGCTACGTCAACGCCGCCGATCTGGTGAGCGGTCTGAAGAAGATCGCGGGCTTCGAGGTCTCGGTGGCGGGTTATCCCGAAAAGCATCCCGAGAGCATCACGCTCGCCGCCGATATGGATAACCTGAAGGCCAAGGTCGATGCGGGCGCCGATCGCATCATCACCCAGTTCGGTTTCGACAACACGCATTTTTTGCGCTTCCTGGAGCGTGCACGCGCAGCGGGGATCTGGATCCCGATCATTCCGGGGCTCGTCCCCATTCACAACTTCCGCCAGGTCGCGGGCTTTGCGGTGCGTGCGGGCGCAACCGTCCCCTCGTGGCTTGCGCGGCGCTTCGAAGGCATCGAG
>WBZN01001914.1_pt3 | contig 11185 bp, 9 predicted proteins | sample 5204281 | NCBI WGS metagenome assembly WBZN01 (sample SAMN12344347, study PRJNA552823) | activated sludge metagenome | biome: Activated sludge suspended growth; feature: Nitrification reactor; material: Wastewater; isolation source: activated sludge from nitrification reactor of wastewater treatment... | reverse complement strand
GGATCTTCATCGAGGGATGCAGTTTAGCAAAGGCTGCCCTCCGTCCGGTGCCGGCCGGAAGGGGCGGTGGACGCTCCGCCGAGGCTCCGGCGCGCTAGCCGAAGAGCCGCTGCAACCTGCCCCGCCAGCCGGCGAAGCGGACCTTGCCGTCGAGCCGGAAAAGCGTCCAGCAGGGGTCGCCGTCGAGGGTGTCGGGACCGTGCACCGACCCAGGCTCATAGCTCTGGTAGTCGCCGGCGACGAACTCGCCGCGCTCGTCGGCATAACCGCCGGCGAGGACGGTGACCTGTTCGAAACCGAGATGCTCGTGGCGGGGAAAACGGCGTCCGCCGGGCATTTCGCCCAGGCAGAGGAGAGACTTCGACAGCGCGTCCTCGAGCAACACCGTGACCCGGCCGCCGTTCAGGCCGAGTGACCACCAGCGCGGCCGGCGGGCCCCGGCGAGCTCCTGGCGGAGGCTTGCCGGCAGCGGCACCTGGGGGGCGAACGGGTCGGCCGGAAGCGCCGCCGCCACCCGGCGCTCGAGACTCGCCCAGAGCTCGCTCGACGGCGCTTCGCAGGGCAGCTGCTCGAGCCACCAGCCACCGGGAGTGGCCAGTTCGCCGACCCGCTGCCGGCAGGTGGCGCAATGTTCGAGGTGAGCCTCGAGAACCAGTCTGTGGGGACGATCCAGCTGACTGGCGGCGAGGTCCAGCAGCAGTTCGTCCTGGGGATGGGCCATGTCTCTCATACTCGATGTCCTAAAGGCTCGATGAGCCGCTCTCCGCGAGCACACCCCGCATCAGGGCGAGGCCGGCACGGATTCTGGATTTCAGCGTCCCGACCGGCAGCTTGAGGCGTTCGGCGGTCTCTTCGTAGGTCAGGCCGCCGAAGTAGGCGAGCTCGAGCGCCTGACGCTGCTCGGCTTTGAGATCGGCCATCGCCTTGCGCAGGCTGATCGAGACCACCCGGCTCTCGGCCTCCGGCCGCTCGGAGAGGGCGGCTAGCGTCTCCTCGCTGCTCTGGTCCGAGCCGGTCGGAAGCTTCCGCCAGAGGTCCACCACCTTGTTGCGGGTCATGGTGTAGAGCCAGCCGGCGACGTCGCCGCGCTCCGGCCGATAGGTTCCGGCCTTCCGCCAGACCGCCAGAAACACCTCCTGAACGACATCCTCGGAGGCGTCGCGGCTGCGGCCGAGCGACCGCACGTAGGCGAGCACCTGCGGGGCGTGGCGGTCGTAGAACAGCCGGAACGCCTCGCGGTCGGCAACCGCCACACGCTCAAGCAGCTCGAGGTCGGAGGGCTGAAGGTTCATCCGTTGAGGGCGTCTCGCGTCCAGCCGGCGCTCCGCCGCAACGGGTTCCGGCGGGGCAATTTCCAACGTCAGGCGCATCCTCTCACGATCTCCCGGTAACCCACTCTGGCTGGAGATACGCCGGGCGACCGGAAAGCGGATGAAGTCGCGCAGGCGGCCGTCAGGCCGGACCGACCGCCTCCTCGTAGCGCCGCCCCACCGCCTGCCAGTCGACGACGGTCAGAAAGGCTTGAATGTAGTCGGGGCGGCGGTTCTGGTACTTGAGGTAGTAGGCGTGCTCCCAGACGTCGATCCCGAGGAGCGGAATCTGACCCGACGACAGCGGCGAGTCCTGATTGGCCAGCGTGCCGAGGGCGAGCTTCTTGCCGCCGTCGAGCGTCAGCCAGGCCCAGCCGCTGCCGAAGACCCCTCCGGCGGCTTTCGTCAGCTGCTCGCGCAGGCCATCGAACGAGCCGAACTGCGCCGCTACCGCCGCCGCCAGCCGGCCAGACGGCGGGGCGGCCGGACCGGGCTTCATCGACGTCCAGAACAGGCTGTGGTTGGCATGGCCGCCGCCGTGATTGCGCACCGCCGTGCGCACCGCCTCTGGCACCCGCGAGAGATCGCGCAGCAGCTCCTCGACGCTCCTGCCGGCGAGCTCCGGGGCGGCAGCGACAGCGTCGTTCAGCTTGGCCACATAGGTCGCGTGATGCTTGTCGTGGTGCAGCCGCATGGTCTCGGCGTCGATCGCCGGCTCGAGCGCGTCGTAGGCGTAGGCGAGCGGCGGCAGGACGAACGGCCCGGACGGAGCTGCCGCGGCGGGGGACGCCGGGGCCGGCTGCGTCGGGCCGTCAGCCCTCAGCCGGGCGGACAGTGCGAGTCCGGCGAGCGCCACGGTCGAGCCTTGCAGCACCTCTCTGCGATTCCACATGCGAACCTCCTCGGGGCGAGCGACGTTGCGACTACGGTGGCGGGACGAGCTCGAGGCGCAGCCGCGCCGGCGAGCGGGCGACGAGCATTTCGACCGGCGTCGACTGGGGATCGCGAGCGAACCAGAGATCGAGCTCGCCCTTCCAGACGCGGCGATCGGGGTGGACCAGCGGTCGGATCATGAAGTGCAGGGTCGGCACTGACTTGCCGCCGACCTTGCGCGTCTCGGGGCCGCCCGGTTTGACCAGCACGGGGTAGAGCTTGCCGTCGGACCAGATCTCCATCTCCTGCGAAGTCGTGGGCAGAGTCCGGCGCAACAGGTGGATGGCCGAGGCGACATCGACCGTCGTCGGATCGACGATCGGGCTCGACTTGTCCTTGCGCTTGCCCTGCCAGAGCTGGCTGGAACGGGCCGCAACCGTGCGTCCGTTGGCAGGATCGATCTCGGCCTCGTAGCGGAAGAAGCTCGGCTCCTTGACCTCGTCCGAGGTGATTAGCAGGGAGCTTTGTAGATTCCCGCTGGCGAGGGTGGTCGCGATCAGGCTGGCGTCGCCGTGGCTGGGAAAGAAGAGCCCGGCGAGCGCGCCGAAGAAACCCTCGATCTTCCAGCGGTAGCGGAGGGTCTCCTGCGCCGGCGCCGCCGCGGGCATGAGCCACAACAGCGCGCCCAGCAGGAGCGGCACCATTCGAGCCAGCCGGGCGGTCCGACCGGCCAGAGACCGTCGCGCTCGCGTCATCGCCGTCATCATACGGTTTTCGTCGTGCGAGAATCGCGCCATGGCCGACCTGCCCGTTCCGGGAGCCTTTCCCCCGCCACTCGACGCCTATTCCGGCGAAACCGGCCTCGGAGTCTTCGAGATCCTCGCCCGGCGGGCGGCGAGTGAACCCCTCCTGGTCGTCGCGACGGCGATCTTCTTCCTGGCCCTCGTCCACACCTTCCTGGCGCCGAAGATCCTCGCTCTGGCGCGACGGCTGGAGGAGGGCGGGGCCGAGTCGGCCGGGCACGGCGACAGCACGAAACGTTTTCACGTCGAGATGCTCCATCTGCTCGGTGAGATCGAAGCGGTCTTTCTGATCTGGGGCGTGCCGCTGCTGGTGGCCATCATCTGGAGCCGCGGTTTCGCGACCGCCGAGTACTTTGTCGGCCACCTGGTGCAGTTCGCCGAGCCGATGTTCGTGGTGGTGATCCTCACCATCGCCGCCTCGCGCCCGGTGCTCCAGGTGGCGGAGCGAGGCATCGGCCTGCTGGCCGGCGCCGGCGGGCGCACGCCGCTCGCCTGGTGGCTCGCCATCCTGACCGCCGGTCCGCTTTTCGGCTCGCTGATCACCGAACCCGCCGCCATGGTGATCTCGGCGCTCCTGCTGTCGCGCATGTTCTACGACCTCGGGCCGAGCCGGAACCTGCGCTACGCCACTCTCGGCCTGCTCTTCGTCAACGTCTCGGTCGGCGGGACGCTGACCCACTTCGCCGCTCCGCCCGTGCTGATGGTCGCCGGCAAGTGGGGGTGGACGACCGGCTTCATGCTGGGCCATTTCGGCTGGAAGGCGGGCCTCGCCATCGTCTTGGCGAACCTGCTCTACGCAATCTGGTTCCGCCGCGAGTTCCGCGATCTGGCGTCCCGCTCGGCGGCGCGTCCGGCGGCGGTGGACGTCGCCGAACCCGTTCCGGCCTGGATCGTCCTCGTCCACCTGGGGCTGCTCGCCTGGACGGTCGTGACGGCTCACACGCCGCCTCTGTTCGTCGGCGGTCTGCTCTTCTTTCTCGTCTTCCGCGAAGCGACCGCTCCCCACCAGTCGGAGCTCGACCTGCGGTCCCCGCTTCTGGTCGGCTGCTTTCTCGCCGGCCTCGTGCTCCACGGCTCGCTCCAGGCATGGTGGGTCGGACCGCTCCTGGGCAATCTCGGGCCCCGGGCCCTGCTCGCCGGCAGCGCCGCGCTCACCGCGGTCAACGACAATGCGGCGATCACCTACCTCGCCGCGCTCGTTCCCTCGCTGTCGGATGCGGGCCGCATCGCGGTCGTCGCTGGCGCGGTCGCCGGCGGTGGGTTGACCGTGGTGGCCAACGCCCCGAATCCAGCCGGCCAGGCGGTGCTCGGGCGCCATTTCGAGGCAGGCATTTCGCCGCTGGGGCTGGCAGCGGCCGCAGTCGCGCCCACCCTCATCAACCTCGCGTTCTATTTCTGATCAGCTCTCGTCGCGCGGCGCGCGCTCTACCTCTCCCGCACCCTGGGTGACGCGCATCGCTGCCGCCGCGACCGCCGAACCGGCCGAACCGGCAGCACCTTCGACATACTCGACGAGCCGCTTGCGCTCGCTCGAGGTGAGCTCGCCGGGCGCCAGGGCGACCCAGGCAAGCTCGCAAGCGCGGCCGGCCTGCAGCTCGACCGCCAGCTCGAACCCGCCGGCATGACGGTCCGCCAGATCGACGACAATCGTGTCGAATCCGCCGCTCGCGGCCTGGGCCTGCGCACGGCTCTGGGTCGCCGGGCGATGCGGCGTGAAACCGGCCGCGAGGAGCTCCCTGTCGAGCTCGGCCGGGGCGTTGCGCTCGCCCGACGCGAGCCAGACCTGGCGCCGTCCGGCGGGCGCGACCCGGCCGGAGGAGGGCTGCGCCCGGCTTTCTGCAGCCGCCAGCCGCAGCGCCGCGACGAGCTCGCCACCGGAGGCCGGCGCGAGCAGGACGCGCTCGAAGCTCGCTGCCACGCCGCGTTCGCTGCCCGAAGCGAAGGCGAAAAGCACCAGCGGAGTTCCCGCGCGCGCGAGATCGGGCTCGAGGGCGAGCAGGTTCGCCCAGGCCTCGAGGCGGGCCGGGAAGATGTCGACCGCGACCACCGCCGGGCGCAACTCGCGCACCATCCGACGGCCTTCTTCGCTGTCGGGAGCGCGCACGGCGAGAAAGCCCTGGCGTTCGAGGTCGCCGGCCACCATGGTGAACCGTCCGCGGTCCGGCTCGAGCACCACCACCCGCGGCCGGTCCCCCGAGGCGGGCTCGCGCCGCGGCGCCGGGTCGCGGATTCCCTGGGCGCGCAGCGTCGCATCCACCGGCAGCAAAATGCGGAAGGCGGCCCCTTCGCCTACCGCCGACTCCACCTCGAGAACGCCGCCCAGGAGAGCGGTGAACTGGCGCGCGATCGCCAGACCGAGCCCGGTGCCGGGGACCGCCTCGCCGCGCGTCGCCAGCTGGAGGAACGGCTCGAAGATGCGTTCCTGATCGGCGGGCTCGATTCCCGGCCCCTGGTCGGCGACGACGATCTCGTAGCCGTCGACCCCCAGGCTGCCAGCGCCTGCCGGCAGGAATCGCGTGCGGATTTCGACTTCACTGCCCTTGCCCGAGAACTTGATCGCGTTGGAGAGCAGGTTGAGGATCGCCTGGCGGAGCTTCGCGACGTCGACGACGATCGCCGGCGTTTGGCCGCCGAAGTTCGCCCTGAGATGCACGCCGCGTGTCGAGCCGTAGCCCTCCATCATCGCCAGGGCGCTCTCGATGATGGCCTCGAGACTCGCCGGTTCGAGCTGCAGGTCCATCCTGCCCGCCTCGATCTTGGCCTGATCGAGCAGGTTGTTGATCAGCCGCAACAGCTGATTGCCGCTCTCGCGGATGTTCTCGAGATAGCGCGCGTGACGCGGCTCGGGCGCATTGCCGAGGCCGTCGGCAAGGAGCGCCGCGAAGCCCAGCACGGAGGTCAGCGGCGTGCGCAGCTCGTGGCTCATCTTGGCCAGGAACTCGCTGCGATGCCGGTCGGCGAGCCGGATCCGTTCGTTGGCGCGGTCGAGCGCGTGGGCGTGCTCCTCGAGTGCCCGCGTGTAGCGGGCGAGGTCGTCGGTGCGTTCACTGACGTCCTTCTCGAGGGCGCGGTTCTGGGCCCGGATGCGCCGGGTGCGGAAGGTGGCCGCAGCGAAAACCGCCGCGAGTCCTCCCAGGACGAGCAGCAGCCTGACCAGGCGCCGCTGGTACCAGGCCGGCGAGACCTCGAGCGCCAGCTCGACCGGGGCGCTCCACGCGCCGGTGGCGAGGGCGGCGCGGGCCTGCAGACGATAGGGCCCGGGATCGAGATTGGTGTAATCGCGAAAAGCCTCGGTCTGCGGCTCGGACCAGGTACTGTCGAAGCCGACGAGCTGGAACTGATAGCGCACCTGACCCTCGCCGCGCAGCGTCAGGGCGCGCACATCGACGCGCAGGTTCGTGTCTCCGTGCGCCAGCACGATCGGTCCCGTGCCGAGCTGCGGTTCGTCGGCATGGCCGCGCCCCGAGAACGCAGCCCGGAGCTCGAGTCCGCTGCGTGTCGCCAGGCGCTCGATGAGCACCGGCGGCGGCTCGGGGACGCTGGGCGGATCGAGATCGGGCGGGAAAGCGGTCACACCCCCCTTGAAGCCGAACCAGTACCTCCCCGCCGCGTCGCGAGCGAAGGCGCTGCTGTGCGAAACCTCGCTGGCGATGGCGCCCGAGGCGCGATCGAAGCGCGCCTGCACCGCGCCGAGGCCGCCTCGCGCCTCCGGATCGAAGACCAGGACGCCGTGATTCGTTCCCAGCAGGAGTCTGCCCTCGCGCTCGTCGGCAATGGTCAGCACGAGATCGTCCGCAAGACCGCTGGCGTCGCCGTAGGAGACGAAGCGCGGCGGCCCGTTTCCGGGCTCGGAAACCAGCCGTGCCAGGCGGGCGTACCCGCCAGCCCAGAGGGTTCCGTTGGCGGTCCGGCCGAGCGAGCGGACGCTCGTAGTGTCGAGCCCGGACTCCGCGCCGACGCTGCGAAAGCCCTCCCCGTCGGCATAGGAGAGACCCTCGCCGTGAGCGATGAATAGACGTCCGGCAGCGTCCTCGTCGATGGCGTAGGTCCGTTCCGTCAAGAGGCCGTCGGCCTTGTGAAAAGCGCGGAGCTCGCGGCGGCGCCCTTCGGCATCGAAGCGCAGCCGCGTCAGGCCGTCGATCGAGCCGGCCCAGAGGTCTCCGGCGTGGTCCTCGAAAAGACTCACCACATAGCTGCCGCCGAGGCCGTCTGCCGTGGTCAGGTTCTCGAAGGCGCCCGAAGGCAGGAGTCGCGAAAGCCCCTCCTCCGTACCCACCCAGATCTCTCCCCGGCGGTTGCGCAGCACCGTCCAGACCCAGTCGGCGGGCAGACCGTCGGCGCGCCGCCAGGTCCGCGCGCTGGGCTCGCCGTGGGATCCGAACGTCAGATGAGCCAAGCCCTCGACGGTACCGGCCCAGATACCACCGCTGCCGTCCGTCGCCAGAGCATAGACCTGGCGGTCGGGCAGACCCTCCGCTTCGCCATAGCTCCACAGATCCTGGCGCACCAAGCGGCTGAGGCCGCCCTCCGAACCGATCCAGAGCGAGCCTTCGCGATCCTCGAGGAGGCTGTGGACGTCGTCGTCTGCCAGGCCGTTGCCTTCGCGCAGCAAGCGGCAGGGATGGGCCCCCGGCAGCGGACAGATGCCGAGGCCGGCGGTACTGCCGACGAGGAGCTCGCGGCCGTCGCGGGTCGGCAGCAGGGCATAGAGATCATCGTCGGGCAGGCCGTCCGCCGCCGTGAGCCGGCCGAACCGCTTGCCGTCGAAAAGCGCCAGGCCGCCGCCGCGGGTGGCGAAGTAGAGCGTGCCGGCGCGATCTTCGGCGATCGCGCGCACCGAGTTGTGCGCCAGGCCGTCCGCGGTGGTGAAGACGCGGCAGTTGCCGAGCCTTCCGCCCGGCTCGAGAGTGCACCGGGTGACCCCCTGCCCGCGCGATCCCAGCCAGAGGGAGCCGTCGCTCGCCGGCAGGATGGAGTAGACGTAGTCGTCCGCCAGGCCGTCGGCGCGCAGGAAGGTACGGAACTCCTTGCCGTCATACGAGACCAGCCCGCGGTCGCTGCCGAACCAGAGCACGCCGTGGCGGTCGATCGCTGCCGACCAGATGGTGCCGGCGAGGGCTCCCCCCAGATCGGCGTAGGAGCGGATGCGCTGCCCGTCGTACGAGGCGATGCCGCCGTTGGTGCCGATCCAGAGAGTGCCCTTTTCGTCTTCGAGCGTCAGCCGGACGTTGGGGGAGGGCAGGCCTTCCGGAATGGAGATGGTCGCGAAGGTGACACCGTCGTAGCGGCACAGGCCCCAGGTCGTCGCCACCCAGAGATAGCCGCGGCGATCCTGCAGGACGTTCCAGACCTGCGACGCGGCCAGGCCCTCGTCGACGGAGTAGACGGTGAACGGGAGACGTTGCCCGATCGCGGCTCGCGGTTCTCCGCAGGCGATCCAGCAGATCGCCGCCGACCCGAACATGCCGGCGAACCTTCGCAGCCGATCGGCTGAGAACGCTCGGATTTCCCGTCTCCTTCCCGCGACAGCGTGGGCGCAGACGCACGCTACCACGCCCTCATCGCACCGGCTCCCGAACGGCGGTCCAGCCGGGCGCGCCGCGGCCGGCCTTATTCGGTGGAGACCTTGCCGCCGCCGGCGAGCGCCGCAGTCAGCGTGTGCCAGGCGAGCGTCGCGCACTTGACCCGCATCGGAAAGTCCTTGACGCCGCAAAGCACCGCGAGCTTGCCCAACGGCTCGAGGTCGACCTCCGGATCGCCGGTCACGGCCTTGCGGAACTGCTCGAAGAGCTCGGCGATCTCGGCCTCGGTCCGCCCGGCGATCGCTTCGGTCATGAGCGAGGCGGAGGCGGTCGAAATAGCGCAGCCGGTGCCCTCGAAGGCGACGTGCTGGAGGCGATGGTCTTCGACCTGGACCTCGACCGCGATGCGGTCGCCGCAGAGCGGATTGTGCCCCTCGGCGCGGCCGGTCGGGTCCGCCAGGCGGCCGCGGTTGCGCGGGCTCCGGTAGTGGTCGAGGAGCACCTCCTGGTAGAGCACCTGCAGCTCGTTCATCGCCCGTCCTCCCCAACCAGCCCGCCGGCCCCGCGGGTGACTCCGAAGATCGACTGCGCCCCGGCGATGGCCGCGAGCAGGGCGGCAACCTCTTCTCCCGTGTTGTAGAGCGCGAACGAAGCGCGCACCGTCGCCGGCACCTCGAAGCGCCGCATCAGCGGCTGCGCGCAGTGGTGACCGGCACGCACGGCGACACCGTAGTGATCGAGCACGGTGCCTAAATCATGGGCGTGAATGCCGTCGAGGACGAACGAGACCACGCCGGCGCGCACGCGCGGCCGGCCGATCAGCCGGACGCCGTCGATCGCTTCGAGGCCGGCGACGGTCGCCTCCACCAGCCCGCTCTCGTGCCGCTCGATCGCCGGCCAACCGATGGCTTCGACGTAGTCGAGGGCCGCCGCCAGGCCGATCGCCTCCGCCGCCGCCGGCGTGCCGGCTTCGAAGCGGCGCGGCGGATCGTCGTAGGTCGTCGCCTCGAAGGTGACGCTGCGGATCATGCCGCCGCCGCCCTGCCAGGGCGGCATCGCGGCGAGGAGCTCGCGGCGGCCATAGAGCGCGCCGATGCCGGTCGGACCGTAGACCTTGTGGCCGGAGAAGGCGAAGAAATCGCAGTCCAGCGCGCCGACGTCGACCGCGAGATGGGGGGCCGACTGCGCGCCGTCGACGAATGTCGGCACGCCGGCGTCGTGCGCCCTTCGCACCAGGTCAGCGACCGGCAGCACCGTGCCGAGCGCATTCGAGACGTGCGCGAACGCCGCGAGCTTCGTCTGCGGCCCGAGCCGGCGCGAGAACTCCTCCGGATCGACCTCGCCACGGTCGTCGACCGGCACCACGGCCAGCCGCGCGCCGCGCTCCTCGCAGACCCTCTGCCAGGGGACGAGGTTCGAGTGATGCTCGAGCTCGGTGATCAGGATCTCGTCGCCGGGGGAGAGCCGGGGGCGGGCGAAGCTCCAGGCCACCAGATTCGCCGCCTCGGTGGTGCCGCGCACGAAGACGATCTCCTCGGGGGAGGCGGCGCCGAGAAAGCGCCGAACGCGCTCGCGCGCCGCTTCGTACTGCTGCGTCGCCTCGGCGGAGAGTTGGTGGACGCCGCGCGCCACCGAGCCGTAGCTCTCCTCGTAGAAGCGTTGCATCGCGGCGATAACCTGCCGCGGCTTCTGCGTCGTCGCTGCGTTGTCGAGGTAGGAGAGCGCTGCCGCGCCGATCCGCCGGCCGAGAATCGGGAAGTCGGCGCGCAGGCGCTCGACGTCGAGGGCCGCTTCAGACGGCGTCGCGGACGACATCGCCCTGCGGAATCCAGTGGAAGAGGAACTCGCGCAGCTCCCGCGCCAGTGCCGGGACCTTGGCGCGCTCGACGAGATCGCTGGCGAAGGCGTAGGTCAACAGGCTCTTCGCCGCCTCGGCGCCGATGCCGCGCGAGCGCAGGTAGAAGACGGCGTCGTCATCGAGCTGGCCGACGGTCGAGCCGTGGGTGCACTTGACGTCGTCGGCGAAGATCTCGAGCTGCGGATTGGTGTTGACCAGGGCGTCGTCCGACAGCAGCAGGTTGCGGTTGGTCTGTTTGGCGTCGGTCTTCTGCGCCCCCTTGTGGACGAAAATCCGGCCGTTGAAGATCGCCCGCGAGCGGCCGTCGAGGATTCCTTTGTAGAGCTCGTGGCTGTTGCAGTGCGCGGCAACGTGATCGACGCGCATGTGAGTGTCGCAGACCTGGCGTCCATCGACGAGATAGAGCCCGTTCAGAGTCGCTTCGCTGCCCTCGCCGGCGAGTCGCGCCTGGATGTCGTGGCGCACGATCGCCCCGCCGAGCGAGAAGGAATGGGTCGAGATGTTCGCTCCGCGGGCGGTCGCGAGCGCGAGACCCGAGAGGTGAAACGCCTCGCGACTGTCGCGCTGGAACTTGTAGTGGTCGACGACGGCGCTGGGCTCCGCGACGATTTCGGTCACCGGGCAGGTCAGGTAGACCGCGTCGGCGTCGCCGGCGAAGCTCTCGACGATCGTCGCCTGCGAGTGCTCGCCGGCGTGGATCAGGGTGCGCGGGAAGCTCGCGCCCGGTGTCTCCTGAGCGGTCGAGAAGAAGAGCAGGTGCAGCGGCTCCTCGACTACCGCGCCGGGCGCGACTTCGACGAAGGCGAGCTCTTCGAAAAG
>WBZN01002154.1_pt1 | contig 11189 bp, 15 predicted proteins | sample 5204281 | NCBI WGS metagenome assembly WBZN01 (sample SAMN12344347, study PRJNA552823) | activated sludge metagenome | biome: Activated sludge suspended growth; feature: Nitrification reactor; material: Wastewater; isolation source: activated sludge from nitrification reactor of wastewater... | reverse complement strand
CCATCACGACGGAACACTCTATCGCTCATCAGGACATTTCCAAGTACAAGCGCGCAGGATCAATCAATATTGTGAGAAGTGGAGCGCCACTGGCTTCCGAGCAGGATTCATGTTTCATAATCTGGAATGGATTCATGATCTTGATATTCTGTACGATGCCTCGACCTTCGATATTGACCCGTTCGAGCCGCAACCCGATGGGGTTGGAACGATCTTCCCGTTCTGGGTTCAACACAGCGACTCAAAGGGTTACGTGGAGCTCCCCTATACGCTTCCGCAGGACTCGACATTGTTCGTCATTTTCAGAGAAACGACGATCGATTTGTGGAAGAAAAAACTGGATTGGGTGGCGTTGCATGGCGGGATGGCCTTAATGATCGTCCATCCGGACTACATTTCTTTCGACGGAAAGCCAAACGCGTGGGAATACCAGGCCGATCTATATGAACAACTTCTAAAATATGTCACCACCCGCTACGGAGATAGCTGTTGGTATGCACTTCCTCGTGAAGTTGCAGCGTTTACAGCACAAATCAAACCTCGATTGCCTCGCGATCCCAGTTACTTGAATCGGCTCGGTGGGAAGAAGAGATGACCATAGGCAGCACACAAGACACGTTTTTACAGTCTTTCCTCCAGAATTACTTGGCGCCCACACAGCAGAATTGATTCATACTTTCCAGACCTAAGCGAATCGCAAACCTGCGCTTACGGACATCGGTCTCAGCTTTCAAATACTTCATGATCCCAGACTGTCCAGCAAGCAAGCTTGACCAGCGTGCAGTTTATACAAAATCTTCATGGGTACAGGTCCGCGATGGCAGGGTAGGTGGCCGTTGTTAGAACAATGGATGAGAAGGACGAAATACTCCACTCCCGATAGTGTGTGTTCGGAAGAAAGATTCCTTCGTCTCGTTGCCAGCGAGTCTAAACGTTCCGAACGATCAAGTCACCCCTGTCGGATCGCGCTTGTCTATTGCACAAACCCACAAGGCATCGTCATACCCTTGGGAGCCGAGCCAGCCGACAAGGCCTTCTCATTACTCGCCCGCAGTTGCCGTGACACCGACTATATCGGCTGGTATCGGCAAGGGGACATCGTTGGTGTCCTTCTGACAACACTGCAGCGGGAGTCCATTGCCGATGGCTGTAAGACCCTGAAGGCTCGCTTGTCGGATCGTTTGCGTGATGCACTCGGAAATACGACAAAGCACTTCCTGCAGATCCACCTACTCGCTCCAGATGATCTCGCGACATTCATGGTGTCGAACTGCGCTTCCGTTTCTCCTGTTCCGCTAAACCAGGTCCTGTAGTCTCTTCTAACCTCTTTCAAGGAGTGCGCTATGTTACGTCTCGGTGTAATTGGGTATGGGTATTGGGGACCGAACGTGGTACGCAATTTCATGGGGCACCACGACTGCAAGATCGTCACCGTCTGCGATAAATCACCGTCGGCACTAACTCGCGTGATGGCCGCGCATCCTGGCATAGGTGTCACGACAAATCCCGATGCCGTGCTGCTCGCCACGGACATCGATGCCGTGGCAATCGTGACGCCTGTATCGTACCACTATGAATTGGCCAAGAAAGCGCTCGAGAATGGGAAACACGTATTCGTCGAGAAACCATTTACCGCAACGTCCAGCGAAGCCGAGGAACTGATTGAACTGGCGGATCGCCGTGGACTCCAAATCATGGTTGACCATACGTTTCTCTTCACTGGGGTTGTTCGCAAGATCAAGCAACTTATCGATGAAGGCACATTGGGCCGCCTCTACTACTATGATTCGACACGCGTGAATTTGGGCCTATTTCAGCATGACGTCAATGTGCTATGGGACCTCGCGCCGCATGACTTGTCGATTATGGATTACCTGGTCGGGGCTGAGCCTGAGTTGGTTGTAGCGACCGGCGGGGCCCACGTGAACAATCTTGAGAACATTGCCTATCTGACCGTGTATTTCCCTGATAATGTTCTTGCACACATCAACGTGAACTGGCTCTCACCGGTAAAAATGCGCACAACGCTGGTCGGAGGTCAGAAGCGCATGCTCGTCTGGAATGACCTCGACCTGGCAGAGAAACTCCGCGTCTATGACAAGGGTGCCGATGTCAAGAATGAAACCGGAATGCACGCGGCCTTGGTTAGCTACAGAACCGGCGATATGTACGCCCCCAAAATTGAAGAAGCTGAAGCGCTGAAGGTAGAAACTCGCTATTTTCTGGACTGCATCATGAATAAGACAAGACCAATTAACGACGGAATAGCTGGGCTGCGGGTCGTGCGTATTCTTGAAGCAGCTGAACAATCTCTGAACCAGCATAAAGAAATTGTATTGGCATAGCCACGTTGATGGAGACAGAGGCAATGAGTCATACAGGGACACTCACACTTGGGACAATCGACACAGTGAAACCGCATTGGGTCCTACTCGATGAGCCACTTTTCAAGGAGGCGGTGACGCGAGAAAGAAAACGTTCCAATCGCTCAGCGCTTGGCATGGCGCTGGTGTTAATCAGTCTCCCCAGTGGGGGTGGTACACAAGCGGCATCCATGAGCAGCCTCATAACCAACGCCTTAGTGGTGATTGCATCAGACTTGGATACTCTTGGCTGGTTTGAAGAATCGAGCGTTATCGGTTTGATTATGCCCGAACTCAATGCGACCGATCTGCCCGGCATTTCCGATCGACTTGAGAACTCCTGTCGATGTGCAATCGCGCAGCAGGGTAATGCGGAGCTTGCACAACGTCTATCCATCACCGTACGCGTATATCCCAATCTAACGACATCAAATGAGGAGAACGTGTCTGCGCTGGATCCGCTGCTGCACCCCGACCTCTTATCGAATAGACTAACTCGCTCGCATTTTCAGCCGATCAAACGAGGCATGGACATTGTGTTCAGCGCCATGCTGTTAACTCTCCTGTTACCCCTATTTGCCATCATCGCCGTGCTCGTCAAACTTTCGTCACCGGGACCGGTGTTCTTCAAGCAGCTTCGAGTGGGGCATCTATTGAAACCCTTCACGATGTACAAGTTCCGAAGCATGTACTCAAGCGCAGATCAGCAGACTCATCAGAACTATGTGAGCTGGTTCATCACCGCAAGTAACCAGGAACAGACTGAAGAGAAAGAGAAGCCGGTCATCTTCAAGCTGACAAATGACGCCAGGGTCACTTCCATCGGTCGCTTTCTTCGGAGAACTAGCCTTGATGAACTGCCGCAACTCTGGAATGTATTGATCGGTGACATGTCCTTAGTGGGACCGAGGCCCCCGATCCCATACGAGCTACAACAATATAAGCCCTGGCACAAAGGTCGCCTTTTAGAGGCCAAGCCAGGTATGACTGGCCTTTGGCAAGTGGTAGGTCGGAGCCGTACCACCTTCGATGAGATGGTACGCCTTGACTTACAGTATGCCAGGACCATGTCCCTGTGGTGCGACATCAAAATTCTGCTTGCGACACCAGCCGCCATGATTACAGGCAAAGGTGCCTGCTGATACGATACCTATCTCGTTCTTTCCTGCTACTTGTGACTGACGAGTCCTGATCCGGTAGGGAGAGATCACGTCATATTGCTCAGATCGGACGACTGAAGGGATCGCCATGAAGATACTTTTCAAATGGCATCTTATTGTGCCTCACGTGCGCCGAACACTCCCATTCGTTGCTAGCAAAGGTTGTTCATTGCTCATTTGCCTGCTTCTCTTACCCCTTATCGGGTGTGAGGGGAGTGATGACGAAGCTCAGGAGACTTCTCCAAACACGACTCCTACTGGGATAGCAGTCAGCTTGGGATGGGACCCCGTGAAAGATTCCAGCGTGGTTGGCTATTACATTCACTATGGGAAACGTTCCCCTAACAAACCCGGCTCGTGTGCCTATGATCACGAACTATTTGTCACATCCGACCACGGAACTGTGATTAATCTTGATCCTGGATTGACCTACTACTTTGCGGTGAGCGCATATAATGGACTCGACAGTAGTTGTTCAAATGAAGTCTTCGCTCAGACACCATAGATCGATTGTTGTCCATCTTGAACGGTACGCAATAAGGTGGACAACGTACGCTCAGGTAGGACCATGACGCAGTCGTCCACTCTCAAGATGTTCTTGACCACACCTGCGACCATGATCGCCTAAAAGGGAGCCCGTTGATAGCATGTACATACTCGGCATTTCCGCTTATTACCATGATAGCGCGGCTTGTCTTGTCAAAGACGGCGTGATTCTCGCTGCGGCTCAGGAAGAACGCTTTACGCGACGAAAGCATGATCCGGGGTTCCCTGCCAGGGCTGTGCGTTACTGCCTCGCCCAGGCCGGCATTGGGGTTCAGGATTTGAAATATATGGTCTTCTATGACAAACCCCTTGTGAAGTTTGAACGCCTGATGGAAACCTATGTTGGATTTGCGCCTAGTGGGGTGCAATCGTTTCTGGCGGCGATGCCGGTTTGGCTGAAAGAGAAGTTGCTGCTGCGCAACGCTCTCAACAATGCGCTTCTGACTTGTGCTGATGGATTGCAAAAATCCGATCTTCCCGAGCTGTTGTTCGGAGAGCATCACGAATCCCATGCTGCCTCGGCATTTTTCGCATCACCGTATCAGAGAGCTGGTGTCCTCTGCATGGATGGGGTGGGCGAGTGGGCCACCACCTCGGCATGGCTGGGAGACGGTAACGCGCTGACGCCTCTCTGGGAAATTCCCTTTCCGCATTCATTGGGACTGCTCTACTCAGCCTTCACCTATTACACGGGATTCAAGGTCAATTCCGGTGAGTACAAGGTCATGGGACTGGCGCCCTATGGGGAACCTAAGTATGTGAAGCCCATTTATGAGCATTTATTAGACCTGAAGCCTGACGGCACCTTCCGGATGAATATGGACTATTTCAATTACTGCACGGGCCTGACCATGACCAGCCGGAAATTTGATGACGTGTTCGGAGGCCCGCCCAGGAAGCCTGAAACACAGTTGACTCAGCGCGAGATGGATCTCGCGCGCTCTATACAAGAAGTGACGGAAGAAGTGATGCTGCGTCTGTCAAACACCATGCATCGTGAAACCGGGGTTGATTATCTGTGTCTGGCGGGAGGAGTGGCCTTGAACTGTGTCGGCAATGGCCGGATCCTACGAGAAGGTCCCTTCAGAGGCCTTTGGATTCAGCCGGCCGCCGGCGATGCGGGAGGAGCACTGGGCGCAGCGCTCAGTGCCTGGCACCAACATGAAGGACAACCACGAACAGCAGATAATGTCACAGATCGGATGAGCGGGAGTTATCTCGGACCTGCGTTCTCGAATGACCAGGTCGAGGCGAGGCTGAAGGCGATTGGCGCTGTCTATGAGCGACTCAACGACGATGAACTATTCAATTGTGTGGCAAATGATCTAGCCGGAGAAAAGGTTGTGGGGTGGTTTCAGGGACGCATGGAGTTCGGCCCGCGCTCGTTAGGTGGACGCAGTATCTTGGGAGACGCCCGAAGTGCGAAGATGCAATCTGTTATGAACCGTAAAATTAAATACCGCGAATCGTTCAGACCTTTTGCGCCCTCCGTGTTGAGGGAAAGTGTCTCCGACTATTTCCAGATGGATTGCGACAGTCCCTATATGTTGCTGGTTGCGCCAGTACAAGAGAGGCGCCGCTTGCCATTTGATCCTGGCCAGCGAGACCTCTGGGGAATCGACTTACTGAACGTTCCTCGTTCCGAGATCCCAGCCGTCACTCACATCGACTACTCGGCAAGAGTCCAGACCGTGCACAAGGAGACGAATCCACGATACTACCGGCTGCTGAAAGCCTTTGAGGGGAAGACGGGTTGCCCGGTTCTGGTCAATACGTCGTTCAACGTCCGTGGCGAGCCGATCGTGTGCACCCCGGAGGATGCCTACCGATGCTTCATGCGGACGGAGATGGATCTATTAGTGCTCGAGAACTGCGTACTAAGGAAAGAGGATCAGAAGCCACTCAAAGAAGACTCCGATTGGAGGAATGAATTTGCTCTGGACTAAGGAAGGAATAGCCATGTCACAAGATCAATCGGCAACGAAGAAAGAGCTGCGCAGTTTTGGCCTGTTGGTTGGAGTGGTCTTCACTGGTATCGGGCTGTGGCCGTTATTGATGCGAGGAGAAGTGGTACGCCTCTGGGCGATTGGACTAGGCGGAGCGCTTATGCTGCTTGGAGGGATGTCCCCAGGGCTCTTAAAACCAGTACATGGCATATGGATGCAGGTGGGCCATACCCTTGGACGAATCAACACCAGTATTCTGCTCGGTCTTGTTTTTTACGTTCTCATCACTCCAATGGGAATTCTGTTCCGCCTTATAGGGAAAGACGTGATGAGACAGGCCTTGACCAAAGACTCTTCAACCTATCGTGTCTCAAAGAAACCAAGGCTACAAGGACATATGAAGTTTCAATTCTAAGACGTTGTTAGTCGTCATGAAGGAGGAGGTGTCCAATGGGCGAAGTAATTGGGGAATTGTGGACATTCATGAAGGAACGAAAGAAGTTTTGGTTGCTCCCCATCGTTCTTGTTCTGATGTTGTTTAGTGTATTGATCGTCTTCACACAAGGCTCAGCGCTGGCCCCGTTTGTCTATACGCTTTTCTAGAAGTGTCCCCATTCTTTCGACCGCACTCCATGTTCACTGGTGGATCTTAAGACCATTGGTACGGCTTCATTCTCCATCCCATAGTGATGCGTCACAATGAGTGGAACGGTCAAGAGTTGGATCGTCGCTGTTCTCCTGGCCGTAGTTGTGTTTGTCTTCACCATACACGATTTCCTTGCGATGAACGATCCCGTCCAAGCCAATATCCTGGTCGTAGAAGGGTGGATTTGGGAATCTGCTGCAATGAAGGACGCGGCCAAGGAATTCAATAGCGGCGGGTATGACCTTGTCGTCACGGTTGGCACCCTCCCTAGGTGGCAAGCGGATGAACCATTGGAGGAGAACGCTGCTGCGCACGCTGCCGACCAACTGAGAAAGTTTGGCGTAAATGAGCAAGTCATTCAAATTCTTACCGTTCCCAATATTGACAGGCATCGCACCTATACATCCGCGTTGGCAGTCAAACGTTGGCTGCTCGACTCACACATCCATGTTGTGGGGATCAATGTGTTTACCCTCGGGGCACACGCACGAAAGAGTCTGGTGTTATTCAAGCGAGCGTTCGGTGAAAACACTCCGATCGGTGTCATTGCCGGCATCGAAGACAGTTACGAACCTGAACAATGGTGGTTGTCAGTGAAGGGTATTTACATTGTTCTGCGCAAAACGATTGGGTATCTCTATGCTGAATGGTGGCCTCTGCCGGATGATCTCCTTGCATCAACTGGTCAAGTAGCTTGGCTTGGAAGGAACTCATATGGCAGTTGTTAAGACAACCGGGGCTAGAATCGCAGGGATCTGTACCTGCGTACCAAGCAGGCGGTTTGACAATGTGAGGGACTCTTCTGCTTTTACGGAAGAGGAAGTTCGAAAAGTGACCGGTATGGCCGGTGTTTCGAGCCGCCATATCGCAGGGGAAACCATCTGCAGCAGCGATCTCTGCATTGCCGCGGCTCAACGCCTGTTGGATCGATTGCGGTGGCATCCGGGATCCATAGATGCCGTTATTATGGTGACGCAGACCCCTGATTACTTTCTGCCTTCCACCGCTTGTGTGATTCATCATCGTCTAAACCTTGCCGATCATTGTGCCGCATTCGATGTGGGGCTTGGTTGTTCCGGCTATCCCTATGGTATGTGGTTGGCCGCAATGATGCTGCAGGGGGGAGGAATGCGTCGGGTATTGGTGCTTCACGGAGAGACACCGACCCGGTTTTCCGATCAATCTGATCGTTCGGTGTCCCTGCTGTTTGGAGATGCCGGATCGGCCACTGCGTTGGAATCAACAGGTCTGAGGGAACCGATCTGGCACTATGCCTTACATTCGGACGGCGGCGGATTCAATTCGATGATCGTTGAGTCCGGGGGATTCCGGGACAGATTTGGAACGGACGGGCGCAAACATTGCGTTTCCATGAATGGAGCCCTCATCTTCAACTTTACGATCAAGCGGGTTCCCGCCTTGATCGATGAGACCTTGCAGGCTGCGATGATGGGCAACGATGACGTCGACTACTTCATTTTTCATCAATCCAATCAATTCATCATGAAACACCTGTGCGTGAAGCAGTCGCTTCCTTCCGAGAAAGTTCCCATCATTCTTCGAGACTTCGGAAACACCGGAGGCGCGTCGATCCCCTTGACCATAACGAAGGGAAATCTCACGAGGCCGAAGGATCGTCCGCTCCGGCTGATGTTGTTGGGCTACGGTGTGGGCCTATCCTGGGGATCAGCTCTGATCGACCTGGACGCGAGCGCCACCTTGGATTCGGTGGAGTTGGATAATACGATACAGGTGTCGACATGACTGGTAATTCAAATAAGACTTTTGAGGGGAAAACCATCGTTGTTTCTGGTGCTTCATCCGGCATTGGACGAGCCATCGCAGTCCAATTGGCTCAACAAGGAGCGGGATTAGTCTTAATCGGGCGTGATCGAGCCAGGCTCGAAGAAACTGCACAACGGGCGAGGGGGCCAGTGTGCCGGATTGTGCAGTTGGATTTGACCGACGTGACGGCTATCATGCCGGCGGTCAAAGAAACCGTCGCCGCCATGGGGCGACTATACGGGCTCTGCCACGCGGCAGGCACGGTCGATACTCTTCCTTTGAGCGCCACGAGTCCCGAGAAGCTTCACGCCATGATGCAGGTGAATTTTGTGGCTGGGATGGAATTGGCTCGATCAGTCACTCGACGAGATCTTCTCACGGAGGAGGGGGGCTCGGTTCTGTTTATTGCTTCCATCTATGGGCTCGTCGGCAAACCGGGTCAAATTGCCTATAGCGGAAGCAAAGGTGCCGTGACGGCTGGAGCCCGAGCGATGGCAACTGAGTTGGCGAGGAGAAATGTCCGTGTCAATGTGCTCTCGCCCGGTATGGTTCGAACGGAAATGACTGAGCGAGCCCTGGCCGGGCTTTCTGGCCACCAGGTACAAGCGCTCAAAGACATGCACCCTCTGGGAATTGGGAGCCCTGATGATGTCGCGCATGCGGCCACGTTCCTGCTCTCTCCTCAGAGCAAGTGGATTACTGGGGCCAACCTCGTTGTCGACGGAGGTTGTTCTGCGCAGTAACACAATGGACGAAAGGAAGGGAGCAACAATGACACAGACTGAGGCCGTCACTTGGATTGCACAGGTGTTTGAGATGGCTCCTGACCAATTGACTCCGGATACCCATCGAGACAACGTGCCGGCATGGGATTCGCTCGGCATATTGACGTTGATGGCCAGCCTGGATAGTGACTTCGGTATCGTCCTGACGGACGAGGATATCCAGACAGTCAAAACGGTCGGCGATATCTTGGATGTCATGCGCCGACACGGTACGCTCACCTCGACTCCTTCCTAATGCAAGTGGGCTGATGCATCATCAGTTGGTCTGCCATGCGATTCATCCTTGTCGATACAATTCTTGAATTAGAGCCCGGTAAGCGGATCACTGCATCTAAGGTGCTCCCGGCATCCGAAGAGCTGTTTCGAGACCATTTCCCGGGTTTCCCAGTCGTTCCTGGCGTCATCCTGACCGAAATGATGGCCCAGGCAGCCGGACGGTGTCTCGATGCAGAGGAGGCACATCCTGGTCGGGCCATGCTGGGAAAGATCAATAGCGCAACCTTTCGCGAATGGGTGAAGCCGGATCAGGAAATACGTCTGCATGCCACAATCACGCAGAATCGCCAGAGTTTTGCGACTGCCGAGTGTTTTGCGGAGGTTGAAGGCAAGCAGGTCTGTTCCGCTGGGCTATTTTTTGTATTCGTCCCTCATGAGCAGTTTGTCGTGGGACACCAAGATGAGATCCTGTTGACCTATTGGAGGACTCATCCGGAGAGGCGGCCGAAGGCAAGATGACAAACTCACTATATTCCCTGCAAGGCAAAAACATTCTTGTCACAGGAGGCACCAGAGGAATTGGTCGGGCTATCTCGCTCCACTTCGCTCGAGCCGGCGCCATGGTCGTCTCCAACTATGTCCGCGGTCAAAAGGCTGCCGACTCGCTGCTTGCTTTAGCACAACACGAACGGCTTCGGCTCATACTCTGCCGGGGAGATCTGACCATTGAGAACGGTCTACACAACCTCGAACAATGCGTAACGGGATTGGGAGGTGGGCTCCACGGTCTTGTGCATTGTGCCGCGACCGGCGTCCACAAACCGTTTGATGAATTGACCCTCCGGCATTACGATTGGACGTTTTCGCTCAATGTTCGCTCGTTCTTTGATCTGATCAAACGACTGCGTGCTCGGTTCTCATCGGAGGCGAGCATAGTGGCGGTGAGTTCGCATGGTGCGTCACGTGTCGTTCCCGCTTACTCGATCGTGGGCGCATCGAAAGGTGCGCTTGAGGCTCTCTCCAGACACCTTGCGGTTGAGTTGGCCCCCCGAGGGATTCGAGTCAATGTCATTGTACCCGGGGCTGTCGCAACGGAAGCATGGGCTTCCATGCCTGATTCCCAGGCCCGATTAGCGGAGTTGGCCAACCGATCACCCCTGGGGCGGCTGGTCACGGCGGAAGAAGTGGCACAAGCCGCCCATTTTCTTTGCTCCGATGCGGCCCGATCCATTATCGGCCAGACATTGATCGTGGACGGGGGCGCTTCCTTGCCGGTTTAGATACAATGCCCCATCCGTTCAGTTGAGTACGACGTGTTGACTGAGAAACCACGCATCCCGGTTCGGGACGTTCTCCTGTTTGGCCTTTGGCCGAGCTTCATCAAAAAGTGGCTCTATCGTCTGCGCGGATATCGCATCGGTAAGCATGTTTCAATCGGCTTGGGCTCCGTCATTTGTGGAGATCGGGTCAGTATTGGAGAACACACATCAATCGGTTTTCTGACCGTCATACGCGGCAAAGACATCGCAATCGGTGCTCATGTCCAAATCGGTTCTACGACCTTCTTGGACACTCCGTATCTACAGATTGGGGAAGGCAGCAAGATCAACGAACAGGTGTTCGTCGGCGGCTTGCAGTTTCCGGACTCCCGCTTCGTGCTTGGACGTAACTGCCAGATCATGCAGATGTCCTTCATCAATCCGGCTCGGTCTATCGTCGTGGGAGATGATTCGGGGATCGGA
>WBZN01002153.1_pt1 | contig 11190 bp, 7 predicted proteins | sample 5204281 | NCBI WGS metagenome assembly WBZN01 (sample SAMN12344347, study PRJNA552823) | activated sludge metagenome | biome: Activated sludge suspended growth; feature: Nitrification reactor; material: Wastewater; isolation source: activated sludge from nitrification reactor of wastewater treatment... | reverse complement strand
AAGAACAGACCCGTATCGCGCAACTCCTGATTGAGCCGCCGCCGGCTGACGCCAGCCTCGATGGTGCAATCGAGATCCTCCGGCCGAACGGCTATGATCTTATCCATCCGGGAAAAGTCGACGCAGATGCCGCCTCGGGGCGCGTTGACATGTCCCTCCAGAGACGTGCCCGCGCCGAAGGCAATGACCGGCATTCGCGCGGCGGACGCTATGGCGACGATTTCGGCCACCTCTTGGGTGCTGGCGGGCCAGACAACGCCGTCGGGCAGCTCGGCGGGATGGAAGGTGAGAGCATTGGCGTGCTGGCGGCGGATCGCTTCGCCACGAGCCAAGCGCCCAGGAAATCGCCGCTCCAGCGCCTCCAGAGCGGGTCCGAAATCATGGGTAAGGGGCTCAGAACATCTCCCGCCCTCGTCATTCGCAGCCGTCTCCAATGCCGTCATTGCCCGCCTCTCCTTGCATCCACAGCGACGATCATTCCTGTTGAAATCCGCACACTGCCCGATCGTCCAACCCTCAGAGCCTCCAGCAAGATTGGCGTGTTGCAGATTCACATCACAGCCACACCGAACATCCGTCAGGACCCGTTCGCACTGCCTTTTCGCCCGCCAGCCGCTAGACTAAGAGGCGTCTGTTGGCACGGGGCACGTGCGCACAAACCTAGGGGAGTTCTTTCATGTTGCGAAGGCTGGTAGTGGCGTTGTGCGCCATCGTGGCCATTGGCGCGCTGAGCGCTCAGGCCCACAGGCAGCGATATAGCGAGGGGTATGGCGACAACCTCATCGTGATCTCCGAACAGGATATCGATCTGTCGCTCGACCGCTATTCTATAGACGTAAGCCAAGCCAAGGGCGCCTATAAGGGAATCCGCGTCAAAAACAAGAGCGGTTACCTCTTCGACTTGTCGGGCGTCCAGATCGTGTACTCCGACGGCTCGACGCACAACGAGGACCGTCAAATCGACATGTACCAGGGTGAGCGCAGCCGCCCGATCAATCCCACGGGCGAGAGCCGCTTCATCGACAAGATCAACATCACGCAGGTGCCGGGCCGCGGACGCGGCCGGCTCCAGATCCTCGGCATCCAGGACCGCCACGGCGCCCGCATGTCGCGCACCGGCGGCGACGACTATGACGATCGCTACAGGCGGAGCGAGAGCAGCTCCCCGGTTACGCGCGTGCCTGAGACTACGACCACCCCGGCCATCGAAACGCGTCCGACGGCTCCAGAACCCACCACCATGCCCGCGGGACGCGCCACCGAGGGCGGCGACGTGCTGTTTGGCGCGCAGTATGTCGGCTTTGGCGTCGATCGTGATGTCATCCGCGTAGGCCCGGAGATCGGCAAGTTCGAGCGCATCCGGTTGCGTGTTCTCGACAACGACATCTTCATCAACGAACTGAAGATCATCTATTCCAATGGTGAGACCGATACTCTCGCGGTCAACGCCAACGTGCCCAAGAACTCACGCACCAACTGGATCGATCTCAAAGGCGACAGGTTTATCAAGGAAATCCAGCTCGTCTATCGTTCCAAACCGAGCTTCCGCGGCCAGGCCCGCATCGAGGTATTCGGCAAGTACGCGCCAGGCTGGCTCGGACCCCAGGGCGAAGGCCGCAAGTATAACCAGGGCTGGGTACTGCTGGGAGCGCAGACGGCTGGCTTCGTCGGCTTCGACAAGGATGTGATCCCGGTCGGCGCCAACGAGGGTGGCTTCAAGCGCATTCGTGTCACCGTGCGCGACCGTGCCATTACCTTGAATGAGGTGAAGGTGATTTACACGGACGGCACGGACGAGACGATCCCCGTGCGCACGCGCGTCGATGCAGGCGGCAGCTACGGACCCATTGACCTCAAGGGCCGGCGTGCGGCCATCGACCGGATTGAAGCGAAATACCGTTCGCGCTTCTTCGACAGCTCAGCTCGGGGCAAAGGCTCGGCGATTGTCGAAGTCTGGGGTCAACACTGACTTGATCTTTGCAAACAGCAGGAATCATCGCTCACGGGGCCGCAATCATGCGGCCCCGTTTGTCTTTGATTGACGTCAATTCCTGCCGCCTTTCCGATACGGAACTGCACCCGCGCAGTCTGAGAATAAGCAGAAGTTATCGGGAGTAAGATTCAAACTTCCTTCGCGTTGGCAACGCGAATGTGCTAACCGACTTTCACTTTCGTGCGCGCACCCCGCGCGCCACGCGTAGTTCTTGGGGGGACGCTCTGGTGAACCTAACGAAGCCGCTGACCGATGATCTGCTGACAAGTGTTGACGCCGGTACGTACGACTCTTCCGTTCCACAGAAGCTCGAAGAGGCAACCAAACAAAAGGTTCGCCGGTTGGCCGCCCATTGCCAAGCCTATCGCGGTTCGGTCACCCATCTCGCACTAAGGCAACTCGTAACGACTTTGATCCCACTCGTCGTGCTTGTCGCGGCGATGTTCGCAACCGTTCGTACGCACTACTGGCTGACGCTGCTAATGGCTATACCTGCCGGCGGCCTGCTGGTACGCGCCTTCATCATTCAGCACGACTGCGGCCATGGCTCTTTCTTTGGCTCGCGCAATCTCAATGATCTCGTCGGCCGTCTGATGAGCGTACTGACCATGGCGCCTTACAGCCTGTGGCGCCGCGAGCATGCCTTGCATCACGCCGGCTCCGGCAACCTCGACCGCCGCGGCGTAGGCGACATCGAGACGTTGACGGTCGCCGAGTATCAGGCGCTCTCGCCGCTCGGCAAGCTGCGCTACCGGCTGTATCGCAATCCGCTCTTTCTCTTCGGCCTTGGCGTACCGGTGTACTTCCTATTCATCCAGCGCACACCGTGGCTCCACGGACTGTCGCCCCGCGATGCCTGGAAGAGCGTCATGGCGTTGAATGTCGCGCTCGTCGCGTTTTACGCACCTCTCATTTATTTCTTCGGCCTTTCGGACGTCATCTTCGTGGTCTGGCCCATGGTCCATCTGGCCTCGGCGGCTGGCGGCTGGCTGTTCTTCGTCCAGCATCAGTTCGAAGAAACCCGATGGGATCACGCGGGCGAATGGGACTTTCAGATCGCCGCCCTGCTCGGCTCGTCGTTCTACGACCTTCCACGCGTGCTGAACTGGTTCACAGGCAACATCGGCCTGCACCATATCCATCACCTCAACAGCATGATCCCCAACTACCGCTTGCAGGACTGCCTGAACGCCAGCTCAGAACTGAAAGCGTTGAACCACCTGACGCTGATGGAGAGCTTCAAGTGCGCGCGCCTGAAGCTATGGGATGAAGTCAGCCGCCGGATGATCCGGTTCGACGAACTGCCCGCTAAGGCTTGAGGGCGTAGCCACGCTGTTGGCTTATGGCCGGTTGCGAGCTCATGAACTTGCATCCTTCTCCCAGGCGAGAAGGATGCCCCGAAGGGCTGCAATCAGCGGCTCATCCGATGCTCCTCCTGTCGCTTCGCGATATCCTCTCCCGTCCCGGGAGAGGATAAGAGCGGCTTCGTATGAAGCGGAAAATGCTCTGAGCGCGGCCGTCCTTCATGCCCTGCCGCCAGCCTCATCCACCCTACCGCCGGCGTAGGTGCGGATAGCCGCGATCCGCTCATCGATAGAGGGATGGGTCGCGAGAAACCCGCTGACGCGATTACGCACCGGGTTCTCGATGAAAAAGGCCTCCATGCGCGAGACCACATCCATCTTTGCGTTCCGATCGATCTTACGCAGCGCGGAGATCATGGCATCCGGATTCTTCGTCAGTTCGACGGATCCAGCATCCGCCAGATACTCGCGCGATCGCGACAACGCGAAGCGGATCAGCGTCGAGATCCCCCAGGTGATGATAATGATGGCAATGGCAATCAGGATCGCAAGCCCCGCGCCTCCACTACCACGCCCGCCGTCGCGATGATCGCTGCCGCTCCACTCGCCGGTGTCATCGCGACGCTTGTCTTGCGGGGATAATCCATAAGGGAAATCCCAACGGCGGATGGTGAGATCGCCAAAGAATGCGAATACGCCCGCGAAGATCACCGCAATGACCATGAGCTGGGTATCGCGGTTGCGGATATGGGTCAGCTCATGCCCGAGAACCGCTTCGAGTTCCGCGTCGTTCAAGGTGTCCATCAATCCGCGCGTAACGGCGATGACGTAATCGCCGTCGCGGATACCGGCCGCGTAGGCGTTGAGCGCAGGCGTTTCCATGATCTCCAACCGCGGCATGGGAATGCCGCGTGAGATGCAGAGGTTTTCAAGCGCATTGTAGAGCTTTGGCGCCTCTTGCCGCGTGACGCCCTTGGCGCGTGTCGCCCTGCGGATCATGGCCCCATGGAAGACGTAGGCGAGGGCAAACCAGACGCATGCCGCCAGCGCCGCAACGGGCCATGACCCCGCGAATTGCGCAAGGGCCTCTGCGACGATCTCCTCGAGCGAGCCGCCACGCAGGGCGCTCATGAAGAGCAGGATCGAGAACAGCAAGGCGTGCAGAAGAAGCACAAATCCTGCCAGCAGCACCACCGACTTGATCCTGTTGGCGCGGATGTGCCCGTAGAGTCCATAGGCACGCATCATGGCGGCGCGCCCGGCCTAGAACTGCACTTTGGGTGCTTCGGACGCAGCCTTGCGCTCGGTCTCGTCCAGGTTGAAGAACTCTTGAGGGCCGAACCCCATTGCGTTGGCAAACAGCACCGCAGGGAAGCTCTCTCGTGTGGCGTTGTACTCGGAGGCTGCGTTGTTGAAGAAGCGGCGCGCGGCGGCGATCTTATTTTCTAGATCGGCGAGTTCAGCCTGCAGTTGCTGGAAGTTTGCGTTGGCCTTGAGGTCGGGATAGGCCTCCGCCACGATCATGAGCTGACGGAGTGCTTGCGTGAGCTGCCCTTCCGCTGCCGCCTGCGCCGCCGGACCCGAGGCTGCTTGGGCTGCGTTGCGCCACTTGATGACGTTCTCGAGCGTTTCACGCTCGTGCTTGGCATAACCCTTCACGGTCTCGACCAGGTTGGGGACGAGATCCTGGCGCTGCTTTAACTGAACGTCGATGTCCGCGAACGACTGCTTGACGCGCTGGCGCAGTCCGACGAGGCCGTTGTAGGTCGAAATGAGCCAGACGGCCAATAACGCGACCACTCCCAGCAGGATCATTCCAACGGCTTCCATCTCGACCTCCCTCGCTCGGTTTGCAGCGGGCGGACAATAGCACTGCAAACGCCCCGTACGATAGCCCCGGCTGGCTTTCCGCGTTGTCCCTGCGGGCGGCTTTGCAAAGGCTTGCTAAACGGGCGCGGTGGCCGCAAAACGGCGCAACCAGGAGAGCCGACATGATCGAGACGCACCAGAAAGATCCGGCCTACGAGCTTGCCAGCATCCGCGATTGGTTGAGATGGGGCGTTACTCAATTCGAGCGCGCAGGTGTTGTCTATGGCCACGGCACGGACAATGCCATGGACGAAGCGGCCTTTCTGATCTTGTCCTCGCTCAACTTGCCGGTCGATGACATCGCGCCCTGGCTCGATTGCCGCCTGACGCAGCCCGAACGAACTTCACTACGTGACCTGATCGAAGCGCGCGTCGCAACGCGCAAACCCGCCGCCTATCTGACCAGGACCGCCTGGATTCAGCGCTTCAAATTCTACGTCGATGAGCGCGCAATAGTCCCGCGCTCCTATATCGGCGAGTTGCTGCTGCGCGATGGGCTTGCCAGCCTCATCGGCGAGCCTGGCGCCATCTCAAACGTGCTGGACCTGTGCACCGGGTCCGGATGCCTGGCCATTCTGGCTGCGTATATCTTTCCCAATGCAGCCATTGCCGCCTCGGACATTTCTGAGGATGCTCTGGATGTCGCCCGTATCAATGTCGCCACCTACGAGCTGCAAGACCGGATAACGCTGATACGCTCCGATCTGTTTGATGGAATTCCTCAACAGCGGTTCGATCTGATCTTAGCCAATCCGCCCTATGTCACCTCCGCATCCGTCAAGGGGTTCCCGCCCGAGTATCGCGCCGAGCCCGAGCTTGCGCATTTCGGCGGAGCAGATGGTCTCGATCTTGTGCGGCGGATCTTGGCCGATGCGCGAGGATACCTGAGCGAGGAGGGCATCCTCGTCGTCGAGGTTGGTCAGGCACGAGCGGCGCTTGAGACGGCTTATCCCGGCCTGCCATTTTTCTGGCTCGACACCGAGGAAAGCGAAGGCGAGGTCTTCGCGCTCAATGCACAAGACCTCGCCTCGATTTGAACGATCCGGATTGCGTGCCGGCTGCCTGGATTTAGCCGAACGCGCCGAAATGGTGGGATATGCCGGTACCGATCTCGCGTACGAATTCGTAGGCCTCTTCCATCGGCTGGAAGATTTCATTCTCCAGACGTCCGTAGTCGTCGATGCCGCGCGGACGGTAGCTCGCGGGCTCATCGAACGAGGCACTCGCGTCAGCCGCACGCTGCTCGTGCGGGAACGCCTTGCGCATGATCGACACGACTTCCGGGATCTCGAGGCTCAAGGCCATATCGAGCACCTGCTCGTAGGAGAGGCCATCTTGCGGCGTGAATCGCGGCAACTGTGCGGCCAGGATGAAGATGCGCATGATCGCCGCTAGACGGATCGCCTGCAGAAGGTCGAGCTCGAGCCGGTGCTCGTCTGGCACCTTGCCGCCTGACATATCCTGGTTCTCCAGGATCGCGTGCAGATCGATGGCGTCCAGCCGCAAATGGTGCACGAGCTGATTGATCGAGGCGCAGCGGTCGTCTTTGAGCAAGTATGTCGCCAGCGAGCGGAATGCGGGCTCCAACGACTCCTCACGCCCCCACGACGCGCGTGATGCCCAGAAACCGGCATCAAATACCGTCGCATTGGCGCCCATGGCATTCAGGCTGGAAAGCTTCTTGCCGTGTGCGATCATCTTAAGAAGAGACTGAAGGCGCGGTGACGAGCGCGCAAGCTTTGCAAAGCGGTCCCTGTCGGCGCCGACACCCGCGCCCAGCCCCGCAACCACATTGGCGATGTATCCGAACTGCTGGAGAATGGCATTGTTCGGAATGGCCCGCATGCGCGCCGGATCGCCCCGGTCGGAGGTGTGCAAACCCTGGCGCTTCACAGGACGCGAACCAGTCTTGAACAGCAGGTTCGGACCGAAGGCGCCCAGCATGGCGCGATAACCGTCGTGCGCGAACAGGGCCTGCTGATAGGCCCGCAGGCGCAGGAAGAAATCGAGCGACAGGTTCTGCTCGGTGTAGAACGGGTCGTTGTCGGGCTCGGGGAGCTCGCCATCCATCACGATGGTCGCCAGCGTGCGCGTAGTGAGCGCGCGATGGCCGAAGAACATATAGCCATCGCCACCCTGGAAGCTCGTCTCGTGCTTGAGGGGCAAGCCGGCATCGCCGAAGCGCCGGCGCGCTTCATCCGAGAAGACGTAATGCAGACGCGTGTGCAGATCATCGGGATGGGCACCACGGCCCATAGATTCGCCGTGTGTCGAGAACAGTAGCGTCTCGACGCCCTGCAGTCCCGCCCGATCGATGGTGGCGGCAAGCCCGTTGTAGTAGCGCTCGATGGCAAGTGTCGCCGAGATCTGGCCGATGAAGCGGCCCGCATCGGAAAAGCCCGTCTGGATCGCGAGCCGCTTTCTGCCGCGCACGTAGTCCCGGTAGGCCTCTTCCTCCAGCAGGCGCTCCATGATGCGCGTGCCGTTTTCAAGACCGAAAGGCGTCTCGAACAGCGGCGAGATATCGGTGATGCCTTCCACGCCGAACAGCTTGGCAAAGAAGATCGCGATCAGAATCGTGGCCGGACTCTCGCACTCCGCAATCAGGAAGCGGATCGGCGTCTCACGGTCCACATGCTTGTAGATCTGCGCTGCCAAGGCGAACTGACGGATGGCGGTTGCCGTCTCCAGGTCGAGAGTTTCGAAGTTCACCGTCTCGCGCGACGAGTTGCGGATCATTTCAACGATCCGCGCCAGCGCCTGGCGCTCGCTCAAGTCGCGTGTCCAGGGTTCATGCACATAGGCACGGAAGGCGTTGTTGATCTGGAGCGCGTTGATGCGCAGGTGGATGTGCGATGCCCCCAGTCCCGTTGCCTCGACGAGGCCGATGAGCGCGGCGAGAGCGCGCTTCATCTGCGGCTCACCGGCAGCCTGGACGAGCTGGGTCATCAGCGAGGTCAGCGGCTCGACGGAAGTGATGTTGTATCCATCAGGGCGCGTAATCACGTTGGCAGCCTTGGCGAGTGCGCCAGGGCCTGTGCCGACCTCTTCCAGAGCCTTCAACTGCTCATCGACGGCAGCGATCGCAAGGTCGAGCTTACCTGTCAATTGCCGGCTGATGCGCTGAACCACGTCGCTGTCGCCGATCTTGTGCTTGATATTGAGGAAGCGGGCGCGCACATCGACCAATGCGGCGCGCTTCTCCATGAGACGAACCTTGAACGAGAACGTCCAGGCGATGTCGGTACGGCCGTCGAGATCGTAGCCCACCCACGAGGCGAAGGTCGTCAGCCGGGGTCGCAGATTATAGGCTTCGGGGCCAAACTTCTGTGCTGCCACGCTGTAGAAACCGTGCAGCAGCTCCTCATAGGAGTTGCGCAAGTTCTGGATCGCATCCTGCGCGCACTTGTGCTCGTGCTGCAGCGTGATCTTGCCCGACGGGCGATGCGGCAACCCGATCGTTACGTCTGCGTCATTGGGATCGTTGACCGCGATTTCGACCATGCGGTGATAAAGTTCATCCGACAATCCGAATGTCGGGTGAGCGGTCAGCACGATGCCGGTGCGTGCGCGGCCCCAGCGCTCCGCGAAAGCTTCCAGGGATCCCGCCTGGTCGGCGGTCTTCTCTACGTGGGCTGTAAAATCCTTGAGCGTGGTCGCTTGATCCTGATAGCCGATGCGCTCGCGCAAGCGGCGCGCACGATGCACGCACGCGCGATCCATGATCCGGCCGGCGAGGCTCTTCAGTTCCTTGTATGGAATCTGGCCGGATTCCAACCGTCGCGAGAGATCGAAGGCGACGTTGAGAATTGGATTGAGCGCGGGATTGTCGGGGATCTGTGTTCGCAGACGCTTGAGTTCATCGCGCAGAACGGAACCTTCGAGCCTCAGGGCGTCATCGGTACTGGTCTTGTCTTGCATGGCGTCGCTCCTCCGGCCTCCGTTTTCGTTTTTTGTACGAGGCGTCCCGTGCGTCTTAAAGTGCCTGCACCCTGTTCCAAGGCAGGAACAGAATGCAGGCTTGCCTGGGCCGCTTTATGCGACCTTCTTGGCCTTCGCGAGGACCTGGGCGACAGTGGCGCCCATCTCAGACGGCGTCGGGGCAATCGCGACGCCGCAGTTCTTCAGGATGTCGACCTTCTCGGCCGCCGACTCGCCGAACGCCGATACGATGGCGCCCGCGTGGCCCATGCGGCGGCCCTTGGGCGCCGACAGACCCGCGATATAAGCGACGACCGGCTTCTTGAAGTGGTCACGGATGAATTCACCCGCCTCCGCTTCCTGCGGCCCACCGATTTCGCCGATCATCATCACCGCGTCGGTGTCGGGATCTGCAGCGAAGTGCTCAAGAACGTCCCTGAACGAGGAACCGTTGATGGGATCGCCGCCAATGCCGACCGACGTCGACACGCCGATGCCCAGCTCCTTGAGCTGTTCGGCCGCTTCATAGCCAAGCGTACCGGAGCGGCCGACAATGCCCACGCGGCCCGGCAGGTAGATGTGGCCCGGCATGATGCCGAGCATTGCCTTGCCGGGCGAGATGGTGCCCGCGCAGTTCGGCCCGGTAAGGACCATGCGCTGCTCCTTCTTGTAACGGCGCATGTAGCGCTTCACGCGGATCATATCCTGGGCGGGAATGCCGTCGGTGATGCAGACGCAGTATTTGATGCCGGCATCGGCTGCTTCCATGATCGCGTCCGCCGCGAACGGCGGGGGCACGAACACGATGGAGGCTTCTGCGCCCGCTTCCTCGACGGCGCCCTTGACCGTGTTGAACACGGGACGGCCGAGATGGGTGGTGCCGCCCTTGCCGGGCGTGACGCCGCCGATCACGTTGGTACCGTAGTCGATCATTTCCTGGGCATGGAACGTACCGATGCGGCCCGTAAAGCCCTGGATCAGGATGGGTGTATTCTCGTTGATGAAAATAGCCATTGGGTTCTCCTCCGGGCCTTAAGCAGCGTTCTTGGCTGCGGCGACGGCCTTCTTGGCCGCTTCCGCCAGCGTATCGGCGCTGATGACCGACAGTCCGCTATGCTCGATGATCTTGCGGCCTTCCTCCACGTTGGTGCCGGCAAGGCGCACGACGACGGGCATCGTGATCTTCAACTCCTTGATGGAATCGACGACGCCCTTGGCGACCCAGTCGCACCGGTTGATGCCGGCAAAGACATTGACCAGGATCGCCTTCACGTTCTTGTCGCGCAGCACCGCGCGAAACGACTTGGTGACGCGCTCGGGCGAGGCGCCGCCGCCGATGTCGAGGAAGTTGGCCGGCTCACCGCCCGCCAGCTTGATCATATCGAGTGTCGCCATGGCGAGGCCGGCGCCGTTTACGACGCACCCGATGTCGCCGTCGAGGCCGACGTAGGACAGGCCGCGATCGTTAGCGTAGGTCTCGCGCGGATCTTCCTGGCTCTTGTCGCGCAGTTCCGCGATATGCGGGCGGCGAAACAGAGCGTTCTCGTCGAACGACATCTTGGCGTCGAGCGCGACGACAGACTTTTCCTTGGTGATGACCAGCGGGTTGATCTCCACCATGGTGGCATCGAGATCGCGGAACGCACGGTAGCAGCCCATGACGGCCGGAACCAGTTTGTTGACGATCTCAGGATCGACACCGAGTCCGAACGCGATCTCGCGCGCCTGGAACTGCTGCATGCCAACGGCCGGATCAACCGAGACGCGGATGATGGTATCGGGCTTCTTGGCCGAGATCTCCTCAATGTCCATGCCGCCCGCAGCCGAAGCCACGACCATGATGCGCTCGGACGCGCGATCCATCACGAAGCCGAGATAGATCTCCTTGTCGATGTTGGTCGCTTCCTCAATGTAGAGGCGCGACACCAACTTTCCTCCGGGGCCCGTCTGATGCGTCACGAGCTTGCGGCCGAGCAGCGACTCTGCCGCATCCTCGATCTCCTGCTCCGACTTGCACAGCTTGATGCCGCCGGCCTTGCCGCGCGCACCCGAGTGGATCTGCGCTTTGACGACGACGGGGCCCGAACCCAACTCGCTGGCGCG
>WBZN01002151.1_pt1 | contig 11196 bp, 8 predicted proteins | sample 5204281 | NCBI WGS metagenome assembly WBZN01 (sample SAMN12344347, study PRJNA552823) | activated sludge metagenome | biome: Activated sludge suspended growth; feature: Nitrification reactor; material: Wastewater; isolation source: activated sludge from nitrification reactor of wastewater treatment... | reverse complement strand
TCCTCGATGGAGGAGATGACCAGCACGGTGAAGCAGAACGCCGACAACGCCGGCCAGGCCAACCAGCTGGCGGTCGCCGCGCGCGACCAGGCCGACAAGGGCGGGGCGGTCGTGGCCCGCGCCGTGCAGGCGATGGGCGAGATCAACGCCTCCTCGAAGAAGATCGCCGACATCATCGGCGTGATCGACGAGATCGCCTTCCAGACCAACCTGCTGGCGCTCAATGCCGCGGTCGAGGCCGCGCGCGCGGGCGAGCAGGGGCGCGGCTTCGCGGTCGTGGCCAGCGAGGTGCGCAACCTCGCGGGCCGCTCCGCTTCGGCCGCCAAGGAGATCAAGGCGCTGATCCAGGACAGCGTGCGCAAGGTGGACGAGGGCTCCGAGCTGGTCACGCAGTCGGGCGCCACGCTCGACCAGATCGTCGCGGCCGTGAAGAAGGTGGGCGACATCGTGGCCGAGATCGCGGCGGCCAGCCAGGAGCAGAGCGCCGGCATCGAGCAGGTCAACAAGGCCGTCATGCAGCTCGACGAGCTGACCCAGCAGAACGCCGCGCTCGTGGAGGAGGCGACGGCCGCCAGCCAGTCGATGGCCGACCAGGCGCAGGGGCTGAACGAGATCATGGCCCGCTACCAGGTGGGCGATGCCAAGGGCGCGGCGGCGCGCGCACCGGCGCAGCCGGCCGGCGGCGCGGCGACCAAGCGTGCGGCCCCGCCGGCGCCGGCGTCGTCGCCGCCTGCCGGCGAACGGCGCTCCGGCAGCCGCCCGTGGGCCGGGCGCAAGCCCGACGCATCGGCGGCGCAGCCGGCGCGGCCGGCGGCGGCCTCGGCCTCGGCCAGCGCGTCGGCCGAGTGGAGCGAGTTCTAGCGCAACGGGCCGGACGGGAGCGATGACGTGAATGCGAGCAAGCCGGACAATCCGAGGAACGTCGGCGTCTTCGAGCTATCGAAGAAGCGGTTCTTCCGCAGCCTGTCCATACGGACGAAGCTGTGGCTGAACACGGCGATCCTGTCGGTGCCGCTGCTCGGGCTGGGGTACTTCTACGTCGACTCGCTCTCCTCGACCTACTTCTTCACGAAGACCGAAGCCGCGGGCCTGGCGCTGTTCCAGCCGGCGGCGCGGCTGGCGAACGACCTGGCCATGCACCAGGCAGCGGCAGCCGGTGGCGAAGCCGCCGGGCTCGCATCCAGCGAGCGTGATGCGGTGTCCGACCTCGATGCCCTGCAGAAGGCCGATGCGGCCGGCGGCAGGCCCGCGACGGCCGCGCTGCTGGCCGACCTCAGGGGCAAGGCTGCGGCGGCGCTCGTCGTGCGCGACGGATCCGCGGCCGGCTACGCGGCCCACCAGGCGGCCATCGACGCGGCGACGGCCTACAAGAACCAGGTGGGCTCCGACTGGCTGCTGATCCTCGATCCCGAGATCAGCGCCTACAACCTGATCGACGTATCGCTGATGAAGCTGCCCGACATGCAGCGTGCGATGGGCGATGCGCGCGTGCACCTGGCCGCGCTCGCCGCCTCGGGCAGGCCGGGCGGCCCGGAGGCCTACGACCTCGGCGCTTCGCTCGCGCTGCTGCGTGACCGCCTGCAGGCAGCGCACGACGAGCTGGCCGCCGCCAGCGATTCGGCGGGCGACAGGCCCACGCTGCAGGCCTCCGTCAAGGCGCTCGGCCAGGACTGGATGGCGCCGTTCGTCGCCTTCGGCGATGACGCCACGGCCGCCCTCAAGTCGGGCCAGCCGAGCGCGGGGACCTGGCGCTCGCTCCAGGAGCGTGGCACGCAACTTGCCGGCGCCGCCGGCGACCTGCAGCAGCGCGTGTACGCGGTGGCGGGCCAGTCGCTCGCGCTGCGCGGTTCGCGCCAGTACCAGGGCGCCGTGTTCGCGTTGGGCGGCGCGACGATCGCCATGGTCGTGGCGGTCTGGATCATGATCATGCTGGCGCGGCGCATCTCCGGCGCCGTCGTGCGGCTGCTCGGCATCACGATGAAGATCGCCGAGGGCCAGTTCGACGCGGTCATCGACCGCACCGGCAACGACGAGATCAGCCGCCTGTACGACGGCGTGGCGGCCATGCAGCAGCGCCTGCTCGAGGAGCGCGAGCGCGAGCTGCAGGCCAATGCCCAGATCAGGGAAGCCGCGACGATCAACCAGCGCATCCGCCAGGCGCTCGACAGCGTCAGCACCAGCGTGATGGTGGCCGACGCCGGCAACACGATCATCTTCGCCAATCGCCAGCTGACCAACCTGCTGTCCGGCGTGCAGGCCGAGATCCGCCAGCGGCTGCCGGCCTTCGACGTGGGCAAGATCGTCGGCTCGAGCATGGATGCGTTCCACGGGTCGCCCGATGCATCCCGCAGGGTGGTCGATGGCCTGACGGGGCCGCACACGGTGCGCCTGGTCTTCGGCGGCCACTCGTTCCGCCTGACCGCCACGCCGGTGCAGGGCGATGACGGCAAGCGCATCGGCACGGTGGTCGAGTGGCTCGACCGCACCCAGGAGGAAGGCATCGAGGCGGAGGTCGGCGAAATGGTCGCGGCGGTGAACCAGGGCGACCTCGCCCGGCGCATCCGCATCGAGGGAAAGACCGGCTTCTTCGGGACGCTCAGTGCCGGCATCAATGACCTGGTCCAGAACTTCACCGACATCGTCGTGCAGGTCAAGCTGGCCGCGGGCGAAGTCAATCGTGGCGCCTCCGAGATCAGCCTCGGCAACGCGAACCTCTCCCAGCGCACCGAGGAACAGGCCTCCTCGCTGGAACAGACGGCCTCGTCCATGGAGCAGATGACCAGCACGGTCAAGCAGAATGCCGACAACGCCGGCCAGGCCAACCAGCTGGCCGTCGCCGCGCGCGACCAGGCCGACAAGGGCGGCGCCGTGGTGGCTCGCGCGGTCAAGGCCATGGGCGGGATCAACGAGTCCTCGCGCAGGATCGCGGACATCATCGGCGTGATCGACGAGATCGCCTTCCAGACCAACCTGCTGGCGCTCAATGCGGCGGTCGAGGCGGCGCGCGCCGGCGAGCAGGGACGCGGCTTCGCCGTCGTGGCCAGCGAGGTGCGCAACCTGGCGGGCCGCTCCGCGGCGGCCGCCAAGGAGATCAAGGAGCTGATCAAGGACAGCGTCCAGAAGGTCGAGGAGGGCTCCCAGCTCGTGACCCAGTCGGGCGCGACGCTCGACCAGATCGTCGCGGCGGTGAAGAAGGTGGGCGACATCGTCGCCGAGATCGCAGCCGCCAGCGGCGAGCAGAGCACCGGCATCGAGGAAGTGAACAAGGCCGTCATGCAGCTCGACGAACTGACGCAGCAGAACGCCGCGCTGGTGGAGCAGGCGACCGCCGCCAGCCAGTCGATGGCGGAGCAGGCCCAGGGCCTCGCCGAGCTGATGCTGCGCTACCAGGTGCCCGGCGATGCGGGCGTGGCGACGTCGCGCCCGCCGGTCCCGGCGCCCGGCGCGGCCACCGCGTCCCCGCCCGCGAAGAAACCCGCTGCCAGGACCGCCGCCCTCGACGCTGCGAGCGACGCGGCCGCGGACAAGGCGCCGACGCGCCGCCTGGCGGCCACAGGCACCGGTGGCGGCGCCGAGTGGAGCGAGTTCTGAGCGCCATGCCCATGCAGACTCACCACCTCCAGGAGCTCAAGCAGGCCGAGGCCAGCGCGATAGCCGCGGCCGCGACCCAGATCGAGCTCGCGCTGCATGAGGCGCACGAGCCGGTCGAGGACCTGGGGCTGCTGATCGGGCAGATCTCCACGACGCTGGCCGAGCTGCGCGAGGCGCGTGGCCGCACAGATGCCGTGCCCGGCGAGCCGGCGCCCGGCGTGTGCGAGGTGGATGCCGCCATCACGCGGCTCGAGGCCGCCCTGCACGGCAGCATCGAGCGGCTGCAGTTCTACGATTCGATGGTGCAGCACCTCTCGCACGTGCGCGACTACCTCGCGGGCGTGGCCACCCAGCTCACCCATGCCGGCCCGGGCGCCGAGCCGGCGCCGGCGGCGCAGGGCCCGCGCGATGCAGCGTCATGGGAGAAGCTGCGCCACCAGCTGCGCACGCGCCTGCTGTCCGATTCGCAGCGCGAGCTGCTCGACCTCGTGATGCCGGGGACGCGCGGCGCGCGCCCGGCTGGCGAGGCGGGCGCCAGCCGCGCCGCCGACGGCAACGTGGAACTCTTCTAGTCCACGGGATGCCGCCGCCATGATCCCCGCCACCAGCGCCCTGACCGGTCAGCCCCGCGAGCGCGAGTTCGAGTTCGGCCGCGAGGATTTCAACGCGCTGCGCGAACTGGTCAAGTCGATCACGGGCATCTCGCTGGCCGAGTCGAAGCAGGAACTGGTCTACGGCCGCGTGTCGCGCCGGCTGCGGGCGCTCGGCATCGCCACCTTCCGCGAATACCGCGAGCTGCTCGCCAGCCCCGAGGGCGAGCGCGAGGTGGTCGAGTTCTGCAACGCCATCACGACCAACCTCACCTCGTTCTTCCGCGAAGGGCACCACTTCGACTACCTGCGCGAGCACCTGCTCGAGCCGCGCGCCGCCGGCGACGGCTCGCGCCGCATGCGGATATGGTCGTGCGCCTGCTCGACCGGCGAGGAACCGTACTCGATCGCGATGACCGTGCTGGAGAGCATCCCGGACATCGCCCGCTGGGACATCCGCATCCTCGCCACCGACATCGATTCGGACGTGCTGGCGACCGCCCAGGCCGGCGTCTACAGGGCAGACCGGCTCGCGGGCATGAGCCAGCAGCGACGCGCGAAGTTCTTCGAGGTCGCGGGCCCCGGCGAATTCCGCGTGCGCCAGCAGCTGCGCGACCTGATCACCTTCAAGCAGCTGAACCTGATGCACGATCTGCCGATGCGCGGGCCGCTCGACGCGCTCTTCTGCCGCAACGTGATCATCTACTTCGACAAGGAGACGCAGCGGGGCCTGTTCCAGAAGCTCGCGCCCCTGCAGCGCGACGGCGACCTGCTGTTCCTCGGGCATTCGGAGAGCCTGTTCAAGGTGTCCGAGGCCTGGCAGCTGATTGGCAAGACCATCTACCGCAGGGGCGGCCCGTGAAGGCGCTGCTCGAGCGCGCCGCCACGCACCCGCGCCCGCCCGTGGCGCCGGGCTTCGACCACGTGCAGCGCAACTGGGACCCCGCGCTCAAGGCCTGGAGCGCCAAGATCCTGCCGGGCGAATACTTCGTGACGGCGCACGACGAGGCGATCACCACGATCCTGGGCTCGTGCATCTCGGCCTGCATCCGCGACGCCACGCTGGCGGTCGGCGGCATGAACCACTTCATGCTGCCCGAGGACACCTCCAGCGGCACGAGCTCGTGGCTCGACCCGGCCGCCGGCATGTCCACGCGCTACGGCTCGTTCGCGATGGAAAGCCTGATCAACGACCTGATGAAGCTCGGCGCGCGGCGCGAGCGGCTGGAGATCAAGCTGTTCGGCGGCGGCAACATCCTCACGTCGATGACCGACGTGGGCGCGCGCAACATCGAGTTCGTGCACAAGTGGCTAAAGACCGAGGGGCTGCGCATCACGGTCGAGGACGTGGGCGACGTGTGCCCGCGGCGCATCGTGTACCTGCCGGCGACCGGCAAGGTGCTGGTCAAGCGGCTGCGCTCGCTCGATGGCAAGTCGATCGCCGATCGCGAGCAGCAGTACATGGCCAACCTCCGGCAGAAGCCGGAGGGCAACGACGTCGAGCTGTTCGGCTGAACGGCACGGGAGCGCTTCATGTCTGGCAACGTGGCTACGGGCGAGGGCGGGCGCAGGATCAGGGTGCTGGTGGTCGACGACTCCGCACTGGTGCGCAAGCTGCTCACCGAGATGCTGGGCAGCGACCCCGGCATCGAGGTGGTCGGGGCGGCCGGCGATGCCTACCTCGCGCGCGAGAAGATCAAGCAGCTCAACCCGGACGTGCTCACGCTGGACGTCGAGATGCCGAAGATGGACGGCGTGACGTTCCTGCGCAACCTGATGCGCCTGCGGCCGATGCCGGTCGTGATGGTGTCGTCGCTGACCGAGCATGGCGCCGAGATCACGCTCGACGCGCTCGAGGTCGGCGCCGTCGACTACCTGCCAAAGCCCAAGATCGACCTGGCCGCGACGCTCGGCAGCTATGCCGAGGAGCTGGTGGCCAAGGTCAAGATGGCGGCGCGCGCGCGCGTGCGGGCCTTCGAGGGGCGGGCCGTGCCGGTGCCGGCGGTCTCCAGCGGCAGCAGCACCGGGTCGGGGCGCCTGGTGGTCGCGCCGCGTCTGTCGGCCGACGCGGTGATCGCCAAGGCGGAGCCCAAGGCGTTCCGCACCACTGATCGCATCATCGCGATCGGCGCCTCGACCGGCGGCACCGAGGCGATCAAGGACGTGATCACGCAGCTGCCGGCCGACACGCCCGGCATCGTGATCACGCAGCACATCCCGAAGGCCTTCAGCACGCCGTTCGCGCGCCGCATGAATTCGCTCTGCCAGATGACCGTGTACGAGGCGGAGGATGGCCAGCAGGTGCTTCCCGGCCACGTGTACATCGCGCCGGGAGACAGGCACCTGCTGCTGGTGCGCGATGGCGCGCGCTACGTGTGCCGGCTCGACGACGGCCCGCCGGTGAACAGACACAAGCCCTCGGTCGACGTGCTGTTCCGCTCTGTGGCGCAGCAGGCCGGGCGCAACGCCATTGGCGTGATCCTCACGGGCATGGGCAAGGACGGCGCGGTCGGGTTGAAGGAGATGCGCGACGCCGGCAGCCCGACCATCGCGCAGGACGAGGCCACCAGCGTCGTCTGGGGCATGCCCGGCGAGGCGGTCGCCGTCGGCGGCGCCTGCGAGACGCTGCCGCTGCAGGACATCGCGCGCCGCATCCGCGCGCTGGCCGAGGACATGGACATCACGCGCAAGGCCGCGGGCGCCTGAACCCGGCCGGAGGGCCATCGGCCCCGGTCCGTCGCGGACTCAGGTCATCGGCAGCGTGGCCAGGTAGTACACGCCACGCCGCTTCTGCGGCACGCCCGGGTCGAAGCCCGCCGGGTGCACGACCAGCACGTCGCAACGCAGCCCGTCGAGGACGCGCTCCGCCGTGTTGCCGACGAACAGCCGCCGCAGCCCGCTGCGGCTCATCGCACCCATCACGAACAGCGAGGCGCGCAGGTGGCGCGCGGCGCGTGGCAGGACCACGTCCGGGCTGCCCGGCATGATGTGCACGCGTGGCGCGGGCACGCCCGCGGCGGCGGACTCGGCGAGGATGCCGGCCCGTGCGCTGCGCCGCGCGGCGATCGCCGGGTCGCCGCGTCCGCCGGCATGCGCGGGCACCCAGGGCGTGAGCGCGTGCAGCGCGTGGAACGTGGCGCGCAGCGACGTGGCCGCCTGGCTCGCCTGCTGCAGGATCTCGCGGTCGAGGCCTGCCGGCTTGGCGAAGGCGTGCTGCGGATCGACCGCCGCCACCACGGTCTCGCGCTTGTGCCGGCGCCCGCCGCGCACCAGCAGCACGGGCACGGGGCAACTGCGCAGCAGCTCCCAGTCGGTGTAGCCGAGGATGGCGGGCAGCGTGTGGTGCCCGCGCCGCGCGGCGACCACCAGGTCGGCCTCGCGGGCGCGCGCCTCGCGCACGATCGCCTCGGCGGCCGGGTAGTCCCAGGCCGCGGCGACGCTGACGCGCAGGCCGCCGTCACGCAGCGGCGTGGCGAGGTCCTCCAGACGCGAGAGCGCCTGTTCACGCGTGTGGCGGGTCTGCTGCCGCAGGGTCTCGCCTGTGCCGAGCCCCACGTCGACGGGCACGGGTTGCGAGAGATCGTGGAACAGGTGCAGCGCGGCGCCCGAGGCGGCGGCGAGCTGGCGCGCGCGCTCGAGCGCGGGCTGCCGGCGGGACTTGGGATCCTTGATCGCCACCAGGATCCGTTGCAGGTTGCCCATGGCAGTCTCCACTGGCGCGGGCCCGTCTGGCCCGCTGGCGTAGCGTGCGCCGGCCGCGGCCGGTCGTCATCCGTAGCGTTGCGTACCGGCCTGTGCGGGGGCGAAGGCCGCTCAGGCGCGCAGCCGGTAGCCGACGTTCGGCACCGTCTCGACCTCGACACCGGCCATGCCCGCCGATTCGAGCTTGAGGCGCAGGCGGTGCACGAGCTGCTTGAGCAGCTGGCGATCCTGGTCACGGTCGCCCCACACCTCGTGCAGCAGCAACGGCGCCGGCACGGCGGCGCCGGCCTGCGAAACCAGGCACTGCATCAGCCGCGCCTCGCGCGGCGTGAGCCGCACCAGCAGGTCGCCAAGGCCCAGTTCCAGCGCGGTCACGTCGAGCCGCAGCGCCCCGACGCGCAGGCGCTGCGGCTGCCCGCCGCCCGCGCGCCGCAGCACGGCCCTGAGCCGCGCGACCAGCGTGCGCGGGCTGTAGGGCTTCGTGAGGTAGTCGTCGGCCTCCAGCTCGAGCGCGCGCACCTGGTCGGATTCCTCCGTGCGCGCGGTGAGCATCAGGATGGGCAGCGGGGATTCGCGCCGCAACGCGCTGCACAGCTCGTAGCCGGAGCCATCGGGCAGGTTGATGTCGAGGATGGCCGCGTCGGGCGCGTGCTGGTGGAAGGCGCGCAACGCCGTGGCCACGGTGGTGGCGGTGACGATCTCGAAGCCGGCCTGGCGCAGCGCCAGCTCGGTGACGGCCAGCAGGTCGCGGTCATCGTCGACGAGCAGCACCTTCATGGCGTGCCTGGCTTCATGGCGTGCCCGGCCTCAGGTCGTGGCCGGCAGGCGGAAGCTGAAGCGCGTGCGCGCCTCCGCGGTGCGGGCGGCCTGCACCGTGCCCCCGTGGCGCTCGATGATCGAGCGCACGATCCAGAGGCCCATGCCAAGGCCGGGCGCCGCCGGCTCGCCCTCCTCGCCGCGCCGGAAGCGCTCGAACAGCGCCGCGGCGTCGCCGGGCGGCAGCCCGGTGCCTTCGTCCTCCACCCAGGATTCGATGGCGCCGTCGACCCTGCGGCCGCCGACGCGCACGGTGCCGCCCTCGGGCGCGAACTTGAGCGCGTTCGCGAGCAGGTTCACGTACACCTGCTGCAGTCGCGGAAGGTCGCCCTGCAGGCGCAGCGCGCCGAGCGCCGCCTCGTCCAGCTCGAGGCGCATGTGTGCCTGCGAGAAGAGCGGGGCGAGCAGGGCAGCCGCCTCGGCGGCGGCCTGGCCGAGGTCGAGCGGCTGCCGGCGCAGTCCCAGGTGCCCGGCCTCGATGCGCACGCTCTCGAGCAGGTTGTCCACCAGGCGCAGCAGGCGGACGCCGCCGCGCTCGACGTTGCCGAGGAGCTCGAGCCGCGTCGGGTCGCCAACGGTCGCGAGCCGCGCGCGCAGCAGCTCGATGGCCGCGAGCTGCGAGGCGAGCGGCGTGCGGAACTCATGCGAGATGTGGCCGAGCACGCCGTCGCGGGCACGGCGCGCGGCCTCGAGGTCGGTCTCGTCGCGCAGCAGCTGCACCTGGCGCCCACCCGCGGCGGGGGCGCTGGTGACCAGCACGCTGCGCGTGCCGCCGTCGGGCCGGCGCGTCCGCTCGAGGCAGCGGACCGGCGTTCCGTCGCGCGCCCGCAGGATCGGGCAGCCGGCCTCGCACGGGCGATCGGCCGGCGCGACGCCGGCGTGCAGGATGTCGCCGCAGAAGCTGCCGATCACCTCGCCCGGCTGCCGCTGCACCAGCTGCAGGAAGCCGGCGTTGGCCTGCTGGATGCGCCGCTGCGCGTCGGTCACGAACACGCCCTCGGCGACGCCTTCGACGACCGAACGCGCCTCCGCCTCGCCCTCGCGCAGCCGGCGCGTGAGCTCGACCAGGTTCTCGCGCATGTCGTCCATCGCCAGGCCGAGCGAACGCAGCTCGCGCGGCATCGCGAACGGCACCGCCGCGCTGAAGTCGCCCTGGCCGATGCGCCGGGCCATGTCGGCCAGCCGCACGACCGGCGCGGCCAGCCAGCGCCCGACGAGCAGCGCCGCGAGCGCCGAGACGATCGCCACGAGGACGGCCACCGCGACCATGGCATGGCGGTAGTTGGCGGCGGTGCGCTCGGTGTCGGCGACCGGCAGCAGGGCGTCGACGAGGGCAACCGGTTCGCCGATCGGGTTGCCGAGCACGACGCTGGCGGCGTCGCTGGCCAGTGCCGGCACGCGCGCGACGGCGACCGCGCCACTCGAGAGCGCCTGGCTGTGCAGGCCGGTGAGCGGGTCGCCCTCGGGAGCCTGGTAGGTGCTGATGTTCTGGACGTGCAAGCGAGCGCTGCCCGAGGCGCCGGCGCGGGCCAGCGCGGCCTCGTCGAGCGCATGCAGCGCCCACGCCTCCACGCCGGCGCTCCCGGGCACCACGCCCGCGCCGCCGACCAGCGGCGCGCCGCCGCCCCGCGGCGCCAGCGCGAAGCGCTCGCCCTGCGCGGCACGCGCGGCCGCGACCTCGTCCCAGCGCGCATCGCCACTGGCGGCGAGCTGCACGTCGCCGGCCCGCAGCGCGCAGGCCGTGGCGCCGGCCGCGGCGCAGGCGTTGCGCAGCGTGATGCCGAGCGTCAGCGGATTCGCGGGCGGGCGCAGCTGGCTCGCGAGCGCGGGGCTGGCGGCCAGGGTGCGCGCGATGTTCAGCGCCGACTCGCCGAGCCGCTGGAACTGCACGCGCGCGCTGTTCGCGGCCAGCTCCGCGCGCGCCAGCGACTGGCGGCGGGCGAGCCGGTCGACGGCGACCGCCGAGGCGATCGCCATCACCGACAGGGCCGCGAGAACCAGCAGCAGCGTGCCGACGCTCAGCCAGGTGGCGAGCGGCCAGCTGCGCACGGGTTGTGCGTCGGGGCGGGCCATCGTGGTCAGTGGCCGCCCTTGCGTGCGCGCAGCTCCGGGTGGCGCAGCTCGAGCAGGCTCTTGAGGCCGAGGGTCACCAGCGCCAGCAGCGCCAGCACGGAAGCCGTGGCGAATGCGCCCACGAAGTTGTACTCGTTGTAGAGGATCTCGACGTGCAGCGGCAGCGTGTTGGTCTCGCCGCGGATGTGGCCCGAGACCACCGACACCGCGCCGAACTCGCCCATCGCGCGTGCGTTGCACAGGAGCACGCCGTACAGCAGCCCGTAGCGGATGTTGGGCAGCGTCACCAGCCAGAACGTGCGCCAGCCGCTGGCGCCGAGCGACAGCGCGGCCTCCTCGTCGTCGCGGCCCTGCGCCTGCATCAGCGGGATCAGCTCGCGCGCGACGAACGGGAACGTGACGAACATGGTGGCCAGCACCATGC
>WBZN01002150.1_pt1 | contig 11197 bp, 19 predicted proteins | sample 5204281 | NCBI WGS metagenome assembly WBZN01 (sample SAMN12344347, study PRJNA552823) | activated sludge metagenome | biome: Activated sludge suspended growth; feature: Nitrification reactor; material: Wastewater; isolation source: activated sludge from nitrification reactor of wastewater... | reverse complement strand
GCGAATATCCAAACAAGCGGTTCGATGTTCATCACATCGTTGGCTTTGATGACAGCGAAGAATTAAGGGCATGTTTAGACAATCTTGTGTTGCTTTGTCACTCATGCCATATGTGGGTTCACAGCAAAAACAATACTGAGAAGAAATTTATCAAGGAGATCGAGAGCAATGAATAAGGTTATCAATCAAGCTATCACAGATAATTACGCTTTTTATCATAGTGACTGCGTACATGCATTCAAGAGTCTGCCTGATAACTCCCTACATTTAGGGATTACGTCTCCGCCTTTCCCAATGATGTACTGTTACACAAATTCCGCCTTCGATATGGGCAATGTAACTAGCATTGCGCAGATGGTCGAACAATGCCGCTTTCTTGCCCGTGAGGTTTTGCGCTGCCTGATCCCTGGTCGATCCTTCTTTATCCACCTAACCCAAGGCGTTGCGCAAAAGCAGCGTGACGGTTATATGGGGTTGAAAGATTTTGCGGGCGAAATGATCGCCATGATGCAAGCGGAGGGCTTCAACTACTACGGCGAATTTACTATCGACAAAGACCCGCAGCTTAAGGCGATGCGCACCAAGGATCACGGCTTGATGTTTAAAAGTTTGGTTACAGACAGCGCTCGAATGCACTGTGCCTTGGCTGACAAGGTGCTGCAGTTTCAAAAGCCAGGTGATAATCCACTACCAATCGAGGCAGGCAAAAGCCGCAAATATGTCGATTCTAATGGTTGGGTCACATCTGACGAGTGGATTCTTTGGGCTAGACCTGTTTGGTACGCTGCCGACTACCAGCCAGGAACATGGCGAGAGGGTTACACCGGCGATGCGTGTTTGCATGGCATCCGTGAAACTGATGTTCTCAATGTGCGCCAAGCCAGAGACACCAACGACGAACGCCACCTTTGCCCGTTGCAGCTTGGCGTGATTGACCGCATCGTCAAGGTGTGGAGCGCACCCGATGAAATTGTTTTTGATCCTTTCGGCGGCATTGGCTCAACTGGCTACGTGGCAATCAAAAACGGGCGGCGCTTCGTGGGAACCGAATTGAAAGAATCCTATTACAAGAGCGCCGTGCAAAATCTAAATAATGCTGTAGCCGAACGTGGCGCCGTGAGTTTGTTTGATTTGGAGCCAGAGACGGCATAACGGGAGGGCTGCGCAATGAGCGTAAAATTTAGCACAAAAGAACTACAGCGTATCATTGCCCAGCCTGGGTATGGCATTGTGAACGGTGAAATGCCTACTGATGAGCCGAGCAAGCGCAACAAGTTCAACGCCGTTTCCGTGGTTTTCAATGGTATCCGGTTTGACAGCAAGGCGGAAATGGCTAGGTATGGAAGTCTGAGACTATTGGAGCTAACAAATCAGATAAGCGATTTAGAACTACAGCCGGTGTTGGACCTGTACGCCGGCGTCAAGTACAAGCCGGATTTCATGTATACCGAAAATGGCGTTACGGTGGTCGAAGACGTGAAGGGCGGCAAGGCCACGCAAACAAGCTCATTCAAGGACAAGTGGAAACAAGCCCAGGCGAAGTATCCAGAATACCGATTCGTGATTGTGGAGGTTTAACGTGATCGAACCCAAGACCCTGGAACGCATCACGCCCGCCATCGTGCGCCGGTTGCGTGAGGCGAAGGCGAGTTGTCCCGTTACGGTGCATGTGAAATTGGAGGACGCCGCCAAACTGATTGAAGAACAGGCCAAAGAGATTGAACGACTGAGACGAAAGGAGCAGGCACAGTGAGCAATCCCATCGAAAGCAAAATCGAGCTTCAAACCAAACGCGGCGGCAAGTGGGTAACGATTATCGAATGGAGCCTTGCCGAAATGGTCAAAGCGACCGCGAAGTTCGAGGAACTGAAAGGCAAGCGGCGCAAGTATCGCCTGGTGCATGTGACTGTCAATCTGTTGGCAACGAATGAGACGGAGGCGGCAAAGTGAGCAAGTGTACTTTGTGCGACAAACCGTTAACAGGAGGACTAGATACCTTTGGCGATATGCAATTCCCGATGTGCCAAGAATGCCATTGGTCACTGCCCGAAGCAGAAGCAGACCCGTACAGACAACTTGGTATCAAGTGCGGAACGTGCAGACGCCATCAATCTGCAACCGAATGGGAAGTTATCTACCAGGATGGCACGAGCCAGGAGGCGGCAAAGTGACCGACATCCTCCTGTTGTCTCTCATCACCAACGTCATTCTATTCGCCAAACTCGCCAACCGTGACCGGATGCTGTGCAAGGCGGTCTACTGGCTGGTGCGGATCAGCGGGCGCAACGTGGAGTTACGGAAAGGCTTGGGCGTATGAGCCAACAATCCCGTTCTTGGCAGAAGCAAATCCTAAAGGAACGCGATCACGCAGACCTATTTTGGTATGCAGAGGCAACGCTGCCCGTCTCTCAGCGCCGCAACCGCTTCGACGACGGCTACACGCCGGTCGGCTATCCTGGGCGGTGGATTCCGCTGATTCCCGTTGCGCCCCACGCCGACGGCAGCCGCAAGATTGCCGACATGCTGTGTAGTCTGTTTAGGATGTGTGTCCCCGACATGCTGGAAGTGACGCCGGTCTTAACCGATGTGAAGTCTCTGAAGGATACCGGAGCGATTTACTACACTTGGACCGATGAAATCCTGCTTGATGTGACCTGCGCTTCTTGTGGAGCCATCGAGCAAGTACCGCATACGGTATCGGAGGAAGCAGCGGTTTGGCTATGCTGCGACTGTGTGGACAGCAAGCACTGCAATGAGTTTATTGCCGAATACGGCGTAGATGGTTTTAGGAGTTTCAGGGGCTAACGATGGTGTATCGCGAATGGCACGAACACACATTCAATGGTGTTACGGTTTATCTAACGAATGCGCCTGATAATGCGCGTTATCTTGTTTCCGGCGGTGCTTCTGGTAAGCAAAGCTTTGCGCAACTGTCGCGATTGACCGGCATACCAACAACTACAATACAGTCCCGCCTAAAAGCCGGCAGATCGTTGGCCGAGGCATTAACGCCTGGTTACGCATCTGGTTATAAAATCCTTGTCGGTTCACAAATTCTAAGTGGCAAAGATTTGGGCGAATCGCTAGGAATGCACCGCTCTACCATCGGTAAGCGCCTGAAAGCCGGTTGGGATGTATTTGAACTTACCGGACCATCAAGACGCAAGCATTTGATAACAGCGTTCAATAAAACGCAGACCATTTCCCGTTGGGCGAGAGAAAAACAAATACCGCGTTCAACCCTCATTTACCGCTTGGCTAATATGGATGCAGAGTTGGCTTTGTCGTTGCCGATTGATGAGGTGAGCAGCAAGAATTCTAAACGACGCAAGCTGTTTCAATCGATTACTCGAAAAATAAGCGAATAGAGAGGATTCTATGGACCTATCAAAAGTGCTTGAATACGATGTTGAGTTTAAATTTATCTCTCCCCTTCTTGGGACCGCTGCCACCAACAAGCGGATTTATCGGGACTTCATCGCATCCAAGGCGCTGACCACTGTCAACGGCAACATTCCGCATTTGCCTGTTGACGAGGCCGAAATGGTGGCAGAGAACGAAACCCCCGGCATGACTGGCTTTCTGCGTGACGAGGCAACCGGCAAGCCCGTGCTTTCGGCTCACATGATCAAGGGGTATCTGAAAGAAGCCTGTAGCGCCATGCGGGAAATGCCCAACACGAAAAGCGCCAAGCTGACCGGCTACAAGAGCAAGCTTAATCGCTTTGTGTTCGTCAACCCCCGTTTTATCCCGATCCAGTACGCTGGCGAGATCACCCTGAACGAGCGCCCGCTCCGGGCCGAAACTGCGCAGGGGCCACGCGTTACCCTGGCTTGTTCGGAGCAGATTGAACGGGCCAGCATTGCTTTTACCTTGCGGGTCATCGGGGAAAGCATCTCCGAAGACATCCTGAAAGAGTGCTTTTTCTACGGGCAGAGCATGGGCATCGGACAATGGCGCAACGCCAACTATGGGGCATTTGTGTATCGCATCAAGGCGACCAGAGAAATGGAGGTGAATGTCCACGCCGATACTTGGGTAGAATAGTCGCAATGACTTTAAAAGCAAAGGTTAAGTATCGCGGAGTGCAGCGAGGCAATGGTATTGCATACTCCGGTCACGTAATGTTATGGCAATGTCCGGCTTCGTGCTGTCTCGCAATGGCAAGGTAGTCTAAAGGCAGTCTTGCTAGGGTTATGCAAGGCGACACAAAGCGTTGGTATAGCAAAGTTTAGTAAGGGCAATGGCGCGGCCAGTCATGCGGTGTACTGCCAAGGCATAGTTAGCGCTGTTATGTAATGGTCTAGTTCGGAGCGTTTTGTCTGACTTGGTGAAGGCAAGGCGAGGCGGAGCAAAGTATGGTATGGCAAAAGCAGTGGCCACAGTACAGCTATGTATGGCCTCACATCGATGGCGGCGTTATGCTGTGGCATGGTCTAGCAGTGCAAGTTTTAGCTACGGTATGGTCTCGCTTGGCGGCGTCCCGTGCAGCCATGAAACGCAAAGGCAAATTTTGTTAGATTTAGGAGTTTAGCGCAATGCCCCACCAACGCCGCCCAACCGAAAAACCCCAAGCGGCGTTGGTGACGCTGACCCGCCGCGAAATCGAAGTCTTGCAACTGCTGGCCGAAGGCTTGAGCAACAAGGAAATTGCCGACAAGTTGACCGTTAGCCCGTGTACCATAAAGACGCATCTGCACAGCATTTACAAAAAACTAAACGTGTACAACCGCACGTCTGCCGTATATGAGGCTATTCGCGTAGGAGTGATTTTGTTGCAGAAGGGGGGCGAGAAAGCAAGAATTAGGAAAGATAATTTACAACCTATTTACACAGAGCACTTGTTTTGGTAAGATGTTGTTGGGCGGTTGCCGCCGCCCAACGGATAAATTATGGAGTTTGTACTGATGCTCAATTTGAATCTAGTACAAACTCCTTGATGCGTCAATCATTTTGTTTAGCAACTAGGAGATTTTGTCATGGTTAAGGTATCAAATACAGTGCAGTTGATCACACCGGAACAAGCGAAAATTTGGCTAGAACAGAAGTACGAACACCAGAGGCCGATCAGTAGTACTCATGTTGAGAATCTGGCCAGGGCAATGCAGGATGGAACCTTTGCGCCTGTTTCTTCAATCATGTTTGCAGTCCTGAAAGGGGTACAGTGTTTGATTAATGGACAGCAAACATTGTCAGCTATTATCAAGAGTAAGATTTCGCAAACCTTGCCAGTTGTTTTTTATGAGGTTGACAGCGATAAGGAAGTGGCGGAGCTCTATTTTCGAATTGATCGCCAGCGTCAAAGAAACCTCGGCGATAGTATTAGAGCTACCGATCTTCCAAGGGAAACCGGGCTATCACCCTCTGTTATCAAGGTGACAATGAGTGCGCTTCGTCACATGCGCGGAAATTTTGGTACAAATCGAGAAATTATGAGAGGTGTTTCGGATGATGACTTGGTGTCATGGATGCCGAACTGGACATGGGAAGTTAATATGGTCAGAAATTCGATCATGCCTTGCGGAGATATTAATATCAGAATGATCGAACAACAGGCCGTGTTATCAGTGGCGATGATCACAATGCGTTACCAAACACAAAAGGCGCGTGAATTTTGGCGGCAAGTTGCCCAAGATGATGGTTTGCAGAAATACGATCCAAGAAAGACGATTCGCAACTACTTAATCTCTATTAGAGCGGCATACAACCAAACAAAAAGGGTTAGGGCGCACGAGATTTCGCGCTCTGTTATTCTTGCTTGGAACGCCTACTACGAGGGTCGAAACCTGCGCTATGTTCAGCCGCGCGATATAACCAGTCCAGTGCGTATTCTTGGGACAGTCTTTAGTGGAGTACAAGCCGATAATTTTGTTCCCCTTTATCCGTCTCCGGCATTGGAGCAGAAGAGGCTGGAGCTATCTTCCTCGTCTTAGTCACCAATTCTATACACTAAGCCCGCCGCAGTCGGCGGGCTTAGTGTTATTGGAAAACTGTAAGCAAAATTAATCCCTTTGACCGATGCAAATTCAACGATTACCAGATAATCTGGTAATGCGTGCCTGACCTTGACGTTTTCGTTGCGGAGTGAAGATTAAGAGGCAGGCGCGCTCGCTTACGGCAAATTATTCTTGGAGTTAGCAGGGTGGAATGTGGCCGATCAGGAAATCAATACGGGCGGCGGATCGGCCATCCAGGGGAATGTAAACACAGGCGGCGGTGATGCTGTTTTACGTGACCAGGCGGAGAACACGCAGCGCAATAACGTCAATATTTTGCTGGGCAATCGTGAATGGCTTGAAATCATTGATTACAAGCTGACCCGCCTGAATGACAACTTTGAATACCGTTTATCACGGATTGAAGACCAAATTGACGGTCGGTTGCGCAACGTAGAGCATGATATACAGCAGATGCAAAGAGACATCGACCAGACAAAGACCGACGGACAAAAAACAAGAAGCGACGTAGACGAATTGAAACAACAGTCGATTTTGGTCAAGTTTGCACCTGCACCTACGCCACAGACCGTTGCGCCGAATGGCACGCTCCGGCGCTTGTTCTGGATATTAGTTGGCTTTGGCTTCATTTTGACGATTTTAATTAGCGTTTTGATTGTGATTTTAGCAAGAGGCTCGCATTGATCACCTCAGTTGCACGTGTCCTCATTTATTCCCTGATGGCGTTTGAGTGGATCGTCTTGGCCGTTTTGTGCTTTGTCGCCTACTTGGAGATGGAAAAGCCGCACCATAAAAAACTTTTGTTCTGGTTTTTGGTAACGGCGTTTTTTAAAATCGTCGGTTACTCATTTAGTGCTTTTACCGCTATTCCTAGCCCTTGGTCCGCTACGCTTTTATTGGGCGTGCGGATTGCTTTCGCGCTGTGTCTAATCCCCTTTGCGCTGGCGATTTACCAGGTTTATTCGCACATTCAATGGTCGAGACACCAGGAGGAACATGAAAAACATTTGGCTCAGTAAGGCCGAGATCGCCGCTTTGCCGACATCCGGCGCGGCGTGGGATACCCTAGTAGGCACAGCGGAGGGTGCAGCTGGCGAAGCTGACCTAAGCGACCAGGATAGCAAAGCCAACGTGCAATGTCTGGCAGCGGCTTTGGTCTATGCACGGATAGGCCAGCAAAAGTACCTGGATCGGGTATTGCCCGCCTTACGCAAGATAGCAGGCAGACTGCCTTTGGGTCGGGCGCTTGCCCTTGGTCGTGAGTTGTGCGCCTACGTCATCGCCGCTGATTTGATTGACCTGCCCGCCGTGGATGCCACGCTCGACAACAGTTTCAGCATCGCCATCGAAAAGCTCTTGACCGCGCCTACATCTGGTGGCCCTGCTAATTTGGTCAAATGCCACGAACAGCGCCCCAACAACTGGGGCACGCACGCCGGCGCAAGCCGCATCGCCGTGGCGCTCTATCTGGGCGACCGAGCCGAACTGGACAAAGCCGCCAAAGTCTTTCACGGTTGGCTTGGCGACAGAACGGCGTATACAGGCTTTACCTATGGTGACCTTGCTTGGCAAGCCGATCCGAAAGCGCCGGTTGGCGTCAATCCTAAAGGTGCGCAGATTCAAGGCCATAGCGTTGACGGCGTTATTCCTGACGATCTCCGGCGTGGTGGCGGCTTCAAGTGGCCGCCTGCATCTACTGGTTATCCGTGGGAGGCCATGCAAGGCGCAACCGTCCAAGCGCAACTCCTGACGCGTGCCGGTTATCCCGCTTGGGACTGGTGCGATAAAGCGTTGCTACGCGCCGCCAAGTTTCTCTACGGCATCAACTGGCAGGCGCAAGGTGACGACGGCTGGCAGCCTTGGTTGCTCAATGCCGCCTATGGCACAACCTTTCCCACCATCGCCAGTGCAAGCCCCGGCAAAAATATGGGTTTTACCCAGTGGACGCACGCCAAGGCCATTGTGCGCCCGCCGGTGCCAGACCCAACACCAGACCCAACACCGACGCCGCAACCAGACATCGCCGCGGCGCTTGTCGCGCTCCAACAGGCCAAAACGAACACCGTCAACACGTTGGCAATTTTGCAATCAGCAATTACTGCACTCGGAGGTTAACCATGTTCTATCTCTTTACGTTGAGCGGCATTGCGTTGTGCGCATTCGCAGTGGCAGCGGTTTACGCGGTGTTCAAGGTCAGCGCCGAGCAGGACGAGCGCGTTGATCAGATGCGCAAGGCTCGTGAGCGCCGATGAGTGGGTGCTGTTCTGGTTCTTGGTATTCTTTTTTGTGTTGGGTTTGGCCTGGCGTTTGTTGGGGTAGATAGATGACCGAAATCAAGGTCTGGTTGGGGAAGCATCCGAACGTAGTGATAGCCCTGATTGTGGCGCTGACCGTGGCGCTCATCGCGGCGATGGCGTTTCACTATGATTTGAGTTGGATACCGGATATTTTGCGGGGCTTGGTTGAATGGCGTTAACGGGTAAACAGGCGCTCTTTGTTGAAGCGTATTTGCGATGTTGGAATAAGACCGAATCAGCGCGCCAAGCCGGCTATGCTGGCAATGATGCGACGCTGGGCGCCATCGGCTATGAGAACTTTAAAAAACCTGATATTTTCGAGGAGATCCAACGGCGTATCACTGAAAGCGCCATGAGCGCCGATGAAGTACTGATGCGCTTGGGCGATCAGGCTCGCGGCAATATGGGCGACTTCTGGAAAATCGAAGAAGGTCAACCGCCAGTGCTTGACTTGACTAATGATAAAGCCAAGCTATCGCTAATCAAGAAAATGAAGGTTAAGACAACCAAACGGTTTTATACCGAAGACGAGGACCCCGTCACCGAAGTGACGACCGAGATAGACTTTGAACTATATGACGCCCAATCAGCACTTGAGAAGCTTGGCAGACATCACAAGCTATTCACTGACAAAACCGAAGTAACCGGCAAAGACGGCGCTCCTTTACAGGCACAAGTAACCCATGCAATCGACCCTGACACAGCCATCAACATCTTTGACATCCTTGCGGACGCAGGTGTCTTTGAACCCGGCGCTAGTGACGCCAAAGCTGACCAAGTACATCCCGCATCAGCCGACGCCTAAGCAAAGTGCCTTTTTGCTACTCCCCCACATTGAAGCTTTCTACGGCGGGCAACCAGGCGGGGGCAAGTCGGATGCGCTGCTCATGGCGGCCTTGCAATACGTGGACGTGCCTAACTATGCGGCCATCCTGTTTCGGCGCACCTACAAGGATTTGGCCTTGCCGGGCGCATTGATGGACAGGGCGCACAGTTGGCTGCAAGGCACGGACGCCAAGTGGGATGAACAGGATAAACGCTGGACCTTTCCGAGCGGCGCAACGTTGTCCTTTGGCTATCTGGAGAACGAAAAAGACAAGTACCGCTATCAGGGGGCTGAACTGCAATTCGTGGGCTTTGATGAGACAAGCCAGTTTCTTGAGACGCAATACACCTACCTGTTTAGCCGTTTGCGGCGCTTGGCAGGAGCCACAGTGCCGCTCAGGATGCGCAGCGCGAGCAATCCGCCTACCACTAGCACCGGTCAATGGGTCAAGAAGCGCTTCGTGTTGCATCGCACCGCCAAGCGCCCTTTTATCCCATCAGGGCTTGACGATAATCCTTATCTCGACAAGGACGAATATCTCAAGAGCCTCGATAACTTAGATGATGCAACCCGCAACGCCTTGTTTGATTGGTTCGCTTCGGTCGAAGGTCTAGTCTTTGGCAATTTCAACGATGCCAACCTGACGCTTGAGGAGCCGAATGGCCGTGAGCCGGTAGTGTTGGCCATTGATGATGGCTATTTCCCAGATCCACGGGCCACCTTGTTTGTGCAAGTCAAGCCGGGGTATCTCTTGGTCTTTGATGAGCTTTATCAGCATCGGACGCTAGAAGAGCAAACAGTGAAAGACATTCAGGAGAAGCTCAACGAGCATCAGGTGAGATTGCCCAAGACAGCGGCGGTGAGTCACGAAGCACCGCAACTTAGGGCTAGGCTGACCACAGCAGGCATTGCGGCGCATAGCTGGCTACAGAGCAGAGCAGGGAATGGCAGCACGCGCGTCGCTGCGATTAAGCTGCTTCGTTCGCTTATCTGCGACGCCAAGGGCCAGCGCATCATCATGATTCACCGGCGCTGCAAGAATCTAATCTGGGAAATCACCGAGGGCTACCGCTACCCAGAGGGCAAGCATAGCCCAGACGATGAACCGGAAGACGGCAATGATCACGCCTGTGAAGCCCTAGAAGGCTTGACCTGGATGCTGTATGGTGGCAACAAACCGCAGAAACCGAGGAGCAAAGCATATTAGATGAGCAGAGCAATAAACTGGTTTGGCTACAATAAAGACGGTGAACATCGCGTTTGGTGGCATACCATCGAGCGGCGACGCTTCGCCAAAGCTTTCTTTCTTCACTTCTTGAATAATTGCCTACATATCGAATGGTATTGGTTTAGTCGCTCTTGTCGAATAAGCCTGACCTTTCGTGATGCAGCGGTAGGAGACGATCAGATCGGGTTCAGTCTTGCCATTCCGTTCGTTATCGATCTGTACATTAGTTTGGAGCGAGCCAAATGGGTCGAACGCTTGCCGGGGGTGGACTGGAAATCGGGTGATTATGTGTCCGGTGAGCGCGAGATTTCTTTGCGCTTTTTCGACAACGCGGCTTGGTGGATGATTTGGCGCAACGATGATCAGTGGAAACGCAATGATTGGCGACATAATAGTTTTCACTGGCTGGATTTTCTGTTGGGGCGCAATAAACACAGCAAATCAGAACCCATTTCATACCAAACCTTTTTGGATATGCCAGAAGGCTCATATCCAGTCGAGGTGGAGTTATACACATCTACATGGAAACGACCTCGCTGGCCTTGGCCTAAGTCGATTCAGCGCGCTAATATCGAAATCGAGGGCGGCGTACCAGTCCCAGGCAAGGGCGAGAATGACTACGATCTTGAAGACGATGCAATTTACGGCAGTACACTTCCAGCGGCGACTGTGGATGAGGCGCTGAAAGCCATTTACGACAGCGCCATGCGTGATCGATTGCGTTACGGTGGACCGGAATGGGTTCCTGATGCCGGTTGGCCTGCACATTGTCAGAGGGAAGAATGATCGACATTACACGCCTTAGCCCAGAGCAGTTAGACCGCTTTATCCATATTCAATCCGTCATTGCGCGCCAACAAGCGGACGCCGACAAGGTGAAGGCGGCCAG
>WBZN01002149.1_pt1 | contig 11203 bp, 11 predicted proteins | sample 5204281 | NCBI WGS metagenome assembly WBZN01 (sample SAMN12344347, study PRJNA552823) | activated sludge metagenome | biome: Activated sludge suspended growth; feature: Nitrification reactor; material: Wastewater; isolation source: activated sludge from nitrification reactor of wastewater... | reverse complement strand
CTCCGCCACGGTTACTCCTCGCGCAGCTCGCCGCGCTTCTCGCGTAGGGCGAGCGCCTTCTTGTCGACCTTGCCTCGGTCGTTCTTCGGGAGGTCGTCGACGAACACGACCCACCGCGGATACTTGTGCTTGGACAGCCTGCTCTGCACGAACGCCTTCAGCTCCGCCGCGAGCTGCTTCCGCTCCTCGAACGTCGAGCATACCGCGCGCGCATCGGGCCGCAGCTCGATCACCGCCTTGGGCTTGGTGAGGCCCGCGTCCTCGGCCGGGATCACGGCGCAGACGCTGACAGCGTTGTGAGCGAGCAGGCAGTCCTCGACCTCGCGCGGCGCCACGAAGATGCCGCCGACCTTGAACAGATCGTCCGCGCGGCCCGAGAACCACAGATAGCCGCGGTCATCGATCGAGAACAGATCACCGGTACGGCACCAGTGGCCGTGGAACGTCTTCCAGCTCTTCTCGCGATCCTGGAAGTAGCCGTGTGCGACGCTGTCGCCCTTGACCCACAGCACGCCGATCTCGCCGGGGGGGAGCGGCTGGGCGTGCGCGCCCTCCGCATCCTCGGGAAGGATCGCGAGCGTATAGCCCTCGACGGCGCGGCCGAGCGAGCCCGGCATCACGTCACCCGGACGATTCGAGCAGTAGATGTGGAACATCTCGGCGCTGCCGATGCCGTCGTAGACCTCGGCGCCGAACCGCTCGGTGAACCGCCGGAGCAACGGCTCGGGCAGCGCCTCCCCCGCCGACAGGTGGAACCGCACCGATGACAGATCGAGGCCCGTGCCATGGTTCGCGCGGCGTTCGTCGTCGAGGTCGAGCAGCTTGCCGAGCATCGTCGGGACGTTCGTGACGATCGTCGCACGATAGCGGGTGATCGCCGCCGCGACGCTCTCGGCCGTCGGCCGCTCGCTGAACAGGCCCACGGTCGCGCCGACCGCGAACGGGAACCACAGGTTGGTGCCCGTCGCGTAGCCGAAGAACAGCCGCGGCACGCTGATCGCGACGTCGTCCTCGCGATACCCGACGGTGCGCTTCGCGTAGACCTCGGTGTTGAACGCGAAGTCACCGTGGCTATGCATCGCGGCCTTCGCGCGGCCGGTCGAGCCCGAGGTGAACAGCCAGATCGCAGGATCGTCGCGCCGCATCGCCGGCAGCGGGGTCGCGAGCTTGCGGCCGCGGGCGATCGCCAGGTCGAGCGACTCGACGCGCTTGCCGATCTCGTCGAGCTCCGCGGGGCGCGCGACCTCGAGCTCGGGATCGTCGCCGGTCGCCGCGTCCGGCGCGAGGAGCACGAGCCTGAGGTTCGGAAGCGACGACATCGCGGGGGCGATCGCGGCCGCGACCGCGGGCGTGGTGATCAGCGCGGTCGCACGCACGTAGCCGAGCACGTAGACCAGGTCATCGGTGGGCGCGATCGGGTTGCCCATCGTCAGCGTGCCGCCCGCGGCGAGCGTGGCGAAGATGCCCCACGCGAACGTCGGCAGATCCGGCAGCACGATGTAGACGCGCTCCTCGGGCCGGAGCCCGCCCTCGACCAGGTACCGCGCCAGGGCACGCGAGCGATCCGCGACCTCGGCGTACGTCCAGGATCGGCCGCCGAAACGCAACGCGACCCTGTCGCCCTTCGCTTCGCGCTCGCGATCGAAGAGGAAGTAGTCGGCCAGGTTGAAGTGTTCCGGGAACGTGGTGGTCATGTGCTGGCCTTCGCGAGCGCCCTGCCGATGATCGTGCGCTGGATCTCACTCGTCCCTTCATAGATCCGCAGCGGCCGGATCGCGCGATACAGGTGCTCGACCACCGCGCCGGCCATCACGCCTCGCCCACCGAACAGCTGGACGGCGCGATCGATCACCCGCTGCGCCGCCTCGGTCGCGCCGAGCTTGGCGATCGAGACCTCGGTGGTCATCTTGCGATCCGTGGTGTCCTTGCCGTGCGCGGCCCGGAGCACGAGCAGCCGCGCCGCATCGAGATCGACCACCATGTCGGCGAGGTGCGACTGGACCAGCGGCTGGTCGCCGAGCAGCTTGCCGAACTGACGGCGGCGCGTGACAAAGCCGAGCGCCTCGTCCAACGCGCGCCTCGCCATGCCGACCGCGGCCGCACCCACGGACACCCGAAACGCATCGAGCGTGGTCATCGCGAGCTTCATGCCCTGCCCGACCTCCCCGATCCGGGCCGCCGCGGGCACGCTCACGCCGCGCAGCTCGAGCGCACCGATCGGGTGCGCCGCCGTCGCCGTCATCGGCTTGACCGTGACGCCCGGCGCATCGAGCGGGATCCAGAACCCAGTCAACCCGGCGGTGCCGAGCGCGGGGTCGGTCGTCGCGATCACCGTCGCGTGATCGGCGAGCCCGAGGTTCGAGATGAACAGCTTGTCACCATCGAGCCGGTAGCCGTCCGCGGTCGGCGCCGCGCGCGTCGCGATCGCCCCCACGTCGGAGCCGGCGTCTGGCTCGGTGAGCGCGAACGCCGCGATCCCGTCACCCCGGGCGAACGCCTCGAGCTGCGCACGCTGCCCGGGGCTGCCGGCGAGCGAGATCGCGTGCGTGCCGAGCCCCTGCACCGCGAAGATCGAGTCCGCGCGCGGCGATACGTAGCCGAGCATCTCGCGCGCGAGGCACAGCGCGCGGGTGTCGATCTTGCCGGTCGGCACGACCAGCTCGAACAGGTTCTGCCCGGCGAGCGCCGCGGCGGCCGCGCGATCGCGCTCGGACTCGGTGACGTGGTCGCCGCGCTGCTCGACCGCCTCGAGGACCTGGGCCGCCGCGCGCAGACGATCCGAGAGCGCGCGATGTTCGTCGGTGAAGAACATCGGGAGATCGTCCGTCGAGAGCTTCATTCGGCCTCCGGGGCGCCGCGGAACCTCGGCGGCCGCTTCTCCTTGAACGCCACGTGCGCCTCGGCGAAGTCGGGGTGCTGCATGCACAACGCCTGCGCCTGCGCTTCGGCTTCGATCGCCTCGGCGAGCCCCATCGTGTGCTCGCTCTCGATCATCTGCTTGGTCATCGCATGCGCGAACGCGGGCCCGCTCGCGAGCCGAGCCGCCCACTCCTGGCCGAGCTTCACCGCAGCCTCGGCATCGGGCGCGACGCGATGGACGAGGCCGATCTCGAGCGCGCGCGCCGCGTGGATGATCTCACCGAACAGCAACAGCTCGGAGGCGTGGCCGAGCCCGACGATCCGCGGCAACAGGTACGTCACGCCCATATCGGCGCCGCACAGCCCGACCTGCGGGAAGATGAAGCCGAACCGCGCCCCCGCGGCCGCGATCCGGAGATCGCTCGCACAGGCGATCACGGCGCCCGCCCCGACCGCCACCCCATTGATCGCCGCGACGATCGGGCGCCGGCAGGTCCGCATCGCCTTGATCAAGCGTCCGGTCGCCCGCGTGAACGCGAGCAGCGCCGGCGTGTCCTGGCCGAGGAGATGCTTGATGATGTCGTCCTGATCCCCGCCGGAACAAAACCCGGCGCCGCGGCCTGTGATCACGACCGCGCGGATCGCCTCGAAGCTGTCGAGCTGTTCGAACGTCTCGGCGAGCTCGCGATAGACCTCGAACGTGAGGGCGTTGCGCCGCGCGGGACGATCGAGCGTGATCGTGGCGACGCCACGGGTGAGCTCCATCGCGAACGTCGTTGGCTCGGGCAGGGTCATGTGGGCTCTCCGATGTAAGCGACGACCTGGATCTCGACGACGGCCTCGGGCTCGACCAGCGCGGTGACCGCGACCAAGGCCATCGCCGGGAAGTGGCGGCCCATCCGCTCGCGCCACACCGGACCGAGCGCCTTCTGCGCCGCGCGATAGTCCTCGATCGAGGTCACGTAGACGGTCATCGACGCGATGTCGACGGCCGCACCGCCCGCCGCGGCGACCACGGCGAGCACGTTGTCGAGCGTCTTCGCGAACTGGGGGACCAGCCCGCCGGCGGCGAACCGACGGTGCTCGTCCCAGCCGATCTGCCCGCCGACATGGATCACGCGCCCGGTCCCGGTGCGCCCGTTCGCATAACCCTTGGGCACCGGCCAGCTCGGGACGACGACCTCGTGCGAGCTCACTTGAGCACCGCGCCGCCATCGATCACGATCGTCTGGCCGTGGATCCCGCGCGCCGCGTGGGCGCACAGCATCAGCGCCGCATGGGCGACCTCCGCCGGCTCGATCATGCGGAGCTGCGGGTTCATCGCGGCGAGCTGGGCATGGGCTTCCTGCGGGGAGCGCCCGGTCTTCTGCGCGATCCGGGTCACCGCTTCGTCGACCATCTGGGTCTCGACCCAGCCGGGGCACAGGGCGTTGATCGTGACGCCGGTGCGCGCGAGGTCGACCGCGAGGGCGCGGGTCCAGCCGACCATCGCGTGCTTCGCCGCGCAGTACGCCGAGGAGTAGCCGTAACCCGACACGCCCGCGTTCGACGCGACGTTGATCACGCGTCCCCAGCCAGACTTGATCATCCCCGGCACGAGCGCGCGGGTGACGCGGAACGCCGCCGTCGCGTCGAGCTCCATGATCCGGTCCCACAGATCATCGCGGGTATGCTCGAGGGAGGCGCTCTCGGCGACGCCCGCGTTGTTGACGAGCACATCGACGTGTCCCATCGACGCGAGCACCTCGTCGGTGTGCGCGCGATCCATCAGATCGAGCTTGAGGGCGATGCCGCCGATCTCGCGCGCGATCGCATCGAGATCGGCCTTGCTGCGCCCGCACACGACCACGCGCGCACCCGCGCCCGCGAGATCGCGCGCGATCGCCGCGCCGATGCCTCTGCCGCCACCTGTGACCAGCGCCAGCTTGCCGGCGAGGATTCCATCCATGGAGCGGTTTTATACCGGCCCGCCGGTAATGTCGCCCCGGCCGGTCTCCGACCTCTGGCGCGACGACGCGCGCGTCGCCAGGACGGCGCTAGCCGAGCTCTTTGCGGATGTTCGCGATCACCTCGGCGTAGCTCGTGCTCTCGACGACCTCGGACAGCTCTGCGGTGTAGCGCGACACGAGATCCTCCCGGCCACGCGCGAGCGCGTCGCGCCGGGCGTTGTAGAGCGTGAGGAACGCCCGCTCGGCGTTGACGAAGTACTGCACCATCGCGAGCACCGCGCGCGCCGACGAGGAGGTCATCGAGCGAGACGCGTCCGCGAACGAGAAGTGGCGCCCCTCGCTGTTGGTCACGTCGAGCGTGACCCGGCCGATCGCGTCGACGCCGGCCTGCGCCTTCTTGGTCTCGATGTCCGCGGCGACGTGAAAGCCCGTGAGCTGGATCGTCTTGAGCGATTGATACTCGCGCGCGTAGCGATCGAGGAGCGCGTTGTACAAACCGTCGACGACGCCGACCCCTTTCCCCTCGACATCGATGGGCGCGTCGCCCTCGAGCACGGTCACCTTGACGACGCTGCCGCTCTCGAGCTCCTCGAACGCGAGCCGTGCGAGCTTGAGCTCCAGGAAGTTCGCGCCGAGGACCTTTCGGATCAGCTGCTCGTGTGGAGGCTGAGGCTGGTGAGTCACGAGCCAAGGATAGCGTGCCCTCACCGGCGTGCAGCGTGATCTCGATCATTGTGATCCCGCGCGGACTTACAGCGCTCCCGACCTCACCGGCGTCCGGCAGGTGGGGCATAGTGTCGCCGTGTCGGCACTGGTCCAGCTCAAACGCCACCTCACGCAGCTGCGGGAGTGTGATGCCTGTCCCGACATGATCCGCCCGGTGGTCGTGGGCAACCCCGTGGTGTCGCCGGTGCTGCTGATCGGCCAGGCGCCCGGCGTCAAGGAGGGCCCCGCCGGCCGCCCGTTCGCCTGGACCGCGGGCAAGACCATGTTCGGGTGGTTCGGCAACCTCGGGGGCAACCTGGGTCTGAGCGAGGAGCAGTTCCGCAGCCGCGTCTACATGGCCGCGGTCTGTCGGTGTTTTCCCGGCAAGGCGCCCGGCGGCGGAGATCGCGTGCCGTCCGAGGACGAGATCGAGCGCTGCAGCCACCACCTCGCGGCGGAGGTGCGCATCCTCCGGCCGCGGCTCGTGATCCCGGTCGGCAAGCTCGCGATCGCGCAGCTCGTACCGGGCCTCGACAAGCTGACCGAGATCATCGGCGCGAGCCGCCGCAGCTCGCTCGCCGGCGTGGAGTTCGATCTGATCGCCCTGCCGCATCCATCGGGCGCATCGACCTGGCATCGCACCGAGCCGGGCAAGACCCTGCTCGCGCGCGCCCTCGCGATGATCGCGCAGCACGAGGCGTGGCAGTCGCTGCTCGGCTCGCGTTCGGCGAGGTCCACCTCGGAGGTGGCCTCGTGAACGCAGCCGCCAAGCTCCTCGCCGACCTCGTCGCGTTTCCGACGCAGCAAGCCAACGCCGAGCGCGCGGCCGGGGACGAGCGCGCGATCTGCGAGCACCTCGCGGTTCTGCTCCATGCGCGCGGCGCCGACGAGGTGGTCGTCGAGCACGCAGCGCGCACGGACGGCAGCCCGGGGGCCTACGTGTTCGCGCGCTGGGGCACGCCCCGCCGGGTGATCAACGCCCACGTCGACACGGTGCCCGTGAACGCCGGCTGGTCGCGCGATCCATGGACGCCGCACATCACCAACGGCCGGCTCTACGGGCTCGGCAGCGCCGACACCAAGGGCGCGATCGCGGCGACCCTGGTCGCGCTCGATGCGGCGAAGCCGCGTGACTTCGGCGTGCTGTTCTCCGGCGACGAGGAGGCCGGCAGCCACGTGATGCACGCCTTCCTCGGCTCGCCGCACGCCGCCGGGATCGAGCAGGTGATCGTGTGCGAGCCTACCGCGCGCGCCGCGGGCATCGCCCATCGGGGCGTGCTCGGTCAGCGCGCATTACTCACAGGTCCGGGCGGCCACTCATCGAAGGCCGACCACCTGCCCAAGCCGATCGCGCAGCTCGCCCGGTTTGCCACCATGCTCGATGACGCGGGTCGCCGTCGGCTGCATGACGGCCCGTCCGGGATGGCCGGCACGTGCCTCAATATCGCGGCGCTCCACGGCGGCGTCGCGTTCAATGTGATCCCCGCGCGCGGCGAGCTCGAATGGTCGCTCCGCCCGTATCCCGGGTTCGATCGCGCGGGATGGGACCGCGAGGTCATCGCGCTGGCCGCGAAGCTCGATCCGCAGATCGCCGTCGAGACGACGATCGATCACGAGCCGTTCGCGTGCAGCGCCCTCGCGGACCACGTCCGCGCATTTGCCCAGCGGATCGGCGCGCTCGACTTCTGGACCGAGGCCGCGCTGTGGTCGGCCTGCGGCGTGGAGGCGATCGTGATCGGTCCGGGCGACATCGCGCAGGCGCACGCCGCGGATGAGTGGGTCGCGCTCGAGGATCTCGACTGGGCGACCGCGCTGTTCAGCGCACTCATCGCGTCGGACCTGCCGTCGAACGCTGGCTAGTCGGTGTGGCCAGGAGCCACGGCGTAAGCGCCGTCCTTGGGAGCCTCCGCGCCGACGTAGTTGATGTTGTCCTGCATGTACTTCTTGAGGCCGCGCTCTGGCCGGATCACGAGCTCGTCTGGCGCTTCCCAGTCGGGCAGCGAATCGTCATGCCACGTGGTGCGCTGGACCGCCTGGATGAAGCAAGTCTCGAGGCCCGCGTTGTCGAGCGTGTTCGCCTTGATCGTGACGTCGTTGACCGTGACCTCGCCGTTCTTGATCTTCATCTTGAACTTGAGCGTCAGCTTCTGGTTCCGATCCACGCGCTTGGCGATGCCCTCGTAACAGGCCGCCGCCTGGCGCGACAGCATCGCGGGCACCACCTCCTGAAACTTGTAGAAGAACTCGTCGCTCTCGACCTCCATCTTCTTGGGAGCTTCGTCCACATCCGGCGCCGGAGCGACCGGCGCAGCCTGGATCGGCGGCGTCGCGATCGCCACGGCCTCTGCGACCTCAGCGGCCTTGACCGGCGGCGTGGCCGCGATCGCGGGCGTCGAATCGAGCTGTCTCCACAGCACGAACAGCACCACGATCAACGCGACGCCAGCGACGGTGAGCCACTTCCCCATGATCGATCACTGCCGCATCTGCGGGGTCTTATACTCCACGTAGTCTCCGTGGCCCGTGAGCGTTGTCTGCGTCAGATCCGGCTTGAGGTTCCAGAACGTCTTGTTGTCGATGCTCCACAGCTCGAGCCCGGCTTCGCATTCGCCGCCGCCGCCTTCGCTGACCTTCAGGTGCCCGAGCATCGCCATGTCGCCGAGGTACGCGTAGGTCTCGAGCAGGCCCGATCCGTCGGCTTGCAACATCCGGTCAACACGGAACTGGTACTGTGGGAGCAGCACGGGTCGTGATGCGCACGGATGGTCTTCCGTCGCCGTGGTGTCCACGGACGCCGTGAACGTCCACGTGCCCACCGGCCAGCAGCCGGTGATCGGCATCCCCGTGTCAGGATCGGTGGGTCGCACCGGGGTGCCGAGCGCCACCGTTCCGGTGATGTCGAGCGTCGCGCGGCACGTGACGCCGAGGGCGAGGTCGGGATCGTCCGACGACGCGTCGGCGGTGTTGCCGTTGCCGTTGCCTCCTTCGTCGCCTACCCCGCAGGCGGTTAGCACCAGCCCGAGGAAAACGCAGGCCGTGAGGCGTTGTGACATGGCACGACCTGACGCAACCCGAGTGCCATCGCCTAAGCCGAGATTATCGTTGGCCAAGCGGCTCGAGACCGGGGGGGCATCTCCCCCACCTGGTGAGTCGAGACCTCGCTCCGTGGAAGTGTGCCCCATTTGTTGCACGCGGAATACACCCTGCCAACAATGCGGTCATGCGCACCATGCGGATCGCGATCATGCTCGGTGCGCTGCTCGCCGTCACTTCATGTAAGGACGCAACCGGGCACAAGAAGGTCGAGCGCGCTCCAGCCCCAGCGATTGAGGCACCGCCCGACGCGGGTCGTCACGAGCCGATCGAGACCACGCGCGACAAGATGGAGCAGGATCGCGACGATGCGAAGGCCACGGCAGCTGCGGACAAGGGAGAGGACTGGGTTCCTGCAGAGTTCAAGTCGGGGATGTCTCGCTGGAAGGACACCGGCGTCTATGTCGACGGAAAACCGGTGGCGTTTCTCACGTGGGGCGAGCTCCCGATCTCGCTCAAGCCGACGTGGGTCAAGGACAAGGTCTCCGCAGACACCCGCCCCGGCATGCACGACCCGGGCTGGCGCTGGGCCAAGCAGCGGTTCTACAAGTGGGTCGACTATCTGAACGCGATCGGCGTTCCGCCGGGTTCGGTTCGCGAGATCCACATCTACGGGCCGAAGTTTTCACAGACCATCATCGCGACCGGCAAGGACCTGACCGCACCGCTCGCGCAGGGCTTCATGTTCCGGTTTGGCGGAAACGTGTTTGGCAAGGCGATCCCACAGGTCCCCTCCGGGTTTGGGAACGGGAAGACGCCGGACAAGATCAACTCGGTGATGATCTACGTGAAGAAGAAGCCGCCGAAGATGGTCGACAACGTCGGGCTCGAGCTCGACGGGGTCTTGCAGACGGGAGTGCCCTACTACGGGGAGCCGATCCGCGGCGGCGTCCGGATCTATCTCGACGACAAGCTCGCCGGGATCATCAAACGCCAGGAGCTCGACGCCAAGAAGGCGACCAAGGACGCCGAAGGCAATCTCGAGTGGAAGCTCGCAGACGTCCTCACCGCCCAGGGCGTGAACACCAATAAGGTGGTCGAGATGTGGGTCATTCGCGACGACAAGCGGACCGAGAGGTTCCCCGCCGCTGACATCCCCTCCATCACGTTCGCCGCGAGCTCCCAGGCAAAGGGCGGCGTCATGCTCACCAACAAGAAGGTCCGGGCAAATGTCATCGCGCTCCACACCCGCGCGCTCAAGTCCGAGGAAATCCCCGTCGCAACGGCGGACGACGACTGACGGAGTCACGATCTGACCTCGGCCCCACTTCAAAGGCCATGTGGTGGTACGTGGGCCCCCATCTGACTGGGAGCGTCCCCCCCATCTCCTGGGGCGAGGAGCGTCCGCAAAGGACGCCCGCGGGGCCCGATAGGTCTCGGGATCGCCAGGGGTTAGGCGGAATAAAACCCCAGACCGGGACCCCCAGCCCCATGTTTCATCCATATCACATCCCCTGATTCCAATAGCTTGCAGTGTGAAATTCACGGCACAGCAGTTGCTCATTAGCTCGCCAACACCAACCAACCTTGGGGCGATCGATCAATGACCAACCTGAAGAAGCTGCTGATGTTCGCCGTTGCTGGGCTTCTCGCTCCAGTGGCGGCCAATGCCGAGGTCAAGGGACCGACGATCACCAAAATGATCCCGGCGCCGCTCAATGACAAGGCCCCGGTCGGCGGCAACCCGGCGCGCCTTCAGCGCACCGATGAGGAACAGCCCGGGCACGAGATGGTGACGGCGGCGTTCTTCAAAGACGGCAAGTCGGGCATGTACTTCAGCATGGCGACGGAGCTCAACGGCGTCCGCGCGAACAACAACATGCAGCTCGCGGCGGTGCCGTTCCAGCTGGTCGAAGCCGTTGACGGCTCCGTGTCGGCAGTCCCCGACATGACGAAGGCGTTCTTCGCGACCAACAACAACGGCAACGAGACGCGTAACGCCAACCATCCCGCCGCGTTCCTCGTCGGCGACAAGATCGCGGTCGAGTACAACTACCAGCCCAACGGAACCAACAATACCCGACGATTCCTGCAGGTCTTCAACCCCGACGGCTCGGTCGCGCTGCCCCAGACGCAGATCTTCCAGAAGACGAACGACGACTGCTCGATGAACCAAGACGGTCATCCGACGGTTGTCACCAGCGTGAACGGTTCGACCGCCAACCTCGCCTCGTGGCGCGGTTGCAACGGCAACGGCGCCGACGACGGGTGGGTCCAGATCTACAAGCTCGACATGACCCCGACGAAGGCCACCTTCTCGCAGGTCGCAGATCTCTCGGTCTGCCCGCGTGAAGAACGCTCGCATGGCTCGGTCAGCTTCTCGGCAAACGACCCGAACACGGTCATCGCCACCTGGACGGAAGGAAACACGCAGCCGCAGCGCGACGGAACCTGGATGGCGGCCATCGACGTCGGCCCCGGCCAGAACGGCTCGAACGCGCAGAGCCGTCTGCTCTGGAAGAAGCAGATCGAGGGTCGCAAGACCGCCGATGGCGTCACCACCTACTCGATGCGCGCCATGCAGAGCCGGATCATGACGGTCAACGCGGCGGGTGAGCTCGTCCCGAGCGACCTCATCATCTGGCGCTCCGGCGACC
>WBZN01002148.1_pt1 | contig 11206 bp, 16 predicted proteins | sample 5204281 | NCBI WGS metagenome assembly WBZN01 (sample SAMN12344347, study PRJNA552823) | activated sludge metagenome | biome: Activated sludge suspended growth; feature: Nitrification reactor; material: Wastewater; isolation source: activated sludge from nitrification reactor of wastewater... | reverse complement strand
CTCCACCCGGCGCCGCGCCTGGGGGCTGGGGTATCGACCATAGTCATTTGTCGTGTTGGTTGAGCTTGTCACAGTCAGCAGTCGTTTGCGGCGCGGGTGAGCCGCGACGCGTTCGCGTGATGCTCGGAGCATCGCTTGCGACCTTTCGTCCTCGTGCTGGCGCTCCTGCCAGCCGCTCTAGGGGGTCAGGCGCTTCCCCCCAGCACCTGCCTTCCGCCCGACGCTGCACGCGCCGTACGCGCTGTCCAACCCATCGACCCGACGGCACCGGTCGCCCTCATCGATGGACAGGCGGACAACGCGAGCGCCTATCCCGATCCGCCGGATGGGGTCTTTGCCGGGCACTTTCTCGTCCGTTTCGTCACGTGGGGTCCCGCCCACACTTGGCGGGAAGACACGACCTACTTTACCCTCACCACCAGCCGTGAACGCGCCCCCATTGACAGTTCTGCGCCACCCGGTGAAGGGGTCCTTGCCACCGGCTGGGTGTCAGTGCATCCCAGCAGTGTTGCCGACAACCGTCGCCGGATCACTCTCTCCAAGAGTCCCTGGGTCCACCTGAGTGTCTCCTTTGACCAGCCGGAGGGGATGGAGGACGCCCCCAGCCTGCGTATCACCGCGTTCTCTGACAATGGCTTTCAAGGCTGGGAGTTCGCTGGCGCGGCGCTTTCGGCTCCATCCATCAGATGGTTCTGCGCGGAACGCTTCTAGCGCACGCCAACATCCGCATGCAGCAGCCAGGGGGCGCCCGTCGGGTGGTGTCGGGGTTGGCACGGCCATTCGTCTACAGGTAGGATTCCCACGGCGCGCCGCGCCCTGCTGCTGATCCGGGGCGTCAGACGCCATTCCACTGAGGAGCTGATGCGAGCCCTCGTCAGCCTTGTGTTTTTCACCTCAATGGTCCCCACCCTCGTGGCGGGCCAGCAGGCGGACACCGTCCGCCTCAAGCGCCTCTATATGACGGCCGTCGAGGCCGCAGGGCGGCAGGACATCAGCCTCGCCATCACACTCATGGACTCCGTCATCCAGACGGACTCCACCTTGCTGGATGCATGGTGGAACCTCGGCCTCTGGCACGCGTCACTGGGCCAGTCCGAGAGCGCCCTTCGGGATTGGAAGAGCTATCATGCCCTGGACTCGACGGACTGGCGCGTGGAATCCAAACTGGTGCAGGCCTATCAGGCCCTGAACGACATCCCGCGTCGTGACTCCGCCCTGGCCGGCCTCCTGCACCACCGCTCCGTCACGCGCAATCCCGACCTACTCGGGGCGGAGGTCTTTTGCCGCGAGCAAGCACTCGTGAATGGTCAGCGCGTCATGGTCATGCAGACCTTCGCGCCCAAGGGGGACCGCATGGTCTTCTACACCTTCTACCTGCTTTCGCCCGAGGGTCGGGAGGTGGGTCGGTATTCCCTGGGGAGCTATGACCTGACCACGAACGTGGCCCGCGAAGCGGGTGAGATCGGCAAGAAGGACCGTCTTTACCATATCGACTATTACGCTCCGCAAGCGCATTCAGCGGTCGCGTTCTACCGGACGATGCCGACGTACGACGAGGCCCGGGCAGTCATCTGGGAGTCCTTGCGGACTCGCCCTCCGCAGTAGTGGCGTCGAGCAACCGCATGCAGCTGCCCGGGCGCGGCCATCGGTTCGCATGGGGGCTGGCACAACCTTCCGTGAGACTCCATACTGCAGGGAACCAGTTCCGTCCCAGCAGCTGATGCGGACTCGTCAGACCGCGCACTGGCACAGAGGACCCATGGAGCGTCTGAGCACCGAGGACTTCCTCGCCTGGGCCACGACGAAGGGACTCGGACACGATCCCCAGTATCCGCATTCCTCCAGCCCCAGATTCCTCACCGACACCTCAACGTGGTATCGCATCCGCCCGAGTGAGCCCAGGGAAGCCGTCGAGATCTTCGTCGGCCGGGCCCTCCAGGTAGCCGCTGCGGGCACTGCAGTGACGGCGTTCCCGCCGCGCCGTGGCGGGACATGGGCACCGGCCGCGTACCCTGACCACCCGGGGCTGGAGGCGCTGGAGCGGTGCCTCGCGGACGTCGGCCTGCCGCGCGACTACGTCGGCGCCCTCCGCTTTGGCCCGGCCGAACTCGCACCCGTGACGCGCGCCGTGGCGGCCGCGGTGACACTCGACTCCCTCTGGCAGCTCACCGTCGTGCCTGAGCACGGCGCCTGCGCGCTCCGATCGGACGAGGACGGCGACCTCCTCGCGGACTTCCCCGACGACGGCAAGCTGGCGTCGTACCTCGCGGCCCTGGCGAACGCGGGTTGGCGGGAGCCGACCAGCCCGGACCCGCGGGTCAGTGCCACCGACCCGTGGCTCGACCTGCCCGAGCGGCGGTCCTGAGGCTCGAGGGGGCGCGGTGTGACCAGGGCGTGCAGCTGACAGGGCCGGCTGTGGGGGGGGCCGTCTCCTGCGTCTTGCCAACGTGCCACAAGGACCGCTTGTTCTTGTCGGCCCCGGGGAGATACCCTGCGGCTGAAGCTCAGAGCGCTAGACGCATCTGGAGTCCGTCGTGAGCCTTGCTCCATCTCTCTGGCCCCCTATCCTGATCGTCTGTGTGGCCGCCCTGATTGGTATGGTCGCCCGGTATGGGACCGGACGCTGGGCTCAAGCGCTTCATCGCCGCATTGGACCGCGGTGGGATGGCGCCGACAAGACCCGGCTGGACTGCTTGCGAGCCGCGGGGGGGTACCTCGCGCTTTCCGCCGTGGGGCTCCTGGCCAGCGTTCTCCTTGCTCCTCATACGTTACCCTTCGGGTCAGGGGCCGCGTCCATCGCTTTCCTCGGCACGGCACTGATCCTGATTTTCGGCCTGGTGGCCGGGCTGTACTTTGTCCTGCTCGCGCCTTTCCGCCCCGCGTCGCTGGCCTACCGTGACTATCTCCAGGGCCGTCGAGTGCGACGGCGGTACCAGGATGCCACTGGATTCACCGAAGCCCTGGTCACGGCACACGGGAACGAGTACCACGTCGCGATCTGGACCCTGCATGGGAAGAGTCTCGCACCGACGGGTGAGCCGGCCATCTACCCAACGCTGCAAGAGGCGTCGGCGGCGGCGCTGGCAGCCCTCACTGACACCTGGCCGCTGACACCTCGCGCTTGAGGCGTCGCACTGCCGCCCGAAGCGTGACGGCCGCGGCCCTCTGGTGTGCTCATGGCCAGGCAGCCGGCCGGTAGCCGGGGTAGTTGCGCGCCCGCGCCTCGGTCCGCAGCTTATGCGGGCCGTCATGCCACCACCTCGTTCCGCAACGAAGGCCACCTACCGTGCACAAGGCGACCGCCCTCCTAGCTGTCCTTGTCCTCTCCCCCGATCGGCTTCATGCGCAGGATGTCCACCCGTCCCCGAATGCCGCGGACTCCGCGGTTCTCGCTTCCCTGCGTGAGCACGGCGCGGACCTCTCGAAACCCACAGAGCACCTCTTCTACCTCTACTTCCCGGATGAGCGGACGGCCCGTGCCGCAGCCAGTGACATTGCCTCGGGCCAGGCAGCCCACAACGTCTCCTTCGACAATGCCGAGCTGGACCGCCCCCATGAGAGGCGCACCCAGTGGATGGTGCGCCTTACGGCGACCATGAGACCTGACCTTGCTGTCGTAGGAGGCCTTGGTGCGTGGTTTACGGCTGTGGCACGGAAGCATGGGGGCGAGTACGACGGCTGGGAGGCGGCTGTTACGAAGTAGCCTCAACGCCACGCTGGCCTGACCAGCGCATGGACCTGCCAGCGCGCGGCGGGTAGGTTTCCACCGGTCAGTTCACGAGCCTCGCGCTCCAGGTCATGCGCACGGCGTCAGCCAGACGCACCAGGACTCCTGCGACCCATGCCCCTTCTCGATCCCCACTTCGCGACACGCCGCCGGCTCAAAGCCATGCTCGTCGTAGCTGGCGGGTCGGCTGGTTTCGTCTTCGGGACGATCCTTACCCGGTTGGCCAAGATCGCGGCTGGCGCTCCTCCGGCCACCTTCGGCGAGTACGCCTGGAATGGCGCGTGGTTTGCGGCCCTCGCGGCGGTGGTCAGCCCGATCGTATCGTGGTCGTTTCTGCGTCGAGCCCCGCTCTGGCGCACCATCGTCGAACCCTTGCTTTGGGCGGTCGCAGCGGTCACGACCGCGTTGATTGTCGGTGCACCGGTGCTCATCTTGATGCTGCCGCCGGTGGGTCTCACCCTCGGTTTCCTCAATCTTCGCCGGCGCTATCCTGATCGCCCTCAGGCACCAGTTCGCGGTGCAGATCGAGACACTCTGCGACCCAGCCCTGAGGCCCTCGCTGCGGGAGCCGACGAGGACCAGTAACCCGGCCGCGGGCTGCTGCCATGACCGCTGCGCTGGCGGACAAGCGCATGACGTTGACAGGGCTCGGCCATCCGTTGGCGTCGGGGCCGGCACCACCACCGGCGGACTGACATACTTGATCTCGCTTCGCCTCGGCAGCTGCTGCGGGGCGTTCGGCCGGGCCCATCGCCCGCGCCGCCACATCGCCTCAATCCACAGGCCCATGGTGCTTGACGCTGACCTCGAACGCGAACTGACGCCACTCCGCAAAGCGGTTGACGGCCTTCGCCAGAGTCTCTCGTCTGACACGCCGGCACAGCCGACGTCGTCCTCCGACCCCGACTTCCTCCCCCTTCGCCCCGCCCTGGATGCCGCCTTGGCAGCCTTCCATCACCTGGGGTTCGTCCACCTCGGTGATGTGACCCATCGCAGAGAAGGCCGCCCTCCCGCATTCGCACGCTGGATCCGTGATACCCTCGGCACCACAACGGGATGGACCGGAGTAGTCACGACAAAGAGGGGCCAGAAGACCGTCGCCGTGCTTTGCAGTGAAGTCATGGACCGTGGTTTTCGCACCACCGGGCATGGGACCTCGCGTCTCGGCCTAGCCCCGACGCCGGGGGCGCCATACCAGGTATTCGACCTGACAGACCCGCTCGCCTCAGTCGTAACGGCACACCATGTGGCGGCCGCAGACCTTTCGACTACCGGGCCCCTCACCGTCGCGATGGCACTGGCGGACGCCCTCGCCGTGCAGGAGCGGCATCGCTCCTTTCGCCTTGCGGCACGCGCGCGGATGCCCCCAGATGCGCTCCTCCGCGCCGACCTCCTGGCGGTGTTGACGACCCAAGCGGCGACCATGAACCCCGACGACTTTGCCCTGATCTATTCCCGCGCTGCCGCGTGGCTTGGTCTCGCGCTTCCCCCAGCGCGCCACTAGGATCCTGCGCGGGTCGGGTGCTCGACATTCTGCCAGTACATGGACCTGGGTCCATCCGCGTGTCGTATGATCTCACGCGTGGCACTCGGCTGTTAGCGCTGCTCATTGCCCACCTGACCCCGCCAGAGGCACCTGATGCCAGCTGACATCTCCATACAGCCGCCAGGGCGCGGCCATCGGCTGGCGGTCGGGCTGGCACCCCCACACGTCGTGCGGCAGGCTTCCCAGACCGCGCCGCGCCCTGCCGCTGATGTGGGGCGTAAGGCGGCACGCCCTCGCTCTCCCGGCACGGTGCGCATGCGCCCCCTCGTCCTACTCAGCCTTGCCCTCGTTGCGGCTTGCACCACGGCCTCCGAGTCCGCGGACAATGCCATTCCCTTCCAGGGACAGGTCACCCTGGCCGGCCAACCCGCCGACACGCGAGGCATCGTCTACGTCCGCGCCTTCGGCCCCGGCTTTGATGCCGCGCCGACCTGGCAGACAGCGACGCTCGACAGCCGTGGCCATTACCACGGGGCGATTCCCGCGGCCCAGCAAGGCCACGCAGACAGCCTTGTCGCCATCGCAGCCATCCCGGCGTGTGGGCCGATTCTTCCCGTCCAGGCACGCGTCCGCGTCACCGGCGTGGCCACCGGTGCACGGTCGGTAAACCTTCCCACGCTGGATCTCGGGTTTCCAGCCTCCCTGGCCAGGCTGGGCCGCGACACGGTCGTGTGTGGAGAGACCTACAGCATCGGCGCCGTGTCCGACCAACCGGGCATCCGCCTCAGCTTTGATACGCTGGGCGGCCGGATTGCCGGACGGTGGGTAACTTCGCACGCCGCCTCGCTCGGCTCCGACTTCGGCTATTTCGACGGCAGCCTTCAGGGTGACACCCTCACGCTCGTGCTCACCCCCGTTCCGCCCTACGCCTGTACCGGCCTCACCCTGCAGATTCCGCTCACGGCGGATAGTACGTTCGTGCTGAGCCGCATCACCGGCACGCCGGCGGCCGCGTGCCACGTGCCTTTGTCACGCATCCATTTCTTTCAAGCGCAGGACGGCTGGAATCCCAGCTGGCCCCTCATTCGTTGACGCGCCGCCCGACCACCGCAAGCCGCTGCCGTCCCCGGCCATCGGTTTGTTTCGCCTTGCGGCGACCAGCCTCGGGCCGCAGCTTAAGCGGGGTCGTCAGACCGCATCACATCCTCGCTGCTCCGGTTTGAGTGTCCCCGGAGAGCGTCCGCCCTGCGGGCGACACCATCTGAGCCATCGCGGTGAATGGAACGCCATGAGGAAGCTCGGCAACCTGCTCTCCGTCCTGGGCTACGTGGCCTTCCTCAGTACCGGGGTCTGGGGAGCCATTCTCGTCTTTCCCCCCGTTTACCATTGGCTCAATGGCAGTATCGGCTGGCTCGCCATCCCGGTACTCGTGTTCCTGAGCGCCGTCATCATCCTGCTGGCGCCATGGTACTTTGCCTTCGCCATGGGGTGGTGGCAACCCGTGATCGTCGCGTATGGTGGCGCGGCACTGTCCGTGCTGCTCGCCACCGCTGGCAAGGCCCTTGGGGCAGCGGCTGACTGAGACTCGCCGCCCCGGGCGCGCGTCACCCGTGTATCCGCCTGAGCAGCAGACGCAGCGCTTACCTTCCATCGTGGTGCAGCAATGATCTCGAGGCATCCAGGACGCAGCATCCTCCTCGCATGGCTGTTTCCCGTGCTTACCGGCTGCACTGAGGCAGGACTCGATTGCATCGACGCCGGCGGGCGGGACTGGGCAGTCGAAGTCACGGTGCTTGACTCGGCGACAGGTCTCCCGCGGGCGGACAGTGCCGTGGCGGTGATTCGGGATGGGGGCTACGTCGATACCCTTCACCTTGTTGGCTTCGTCGGCTCGGAGCCCGCGAGCCTGGCAGGGTCTAACGGCCGCTCCGGGGTCTATGAGCTCACGATCACCCGGCCAGGCTACGCCACATGGACGGCTACTCAACTGGTGGCCACTGACGGCGCGTGCGGCCTTGAAGGGGTGAGGGTAACGGCGCACCTCCAGCCCCAATGACCTGGGCCCACGCCGGCCCACGCGGCCCAACCACCGCGGGCGGCAGGCAGGGCGCGCCCGCCTGATGGTGCCCGGGCTGTCATGGCCATGCGTCGACGGGCAGGATTCCCGCACCTTGCCGCGCCCTCCCGCTGGTGCGGGGCGTCAGGCGGCGCCACTCACGCAACTCCCGGGATCTCCGATGTTCCGAGCCGTGCTGGCCTCCCTGCTCTGGCTTTTGCTCACCGCCAGCATCCGATTCCCGCCGGCCGCCGCCTGGCCAGGCGCCCTCGTTCTCGATGGGGGGCCGGAGGCTGATTCCGCGGTGGCCCGACGCTTCGTCGAACTGGCCGGAGGGACGCATGCCAAGCTGGTCCTGATTCCGACCGCCAGTACGCCCGGCTTTGCGTGGGACTCTGTCACCGCCGCGAGATATCAGGCGCTCTTCGGGCCAGCCTGTTGCACCATCGTGAACGCGGCATCGCGCGAAGCCGCCAATGACCCCCACGTCGTCGCACCACTCCGGACAGCCACCGGGGTCTGGATGATCGGCGGCCGCACCGACGCCCTCCCGGATACCTACTGGCATACCGCCACCGAGGCCGCGCTACGCGAGCTGCTCGCCCGGGGTGGCGTGATTGGTGGGAGTTCGGCCGGCGCCATGGTCCAGGGATCGCGTGTGGCGACGATTCATCCGGAACGCGGCCTCGGACTGCTCGGCGCGACGCTGGTCATGCCACACCTCAACCGGCACAACGCCCTGGCCCTGCTGCGCCAGGAGGTGGGACGGACACCAGGGCTCCGGGGGCTCGGGATTCCCGAGCATACGGCTGCGGTCGTGCGGCACGACTCCATCACGGTCCTAGGCGCCGACACGGTCGCCGTGGTGGCCGGCTCCGACACGGGCCTCACGGTCCTCCGCATCCCCCCGGGGACGATCGCCCAACCCTTCGCGGTAGATCACTGACCCAGCGGACCCGCGATCGGCGCCACCGCACGACCGCATGAAGCGGACACGCCTGCGGCCATCGGGCGTTTCACGGAGAGATATCCCACCCTGCCCCGGCCAGGTTGTGCAACCGTGCCTCGGCCTGCAGCTTATGCGGCGTCGTCGGGTGGCATTCTTCTCCGCGAGGTTTTCGATGCGCCCCCTCCTTCTGTCGACCGTTCTCCTCCTGTCAACCAGCCACCTCGTGGCCCAGGTCGCGGACTCCGCTGTTCCGACACAAGTCACGATGGGGCGTGTCACGGTTACCTGCACGTTTGGCGCTGCCAACGTCAAGGGTCTGCCCATTGCGGCCACCCTCGGCAAGGACTTGCGCCAAGCTCCTCGTCGCGTTGAGGACGCCCTGACCCAGGCCGGCTTCACCCTCATTCCCGGAGTTGCAGGCACCTTCGAGACCCGTCCCCTGGCACAGTGGCCGGACACCGTGGCGGCCGACGCCTACCGGGACTATCCCCACCCTGGTGTTGTCGCCCGCCTCGTGATCGGGATGGGCAAGCGGAATACCGTGGTTGTCTTTGGCGGGGTCGATGCCCTGTGTGCATCGGCCCCAGGGGCCCCCGATTCCACGGTGCTGATCGGGCTTGAGTTGGCGCGAGCCCGCCTGCAGGCCGCACTCGGGCCATTTCCGAAAGACTGAGACCCCATGCGCGCCACCGCACCACCGCATGCAGCTGGCACGGCGCGGCCATCGATGAGGGCAAGGGCCGGCACCACCTGCCGCCTTCCCCCATATGCGGGCGACCGCGCCGCGGCCCTGCGGCTGATGCGGGGCATCAGGCATGCTGACATGCGCGACCCGCACGGTACACCGTGATCCCACTGCTCGCCGCTCTCGTCGGCCTCGGCCTCGCGTGGCTCACGCGGCGCCAGCAGCCTCCTCGAGCGCTCCTTTCCGGGGCCGGCCCATACTTCTGGGTCCTGGCGCCGGTCATTGCCCTGTTCACATGGATGATGCTGGCCGGCTGGGACGAGAATACCGCTGGCCAGAAGGTCGGCATCGGCGGCTTCATCGCACTCATGTGGGTCCTTGTACTTGCCGTGGCGAGCCCAGCGCGGTGTCGCTGGGCACCCAGGGTCGTCACTGCGAGCGTGGCCCTCACCTACGCCTGGTATTTCCTGTCAGAGGTTGTTCGTGCGCTGGACGGAGGCCCGCTGCTCGGCTCGCGCTCCGAGCCCACCCTGCTCAACGCCCTGCTGGGTCTGCTCTGCTTCGGTGTACCCGCTGGGGCCTACGCCCTCCGGGGCCGCCGTGGGCACTCCCTCTGGGATGGGTCGGGCCAGGATACCCCTTCCGACGACCCCGCGAGTGGGCATGCCGGACCCGACGCCTAGCCACCTGGGGCCCCACATGCCCCCCTTCGTCGTTGTCGCGGCCCTCGTGGCGTACCTTGCCATCGGTGGTACCCTGGGCAGTCTCGTCGCGCATCGATGGCCAGAGGCGTGGGCGGAGTATCGGCGCAGCGGCGGGCTGGAAGCGGGCGTCGCGTTCGCGCTCTACTGGCCCGTCGGGGTGCTCTGGCTGATCGTGCTCGAGGGCCGCTGGTGGCTCAGGCGGGGCCCGCGGCCTGCCTGGCCAGCCTCCCAGCGCCGTGTGGGCTGACTACCGCATGGCCCTGCCAGCGCTCCCGCCACCGGTTATCTACCGGACCGTTCACGGACCACGCGCAGCAGGTGATGCGCAACGCGCCAGGCCGGAGGCACGTCGACGGTGACCGATAGGGTTCGTCGCACCATCGCGATGCTACAGATGGCTGGCGGCCTCGTTGGAATGTGGCTGACCTCCAGCCTGGCCCTTGGCGCCCTACCCAACGTCATCGCCGCCGTTGGCCTTGGCGTCATTGGCATCCCCTTCTTTGCAGCGTTCTGGGCCGGCCGCCTGCTCTGGACCAGCGCTCCCCGTTCGGTCGGCGCCTGCACCGTGGTGCAGCTCCTTCAAATCCCGATCCTGCAGAACGGGGGGATTGCCTACAGCTTCCACGCGGGCCTCCTCATCGCACTTCAGGTTGGGGCCGCCTCGCCGCTCCAGCTGCACCTTGGCTCAGTGCTTGACGCCCACCTCGATTCCGAGGCGCGCCCGATGGCCCTCGGCATCAACTTCGTGGCGGTGTGGGCGGTGTGGCACCTCTCGAAGGGACTTCGGCCCCCGCGCCCGACCCCCACCCAGCCACCCGTCACCTCCGCGGGTGACTCACCCTGATGCGCAGGCGTGGCTTCATTCCTCGTACCTGCAGGCGGCCGCCGAACGTCCGGGTGTTGCCGACACGCTCCGGAGGCTGCTCGGCGACAACGTGGCGTATTGGAAGGACCTGCTGCTCCGCCACGGCGAGGTCCAGGACACGGAGCCGAACCCGCCGGCCCTCCGGCGCCTCGGCGCCATCCGCTGCCCGGTCCTGATCCTGGTTGGCGACCGCGACGACCCAGACATCCTCCGGCTCGCCGACACGTTGCTCGCCCACCTGCCGACCGCACGCAAGGTCATCCTGCGCGGGGTTGGCCATGTCCCGAGCTTGGAGGCGCCACAGGCCTTTCGCGACGCCATCCTCCCCTTCCTGACCGGCCCGTGATGCTGCTGGCCACCCACCGCACGAAGCTGACGTCCTCGAACAACGGTGGTCGGGTGCCAGGAGGTGACCGATGATCGGCCGGTCGGCTGGCGCCAACCCGCCGCGGGCCGCAGCATATGCGGGGTCGCCAGACCACAATCGGCACCTTACCTCCTCCGGATAGCCGCCATGTTTGTACCCCTTCCACTCCTCATCGTCGGGGCGGTGGCCTTCCTTTGCCTGCTGGCCTGGACCACCCTCCTCGCGCGCGGGCACAACCCACTACCGTTTCCCGATCCCGGCTCTCGCATCTTCAGCACCCCCTCGGTCGAAGCCAAGGACGCATTGATCGCGATCCTGGCCGCGCACGGCGTCCACGAACGCTTTCGCTTCGATTCCGCCGGCGTCG
>WBZN01002147.1_pt1 | contig 11206 bp, 7 predicted proteins | sample 5204281 | NCBI WGS metagenome assembly WBZN01 (sample SAMN12344347, study PRJNA552823) | activated sludge metagenome | biome: Activated sludge suspended growth; feature: Nitrification reactor; material: Wastewater; isolation source: activated sludge from nitrification reactor of wastewater treatment... | reverse complement strand
GGAAATCATTGCCAATATCTCAGCCTAGGAGCCAGAATAAGCACCTGAAGCCTACGTGCGCCGGTCAGACTGAGGAACCCGATACCCAGCCACTGGGCCAAAACCCGGCATTGATTGTCCTATCCTCGGAAGAGCGCATTTTCAAGACGGGATTTCACACGCGCGAAGCCGTCATGGGGAAATAAGTGACGGAGCTTCTTTCACTGAAGGGTATTTCCAAAAACTTCGGAGCGGTGAAGGCCCTGCAAGGAGTGGATCTATCGGTTTTTGCCGGTGAGATCCTGGCCCTGGTGGGAGAGAACGGGGCGGGGAAATCCACCCTGATGAAAATTCTCAGTGGCGTCTACGCCGCCGGTGATTTTGAGGGCCGTATCGAGATGGAAGGCGCACCGCAAAGTTTCCGCTCCCCCCGGGATTCTGAAAAAGCCGGGGTGGCCCTCATCCATCAGGAGCTTTCCACCTTTCCCCACCTCAGCGTGGCGGAAAACATGGTGGTGGGCCACTGGCCCGAAAAAAATGGCTTTGTCGACCACGAGGCCCTCGCCGACAAGGCGCAGAGCTGGCTGCAAAAACTGGATGCCGATTTTTCCGTGCAGCAAAAGATGTCCACTCTAAGTACAGGGCAGCAGCAGGTGGTGGAGATCGCGAAGGCCCTCTCTCGCCACTCGCGTATTTTGATCCTCGATGAACCCACCTCTTCCCTGACCCAGCGGGAAACCAAAAAACTTTTCGCCTTGCTGAAGGAGTTGCAAAAAGAGGGCTGCGGCATCATTTATATTTCTCACCGCATGGAAGAAATTTTTCACTTGGCCAACCGCGTGGTGGTGCTGCGGGACGGGAAGAGCGTTTTCACTTCGCCCATGGCGGGCCTCCAAGAAAAGGATCTGATCCAAGCCATGGTGGGCCGCAATCTGGAGGCCTCCTTCGCCGCAAAATCCGCGGTGGGGGCCCAGGGCCCTCTTTTGATCCTTGAAAAATTCAGTGCCCGCCATCAAGAGTCCCGTCGGGAGTACGGTCCCGTGAGTTTCAAACTTTTGCCGGGTGAAATCCTGGGCTTCAGCGGTTTGCTCGGCGCCGGCCGCAGCGAGATTTTTCAAGCCCTTTGCGGGGACAGCGCCTTCCGCACGGCGGGAGAAGTGCGTTACAAAAATTCCGCGCAAAAATTTTCGCTTTTACAGAAGGCCTACCGGGCCGGTTTGGGTTTCGTGCTGGAGGATCGCAAACAACAAAGTCTTTTGCCCACGCGGTCCCTGGACGAAAATTCCTCCTTGGTGCGCCTGTCGCAAAAAAATCTTTTCTCCTGGGTGTCCAATGGCGCTGAAAGACAAAGAACCCAGACGGACTTGCAGGTTCTCAAGACCCGCTTCCACTCCACCGAGCAAAAGATCACGGACCTCAGCGGCGGCAATCAGCAAAAAGTCATTTTCGCGCGGGTTCTGCAAAATGCCCCCGACGTTTTGATTCTGGATGAGCCCACCCGTGGGGTGGACGTGGGGGCCAAGTTCGAAATTTACCAGCTGATCCGTCAGTGGGCCGAGGACGGCAAAGCCATCGTGTTGATCAGTTCGGATTTGCCGGAGTTGATGGGCCTGAGTGATCGCATTTTGGTCATGGCCGGAGGGAAAATCCAGGGCGAACTTTCGCGTCCTGATTTTCAAGAGGAAAAAATCATGAAGTTTGCATTGCAAGAGGGTGTTCAATGAAAAAGTTTCTGCGACAGAATGGCGCCTGGTTGGGGTTTTTGGCCCTGGCCCTGATCCTGACGATCTGGACCGGAGGGGATTTCCTCTCTCCCCGTAATCTGACGAACCTCATTCGACAGGCCTCCATCAACGGGATTTTGGCGGCCGGCATGACCCTCATCATCCTCACCGGTGGGATTGATCTGTCCATCGGCAGCGTCGTGGCCCTTTGCGGGATCCTGGTGGGCTTGATGCAGGTGCATTTTGGTTTTGCCGATCAAGGGATTTTGGGGCTTTTGCTTTCAGCGGGGGCCGCCATCCTTTTGGGCGTGGCCGTGGGTTTGGTCAACGGGCTTTTGATTTCGGGTTTGCGCCTGGCGCCCTTCGTGATCACCCTGGGGATGATGGTGATCGCGCGCGGTCTGGCTTTGATTTTTTCCGGTGGGGCGAGCATCGCTCCCTTAGGAGAGAGCCTCAATGACCTGGCGGGAGGCTATTTTTCAGAAATTCTGACGGGACTGATCCTGTTGCTGGCGGCGGGTTTTTTCGTGCGCGGATTTTGGAAGGAAAGAAAAGATCTGCAGTTCTTGAATTTACTTTTTCCTCTTTTGACTTTCATTTTGTTTGGTCAGGGTTTTTTGCGCTACAAGGGCTTTCCGAACTTGGCCTTGATCCTTTTGCTGGTCATCGGTTTGACCTGGATCCTGCTGAATAAAACCGTCTTTGGCCGCAGCGTTTATGCCATTGGCTCCAATGAAAAAGCGGCCTATTGGGCCGGGGTCTCCATTCAAAAAGTGAAGATCCTCAGTTACGGCATCATGGGTCTCTTCGCTGGGCTCTCGGCGGTTCTGCTGTCGGGACGTTTGAACGGAGCGGATCCCAATGCAGGTCAACTTTTTGAACTGGACGCCATCGCGGCCGTGGTGATCGGCGGGGTGAGCCTCAAGGGCGGAGTGGGCAGCGTCACCGGAAGTTTGATCGGCGCCCTGACCATGGCCACCTTGAACAACGGCATGGACCTGCTCGCGGTTTCCAGTTTTTACCAGATGGTCTTCAAGGGATTGATCATCATCCTGGCGGTGAGTTTGGATCGCGGTCAGCGGGAGACCGTCTAGGATCGAGTTTCGCTTTTAGCGATTCTCGACCACATAGACCGTGCTGCCGTTGGCCGGCAGGGAAAATTTAAATCCCGGCCCGGTCAGTTCCGCTTCATTGAGAACCCATTTCGTTCCGGAAATCAGATCAGTGACTTGGAATTTCTTCCCGGGCCGCAAAGAGTTTTTCAAAAAGCCCGGGCTCAAGCGCAGCTTTAAGTTTTGCGCCGTGGTCGAGCCTGTTTTCACCGTGACCCAAATCAATTTTTTCTCGGGATCTTTTCTGGCGAAGGCCACCGTGGCCAAGGCCTCCGACGAAAGTTCCACTTGGGGTTCCACCCGGGCCGATTTGAGCAGGGCCTTCAAAAACAATCGCCGCTCGATCAAAGACGGAAGATTGGCGTAGGCATTGGAGTTGTAATCCTTGAACAGATTCGCCCCCACTTGAAAGACCGTGCCGTGCTCGGTTTGACAACGGTAAGCGACGCTTTGTTTTTGCCAGAAGAGCAGATCTTCACAATGGGCGTGGTCGGCCGGTTTCAAGTTGTAGGTGTAAAGTGGGACATCTTGAATCTCGTGGGCCACGGCATCAGGTTCGTTGCCATCGGAAAGCAGACCCTTGCTGTTGATGAAGAATCGCAGAGGGGCCGCCGTCTGTTGGTTGAGAAGTTGTGGCGACAAAATCTGCTGATCTATGCTGAGACCCACGCTTTCAGGAACCTGATCCGCCAAAAAGTTGACGAGGGTTTGCCCGCGGGCCCAGGCCTTTTTCAAGACATCCAAAGTGCGTGGTGCGCTGATGCCGGTGTCCAGGTGGATCAAGACTTTATGATCAAATTCGCCCTCGGGGCTGAGGTCCCCGTGCAGGATAACCGGGTTCACGTCCGCGTTCATCAGGTAGCCCAGAAGCCCCGCCGACCAATCGCTCTCGGCCGGAATGGAGGGGAGCCGATTGTTGCCGTTGGGAACATGGCTGGAGCTGTCTTTGACGAAGGCGACATTGTCTTGAGCTTCGAGCGCCCGGGCCAGGAAATCCTGGTGAGGGTGCAGAACTTTCTCGCCCAACATCTTCAGTTGGACGAAGTGGTTGCGCGGATTGGCCTCGCCATCCAGGGGGGAGTCGAAGAAGAGCTCCTTGTTGTCGTCGGGATCGCTCTGCATGATTTGACGGGTGTTGAGGTTCGCGAAAATTTCGCGGTCGGAACGGGCCTGCAGTTCGCCCCAGAAATCGTCGGGGAGGTCGGCCGTGCGCGCATTTTCGAGGTGGCGTTCTTGGCGGAGGCCTTCAAAAACAGGTTTTATTTTTTTAAAGATCCAGTCCACGTCCCAGTTTTGGCCTTCATTGAAGTAATAAACATAGAAAGCTTTGAGTCCGTGGCCGATGACGGTGAGGTAGGTTTGCTGACGGGCTTCGGGGCTCACGTTGATCCCGCGCCACCAGCCCCCTTGGATTTCGGGTCCCAAAACCCATTCTTGTTTGGAGCCGACGTAGGCATCGCTGGCCGCATCCGCCGACTTCACATCCAAATCCGCCTTGAAGGGATTGTTGAGAAGAGCATGGCCGTCTTCGTAGGTTTTCGGGTAGAGGTTCACCGTCATCATGCCCGTGGTCTGAGGGGCGTTCCGGTAAATGAAATTCGGCAACAGGCCATTTTCGGTGGCGTTGAAACTTTCAGCCAAAGTGAAAAGCACTTGGGGCTCTTGTACGCCCAGGTTCTGCCAAATTTTTCTGATCTTGGCCAAGTAGGTGTAAATGGACTCATCGGCGAAGCGGTACCAATCTTGATCTTCGGTATTGTTCGCGCCCGGCGTGACGGGGGCTTTGATGGCGGTCCAGTCGGTCCACTGCCGGCCGTGGGCCTGGTTCACCGCGCTTAGATTCCCGTAGCGATTCTGCAAAAACTTCTGGTAACGGGCCACCGCAGGCGGGCTGAAGTCATGGTTGTAGAGGGACTGCCATTGGAAGTTGGTTTCGTTGTCCAATTGCAAAAAGATCACGGGTTTGCCGGGACCGATTTTAGAACGCAAGACCTCCCGTTGAAGGGTTTCAAACCACAGTTGGGTGTGGCGGAGGAGATCGGGGTTGTGGTAGTCATACAGCGTCGTGCGCTGGCCGCTGGAGTTCATCATGTGGCTGCCGGGGTATTTGTTGTGAAACCATTCCGGGATGGCGCCAAAACCTAAGAATCCCCATTCGGCGTTGATGTAAGGGCCGGGACGCACCATGATCCGGTGAATGCCGTGGGCTTCGATCAATTTGAAAAAAGTTTTGAGATCGCGGGAAGGGTAGTCGGGTTGGCCATCGCCATCCTCATCCACGGTTCCGTCAAAGTCGAATTTGCCCTCGGCGTATTCGTGGAAGTCCCAGGGGATGTAAAAACTCACGGTGTTCATTTTGGCTTCGACCATGCGGTCCAGGGCTTTGTTCCAAAGAGCGACGACCTTGGCGCGGGGGACGTTGCGCCCGTAACCGCCCCGCAGTCGGAAGTACTGCAGCTCGGCTCCGAAAAGTTGCGGCTGCTCTTGGTTTTCAACCACCAAATGATTGTTCGCGATTTTCACTTGCGAGAAGGCCAGCGGGGCAAAGAGAAGGACGGAGAGGGAAAGAATCAATTGACGCATTGAAGGCTCCCTTCAACTTGCAGATGGACCGGGGTGGCTTCGGTGATGCAAGCCTCGCGGTTTTTTTCAAAATGGGCCGCCCCCGTAAGGCGGTTCCCCGGGCAGGCGTTGTTCAATTGGAAGCCGCTGTGAAAAGAGCGCAACACGCTCAAATTTAAAAATTCATTGTCGTTCGCGCAGCTGGTTTCGTCATCGGCTTGCCCCAGGAAGATGCCGTGGTTGCCGCTATCGGCGATGGTGAGGTCCTCAAAAAGATTTGCACTGGAATCGCGCATGAAGAGGCCCACGTCCCCGTTGTGTTCAATGGACACATTTTTAAAAGTGTTGCCGTTGAAGCGGATGTCGACGGAGATTCCGGCCGCTTGGTTGCGGGCCAGCACCGTATTGCTGATCACCGCTCCGGAGGTTTCATAACCGGCAAAGCCATCAAACTCATTGTCCACTGACGTGAGTCCATCGATGAGTAAATCCGTGCAGCCTTTTTCGGTGACAATGCCGCCGGAACGGGCGCTGGTGACAAAAATATTTTTAATGCGTGAATGACTGAGGCCGCGGACGGTGACGCCATTGTTGCGAATGAAGGAAGTTCCGCCCGTTCCGCAGGGCCCGCCCCAGCACTCCATGCTCTGCTGGGTGCGGTTGCCATCGAGGTCTAAGTTCGCGATTTCGAGGTCTTCCAGGGGTTTGGGAGGTGTTTCGAGATCTCCCATGACGATCACTGGGGAATTGGCCTGGGCCGCAAGCTGGAGCAGAACTTGGCCTTCACCGCGCAGGGCGAGGTGGCTGCGATTCAGCACGATGGGTTTGTTGCACACATAGATGCCTGGGGGAATGTTGAAAACCCCACCCTCGGCGGGGAGTTGCGCCAGGCCTTGGCGGATGAATTCGCAGGAATCCGATGGTGTCTGGGCCTGAGCCCAAGAAATAAAAAGCAAAGTGATAAAAATCACAGAAAGTGTTTTCATGGTCCCCCCGGCCAAAAATAGACTTTTTGATCCACTATTCGTAACCGAGAACGGAAGGGGGTTCAACTAGATTGAAGGAGTAAAGGCTCTAGAGAAATTACTGCTCCGCTCCGTCGAGGGAAGAGCTATGGGACTCTGCGCAAATCAAGGCGAATCTCCCTTAAAAACCAACGTTCAAAAGAGGGGAGATGGCAAAGGGCCCGCTTTTGTTGAAGTTCACCAGGCCGATTTGCAGCCCGTGGAGATTGTCGGCCACGTTGACCAAACCAATCTGCAGACCGTTCACCACTTTCGCGCGGTTGTAGAGGCCCACTTGCACACCATAAATATCGGTGAAGGGGCTGAGGTTGGCGAGCAGGGCCAACTGAATTCCCGAGACCGTGGCGGCAGCGGAATTGTAGTTCACGCCCAGGGTGCCCTGCAGGCCCACGATGGTGGTGGCGCTGGTGTTGATATTCGCCAGACCCGCAAACTGCAGGCCGGTGATCAGGGTGCCCCCTTGGGTGGCGTTAAAAATTCCCGAAACGGCGATACCGGTGAAGTTCTGTTCGGTGATGTTTCCCAACACGCCGAGATCCAGGCCGTACATGCTGCGGTGTTTTCCCCACAGCACGCTGGCGCGCACGCCGGTCACGCTGAAATCCCCGGGAGGGAACTGCACCGGAGGGGCCACCGAAAGCGAGACCGGGGAGATGGCGGCCTGGGCGGTTTGAAAAAGAAGAAGGGAAAACATCATGAGGATTGTTTTTTTGAATGAAGTCATGAAAAACATCTTAGGTGGCTTTGCCTAAAAAACAAACCTTTGCCGCGACGAAGGTCCTTAGAATGGCCTCGGTTATGGTTCTTGGTCGAGTCCAGTGGGTCCGTTTGAAGCGTTGAAGGTTTTTGCAGTCATCAGTTGTTCAACACTTTTCATATTGTCCCCTCTCCTCGAGAACATAGGCCTTTTTGTGGGGAAAGCCAATGTTCACCGACTAAATTTTAATCGTTTATGCGTTCCTGAGGAGGCTGTCCTTGTCATTCAGTTGGAGCCATTGTTGCAATTCTTCCCTCTTGGGGGATCGAAAGGGTCGAGCCCCGCCGTGGGGGATTTTTGAATTTATCAAATCGAGACAGCCTGATTTTACTTTCCGCCGCCGTCTTGACCTTCGCGGGTTGCAACAAGGGATTTGAAACCTTGCCCAGCCTTTCCGGGGTCAACAGCCTCTCCTCCGTAGAAAAAGACTCCACTCCTCCCGTGGTCACGATCACCGCGAAACCCCCAGCGAGCACTGCCGCTACCACTGCTGATTTTTCTTTCACTGCCGCCGATGCCGACAGTGGCCTTCAAGGCCTCACTTGCCAGTTGGACAATGCAACTGCGGTGGTCTGTACGGGTTCGACTTCTTACGCCGGGCTCACGGTGGCGAATCATACTTTTCAGGTGAAGGCCCTGGACAAAGCGGGAAATCAAATGGTGGCGAGTTACGCTTGGACGGTGACTGCCGCGACTCCGCCGGCCCGTCCCTGGGACGGGGTGATCAACGGTGTGCCCATGTATATTCCTGATTTGAACAAACCCATTCGCGGCGCCGTCTTCATCAATTTCAATTGGGTCGCCCGCGGAGACCAGGATTGGCGCGCCTTGGAAGCCGACTATAATCTGATTGAAGTTTACCCGGGAGCTTTTCAATACACGGCTATGAGTGCCAGCGCGAAATTGATTCTTCAGCATCTCACGGCGGCCTCGGCTCAGGGGGCTTTGCCCGTGGCCCACCCTGAAATCCAATATTTGCCGGTGATCCTCTGGGGATTTTCGGCGGGTTCGGCGGCCATGGCGGGGATTGCCTCGGATTCTTCGCTCTCGAATGCGGACCCCACCAAGGCCCCGCAGCGGGTGCTTGCTGTGGTCACCATGGATGAAATCGATAGTGGACCTTATCTGCCTCCCCTCGGAGTGCCCCATCTCTATGTCTCGGACCCGCACAGCGATCAGTATGGCTCTTTGCTTTCTCACGAGGCCAGCAGCTCTTTGACCAACTCGGATTTTGCCCGCAACCGCGCCACCACTCAAGGGGCGCCCCTGTCTGTGGTGACCCAGGCCGGCCATTTCCACGGCGGCTATACCTGGGGGATTTACGGCCGCACCGATTATAAATTCACCCGTGTTTGGTTGTCGGAGGTGTTGAAGCAGCGCTTGCCGGCCCAGCAGCCCACGAATGCGGCGGTGATCCTGCCGAGCTGGCAAAACCGCGCGGCCTGGGTGGGAACCTATGACGTGGTCACCAACATGAACACGGCCATTTGGCCCGGCCGCGACGAACATATGACCAACGTGGTGATCTCTCCCTTGGCTTCGTACAAGGACTCGCGCCAGTCCATGTGGCTTCCGAGCCAGTACTGCGCGGAGGTGTGGCAGACTTACGTGAATACGGGCTCCATGCCCTCCCTGAATCCCGCGCAGGCCGCAGTTCCGCAGCTGGCCTTCACGCGAAAAAATAGCATGGACACGGAAATCAACGTGAACGCCGGTTCCACGGCGAAGGCCGGGGCCGCTCCGGTGGACTCCCGCGACGGGACGACGCTCACGATTTTAGTGAGCTTCGATCGCGCGATCACCGCGGCCAAGGTTTCGCTGGGAGCGGGTTCTGCCACCCTCAGCGGAGATCCCATTTTTTGGACCAACACGGTGACCATCAATCTGGCCAACGTGACCAATGCGCAGGCCCTGCAACTGAATCTGTCAGACATCACTTCCGTGGATGGCAGCCCCCACGCCACGGCCACGGTGACCTTGCGCAAATTGATCGGGGATGTGAACGGGGATGGCAAAGTCGACGCGGCTGATCTCGCGTTGGTCAACAAGAACATCGGTCAAACCGCGCCTGGCGGGGCCAGCGGTCCTTGGACCTCTGACGTCAACGCCGACGGCAAGGTGGACGCGGCCGATGTGGCCCTCGTCAACCAATACCTCGGAAAGCAGTTGCCTTAGTCGTTGTGCTCAGGCCCCCTCCCTAGCCCCCTTCGAAAACCCAAGCGACATTTTGGACAGACCTTTTTTGGCTTCTCGACAGTCTTCCGTGGCGAAGAAGTCCATGCCTCAAGATGAGGCATGGATTCATTTGTGAATTGAAGACCTTAGAGGCTGTTTCAGAGCGAGACATGGCCGCGCCTTTGCTTCTTCAAGCAGCAGGAGTTGCAAAGCTATGAAAATCGTTTGGCTGGGAATTTTAATTTTGCTCTGTGGATGTGGGCGCTTTGAGGTGAGCTCAAACGGTTCGGATCCCGCGGCCAATGATCTCGCGGCACCCGTGAACGACACTCCCGCCGACGAGCCAACAACCTGTGATCCCGGCTACACCCTCGCCAATGGCCGTTGCTACATCAATCAACAGGTGTGCACCACCGGCAACGGCACCGGCTTGCAAAGTTTCGTGGATGGCAGTTACGGAGCCTGTGAAATCACTCAATGCGCTCCCGGTTTTTCTTTGAACAACGGAACCTGCCAAAAAGTCTGCACGGCCGGTGCGCCCTGCGAAATCTCGCACTGCCTGGTGCATGCCCAGACTTGCCCCAACCAAAATGTTTGGGATCACCTGATTATTCCTGATGACAGCTACAACGGCTCTGCGGCCAACGTGAACGCCTGCTTGGCGCGGGCCGATGATTACCGCGGTTGGTGCGGCCTGGGGCCCAATATTTTTGTGGGCGCCTATGATGCCAATTGGAACCTGATCGCCAGCACGAATTCCAACGGCTACACCATTCCCACCGTCACCGGAGGACCCGCTGCGGACGGGAGCAATCCCAACCCGGTGGCCCTCGCCACGCAAACTTTCAGTGTGGACAGCTACGGAGCCGTGGCCGATGGCGTGACGGATTCCACCGCGGCCTTTCAAGCCGCCATCAATGCAGCCATGGCCAGCGGCCAAGCCAGCCGGGTTTCGCTCTCTGCAGGAACTTATTTATTGAATTGCCCCGGTGCGGATCAGGCCTGTCTGTCTTTGGCCACGGCCCATCAGTTGACCTTCTCTGGGCAAGGCGTCGATAAAACTTTGGTTCTGATTGGCAACCCCCGCGCGGGGGGCTTCGGGGTCTCGGGAGCTGACAATGTTTATTTCAGTGATTTTTCCTTGGACTACAAAACCATTCCCGCCACGCAGGGGACGGTGATTTATATTGGTCAGGGCTCGGTGAATGTGCAGATTGACGGCGGCTTTCCACTCCCGAACAACACCACGGTGTTCCCGGGCGGCTTGAGTTCGGCGGGTGACGCTTTCGGCATGGTCTTCGATCCCTACGGGAACATCCGCACCCCCAATGCCATCTTCGGGATGAGCTATGCCTCTTTGGGCGGGAACACCTTCACCATTTACGGAGTGTCTGGGAGTTATTACATTGGTGATAAATTCGTCTACCCGGTCCGCAATTATCAACCCACCTTCGCCATCACCAACTCCTCCAATGTGGGTTTGAAAAATGTCACCCAGTACGCCGGCGCGGATGTGGCCCTGCAGTTCGTGAACATCAGCGGCAGCGTGGTGGTCAACAACTTCCAACTCAAGCGCCGGGCGGGACGGGTGCTCACGGCTTCGGGCGGCGCGATCTGGGCCCGCAACAACACGGCCCGCTTTTTAATTGAGAATTCCTACTTCGAAGGCATGGGCGATGACCTCTTGGATTGGCACGCGGGAGTGGACAAGGGGCTTTCCGCTGATTGGGCCGCCCCGGGCAGTCCGTGCAAGAAAACCTCGAGACGTTCCTGAGGCTGGTCCAACAGGAGTGCGGCCGCAGTCTTCCCGACTTCGTAGAAGGCGAGTTTCGTGAATACCTCAAGTGCGGGATCTTGGCCCACGGGTTCCTG
>WBZN01002146.1_pt1 | contig 11207 bp, 10 predicted proteins | sample 5204281 | NCBI WGS metagenome assembly WBZN01 (sample SAMN12344347, study PRJNA552823) | activated sludge metagenome | biome: Activated sludge suspended growth; feature: Nitrification reactor; material: Wastewater; isolation source: activated sludge from nitrification reactor of wastewater... | reverse complement strand
CAATGAAGCATATGTGCGCGGTGCGCGCGGCACGCCTCGCCTTCATCGTCGTCTTGCTCGCCGCGCGTCCGGCCGGCGCGATCCCGTACGAGGCGTTCATCGACATCGATGATCAGGCCGACCTCGATGACCTGCTCGCGGCGCAGGACATCACCCAGGACACCTACGACGAGCTCCTCGAGCTGCTCGAGTCCGGCGTCGACCTCAACACCGCGGATCGAGCGCAGCTCTACGGGCTGCCGAACCTGACGTACGACGACGTCGACAAGATCATCGCGTTCCGGAGCCTGCAGAAGGGAGGGATCCGCGAGCCGAGCGATCTGGTCGCGGCAGGCGCATTGTCCCAGGAGAAGCTGCTCGCGATCTCGCCGTTCCTCGTGGTCCGGCCCCCCGGCGACGACCCCCTCAACGTGCACGGCTGGGTGCGGTTGATGACCCGGTTCACGATCCACGACGGCCTCGCGCCGCCGGGGGTTCTCCGATCGCGGCTCACGGCGATGAAGCACCTGCAGGCCGGCATCGCGATCACCGGAACGCGGCTGGTGATCGGGGATCCGGTCTACGATCCGAATCGCGACGCGCTGATCGCCGAGAACAAGCGCTATCGGGCCCACGTTCCGAAGGCGTTCGTGAAGTGGGAGGACGATCGGTTCTCGGTGATCGGCGGCAGCTATCGCGCCGGCTTCGCGCAGCGGCTGATCTTCGACAACGCGCGCCAGTACTCGCCGAACGGCCTGTACGCCGATGACGACGTGTTCTACACGGCGGACCTGACGAGCGAGTGCAAGGAGTCCGCGGGCGAGCTCGCCGTGTCGCCGTGCGACGGGGACCGCGGAGCTCACTACGTCACCCCCGACTTCATCTCGCGCAGTGGCCTGTTCGGGCTCGGCGCGGGTGCCAAGCACCTCGAGCTCGGAACCGGCTGGCTCCAGGCGTACGGCTGGGCCTCGGCGGAGGCGCGCGCGATCTACCAGTACGAGCTGTTCGTCCCCTCCAAGGACTGCCCCGATCCCCACGACGACACCAACCCCGCGTGCGCCGCCCCCACCGTGTTCGTGCGCCCCGACGACGCCCCGCTCCTGACCCCGACGTCGCGATACGCGTTCGCCACGCTGCCGAACGTGTTCGGCGAGAAGCTCGTCGGCGGCAACGTCTCGTACTTCGCCGATCGCCGGAACTCGATCGGCGCCACCGCGTACGGCGCGACCGAGACCAGCCTGGTCAAGGGCCTCGCGCTCGACTTCCAGGAGTGGTCGCGGCTGCCGACCGGCCGGACGTTTGGCGCCGCGGGCGCGAACTTCTCGTTCGGCCGCGGGTGGCTCGACGTGTTCGGCGAGGCCGGCGTGAGCTTCGACAAGACGCCCGATGCCAAGGGGCCCGCCTCGGGTGGCGGCGGCCCGGCCGGCATCCTGCGGATCACCGCGACGAAGAAGCGCGAGGAGCTCGAGGCGGTGTTCCGCTACTACAGCATCGACTACGCGAACCCGTTCGCACGTCCGATCTCCGCACCCGACGAGTTCGATGGCCAGCGCGCCCGCGATGAGCTCGGTGGCCGCCTGCGCTACGTCAACACCGGCAAGCGGTTCACGCTGCGTGCGCTGCTCGATCTGTGGGTCCCCCCGTCGACGATGCGGGCCGACAGCCCCGCCGGCCACACCCAGCCCAAGGTCGACACGTACGTGCGTGGCGATGTCCGCACCACCGACGAGCTCCGGCTCGGGCTGTGGCTGCGCTACCAGGACAAGGATCTCAACGCGGGTGGCCATGCGCAGTGCTTCGAGGTCGCGACCGACACGTCGACCACGGGAGAGCCGATCCCGTGCTCGGGCCGCCAGCTCACCACGATCGCGACCGGCCACTACCAGATCGATCCGACGCTCGGCGTCACCGTGATGCTCGAGCACCAGCTCCTCGACGACAAGACCCTGTCGCCGACGGCGTTCCGTCAGGATCTCGCCGCATGGGCGATCGCGCTATGGCATCCGGATCGCGCGATCCGGATCCGCGGCCGCGTGCGCTACCTCGACACGGCGATCGAGGACGACACCTACCTCGAACGCTCGATCTCGGGAGTGGTCGACGCCGCATTCCAGCTGCGCGGCCGCGACACGCTGCGGCTGCGCGTCGACGCCAAGGCGTGGCTCGACGCCCGCGAGAGCACCATGGTGCGCGTCCCGAACCCCGAGCTGCAACTCTGGCTGTCGTACGAAGCACGCCTGTAGTAGCGTCCGCTCGATGCGGCTGTCCACCTCGACGATCGTGATGCCCCTCCTGATCTGCGTGCCGTTCGGGCTCGCGATCCGGGACACGCTGAAGAGCAGATCGGCGAATGGCGAACACGATGAGGGCAACGAGCTTCGCGCGCGGCACGGCGACGAGGCCGAGCAAGCCCGGGCCGCCGCCGACCAGGAAGCGGCCGAGGCCAAGGAGCGCGAGGACAACGCGCGCCTCAGCAGCAGCCTGCGCGACCTCTATGGCCCCGAGCCGGCGAGCCTCGGCACGCTGTTCGCCGGCGTCGAGCTCGGCATGACCGAGGTGCCGAGCGAGCTCGAGCGCCGGCTCGGGAAGTTCGCGGAGGCGGCGCATATCGATGCGGCGGCTCACCTCGAGGTCACCACGAACTTCGGCGACCGCAAGCAGCTGCGCGCGGACCACGGTGCGGCCAGCGAAGACGAGCCCTGTGTCGATTGCCGGCGCCAGCTGACCAGGATCACGATCACGCCGCGGCCGGAGCTCGACGGAGAGCTCGCGTGCGAGCTGCTCTCCAGCCAGCTCGAGGAAGCCTGGGGCACCAGCGTGAAGAGTGACGTCGGTGCGCACTGGCTCTCGCCATCGACCGGCCACCGCGCCACGCTCGTCGAAACCGACCGCTGCGAGCTGACCTTCGACCGCTTCGTGCCCATCGACAAGTTCCTCAACGCCTCGCCGACGTCGATCGTGCCGATCTGGGCGATCGGGGGTCCGCGGAGCAAGCTGATCGAGTCCCTCGGCATGAACGGAAACGCCCCTTCCGATGACAGGAGCGGCGAACCCTTCCGGTGGGACGCCCCCGGTCTCGGGGCCCAGCTCGGATCGACCACGCTGACCGCGTACGTCAAGAACGGAAAGATCGTCACGATCACGGCGTCGACGAACCCGTCGCTGACCGACGCCTCCGAGGTCATCGACCAGATCTCGCGGGTGTTCCACGTGTCCCCGACCGGCACCGGCACGCTCCGCTGGAAGACCACGCCGCCGATCGAGATCGACCGCAACCACGGGACCCGCCTGTACATCACCGTCGGCGCCCCGCAGAACTGACATGGCGCTGACCACCCTTCTCGCCGGCTGCGATCTCTCCGATGGGAGCGACCAGGCGCTCGACCGCGCGATCGCGATCGCCGAGCTGCATGGTGCACGCATCGTCCTCGTGCATGCGCAGGCCGACGATGCGCCGATCGCCGAGATCGATAACGCGATGCTCGCGCAGCTCGGCGAGGTCTCGGCTGCGGTGCGCGTCGCCGAGGCGGTCCAGCTCGCGGAGCGACTCGAGCGGATCCAGGCGCGTGGCGTGCGCGCCGAGCTGATCAGCCGGATCGGTCCGCCCGGTGAAGTGCTCGCCGCCGCGGCGATCGAAGAGCGCGCCGAGCTGATCGTGGTCGGGACGCACGGGCGGACCGGGATCTCGCGCTTCCTCCTGGGCAGCGTCGCCGCCGCCACGGTCCGTCATGCGCCGTGTGATGTGCTCGTGGTCCGCGGCCAGCCCGCCCAGACCGTGTTCCAGCGGCCGCTCGCGGCCACCGACTTCACGGCGGTCGCGACGAAGGCGCTCGCGCACGCGGCGAGGATCAGCGTCCCCGGCGTGGCGATCGAGGTGATCCACGCCTGGCAACTACCGGCGGGATCATGGGGGGCGACCTTGCTCGGACAGGCGCGCTTCCCGTGGTCGACCGTGCGCGACGCGGTGCTCGCCTCGGCGCAGACCCAGGCGGACAAGCTCGTCGCCGAGATGAAGGACCTCGGCCATGCGATCCACGTCGAGCTCGTGCAAGGCCCACCCGCGTCGGTGGTCACCCACGCCGCGGAGCGCGGGGGGCACGATCTGATCGCCGTCGGCGCCCATGGTCACCGCGGAGTCCGTCGCCTGCTGCTCGGGAGCATCGCCGAGAGCACGATCCGTCACTCGCCATGCTCCGTGCTCGTCGCGCACGGAGAGGCGACGTAGCTCAGCTGCCGCCTTCGAGCGTCAGCGCGGCGATCTTGTTGTCTTCCTTGGCCGCGTCGTCGGCGCCGGGGAGCGGCTTCTTCTGCTCGGTGATGTTCGGCCAGGTCTCGACTCCAGCGACCTGGCTCTTCAGGTGCGCGGGCCACGAGGCGGTGTCGACGTCGGTCGGCTTCTTGGCGCCGCTGACCACCGCGTTGATGTCCGTGTAGACCTTCCACTTTCCGGGAAGCTCGCTCTCTTCGAAGATCGCGGTCGTCGGGCACTCTGGCTCGCACGCGCCGCAATCGATGCACTCGTCCGGGTTGATCGCGATCGAGTTCTTACCTTCGTAGAAGCAATCGACCGGGCACACGGCCACGCAGTCGGTGTACTTGCACTTCACGCAGGGGTCAGCGACGACGTATGCCATGGTCGGAATCTAGCCAAACACCGCGCCTCCCGGAAGGCATGGACGCCAAGATCGCGCCGGTGCAGAGTGTCGCTTGCATGAAATGGATCGTCTGCCTCGTCGTCGTGGCGGGATGCCAGCGCGTTGATGCGGGAGAGCACCCGCTCGTCGAGCCCGCTGCGCTCACCGCTGGCCCCCCCTACACCAAGGACATCGAAGCCCTGTGCGAGTCGGTGACGCGGTCCGGCGCCGACAAGATCGAGCCCGAAGCACGCCAGCTGACCATCGCCAACTGGCTGGGGGCCAACCTGACGACGCCGGAGTCGCGAAAGTTCCTGGTCCGGATCCAGCCGCTCGTGGGCGACGCCAAGGCCGAGGCCCTCGTCGCCGAGGCCAAGCGGGTGGGGCTCGCCGGCTGCGCGCTCGCCGCCGAGTGGCATACCCCGCCGTAACGATTCCAGCTTCGGGCCTCAGGGCGCATCGGGACAGCCCGCATCGTCGCGAGGTGTTGTGCCGGCGGCGCACCCCATGCCAGGATCCTCCCGATGAGGACTGGAGCCCTCGGTGGACTGTTCGCCGCGGCGCTGGCGCCGGGTTGTAACTGGGCGTTCGGTCTCCAGGGGACCGAATTGCGGCCGCCCGAAGACGCGACCGAGGCCCCCCACAAGTCCGTCACGTTGACGTATCAGACGGCGACCACGGTCTCGCCGATGTCGGTGACGCTCGACACGCCGCCCCTGGCGGTCGTCGGCGGCATGGTGCGCGTCGGCGGGCTCCCCGGTGACGCGGACAAGCCGCTCGAGCTGGCGGCGCTCGGCGCGGCCGGCGAGATCGAGGTTCCGGAGCAGCTGCGCGAGGGCACCTGGCGGCTCGTCTACGTGCTCGCCGACGAGCCGACCGTCGAACACGAGGTCCAGTGGAGCGGGACCGGCCAGCACCTCATCGAGCCGATGTTCGGCCGGATCGAGCGGTTGCCGGTGTCCCCGGGCGCGACGTACCAGATCACGATCCCCGACGTGGGCGCCACCTTCATGGGGGTGACGCGCACGATGACGACCGGGATCTGGACCGAGACCCAGGGCTCGCAGATCGGACATACCGCCAGCCTCCTGTTCAGCGCGGCGACATCGATGAGCGGACCGCTCGGCGTCCCCGAACCATCGCGGGGAGATCAGGTCGTGCTGTGTGACTTCGTGAACCTCAACACGACCGGCTGCGCGGTCACGCAGATCACCCTGTTGCCGACGGGAGTCTCGACCCCGTCCCAGCAGCCGTCGTGGGTGACCACCCCTAGCACGCACACCAACCCCGGGGGCGCGGCGACGCTCGGCCCGAACAGCGCCCTCTCGCGCCTGAGCGGTGCGCTCGGCAACCTGAGCGGCACGACCGCAAATCCTCCCATCGCGATCGAGATCGGCGCCGCGCCCACGCTCGGCATGTACAGCTTCACCCGGCAGCCCACCGCGCGCAGTTCGCCGCTCGACATCGTGCGCCCGGTGATGCTCACGTTCGCGCAGGGCGGCAGCGTGGGCTCGATCACCTATGTCCACCCGGATGCGCTCGCCCTTCCCAGGGTGATGTACGCGCGGCACGTCAACGATCGGGTCGCGTCGAACGGCGCCCACCTCGCCAGCGTGATCCAGAGCGTGGTGCCGCTAGAATCTCCCGGCGAGACCACCCAGGTCCGGTTCGCCGCGGCGGTGGCCACGGCGCCGAAGCTCGGCAACACGGCGCTGAGCTTCGACGACCAACCGCTGCAGCTCGGAACCACGCCGGTCAACCTGACCTGGAACGATGACATCGCCGACACCGCCAAGTCCGATGATCACGTGGTGACGCTGTACAAGCTCGGCGGATCGGGCGCGCTCGAGCGCGTTCACACCTGGGCGGTCCTCGAGCAGAAGGTCGTGATCGATCCCGCGATCTTCACGGCCGGAGCGACCTACGTCTTCGAGATCGCAGGACGCACCGGCTTCCAGAGGCCGCTCGTCGACATGACGATCGCCGCCCCGCCGTTCGCGATGGCCTCGGTGTTCACGGGCACGTTCACCAAGTAGCCCGGGGCTCGGCCGGACAGCGTCCGGTGTCCGGACAAACCGGACAACGGGATGAATGAAGTCGCGGCGTTACGCGTGGCACGCGACGTGGAAACCCTCCGTGTGGAGGTTTGCATGTCGGTCCAAGACAAGAAGAACAAGAGCATCGTCGAGGCGATCCGCGCGACTCACCTGAACGAGCACCCTGCCCTCCAGGTTCAGCTGCGCGCCGCGCTGATCACGCAGGCGCGGGCGGCGACCTCGGGCGCGATCCATGCGAACGGGAACCCGAACGGAGCCAACAGCGCGACCCGAGGTGCGCCATGAGCGGGCAGCCCCAGCGTAGGACAGCGCCGCTGCCGCTGCCGCTGATGTCGATGGCGGAGGCGAGCGAGCGCTTCGACCAGCTCGTCCACGACGGCGTCTACGAGCTCCTCGACCTCGACGGGCTGCTCGAGCTCGAGCAAGACCTGTGGCAGGCGTTGGCCGACTGCGGGGTGCCGCGTCGCGAGGTCCCCGACCTCTCCGCGCAGCTGATCGCGCGCGCGCTCACCCGGATCGGAGAGGACCACGTCAAGCTCGCCGCGGAGATGGACAGCGAGCCGCGTCGCCCGTCCGAGCCCGTGGCGCGGTTCAAGACCTGACCGATCGTCCGTTCGCTCGGGCGAGGCTGCGCGATCCCGCGCTTCGTACTACCCTCCCGTCATGACCGAGCGAGCTCGCGACCGACGGGACGCCCTCTACGAGGAGTACCGGAACATGCCCGAGCACGTTCACGCCGAGATCATCCACGGGACGCTCTACGTCATGTCGCGTCCCGCGCCGCGCCACGCGAACGCCGCGTCGGTGCTCGGCATCGAGCTCGGCGGTCCATTTCAGCGCGGTCGTGGCGGCCCCGGTGGCTGGTGGATCCTCGATGAGCCCGAGATCCAGTTCACCACGATGGAGCCGGTGATCCCCGATCTCGCCGGCTGGCGCGTCGAGCGGATGCCGTCGTTACCCGACACAGCACACTTCGAGCTCGCGCCGGACTGGGTCTGCGAGGTGCTGTCGCGCTCCACCGAGAAGCTCGATCGCGACGTCAAGCTGCCGTTGTTCGCCGAGCGCGGCGTGCGGCACGTATGGCTCGTCGATCCGATCGACGAGCGACTCGAGGTCTACACCCGGTACACCGACGAGCCGCGCTGGCGCGAGGTGCGCATGTACACGTCGGGCCCGGTGCGGGCCGCGCCGTTCGATGCCGTCGAGCTCGACCTCGACGCGCTCTGGTCACCGCCGGCGCGGGCGGCCATGACCGAGGCGCGCTGAACAGTCTCACGGCACGAAGAACTGGATCTCTTTTGCGCCGGTGTTGCCGCCGGAGGACGTGACCGCCTCGACCCGCACCTTGCGCGCGGTGATCGGTTGCGCGAACGCAAACGCGTAGCGGTGATCGGGATCGGGCGTCGCGAACGGACCGAGCACGGCAGCGCCGTCGTCGAACACCAGCCGAACGCTCGTGGTGATCGACGTCATGTCGCGCATCTTGCGACTGCGGAACCCGAAGTGCGTCAGCGAGCGGCTCTGGCCGAAGTCGAGCACGACGTACGCACCATCGCCGTCACCGTTGGAGGACCACTCCGTGTACATGTCTCCGTCGCTGACGTTGTTGGCGCCGAACAACGCCTCGTTCCCGGTCAGATCCCAGTTGGACGAAACGCCGACGACGGTGGTCCCCATGCTCGCGCGAGCCACGTTGGTCATCGCGAGCACCGCGTCGCCGGCGGTGGTCGTGAACGAGCCGGCGTCCGAGACGTACTCCTTGCCGTCCGCGTCGAGCGCGTGCGCCTGGTACCAGTAGGTCGTCAACGGCCGGAGGTTCTCGAGCGGCACCTGATGCTCCACGACCAGCCGGCCTGGCTCCATATCAGGATCGGTGGCCGTCGCGTCGAGGGCCGAGACCACCAGGCCATAGGACGCCTTGCACGAGGTCTCGAGCGCGGTCCCGAACCGAACGACGGCGCGGTCGCCCGATTCGGAGTCGACGCGAACATTGGTGAAGAACGGGCCCGTATCACCGGCCCCATCGACGGTCACCGCAGCCGACTCGCATGCGGGCGTGACCAGCCACAGGAGGACCAGCGCGAGATCAGAGCGGGCCATGACTGCGCCATCCTACCAGAATCACCCTCGCGCTCTGGCGCTCTCCGGAGGGGCGCAACTGCCCGCAATCGTATGTCATCCGGTCACCGTGGCGGCTTCCAGCTCGCCGTCTCGCGTCGCGAGCGAAGAGCCTCAGCCCAGCCATCCCACGTCGTCACACGTCGTCGACCCGACCTGTCGGAGCGCTCCGCCGGCTTGCCCAGACCGGCTTACTCGGAGTGATCGAAGATCGAGAAGGACCTTCATCAGAGGCGAAAGCGGACGAAGCAGACATGGCAGCCTCAGTCGTCCGCACCGGAGTGCTCGTCCCTCCTCCAAGTGTCCTCTGCAGAGGACACTCTCGATCGTTATGTCCTCTGCAGAGGACACTCGGGAGAGATCCGTCTTGCCCCCAAACCTCCATTTGGGCACACGAAAGCCGATACTGGTAGGCGATGTCAGCGTCTGAAGCAGAGGGACTGGTGAGCGAGCGTGACTTCTATCGGCGGCTTCTCGATCTCGGCGGACAAAACGAGATCGAGCCGCTCCTCGAGCAAGCGCTCGCGTTGATCGTCGAGGTCACCGGGGCGAGCCTTGGCTACATCGAGCTCTACGCCGACGATCCGGGCGCGCCACGCTTCTGGAAAGGCTATCGCTGCAGCACCGACGATCTCTCGGCGATCCGCGCATCGATCTCGCGCGGGATCATCGCGCGCGCGATCGGCGAAGGTCGAACCATCGAGACGCCGTCGGCCAGCCTCGACGAACGGTTCGCCGATCTGGGCAGCGTTCGCCAGCACGACATCCAGGCGGTGCTGTGTGCTCCGGTCGGGGTCGGGCCACCGATCGGCGTGATCTACCTGCAAGGTCGAACGCGACCAGGGACGTTCGTCCCGAGCGATCGCGAGCGGGCGGAGATGTTCGCGCGGCAGCTCGCGCCGATCGCCGATCGACTCGTCCGCCGGGACGCTCCCGATCACGTCGACCACACGCGCGACGTGCGCCAGCGGTTGCGATGCACCGAAATCGTAGGCCGTTCACGGGCTTTGGCGCAGGTCTTGAATACGGTGTCGCACGTGGCGCACCTCGATGTCGACGTCCTGATCTCCGGGCCGTCCGGAACCGGCAAGTCGATGCTCGCGCGCGCCATCGCGAGCAACAGCCCGCGCAGCCTCGGGCCGTTCGTCGAGCTCAACTGCGCCGCGATTCCGGAGGCGCTGATCGAGAACGAGCTGTTCGGCGCCGAGCGCGGCGCGCACTCGACCGCGACGCGCAAGGTGACCGGCAAGGTCGCCGCGGCCGAGGGCGGCACGCTGTTCCTCGACGAGGTCGCCGAGCTCTCGAGCGGCGCGCAAGCCAAGCTGCTCCAGCTGCTCGAGACCCGCGAGTATCATCCCCTGGGCTCGACCACGACGATCCGCGCCGACGTGCGGATCCTGTCCGCGACCAACGCCAAGCTCGAGGAACGGGTCAAGGCGAAGCAGTTCCGCGAGGATCTCTACTATCGGATGCACGTCATGCCGGTCGAGGTCCCCGGCCTCGACAAGCGCCGCGATGACATCCCCGGGCTCGTCGAGCACTTCTGCGCCGAGTCGTGCAGGCGCCACCGGCTGCCCGAGCTCATCGTCTCCCGCCGCGCGCTCGCTGCGTGCCGTGACGCGTCGTGGCCGGGACACACACGGCAGCTCTCGCACGCGATCGAGGCCGCGGTGATCCGCGCACATGGTGAGAAGTCCTCGACGCTGCACGAACATCACGTGTTTCCGAAGTCGTCGCCGGACCTGACCGAGCCGGTGACGCTGCAGCAGGCCACCAGGGAGTTCCAGCGCCGGCACGTGCTGGCGGCGCTCGAGAAGAACGACTGGAACATCACCGACACCGCGAGCGAGCTCGATCTCGCCCGCTCCTATCTCTACACGTTGATCCATGACTTCGAGCTGCGACGGGACGAGGAGGGAGGACCACGAGGAACGACCAAGGGACGCGCATGACCACATCTCCACGCACTGGACTCCATATCGACCCGGCGATCCTCATCGCGCAACACCGACTCTCGGTGGTCACGCGCCAGGGCGACGCCGAGCTCAGGCGCATCCAGCACATGATGGATCACCCGATCCTGGTCGATGGTCGTGCCGATCTCGAGAACCTGCTGGGTCGACTGCTCGGCGCGGCCAAGGAGACGGGCGCGGCTCCCAAGACGCTCGATCTGATCGGGCACTCGACGCCCGGCGAGTCGCTCCTCCAGCTCGGCGACTGGGTGATCGACGCCGCCAGCCCGACGGTGACCGCGTTCTTTCGCGAGCTGGCCGACTACGAGATCCTGCCCCGCCTCGGCATCCATGCGTTGCGCCTGATCGGCTGCGGCACCGCCGTCACCGACCGCGGCCACACCACGCTCGGCGTGCTGTCCGACATCCTCGGACTCGAGGTCTACAAAACCACCAACCTAATCTAC
>WBZN01002145.1_pt1 | contig 11207 bp, 8 predicted proteins | sample 5204281 | NCBI WGS metagenome assembly WBZN01 (sample SAMN12344347, study PRJNA552823) | activated sludge metagenome | biome: Activated sludge suspended growth; feature: Nitrification reactor; material: Wastewater; isolation source: activated sludge from nitrification reactor of wastewater treatment... | reverse complement strand
GATACGCCAGCCAGCTTCGGATCGTAGCGCCAGCGGATGCGGGGATTGTCGGCATCGGCCGCATCGGCATGGTGGCCGTGGGCGAATTCAGCGACGACAACCCGGATCTTGCCGAGGTCGCCGCGCGCCACCATCGCCCGCATCTGGCGCACCAGTGCATAACCGGAATAGCCGTAATTCACCGCGACGATCCGCCCGTGCATGCGTGCCGTACGAACGATGTCCTCCGCCTCGTCGACGGTTGTCGTCAGCGGCTTCTCGCAAAGGACGTCGAAGCCTTCCTGCAGGAAGGCCTTGGTGATCGGATGATGCGAGGCGTTCGGTGTCGCCACCGTCACCAGGTCGACCCTGTCCTTGCGACCCTTCTCTCCCGTGAGCATCTCGCGCCAATCGCCATAGGCGCGATCGCCGGGCACGCCGAGCCGGACCGCATAGTCGCGGCCGCGCGCCGGATCGATGTCGAGCGCGCCGGCGACCAGCTCAAAGCGGCCGTCCAGAGCGGCGCTGATCCGATGCGTCCCGCCGATCTGGCTGCCCTCGCCGCCGCCGATCAAACCCCATCTCAGCTTCATGACGGCCGCCGTTCCGCCGCCAAACCGGCACGTTTCAGATAGGCGAGATTGGCGGTGGCGTCGGCCATCGGCTCGGTCGTTCCGGCGGGGTCGCAATCCTGCTCGACCGTCGCCCAGCCGTAGTAATCACGGTCTTCCATCGCCCCCTTGAGAGCGACGAAGTCGACAGCGCCGTCGCCGAGGTTGCAGAATAGGCCCTCCGCGCAGGCCCGGTAGAAGCCGATGCGGTCCGCCACGACTTGTTGCAGCTTCATGGGGTTCACGTCCTTGAAGTGAAGATACGAGATTCGCTCCGCGTGGCGCAGGTAGAAGGCGACGGGATCGAACCCGGCAACCACGCTGTGCCCGGTGTCGAGGCAAATGCGAAGCAGCGCGGGATCAATCGCATCGAGGACCCTTTCAAGCTCGTCCTCGAACTCTATCCAGCCGCCGGCGTGAGCGTGGATCGCGGCGACGAGGCCGAACTCCTCGGTCGCCGCCCGGGCGGCGACGCGCAAGCGGCCATGGAAGTCGCGCAGATCGCGCCCGACCATGCGCGGCGCTTCCGCCGCCCGTCCCGAGGTCGCCTCGCGCTCCGCCGCGATCGAATCGATGAGGACAAGCTGCGTCGCCCCGTGCGCGGCCAAGGCCTGGCAAGTGCGCCGCACCGCGAGCATGACCTCGTCCCACTTAGATGGATCGTGAAACGGGCGGAACACAACGCCGCCGACCAACGAAAGGCCCCGGCGTTCCAGGGCCGGACCCAGCACCGCCGGATCCTCGGGCATGAACCCGATGGGTCCCAGCTCCATGCCGCGATAGCCGGCCACCTGGGCGTCGTCAAGCACCTTGGACCAGGTCGGGTTTCTCGGGTCGTTGGCGAATTCCACGCCCCAAGAGCAGGGGGCGTTGGCGATGAAGGCTTGCATGCATGGTTCCTTGATCGGAGTGGCTAGATATCGGCGAGCCGCACCCAGGCGCGCTCCTGGTGCGACTTGAAAATGGCGGCAACAACCTCGCTGACCTCCAGGCCGTCGCGAAAGGTCGGATAGACGGCCTTCCCGGTCTCAATCGCCTCGAGGAAATCCCGGACCTCGATGATGATCTGCTCATTGTAGCCCGTGCCATGCCCGGCACCTTCGCAGAACGCGCCGAAATCCGGGTGATGCGGTCCCGTGAGGAGCTTGCGGAAGCCCTGCCGGCCTGGATGACCCTTGCGCTCGAACAGCCAGAGGGCATTCTGGTCCTCCTGGTCAAAGCGCAGGGCGCCCTTGGTCCCGGTAATGTCGTAGGCATAGCCCATTTTCCGGCCGGCCGCGATGCGGCTGACGGTCAGCGATCCCATCGCTCCGCTATGGAAGCGGCAGAGCAGGTTCAACTGGTCATCGTTCAAGACCGGCTGGCAGCCATCGGGGCCGGGCCGGCGGGCATAAACGGTCTGGACATCGGCGACCAGCGAGTCGATCCGCCCAGCGAACCTCAGCACTGCATTGATGATATGTGGCGCCAGATCGCCGGTGGCGCCGGCGCTGCGGTCGCGCGTACGCCAACTCCCAGGTTCGTCGGGATCTGCCAGAAAATCCTCCGTGTGTTCGGCGCGGACATGCACAATCTCGCCGATTTCACCCGCGGCGATGATCTGGTGCGCGAGCTGGCTGGCCGGCGTGCGGATGTAGTTGAACCCCATCATGTTGGCCACGCGCGCCTGTTCCGCGGCGGCGGTCATCGCGCGGGCGTCATCAAGCGACGCGCCGAGGGGCTTTTCGCAGAAGACCGGTTTCCCGGCGGCGAAGGCAGCAAGCGCGATCTCGCGATGCGTGGTCTGCGGCGACGCGATCATCACCGCGCCTACGCGCGGATCGGCCACGAGCTTGCGCCAATCGGCCGTCGCACGGTCGAAGCCGAACAATTGCGCCGATCGCGCCGCACCATCCTCGGTGGTCGTGCACAGCATCTCGCAGACCGGCCGCAGCGACAGGCCGAACACCGTGGCCACCGACTTAAGCGCAATCGCATGCGCCTTGCCCATGTAGCCGGCACCAACGAGTCCGATTTCGATCTCCCTCACGTCAGCTCCTTACGCGACATATTTGCAAGCGCTTGCAAAATGACTATCGCGCGATTAAAGTCCGCCGTCAAGGCGCGCGGCCGTCCATCGAAACATGGCCGCGCCGCGCCCGCGCAAGACAAGAAAGCCGAAGGCAATGTCTCTGACCTCATCACCATCGACGACCATTCGATTGACGATGGCGCAAGCGCTGGTGCGGCATTTGGCGGCACAGCACATCGAGAGCGACGGCGGCGAGCGGAGCCTGTTCGGCGGCGTCTATGCGATCTTCGGGCATGGGAATGTGAGCTGCCTCGGCGAAGCCCTGCATGAGGCGCGCGCCATCCTGCCGACCTGGCGCGGCCAGAACGAGCAATCCATGGCCCTGGCCGCCGCTGCCTATGCCAAGGCTCACCTTCGCCGCCGCATCATGGTCGCGACCTCGTCGGTCGGCCCCGGGGCAACCAACATGGTCACGGCGGCAGCGGTCGCGCACACCAACCGGTTGCCGGTGCTATTCCTCTCCGGTGACACCTACCAGCATCGTCTGCCCGACCCGGTCCTTCAGCAGGTTGAGCACTTTTACGATCCGAGTATTACGGTGAACGACGCGTTCAAGCCGGTCTCCCGCTATTGGGATCGCCTGTCCCATCCGGCCCAACTGATCCAGTCGCTGCCCGCCGCCATCGCTGCGATGCTCGATCCGGCCGATTGCGGTCCCGCCTTCCTCGGCCTGCCGCAGGATATCCAGGGCGTCGCCTACGACTATCCTGCCGTCTTCTTCGATAAACGCGTCCATCGGATCCGGCGCATCCGCCCGGATCGCCACGAGATCGCCGGTGCTGCGGCGCTGCTCATGGCAGCCCAGCGGCCCTTGATCATCGCCGGTGGCGGGATTCACTATTCGCTCGCCGCCGCCGAATTGGCTGCCTTCGCCGAGCGCCATGGGATTCCCGTGATCGAGACGATTGCCGGCAGGGCCTGTCTGCTCCACGATCATCCTTTGAATTGCGGCCCCATCGGCGCGACCGGCTCCGACAGCGCCAACACTCTGGCCGGCGAAGCCGATGTCGTTCTCGCCATTGGCACCCGCCTGCAAGATTTCACCACCGGGTCATGGACGGTCTTCGAACGGGGCGCCAGGATCATCGCCCTCAACGTCGCGCGGGGAGACGCCGGCAAGCATATGGCCGCGCCGGTCGTCGCCGACGCCCGCGAGGGCCTGGTCGAGCTCGACGCCGCCCTGGGCGCGTGGCGCTCGGACCCGAGCTGGCCCGACCGCGCGCGAGGCTTGAAGGATTCCTGGGTCGCGGCCATCGCGCGGCGCACGGGGGTCAGCAACGCGCTGCCGAGCTATGCCCAGGTGATCGGTGCGCTCAATCGGCTGTGTCGCCCGGCGGACCGCGTGCTGACCGCCGCCGGTGGGCTTCCGGCGGAACTGGCCGCGAACTGGCTGGCGAAGGGGATCGCCACGGTTGATATCGAGTTCGGCTATTCCTGCATGGGCTACGAGATCGCCGGCGGCTGGGGCGCCCGCATGGCCCAGATGGAGATGGGATCGGAAGGGGAAACTGTCGTGCTGGTCGGCGATGGATCCTATCTCATGTCCAACTCCGACATCTATTCCTCGGTCTTGTCCGGCAGGAAGCTCATCATCGTGATCTGCGACAATGGCGGCTTCGCCGTCATCGACAAGCTGCAGCGCAATACCGGGAATGTCTCCTTCAACAACCTGATCGGCGATTGCCGGCATGGCGGCGATCCGGTCTATGTCGATTTCGCTGCGCATGCCCGCGCCATGGGAGCCTACGCCGAGACGATTGCCAGCCTAGCGGAATTCGACGCTGTCTTCGCCCGGGCGCGCGCCTCCGACCGTACTTTCATCATCGAAATAAAGGTTGATTCCAAGGTGTGGACCGAGGACGGCCATGCCTGGTGGGAAGTCGGCATGCCTGAGGTCAGCCGCCGGCCCGAGGTGCTGGCGGCCGCGACCCGGCTCGGCGCCGGACGGTTACGGCAAAGAAAAGGCGTCTGACGGAATGATCCCGATCGACCACGCAAGGTCCCTGGGTGCTGTCGTGATCGGCCGCGCCGGAATGGATCTCTACCCCGAACCCGATGGTGCCAAGATCGCCGAGGCGACCCGTTTCGTCTGCGATATCGGAGGCTCGGCCGGTAACATCGCCGTGGCGCTGGCCCGGCAGGATGTCGTGACCGCGCTGGTCGGCCCGCTGTCGGACGATGCCGTCGGGCGATTTGTGCGCGAAAGGCTCACCCACCATCGCGTGGATACGAGCCGGTGCCGGTCGGTCGGCGGCGGCGCCAGAACCAGTCTGGCCTTTGCCGAGACCCGCGCCGAGGATTGCGAGGTCGTCATCTACCGCAACGGCGCCGCGGATTTTGAGCTTGCGGAATCCGATCTGGATCCCGCCCTGATCGCCAGCGCGTCGGTGCTGATCGTGACCGGCACGGCACTGGCCGCGGAGCCCTCGCGCAGTGCGGTCATGGGGGCGCTGGGGGCGAGCCGTGCCGCCGCGACCTTTACGATATTCGACATCGATCATCGCCCGTATTCCTGGCCCTCCGATGCAGCCGCGGCCGCGACCTATCTGGAAGCGGCGCACCAATGCGATGCGATCATCGGTAATGAAGAAGAATTCGGGCTGATTGCCGGCGAAGGCGGCGGCGCCTTGGCGACGGCGCAGCAGTTCGTCCAAGGCGGCAGCGCGTTTGCCATCCTCAAGAAAGGTGCCGCCGGCTCGATCGCCATTACGCCGGCCGGCTTTATCGAAACCGGAATCTTCCGCGTGAGCGTGAAGAAGCCGTTCGGTGCCGGCGACGCCTTCGTCGGCGGCCTGGTCGCGGCCTTGCTTCGCGGCGACGCACTCGAAACCGCCGTCACCAGAGCTTCCGGTTCCGCCGCTCTGGTCGTGTCCCGGCGCGGCTGCGCGTCCGCCATGCCGAGCACCGCCGAACTCGATTCCTTTGTCGCCTCCAACCCAGCCGCCGCGAGGACCAGGCATGCATATTCCGCCCTATGACAACGCCAACATGCCGATCGTCGGCATCGACGATACGTTGGTTCCGCTCGTCTACTTCAATATCGTGAAGTTGAAGAAGGCCGAGACTTTCCTGTGCCGCATTCCGGGCTATGAAATCTGCCTGGTACCCGCCCATGGCACCTTCGACGTGGATGTCGTCGGACCCGAAGTTACCTCGCAGCGGTTCGAGGCCGTCGGTGAGCGCCAGTCGGTCTGGGACGGCAATCCCTCGGCCGTCTATGTGCCGGTAGCCTGCTCGGCGCTGATCACTTGCCGCTCGGACGATACCGAGATATTCGTCGCCGGCGCCCGCTTCGACGAGACCTACCTACCCTTTGCCGTAAGGCCGACGGAGATTGATCCGGTGCAGTACGGCTCGGACGAGACCAAGACGCATCGCAAGATCAAGCACATCCTCGGCAAATCGCCGCCCGGCCGGGTCGGCCGGCTGCTGGTCTCGGAACTGTTCACAGTCGGCGCCGGCGGCTGGTCCGGCTTTCCGCCGCACAAGCACGACATCAACCGGCTGCCGGATGAAACCCGCCATGACGAGGTCTACAATTTCCGCTTCCGACCCGATCACGGCTTCGGCCTGCAACTGCTGCAGGCGGACGATGCCGCGGTCGGCCAGGCCTTCCACATCCTGAACGGCTCCACGCTCAAGATCGGCAAAGGCTATCACCCCTGCGTCGCCGCTCCCGGCTACGAGATGTACTACTTCACCATCCTCGCCGGCCTCAGTCAGCGTCCGCTGCACCAGAACTTTCACCCCACGCACGCCTATCAGATCGAGACCATTCCCGGCATCAAGAACATGATCGCCAAGTTCAAGTGAGGTGATGCCGTGCTGGTCAATCTCGCGACTATCCTCGCTCCCGCAGCCGAAGCCTCCTACGGCGTGGCCGCGTTCAACGTCTTCGGCTGGGAGGAGGCGCAGGCCGTCGTTGCAGCGGCGGAGGATTGCGGCGCCCCTGTGATCCTGTCCGCGAATCTGGATTTCACACGGTCTATGCCAGTCGAGATCATCGCCCATATGTTCCGGGCTGTGGCGAAAGCGGCACGGATCCCAGTTTGCGCCCATCTTGACCACACCTATGAAATCGATGCGGTGTTGCGGGCGGTCGACGCCGGATTCACCTCCGTCATGTACGACGGATCGCAACTTCCGATCGAGGACAACATCGCCGGCACGCGGCAGGTCGCGGCCTATGCCCACCGCGTCGGTTGCTCGGTCGAGGCTGAGATCGGCTCCGTGCCCTATTCCGAGGGCCGCGACCACATCAAGTCCACGCCCACCGACGTAGGCGAGGCAGCAAGGCTGACCGCGGAGAGCGGCCTCGATGCGCTGGCCATCTCCATCGGCAACGTCCATCGCCTGAGATCCCCCGGCGCAACGATCGACTTCGCGCGGCTTGCCGCGATCGAAACGGCAGTGCGGGTTCCCCTAGTAATTCATGGTACGTCTGGAATTCGTGAATCGGATCTGGCCAAACTCGCCAGGACGCGCGTGGCAAAGTTCAATACCGGAACAACGTTACGTCAAGCCTTCGGCCGCGGCCTCCGCCAAGTTCTGGCGGATCACCCAGATCGATTTGATCGGCTGGAGATCATGCGCGACGCCGCAACGCACCTAAAGGCTGAGGCCGCGCGCATGATCCGAACCCTTGGCTGGTCTGCCCGGACCTGAGTCATTTGTAAGCGGGCCCTGTGCGAATCAGAGGGCCCGCTTTGTGCTGAAGGTGACATCGGCTTCGTCGGATCGAGCACCACGCGTGTGTCGAGTGACGTACTATGCCGCCGACAAGTCTACCCCCCGCTGCCGCTGCACCAACTCCGCCAGCGTCAGGTCGCCCTTCAACGCCGCGATCGCCACCTGCGCTAGATTTCGGTAACTTCGATCAGAGCACATGAGTCCGCCAAGGGCTGTTTCACACAGCACCTGTTTGGGATGCTCGCCTGTTTGACTTGAGCCAGACCGCAACGTCAGCAAGGGCAGATAGTTAGGTAGAGCGCATCTCCGATGGCTGATTTCTGATTGAGCAGTCTGTACTGTTGAGAAGAACGCTCAGCAATCACCTTCACAGAAGAGTCGGTCAGGCCATTCACCTGAGGCCGAAAGACAGAACTCCGCCCCCGATGTGCAGCGATCCGGCTTCTTGCGGAAAATCTCTTTAGGCGGAGCTTGCAGAGCCTACCGGTCGGCCACTTGCCAGCGCGCAGTGCCGCGCTGGATCACGCCGTCCTGTGCGAGTTCGCCTAGACAACGGTGCAGGATGCGGTCGGAAACACCGAATTCCCGGCTCAGATCGCGTTCGCAAGGCAGATGCGAACCCGACGTCCACTCCCCGGCGGCGATGCGGCTGCTGATCACTTGTCGTATCTGGCGCACTGCGAAGCCGGAGAGACCGATTCGCGCAGCCCACCAGGCGCGCCGGCGCCGCACCGCATTGGCCATACGCAGACGGAAAGAGGAAGAGACATCACGCTGTAGAGCTTCCAGGACACAATGCGCATAGCATTCGGCCAGGCGCCCGATCCCCGCAGGCAGATCATGCGTGCGTTGGATCATGTCGCAACCCGATTGCACATTCCCCTCGAGGATGACAGGGCCATCATTGGTGATAGACACGTCCCAGCCAACGGTGACCCTGTCGGGAAAGGCGGCGTGGGCCCGCCGGACCAGGTCGAGCACCTGCTCCCACATCGGCAGCCGGCGGCCGACGATTGGCCCATTGGTCAAGGGGTGATGCTCGTACCACACACAGGGCCGCCCCACCCCGGCATCGGACGCGGGACCCAATCGGCCGCTGACGATGTCGACGCGCGAGACGATGCCGCCGCGATGGAAATTGTCGACGATCGCCTCGGGCTTGGTCGAGGACTTGAACACGGCATGGGTGACCTCGAACCCGCCGCGTTCGTTCTTCACCGTCATGATGCGGCAGGAGGTGAGGACGTTCATCGCCAAGTCGCGCAACTGGTCGTGCGCCTGCAGCGCCGCCTGCACCAGAAGAGCGCCCTGCGCGGCTGTTGCGGCCAGACGAGTCAGCAATTGGCGCTCCGGCAGGATGACGCCGTTCTGGTTGGCATAGCCGATTTCGCCGCGCCATCGCCAGCGTTCGCAGCCGCGCCCGCCGCGGCCGCGCACCGGCTTGATGAACAGGTCGCATTTCGGCAGCCGGCCCGTGAAGTCACTCATACGGATCAGGCGGCCGTCCCGCTCCACCACCAGGAAGGTCGGCACCGTCGCCAGGCCATGCGCGCGGCAATGGCGGTAGAACGCCACCTTGTCATTGAGTACCTTGCGGGTCGGCGCCTCGACCCGCGATTCCAGCAGGTTATGCAGGCCGCCCTTGAATTCGTAGCGTGCGATGTACTGGCCGGCATTGCGAAATCGTTCCGGCCGGAACAGCTCGAAGACGTAGTACTTCTTCGGTGATATCGAATAGCGCAGAGCGATCCAGAACTGCTCGGCAACCTGGCGCGGACGGCCCTTGCCGGTCGCCCCTTTTACCGCGCCGCCGAGCCGCGCCGTATGCTTCAGAGAGAGCCAGGCGAACGGAAGCGGCCAGATGATTCCGTAGAGCAGCAGCAGTGACAGGGCCTTGAACGCGTGCATGCGCCAGACATGTTCGGCATAGGCCCGATGAATCGCGTCGCCCGGCTGCTTCGGTCGGATAACGAGCGGCAGGACCAGCTTGTAGGGCGAGCAGAAGGGCACACGAAGATATGCCATGGCGATATAGGAATCCCCCGATCATGCGACGATGCCTGGACTATAAATCGAGGAGCCCGGTGGCACAGCCGTGGGCGGCAGCGTCACAGCGCCGCATTCGCCCATCGTCTGCGGCGGCACGCCGCAGCGAAGTTCCGTTCAGCGCAGGAAATCCTGCAAGCGCTGGAACAGTCGGTCCTGAAGATCGGCTTGTGGGCGAACCGCTTCGAAGCTTGCGGCACCTTCAAGCGGCGCGGCCAGGCATTCCTCGTAGAGGCCGGCACAGAAGGCATCGATATCCTTGCCGCGGGCAACCGTCCCGCTGGATCGCCTGGTGAAGAGCCGGCGCAGAGCCATCAGCGAGCCGTTCCGCACCCGCCAGGGGAAAATAAGTGCGCGGTGCCCGGCGGCGACAAGCTGCGAGATCATGGTGATGCTGTCGGCGGTGACCACGGAATCCCGCGTGCCCAGGAGCATCGTTTCGAAGGGGTTCAGCGGATCGTCCCGGCGCCAACGATAGATCTGATGGCGGCTGGCGAGGGCCTCCGACAGCCGGTCATAGCATTCCGGCGCCGTGCGTGGCGATCCACTGATCAGCAAATCATGCCCGCTGACAAGCGCGAGACGGTCGAGCTGGGCAGCCAGAGCCATCAGGCGCTGGCTACGCACCGCCGCATCGCCGCGCAGGGGATTGCCCAGAAACACGTTGATCCACGGCGCGCAGATGCCTTCCTGCGCGGGCGTTGCAAAGGATCGGCCAGCGGCATTCTGCGCCCCCGCCAGGAGTCGGCGGATGCGGTCCGACGGCACGATGGGCAGGGCCAATACCTTGGGCGACGGGGCGATGGGAAAGGCCGGCGTGGTGACCAGGCAGTCGAGCCGACCCAGGCTGCCGCGATCGCGGCCGACATGGATGAGCTTCGTCGTGCCGCCGGACCAGGCGCGGATCTCGGCCGCCATCGCGATCCGTTTCCGCCCAATGCCGACGATGGCGCGGGGATATCGGATCGCCGGATCCTGAGCAAGATGCCGCAAGCGGGCGTGTTCGCACGCCAGGTCCACGCAGAGGTACCCGGGGTCCAGAGCTCCCGCGATGGCCTTCACCTGGTCGATGTCGCCGGCGCGATCGCCCGGCGCGACGCAAGCCCAGATTGCTCCCGCGGGCTGCGTCATCCAGCGATCGCCGCGGCAACGCCCGGAGCCTCGCGGTCACAACGCTCGACCCAGCCCTCAGTGATCCGATAGACGCGGTCAGCGCGATCGACCCAGCTTGCTTGATGCGTGATCGCGAGCACGGTCAGGTCTGGCTGTCGCGCGATGGTGGCGCAGATATCCGCCTCCGTCGCCGGGTCGAGCGCGCTGGTCGCCTCGTCAAGAATCAGCAGTTTCGGCCCGTACAGCAACGCCCGGGCCAGGGCGATGCGCTGTCGCTGACCTCCCGAGAGTTTCAGGCCGCGCTCGCCCACCCGCGTCTCCAGGCCGTCCGCCAAGGCATCGAGCACGTCGCCCAGTCCGGCGGCGCGGCAGGCGTCGCGCACCCGCGCCTCGCCGATGGACTCATCGTCCAGCGCCACATTGGCACGAATGGTGTCGTTGAACAGGATGATCTCCTGCGCGACATAACCGATCATGTCACGCCACCGGCCGAGATCGACGCCCCGCAGGTCTTGGCCGTCGATCAGCACCGCGCCGGACTGCGGCTGATACAAGCCGAGCAGCAGGTCGGCGATGGTCGATTTGCCGGAGCCGGAAGGGCCGATCAAGGCGGTGATCTTGCCGGCGGGAATCTCGAGGCTGGCATGGCGCAGTACCGGCTCGCGCCCATAGCTGAAAGTCACGTCGCGAAGCGTGCA
>WBZN01002143.1_pt1 | contig 11210 bp, 8 predicted proteins | sample 5204281 | NCBI WGS metagenome assembly WBZN01 (sample SAMN12344347, study PRJNA552823) | activated sludge metagenome | biome: Activated sludge suspended growth; feature: Nitrification reactor; material: Wastewater; isolation source: activated sludge from nitrification reactor of wastewater treatment... | reverse complement strand
CGTCCGGTTGCCGCCAAACGTAACGGTAGGCGCCGCCGACGCGCAGATCGATTTCGCAGACCGCGAACGTCCAGCCGTTGTGCACCCCGAGCCAGCGTCGCAGCAGCTCGGGCTTGGTGTAGGCCTCGTAGACCAGGCGGCGAGGCGCATCGAAGACCCGGGTCAACAGGATCTCGCGATCGGATGGGGTGGTCACCTGCAGCGTGCCGGCGGTCATGGCTGGTCTCCCGTGGTCGTGAGGGGTCGTTTGAGCTCGTCGAGGAGCGCGTCGAGGCGCTCGTATGAATCCGCCCAGTAACGCCGATAGGTCTCCAACCACTCGTTGGCCTCGGCCAACGGCGCCGCCTGGAGGCGGCACGGGCGGCGTTGCGCATCGCGACTGCGCACGATCAGACCGGCGCGCTCCAGCACCTTGAGGTGCTTGGAGATCGCTGGCTGGCTCATCGCGAAGGGTTCGGCCAGCTCGCCGACGGAAGCCTCGCCGGCGGCCAGCCGAGCGAGGATCGCGCGTCGCGTGGGGTCGGCCAGCGCGGCGAACGTGGCGTCTAGCGCCGTGGCGTGCAGCACTCCATAGCTAGTCGGTTCCATAACTAATAGGTTATTTAATACCGAAGCAAGGGTCAACCCCCGTCGAAGGGACGGTCCAATCTCGATGCACCTTGGTTTTGCGGGACGGAAGAATGGCTCCTGGGGAGGGATTTGAACCCCCGACCAATCGGTTAACAGCCGATCGCTCTACCGCTGAGCTACCCAGGAACTGGATGGACGCCGGCCGGACGGCCGAGACCGCGAATCATAGGCAGCGCGGTGCCGGGTTGTCAAACGAAAGGCCAGCAGGGCGAATGACGGCCACGCCCTTTCGCGTGGGGTGGGCCGCCGGCCACCCGGGTAGGTGGTTCCTTCGCTTGGCTTCCCCGTCACAATCTGAGCCCGCCGATATTAAGAGCCGCTTCCGCACTCCCGCGCCTGCAGGCATCAGGAGGACCAAGATGAGGCCGATTCGCCTAGTTCCAATGCTTCTCGCAGGAATGGTCGGCGCAGTGCTCTCGGCCGCCGGCGCCAGCGCTGCGTTCGTGGACGATCTGGCGTCCGCCCATTCCTCGGCTGCCGACGTGATGGCACCCGCCTCGGCACCCGCGCAGGATCCGGCTGTCGGAGAGGCGATCGCGAAGGCGGCGCTGGCCAAGGATGCGGCTTGCACCGGTTGCCACGACGAGACCTGGCGCAAGCCGGTGCTGACGATCTATCAGACCCGCCACGGCAACAAAGCGGATGCGCGCACTCCAACCTGCCAATCGTGCCACGGAGAGAGCGCCGCCCATCAGGACGACCCCGAGACCAAGAGCCCGGACGTGGTGTTCGCATCCAAGTCCAAGCACGTGTCGGGCTCGACCGAGCGCAACGCGGCCTGCCTCAACTGCCATGAGTCCAAGGTCCTGCCACGCTCGCACTGGGCGGGTAGCCAGCATCAGACCCGCGATGTCGCGTGCAGCGACTGCCACACGGCGCATGCGCCGCGCGACCCCGTGCTGGTCAAGACGACCCAGCCGGACGTTTGCTTCTCCTGCCACCAGAGCCAGCGCGCGCAGATCCACCGCCTGTCGACGCATCCGATCCTGGCCGGCAAGATGGGCTGTTCGGATTGTCACAACGCCCACGGCTCCACGGGCCCGTCCCTGCTGGTGAAGAACTCGGTCAACGAGACCTGCTACACCTGTCACGCCGAGAAGCGCGGACCGTTCCTCTGGGAGCACAGTCCGGTGGTGGACGACTGCTCCAACTGTCATACACCGCATGGTTCGACCACGACGGCGTTGCTCAAGGCGCGCGTTCCCTGGCTCTGCCAGGAGTGTCACAGCGGCGATCACGGTGCCGCGATCAACAGCGGCGCGAATCTCGCGAACGGCAACGCCACCACCGTCAACGGTCTGCAGGGCCTGGCGAATCAGAGCCCGCGCGCGCAGTTGAACGCGCGTGCCTGCCTCAATTGCCACGTGCTCATTCACGGTTCGAACCATCCAGCCGGTACCAAATTCCAGCGCTAGGCGCATCCGCACCTCGGGAGCAAGCCATGAAGAAGATCGGTTTTCTGATTCGAGTTTCGACCGTCGCGCGAGGCGCCCTGGTCGCTGGCGTGCTGATGTCCGCCGGCGCGGTGTCGGCGGAGGACGCCGCCAAGAAGCCCGCCTCAGCGGCGACGGACGGTCCGACGGCGCAGCAGCTGACCCAACCCACGAACACGGTCGAAGCCGGCGCGGGTTACGTTACGGATAAGTCAGCCAAGTTCGGCGAGTACAACGGGCTGTTCGACAAAGGGATCTACGGGGTTCTCGGATTCGACCTGCGCGGCGGCGGCCTCTTCGACAGCGAAGACGCGACGCGGTGGCGGGTCCTGGGAACCAATCTCGGGCTCGATCTGCGCCGAGTGACGGCGGAATACGGCCAGCAAGGGCGGTATCGCGTCAGCGTCGGCTTCGACGAGCTGCAGAGCAAGAAGAACGAGGGCTACCAGACGCCGTACCGGGGGGCGCGCTCCGGCTTGCTCACCTTGCCCTCGAACTGGCTGAAGGCCATCGTGCCGCAGGTGAGCGGGTCCTCCGGCAACTTCCGCGGCCTGTCGACGGGCACCGGCCTTGCGCCGGCGCTCATCAACGGCGTGCCGACGCCGCCGAGCGCGGCGCAGCAAGCCGCGGTGAACACGATCATCGCGGCTGACGTGCCGGCGTTCCACTCGGTCGACATCGGCACCAAGCGGACCTCGTACAGCGTCGGGTTCAACTACGCGCTCGACCGGCAATGGGATCTGAAGCTCAGCGCCAGCAAGGAAGACAAGAAGGGCACCAAGGCGATGAGCACCGTCACCTCGCAGTCCGGCGAATACGCCGCGGTCCTGCCGGACCCCATCGATCAGAGCACCGAGCAGTACAACGCCAGCGTGAACTTCAACGGTGAGCACGCGTTCTATCAGGCCGCCTACTACGGCTCGGTATTCAAGAACAGTATCCAGTCGGTGACCTGGCAGGACGCCAACGATCTGTCGAAGTCGGCGACCATGAGCAGCGCGCCGGACAACGAGTTCCACCAGCTGGGCATGACCGGCGGCTATCGCTTCTCCTCGACGACGAAGCTCGTCGTGTTCGGCTCATACGCCCGCAACACGCAGGACCAGGCGCTCATCGCCAGCGCGCAGAACAACCAGCTGCCGCTCGGTCTGCCGGTGTCGTCGCTCAAGGGGCTGGTGGTCACGAAGGCCCTGAGCGCCAAGCTCACGGCCAAGCCGGTGACCGGGCTGAATCTGGGCGCGAGCTACAAGTTCGACGACCGGCACAACAGCACGCCGGTGCACACGTACTACTTCCAGGACGCGAACGAGGCCCGCGCTTCGGGCGCCTCGCCGTTCAACGCGGCTCTGGGATTGGCGCCGAACACGCTCGGCAGCAACATCAACATCTACGCCAACCGGCCGTACAGCAAGAAGCTCAATCAGGCCAACCTGGACGCCGACTACGCCATCGCCAGGGGGCAGGCGCTCAAGGCGGGCTACGAGTACCAGCAGATCGAGCGTCAGTGCGACGGATCCTGGATCGACTGCGCGGACGCGCCGAAGACGAAGGAGAACACCGTGCGCCTGGAGTGGCGGGCGAGCTTCGCCGAGGCGTTCAGCGCACGAGTGGGCTACGCCCGATCGCAGCGCAAGGTGGACTACGACGAGAATGCATTTCTCGCGCTGGTTCCGATGGCGAACGTCGTTCCCACTGGAGCTTCGCTCAGCGTGTATCAGTACCTGTTGCAGCACGGCCTCACCGGCTTCGGGCCCGTGGCCGGATTCCCGGCTACCCCGAACACCGGCGACGCCGGCGTCTTCTCGCCGAACAACAACATCGTTCCGCAGTCACTCTACGGCAGCCGCAACAACATCAACGAACTGGTGGGCATGCGGCGCTTCAACATGGCCGACCGCGACCGCGACAAGATCCGCGGCCTCCTGAACTGGGACGCGAGCGAGAAGCTCAGCGTGCAGGCGGGTGTCGACTACGACAAGGACCAGTACAGCAACTCCGTGTACGGCCTGAAGAGCGCCCGCGACTGGGCGGCGAATCTGGACGGCACCTACAGCGTCAGCGACAACTTCAGCGCGAACGCGTTCTTCAGCCACGAAAATCGCCGCAACCGCAGCGCGGGGATCTCGTACGGCAGCAACAGCAGCACCGCGTTCGTGGGCCAGGCGGGCAACACGCTGGTCTCCGGCGGCTGCTTCAGCACGGTCGCGGACAAGAACAAGAACGCCAAGATCGATCCCTGCCTCAAGTGGTCGACCGACATGCTCGACGTGGTCGACACCGTGGGCGCCGGCTTCGACTACAAGCACCTGCTCGCCGGCAAGCTCGACCTCGCCGGCAGCCTCGTGTACTCCGACGCGCGCTCGGACAACGGTATGACGGGTGGTACGTACGCCAACAATCCGCTCGCTCTCGCCGCGCCGGCGCCGGCCCTCGCAGCCGGCGTGCCGGCCGTGTTCTACATCCCGGCGGCCGACTTGCCGACCGTGACCACGAAGACGGTCGAAGTTCGACTCAACGCCCAGTACGAGCTCGGCGAATCGTCGGCCGTGCGGGCCTTCTATTGGTTCCAGCGGCTGCGCGCCAACGACTACGCCTACGAGGGGATGCAGTTCGGCAGCATCGGCGCCGTCATGCCGACCAACGAGAAGGTGCCGGACTACAGCGTCCACGTGCTCGGTCTCACGTACGTCTATCGCTGGCAGTAGACCGGCCGGCAATAGAGGACAGTTCGTTCGACGGCCGCCCGCTCATCGTTCTGATGACCGGGCGGCTCGCGGGTTGGAAGGTCCCAGAAAATGCTCGAACCGAAAAGGAGAAAGTCGATGCGGCGAAGTTGGTGGCCCGTAGTCTCGGCAGCGTTCCTGGTCTCCGCGGCGGCCCTGGTCTTCGCTCCGGCGTCGCCTTCGGCCGCGGCGGGTGAGACCGCGAAAGACGGCAAGACCGTGTTCCTGGAGCAGAAGTGCAACCTGTGCCACGCGATCCAGTCGCAGGGGGTCGAGCACAAGCTCAAGACCTCCAAGGCGCCGGATCTCTCGAGCGTCGGTCTCGATCGAGACGCGGCCTGGATCAAGCGCTGGCTGCACAAGGAAGAGGAGTTGCACGGCAAGAAGCACGCGAAGAACTACCAGGGTACGGACGAAGACACCGAAGCGATTGCCGGTTGGCTCGTGACGCTGCGGCAGCCGAAGAGCTGACGCCGAGCCCGCCGCCTTCGGAGGTGCGCGCGGGCATCGTGCCCGCGCGGAACGATTGCAGGTCTGCGTGGAGGTCCGAGGTGACGCCAGAAAACCCGAGTGCTCCCCCCGATCCGGGGCGGCGAAGTTTCACCAACTGGCTTCTGGCGGGGGCGGCCGCGGCCTTCGCCGGCGCGGTGCTCTACCCGGTGCTGCGGTTCATCAGCCCGCCGCGGGTTCCCGAGGCGACCGAGAACCAGGTCGACGCCGGACCCGTCAACGATCCCGACTTCACGACCAAAGGCTACAAGATCGTGCGGTTCGGCTCCGAGCCCGTGATCATCTTCCGCGCGGCGGAGCGCGAGTTCCGCGCCTTCACGGCGACGTGCACCCACCTCGCCTGCATCGTCGAATTCCAACCGGATCAGCAGCGGATCTTCTGCAACTGCCATAACGGGCGCTACGACCTCAACGGCCGCAATGTGGGCGGGCCGCCGCCGCGCCCGCTCACCCCGTTCAAGGTCAATCTCGTCGCCAAGGCCGGCAGTCCGGACAGCATCGTGGTCTCGAGGGTGTAGCCCATGCCTCAGCGATTGCAGTCCGTGTACAAGTGGCTCGGGGAGCGCCTGCCGCTCGCGCAGGTGCAGGAGGCGGCGCGGCACAAGACCGTGCCGGTGCACCGCTACACCGTCTTCTACTACCTGGGCGGCATGACCCTGTTCTTCTTCCTCGTCCAGATCATGACCGGCATTCTGCTGATGCTCTACTACCGGCCCTCCGCGGGCGAGGCGTTCGAGTCGGTTGCCTTCATCAGCACCACCGTGCCGTTCGGCTGGCTCATACGCTCGATCCACTCCTGGTCCGCGAACCTGATGATCTTCTTCGCGTTCGTGCACCTCGCGACCGTGTTCTTCACCAAGTCGTACCGCTCGCCCCGCGAGCTCACCTGGATCACCGGCTGCGTCGCGCTCTTCCTGGTGCTCGGCTTCGGCTTCTCGGGCTATCTGCTGCCGTGGAACAAGCTGGCCTACTTCGCCACCGCCGTGGGCACCGACATCGCGGGCCAGGTGCCGGTGATCGGTACCTGGCTGCTGCGCTTCCTGCGCGGCGGCGACCGCATCAGCGGCGGCACGCTGTCGCGCTTCTACGGCTGGCACGTCGCGATCCTCCCGGCCATCGCGACTCTCATGGTCGGGCTGCACGTCCTGTTGGTGCAATTGCACGGCATGAGCGTGCCACCGGGGGCAGAGAAGGAGGCGCGCGAGCGCCGGCCGTTGCCCTTCATCCCGAGTTTCCTGTTGCGCGATCTCTTCGGCTGGACGCTCGCACTCGGCGTGCTGGCCGCGCTCGCGGCGTTCCTGCCGTGGGAGCTCGGCGAGAAGGCAGATCCGTTCTCGTCGGCGCCGGCCGACATCCGTCCGGAGTGGTACTTCATGTTCATGTTCCAGACCTTGAAGGTGGTGCCCGGCGGCGAGATCTTCGGCATCAGCTACGAGGTGTTTCCGATCCTGTTCTTCGGCGTCGCCGGCGGCTTTCTCGTCGCCGTGCCGCTCCTCGACCGCTCGGCGGAGAACCGGAAGACCAGCAACGCGTTCAGCGCCCTCGGCATCGTGGGCGTGCTCTACATCTTGGCGATGACCATCTGGGGCTATCACTCCCTCATTCCTCTCTACATTGTGATCGGCGCCGCTCTGCTGACCTGGGGATTGGCGGCCGTCACCCGTGGGGGTGCTCGATCATGAGCCGGCTTTTCACGTTTGCCCTCCTGGTCGCCATCGGTCCCGGCGTTCCGCTGCTCGCCGCCGAGCAGGCTCCGGCGGCCAAGGCGGCGCCCGCCGCGGCGTCGTCGTGCGTCACCTGTCATCACGATGCGTCGGTGTTCGAGGGCAAGGAGCTCGAGATCCCGAACCAGTTCGCCAAGGACGTCCATGCCGCGGCGGGACTGGGCTGTCAGGACTGCCACGGCGGAAACGCCGATGCGAAGCTCGCTACCGATTCGGAAGCGGCGAAGAATGCGAAGGCGCCTTTTTCATATGTCGGCGCACCGTCCCGCGCCGACATCCCTGGGTTCTGCGGGCGCTGCCATTCGGACCCCAATTACATGAAGCGCTTCAAGCCGGACGGCCGCACCGATCAGGAGCAGCAATACTGGTCGAGCCGCCACGGCCAGTTGTTGAAGCACGGCGACACCAAGGTCGCCGTATGCACAGACTGCCACGGTGTGCACGGCATCCAGCCGGTCGCGAGCCCCGACTCGACGATGTACCGCACCCACATCGCGGATACCTGCGCCTCGTGTCACGGCGACCCGAAGCACATGGCGGGCCGCAAGCTCGAAGACGGACGGCCCTTCCCGGTGGATCAGTACGCGCGCTGGCGCCAGAGCGTGCACGCGAAGTCGATGCTCGAGAAAGGCGATCTCTCGGCCCCGACCTGCACCGACTGTCACGGCAGCCATGGCGCCACGCCTCCCGGGGTCGGTTCCATCGCGCAGGTCTGCGCGCAATGCCACACCCGCGAGGCGCAGCTATTCCAGGCCAGCCCGAAGGCAGAGGCCTTTCGCAGCCACTCCGACCTGCTGCTGCAGAGCAACGGCAAGGGCTGCGTCGACTGCCATGCGAGCCCCGACCCGTCCGCCGCGGCGACCCCGGCGCACGCCTTCAAGGGCTGCATCACCTGCCACGACAATCACGGCATCGTGCGTCCCACGGTGGCGATGCTCTCGCCGCTGCCGAAGGTGCCGTGCACGTTCTGTCACGAGCCGGGTGGACCGCTCGGAGTCGAAATGGAGGCGAAGGACAAGCGCGAGCACTTCGAGGCCGTGCGGGACGCGCTACTCGCCGAGGCCAAGAGCGCGAACGTGAGCGAAGCCGATCTGTTCGACTGGATGGTCGATCGCGCCGTCGTCTTGCCGTTCCACACGCAGGACGGACCGGCAGGCAAGGCGCCCGAGCCGAAACCGGAGTTCCAGCGGCTGTTCACGAAGTTCCGCATCGGCAAGACGTACTACACCTTCAAGGATCCGGTCAGCGGCAAGGACGTTCACGCGCCAGTGACTCGTTGTGTTACCTGCCACGGCGACAATCCGACCCTGGGCGACGCCGTGGGTCTGAAGACCTCCGCCGAGTACCTGCGCCGCATGCAGGAGCTTACGAGTCTCACGGCCCGCGCCGAACGCACCGCACTGGCTGCCAACCGCGGCGGTGTGGCGACCCAGGCGGTGCTGCCCGAGATCGACGCCGCGGTCGATTCTCAGATCGAGCTCGAGGTTCTGGTGCACAGCTTCTCGAGCGACAAGGATGGCAAGTTCGCCAAGAAGCACGAGGAGGGCGTCGTGCACGCGCGGGCGGCGCTGACCGCGGCGCATTCGGCGCTCAACGAGCTGTCGTTCCGGCGCCAAGGTCTGTACGTGGCGCTCGGCGCGATCGCCTTGCTGCTCATCGGGCTGGCCTTGAAGATCCGGCAGATGCCCTAGGCGCGGCGCTCAGGGATCCTCGATCGCCCAAAGCTCGGCTCCGCGCGTGGACGTGAACCCGCTCACGTACACGCGCGCGCCGACAGTGATCAACGGCCCGCCGCAGAGCGGTGAGCGGCGCACAGGGCGGGCGGGCTCGCCGGGTCCCCAGACCAGGCAGGGAGACCGCAGGCCGCCGTAACTCAAGATCGCCCGACCGCCGAGCACCGCCACCGACATGCCGTCGTAGCTCGGCACCGGGTTTCCGTTGTCATCGCGTACGGCAACGGTGCCCTCGGGAGTGCCGTCGGTGAACCAGGCCTGTTCTCGAGAGGCGAAGAGCAACCCGTCGCCCACCGCCGTCGGCGCGAGAGCCGAGAGCGCGACCGACGCCGGGAGCCGGCGCGTGCCACCTGCGGTGCCATCCGTGACCCACAGGTCGCAGTCGTCGTTGCCGTGCCCGTCGGAGGCGACCAGGTAGACGCGCGAACCCGCGCTCATCAGGACTCTCGGAGACGAGATCTGATTGGTGAGGACGGTCGGCGCCGCTTGCGTGCCGTCACTTACGTTGAGTGTCGCCCCGAAGTTGTTGTCTCTCGCCGCCACGAAGAAGGTGTTGCCCAAGGCATCGAGAAGCAGAGGCGCCGCGCCGTGGCCGGTGTTCATCGAGGTAAGAAAAGGGAACGCCTGAGCCAGTGGCTCCGTAGACGAGCCGTCGGTGATCCAGTAGTTCCCATCCGGAACGCGCTGAATCACGAGCCGGCCGCGAAAGGCCATACCCGGCGAACGGGGAAGGACGACGGACTGGCCGGTTTCTCCGCTCGCCACCCGGGCCGTGGTTGCCGGCGTGCCGGCGCTGCTCCACAGCGGGTACTGCCCGTGATCTCGGACCGTGAAGAAGGCCCGAGCTCCTGCCGCGACAAGGCCGGGTTGAACGTCGGTCGCACCGGTCACGAGTCGTACCGGTGCGGAAGCGCCCGAGCTCGACCACAGCGCGCCCGGTCCACCGTGTGCCCAGCCGGTATAGAACGCGCGGCCGCCGACGCTGGCGGCGCTGGTCACGTTCCAGCCGACCGGACCGCCGCCGGAGAGCGCGTGCGTTCCCGCCGCGGTGCCGTCGGAGGTCCACAGCCGTTTCCCGTGCTCGGCGTCGAAAGCGCTCAGCAGAAGCAAGGGATTCGTCTCTGGCCCCGCCGCCGCGATCGGCTGCGGGTACGAGCCACTGTCGCGCTCGCGCCCGATGTCGAACCAGAGCCGGGTCGTCTCGGGCGTGCCATAGCTGCCCCAGAGCTCTTCGCCGAAGGTGTCGTCGCTGGCGGCGAAAGCCCAGCCGACGCTGGCGTGGAGCGTCACGCGCACGTTCGGCGGCGTGAGTCGTCGGGTTCCCGGGAGCGTGCCGTCCGTCGTCCACTCGGCGCGTTCGCCCGGCGCGGTCTCGGCCGAGAACACGACGCCGATACTGCTCGATACGGGCGAGAAGATGTCGTCCGGGTTGGAGCTGCAGGGTCCCGGACAGAGGTCACCCAGCATCCGCGTGCCGGCGGTCGTGCCGTCGGTCTCCCAGAGCTCGGTGCCCGTCGCAGGTGTCCAGGCCGTGAACATGAGTACGGCTCCCGACCCGCTGGGATTCTCGATGAACGATCGCAGCTGCGCTTCGCCGCGAGAAGAGCACGGTCCCGGGCACAGGTCGGCCAGCAACCGTGTCCCGCCCGGCGTGCCGTCCGTGATCCACGGTTCGCTTCCGTGGCGGCCGTCGTCGGCGAAGAACAGGAACCCGACATCGCTGTCGACGCCGCGCAGCTCGCTCCCGGAGAACGGATCCGGTTTCCGGAACGAGGTGAGCCGCAACGTTCCGCGGGGCGTGCCGTCCGTCGTCCACAACTGCCTGCCGTGCACCCCGTCATCGAAGACGCCGAAGGCGCGGCCGTAAGTCGTGACCAGACTGGCGACCGTGGCACAGGGCGCCGCGGAATCGGGAGGCAGCAACGGATGTGTGCCCTCGTCCGTCCCGTCGCTCATCCAAGCCTGAGGCCCCGCGCATGGGCCGCCAACGGACGTAACCCGAAGGATGGAGGTTCGGCTGTCCAGATTGCCGGCGATCTCCACGTTCGCGAGCGCTGGCGCGCCGCGCAGCGGGAGTTCTCTGGTACCTGGCGCCGTGCCGTCGGAGAACCACAGCCCGGGTCGGCCCGCGCTCGTTTCGGCGACGAACAACCAGCCTCCAGGAGCCGAGACAACATTGCGCGCGACGCGGCCCGCGGGCAGCGGCCGAGGCCTCAGAAGTCGCGCAGCTTCGTAGCCGGACCCCTCCACGTTGACCGACCACAGAGCCCTGCCGGTACCGTCGTCCGCCTCGAACAGCCCTGCCGCTGGCTCGATCGCCGGACCCATGGATCGGAACGGGCCTCCAGCGACCTGAACTACATAGGCTCCGAGGCGCTCGAGCCGATGTAGATCCGACCGGTGAAGCTGCCGGCGCCGCCGACCACGCCGCGCGTCCAGGCCGGGTCATCCGAATAG
>WBZN01002142.1_pt1 | contig 11217 bp, 11 predicted proteins | sample 5204281 | NCBI WGS metagenome assembly WBZN01 (sample SAMN12344347, study PRJNA552823) | activated sludge metagenome | biome: Activated sludge suspended growth; feature: Nitrification reactor; material: Wastewater; isolation source: activated sludge from nitrification reactor of wastewater... | reverse complement strand
ATACGATTGTTAGTATGTGTCATTGAGAGTTACCTCTTTTGTTTTGATTAAGATTCGATACCTTTATCAAAACCGATAACTCTCACTTTTGCAAGTGATGTGTCAGATCAGATCGGAACTAATACAAGTCATGCCAAAGCTAGAGCGGTACTTGCATATGTTCGCAAGCATAGTTTGGTATCTGATCTAGTTAAAGAAAAAGTACTTTATCTCGGAACAGACGGAAAGTTACTTACTCGATGGGATAGCGAGGCTGAAACACCGGATATTTTTCGTTTGCTTACGGCAAAAGATGGAGAGCGAGAACAAGGCGATGCCTTTATTCGCTGGCATGTCCGGGAAAACGATAATCCCTGTACAGCGGTTTGGGAAGACTCAACCCTGCAAGATGCCTGGGGATCGTTTGATGCCAGCACAAAAGAATTGAAGGGTGTGTGCATGGTGACAGGAGATAGCGATGCTGCTCTTGCAGTAATCCATCCAAAGCGTATTCGCCACGCCGGAGACGGCGCAAGGCTAGTTAGTGCTAACGACAGTTCTGGTTATACATTCCGCGGGCGATTCACGGATGATACAGGTCAACAAGCCTGCGGCGTCAGCTATGCAATTACTCAAAAAACACATAATGCGTTGCGCTGGTTGATTGGGCGGCAAGCATACCGTAGTGGCGATTTGGTAATCGTGACTTGGTCTATTGCAGGGAAACTTGTACCCGATCCCTTCAAGGATTCGCTCTCCCTGATTCTCGGCATTGAAGATCCTGTTCATGAAACTATTGGAATTGAACAACCGGATGTTGGCGACATAGGTCAAGCCTTTGCGATTCGTTTGCGCAAAGCAATTGCAGGTTACGGCGCTAAGCTGAATCCCACCGATGATATTGTCGTCATGGGTTTGGATTCAGCCACACCGGGGCGAATGGCAATTACTTTTTATCGCGAACTGAAAGGCTCCGACTTCTTGAATCGCGTTCAAAATTGGCATGAACAATACGCATGGTCGCAAAACTTTGGCAAAGATTCAAAGTTCATCGGTACGCCTGCTCCACGGGACATTGCCGAAGCTGCTTACGGTCGTCGTCTCGACGACAGTTTGCGTAAAGCTACAGTGGAGAGGATGTTGCCCTGCATCATTGATGGACAAGCACTGCCACGAGATTTGGTTGAGTCGGTTATCCGCAGAACCAGCAATCGTGTTTCCTTTGAAAAGGATAAAAATGGAAGGCAGTGGGAATGGGAAAAAATTCTGGGCATTGCCTGTGCCCTGTTTAAAGGTTCTTACAAAGAAAGAGGATATCAAATGACATTGGAAAACGACAGAACATCAAGGGATTATCTTTACGGGCGACTATTGTCCATTGCGGAGCATATTGAAGATCGAGCGTTATATGTTGGTGGTGAGAAGCGCGACACGACTGCTGCCAAGCTGATGCAACGATTTGCAGATCGGCCCAACAGTACGTGGCGAACTATCGAACTTGCGCTTACGCCTTACAAGACTCGCCTACGAGCAAAACGCCCCGCTTTTTTGCACAATATGAAAACACTGCTTGATGAGGTCGTCGCAAATTTTGAAGGGGATGAATTTGTGAGTGATCGAAAACTTTCCGGTGAATTCCTGCTGGGTTACCACTGTCAGCGTTTATCGCTGAATCTACCAAAACAAGACAAAGCAGATGATTCTGCATCTGATAACGATAGTACCAATAATGACAACTAACAGACCTAAGGAGATCGCAACATGAATACGCTGCAAAACAAGATCGATTTCGCCGTAATTCTCCGCGTTAAAAATGCAAATCCGAATGGTGATCCGCTTAACAGTAACCGTCCTCGCACCAGTTATGAAAACTTTGGGGAGATTACTGATGTTTGCATCAAGCGAAAAATTCGTGACCGTTTGGTTGAACGGTTTGTGAAACTGGGTGGAAAGGAAGGAAAAGCAGAGGCGAAAGGCCAGGCTGTATTTGTTCAATCCGATGACCGGAAAATTGATGATGCAACAAGTCTGCGTGATAGAGCTGAGAAATTTTTCAAGTCCATTGGAAAAACATTGGGAGCGGATGAAACAGTCAATCTTGCTTCTTCGGAATGGATTGATGTTCGTACGTTCGGTCAACTATTCGCACTTTCCAAAAAGAAGGGTAAAAAGAAAGAGGATGGCAGCGATGAAGAAGGTGATACTGGGATTTCAATTGGAATCCGTGGGCCAGTAACTGTGCAATCTGCATTTAGTCTTGAGCCTATTGATATCACCGGCACTCAAATCACCAAGAGTGTAAGTGGCGAAGGTGACGGTAGTAAACGTGGTTCCGACACAATGGGAATGAAGCATCGCGTAGATCATGGTGTCTATGTCTTTTTCGGTAGTATGAATCCGCAGCTCGCCGAAAAAACTAGATTCAGCGACAAAGATGCATTGGTTATTAAAGAGATATTGCCTAAATTATTTGAAAACGATGAATCAAGTGCACGTCCAGCAGGAAGTATGCAAATATTAAGTCTTATTTGGTGGAAACATAATTGCAAATCAGGGCAATATTCTTCTGCTAAGGTTCACGGCTCTCTTACAGTGAATCCTGACGGAAGTCATGAGATTAATTCGTTACCTGGATTGGAGCCGGAAATAGTTGCTGGGTTCTGAGTTTCTCGCATTTTTAGGAGGTATCGATATGAACCGGCAAGATCGTATCATTTCAGTATCCAGATACTCTATTCGGTAAGCCGCGTATCCGGGAACCCGTATCGGGGGGCGAGTTTATTCTTGATTTATTGGCTTCCGACTGGGATGAGGCACAGATACTTTAAAGCTACCCGCATTTGCCCCCGGAAGATTTGCAAGCGGTATTTGCGTTTATCCGGGATTGCATGAAAGATGAAATCTTTATCATGCGGGCGGTAGCAGAATCTGGTGCTGTTACTCAATGATTCCGAAGTTGCTGGTCGATGAGAATTTTCCTCTACCGGTTAGTCGAACCACCTGCAGTTATCCTTTATTTCTGCTTGCATCCCACTTGGATAAATTACTGATAATGACTGCACACCCTGAATGAAGTTCAGCCAGGATATTTTGCGGTAATTCAGCGCGAAGGAATACGATTGCGGAAGTTAAAAGAGAAATAGCGTAATAGGGGAAAAGGGAAAATTACTATGAGAGAGATTTTATTCTTGGTCGAAGAAGCGCCTGAAGGTGGCTATACCGCGCGTGCGCTGGGAGAATCCATTTTTACCGAAGCAGATGATCTAGCAAGCCTTCATCAACAAGTACGTGATGCCGTGCATTGTCATTTCGATGAAGGAAAAGCGCCGGAAATGATTCGCTTGCATTTCGTGCGCGAGGAAGTCATCCAGGCATGAAATTGCCACGAAATGTATCGGGTGCATGGCTGATCAAGGCACTCAACCGGCTCGGATACGGAGTCACCCGGCAGACTGGCAGTCACGTCCGGCTGGAATGTCAACTCCCAAAACCCCATCATTTAACGGTTCCTATATATGATCCATTGTGTGCCGGGACGCTGGCTTCTATTTTGAATGAAATTGCTAGGCATCATTCCTTATCCAAAGAAGAAGTGATTCTTAGATTATTCGGGAACGATTGATGGCTATAACTGAAGTTGACGACCCCATCATGCTTTCGGCTTTACAGCACTACAGCTATTGCCCGCGTCAGTGTGCGTTGATTCATGTCGAGCAGGCGTTTGACGAGAATGTGCATACCATGCGTGGTAATACCGTGCATCAACGGGTTGATGAGCCTGGCTCCGAGTCATTTGAAGGTGTGCGCAGTGAGAAAGCTTTACCTATCTGGTCAGAGCGTTTGGGTTTGATCGGCAAATGCGATGTCGTCGAATTTTATCCGGATGGGCGAATTTATCCGGTGGAATACAAACACGGCAAGAAACGTGCAAAAGCACATGATGATATCCAGCTAGCAGCGCAAGCGGTCTGCTTGGAAGAAATGACAGGTAAAGCAGTGACGCATGGCGCGATTTATCATCATTCATCGCGCCGTCGGCGTGAAGTGATTATTAACGAATTGCTTCGACAGCAGGTGGAAGAAACTGTGCAAGCAGTTCGTGCTTTGCTGGTATCCGGGAAATTGCCACCGCCAATCAACGATGCACGTTGCAAGGAGTGTTCGTTGAAAGAAATCTGCCAACCTGAGGTTTTGGCAGATAAGGCCAGAGTACTTGATGCTCAGATACATTTGTTTGAAGTGGAGTAATGGTAAATTATGTATCAAATTCTCAACACGCTTTACATCATGACGCCCAATGCCTATGTGCATTTAGACAATGATACTGTGCGCATTGATGTTGAAAGGCAAAAGAAACTACAAGTGCCATTACATCATCTGGGTACCTTGGTATGTTTTGGTAATGTCATGATTTCACCGGCGCTGATGCATCGTTGTGCGGATGATGGAATTGGTTTGGTTTTGTTGGATGCTAATGGTCGGTTTAAAGCACGTCTCGAAGGTGCTGTAAATGGTAATATTTTGCTTCGTCAGATGCAGCATCGCAAAGCGGTAGAGATTCCTTTTGTACTTACGATAGCCAAGGCCGTGATCGCTGGGAAATTACGCAATTGCCGCCAAGTATTATTGCGTGGTGCGCGAGAAGCGACTGATGAACAAGATCGGAATGCACTTAGTAGTGCAGCTGCGGCATTGGCAAACTCCATTCGCAATTTACCTATCGCAGCAGATCTTGATGTAATTCGTGGCATCGAAGGCGACGCGGCTAAAGTGTATTTCTCGGCACTACCCAATTTAGTTCGGCGCAATATTCGTGAGTATTTTACGATGGATGGTAGAACACGTAGACCACCTCGTGATCGTTTCAATGCGCTACTATCATTTCTTTATTCAATGGTGATGAACGATTGTCGTTCCGCGATTGAAAGTGTTGGCCTTGATCCGCAATTGGGCTTCTTACATAGCGTACGCCCTGGCAGAGCAGCATTGGCGCTTGATCTAATGGAGGAATTTCGCTCTATTCTTGCCGATCGACTTGCATTAACACTGATCAATCGTGGTCAAGTCACTGAACATGACTTGCAGATACGTGAAGGCGGCGCAGTACAGATGGAAAACGATGCGCGAAAAATTGTTGTGGCCGCTTATCAGGAAAAAAAGCAAGAAGAAGTTACGCATCCATTATTGAATACTAAAGTAGCATTTGGCTTACTACCTCAGCTTCAAGCACGTTTCATGGCTCGCGCTATTCGAGGCGATATTGATTCCTACATTCCATTTCTGATTAAATAACGATGCTGATCATTGTCACTTACGATGTTTCTACAGAAACCAAAGAAGGGAGAAGACGACTGCGCCGGGTTGCTAAAATTTGCGAAGGAATAGGACAGCGTGTGCAAAAATCAGTGTTTGAATGCAAAGTGGATCTAATGCAATACGAAGAATTAGAGCGCAGATTATTAGCTGAGATTGAAGAGAAAGAAGATAATCTTCGTCTGTATCGTTTAACAGAGCCTGTTGCTTTGCATGTCAAAGAGTATGGAAAATTTAAAGCAATTGATTTTGATGGAACACTGGTCGTTTAGTATGCGCGAACAACGAGTGATTGAGAAATGGTGATAGATTCGCGGAAGGCATAACATTATGAATATTAATGGAATTTTATAAATTAGGCTTTTATTTGTGTTGATAAATTTTCTACTTGCTGCCCGGTTCGCGCATTCACAAAGATTTTTCCTGTTGTATCATTAAGTTGTAACTGTACTGTAGCGCCCGACATCCAAGTCGGGCGAGGATTGAAACAAACCAAACATAACTACTACTTTACTTGTGTCGTTGTAGCACCCGACATCCAAGTCGGGCGAGGATTGAAACTTCACCATCTCTGCTGATTGCCATCCTCCAAGCTGTAGCGCCCGACATCCAAGTCGGGCGAGGATTGAAACAGCGAAGAGTCGCATTAGTGACGCAATATATATCGTAGCGCCCGACATCCAAGTCGGGCGAGGATTGAAACTCGCAATCTAGCGCGTATCGAATGCGACGATATTTGTAGCGCCCGACATCCAAGTCGGGCGAGGATTGGCTTTCAAAGAAGATGCATGTGTTGCCTGTTGTGCTGATATAGAAAGTACTAAATAATTTTTGAGAAAACCTTAGAGCGTCTTTGGTAATTGTAAAGCTGCTTTTTTCTTTTAGGTAAAGCTTCCAAGGATGTTTCGACAAATCCTCGTTCTACAAACCAATGTGCTGTACGTGTGGTGAGTACAAAAAGCTTTTGTGGCTTTTTTGATTTGATCTGATTTTCTAGATATTTTAACAAAGCACTGCCACAGCCTGTTTTTCGATAGCGAGCATGAACAGCGAGGCAGGCAAGCTCATAGGCCTGTTCTTCAGGGAAGGGGTAAAGTGCAGCACAGGCGATGATAATATTATCATGCTCTAATACGGTAAAACGATCGATTTCCATCTCCAGTAATTCTCGGTTTCTTCGCACGAGAATACCTTCTATTTCGAGTGGCTCAATAAGCTGAATGATACTTCCGACATCTTCAATTTTTGCTTTTCGAATGCTTTGCAGTGGATCACGCGTAATCATGGTACCAATGCCATTGTGACTGAATAATTCCTGAAGCAATGCACCGTCGATATGGCGGCTGATTAGGTGAGCACGTCCAACACCATTTTCACAGGCATGGATGGCTTGTGGTAAATAGAATTGGGTATCATCCGGAATATTCGTTGTGAGGTCAGCTAATTTAGCAAGATAGGATTTACTTTCTGCGATTGTTTGCTCGCGTAATAGGTTATTTGGCTGCTTTGTGGCTTGATCCATAACACCGGGTGTATTCATCAAAAAAATTAATTTTTCTGCTTTCAGTGCGATGGCAACTTCTGCCGCAACATTTTCAAGCGTTAGATTAAAAATTTCACCGGTGGGTGAATAACCTAATGGTGAAATTAAAACAATTTCTCCTTGGGCTAGGTGAGAATGGATGGCCGTTAAATTTATTTTCCGGACTTCACCGGTATACATCAGGTCAGTTCCATTCATCACGCCAATCGGTCGGGCGATGACAAAATTACCGCTAGTGACTCGGATAGAAGCGTTTGCCATAGGAGAATTGGGGAGTCCCATGGACATTAACGCTTCAATCTCCATGCGAACACGCCCGACTGACTCGATAACACGTTCAAGTGTCATAGCGTCGGTGACCCGGATCCCATTAACGTAGGTAATATCCAGGTTATCTTGTTGTAATCTTGATTCGATCTGGGGGCGTGCACCATGGACAAGAACAAGCTGGATCCCGAGGCTTGCCAATAAATTTAGATCGTGCACAAGTTCGACAAACTTTCCATCTGCGACAACTTCACCGCCGAAGGCAACCACAAAAATCTTCCCACGGAAGGTGTGAATATAAGGTGCTACTGAACGAAACCAGGCAATAAAGTGGGTATGCAAATCTTCATTTTGCAGATCGACTGATATCGAGGTAGGAGCGAAATTTTTTTTCATGCACGCAATAGGTAAATCAAACAGCCATTTTGTCTCGATCAATCACTTTCAGAAAAAATCACTTGATTTAGCTTAATTAAGTATATTGACTAAATAGCTAGGAAGTATTTCACAAGCTGCAAGATTATTCAAACGCGCTTGAGGTAACAATGAATCGAGGTCGAATTGATAAGCCTGATTCCGGATTGTTTTTTTGGAGATTGTTTACCATTCATTTCTTGTAAACTATCTCATAATGAATGTTGAATAACGATTGTTGGAATGAAAGGGGAAATCGATGATTTTCTGGCGAGTAAAATCACTAGATACAATCTTGGCGACAGCTGAAAAAAAATCGCTCAATCGGACACTGGGTGTTTGGCAACTCACACTCCTGGGTGTCGGCGCTATTATTGGTACCGGAATATTTGTATTAACGGCTGAGGCTGCTCAGAAAGCAGGTCCTGGCATGATGTTTGCTTTTATCATTGCGGGTTTTGTGTGTGCGGTTGCAGCGTTATGTTATTCAGAGCTTTCTTCGATGGTGCCTGTTTCTGGGTCTGCTTATACTTATTCTTACGCAGTGCTCGGTGAATTTGTTGCATGGATCGTTGGTTGGGCACTAATTCTCGAATACTCGGTAGCGGCTGGGGCCGTTGCCGTGGGGTGGTCGGGGTATTTTGTCGGCTTGCTGAGCAATTCATTAGGCATTGAGATTCCATTCGCGCTGGCAAATGGACCTTTTGCAGGAGGGATTATTAATTTACCCGCTGTGGTGATTTGCATGCTGGTGGTCGGTTTGCTGGTCATTGGTACCAAAGAAAGTGCTACCTTTAATGCGGCGCTAGTCGTGATCAAAATTATCGCACTGACGATATTCATCGCGCTTGCCTTACCGGTCTCTAATATGGAAAATTTTCAACCATTTCTCCCATTAGGCTCAACAGGTGTCGTTGCTGCAGCGGCCTCCATTTTCTTTGCTTATGTGGGCTTTGATGCAGTATCAACAGCAGCTGAAGAGACAAAAAACCCGCAACGCAATGTCCCGCTTGCGCTGATTGGATCGTTGGGGATTTGTACGATTTTTTATTTGTTTATTTCTGCTGGTGTGATTGGTTCAGTCGGTGCACAACCGGTGATGGATACGGCTGGTAAAGCTTTTTCTCCTGGCTCACTTGCTTTGGCAGAGCAATGCCAGACCCTTGCATCAGCAGGGCAGCATCCTGTGGTTTGCTCGCGTGAGGCACTTGCACATGTTTTGCGTCAGATCGGCTGGGAAAAGATTGGTAACCTACTCGGTTTGGCCGCATTTCTTGCATTGCCTTCGGTGATCCTAATGATGTTATTTGGACAGACTCGGATTTTTTTCGTTATGGCTCGAGATGGCTTATTACCAGAAGTATTGAGCCGAATTCATTCTCGATTTAAGACACCCCATGTTGTGACGCTGGTGACGGGTGTTGGTGTCACGCTTGCGGCTGCTTTCTTACCAGTGGGCAAGCTTGCCGATATTTCTAACTCTGGTACGCTCTTTGCCTTTATGGTTGTGGCGATAACAGTTATGATTTTACGCGTCAGAGATAAAAAACGCCCAAGGCCCTTTAGAACACCTGCGATATGGTTTGTTGGCCCACTTGCTGTTATCGGTTGTATTACTCTTTTCTTATTTTTACCAACCGATGCAAAGCTTGTATTTCCAATTTGGGCAGGGATTGGTCTGGTATTTTATTTTCTCTATGGTTATCGGAAAAGCCATGTGGCGCTGGGGATTTGTGCCTCTGCGGGAGGCGAAAATATTATTAACCCTTTACGATCGCTAGTGGATAGTGACGATAAAAGTAGCACCCCTAAATAAAATTACTAATTGATCAACAAATCGCTGCGTCCATGAGCACTGCTTACATTACCCATCCGATCTGTTTAAAGCATGATATGGGTTATGGTCATCCTGAATCACCTGAGCGATTACGAGCGATCGAGCAGGAACTACGTGTAGCAGGTCTTTTCTCTTTATTGCGATACTATGAAGCGCCACTAGCTAGTCATGAGCAATTAGCCCGTGTTCATTCAGGACATTATCTTCACGCTATTGAGACTGTTGCACCGCAGCACGGATTAATCAGTATCGATTCCGATACTTTAATGAATCCTTATACGCTAGAGGCAGCCAAGCGAGCAGCCGGCGCCGTTGTTCTGGCAACGGATTTAGTAATATCCGGTCAGGTAGAAAATGCATTTTGTAGTATTCGTCCCCCGGGTCATCATGCAACACGCGAAGAAGCAATGGGTTTTTGCTTTTTTAACAATGTTGCAGTGGGTGCTGCGCACGCTTTGGCCTTGCATGGGTTAGCTCGAATTGCTATTTTGGATTTTGATGTTCATCACGGAAACGGGACCGAAGCTATTTTTAAGCATGAAGCACGGGTAATGCTTTGCTCCACATTTCAACACCCTTTCTATCCTTATAGTGGTGCAGATAGTGGCAGCGACTATATCATCAATACACCACTGCCCGCTGGAACAACGGGCCAAGCGTTTCGTGCAGCGGTATTAACGCATTGGATTCCTGCATTGGAAAGCTTTAAACCTGAGATGATCTATATCTCTGCGGGTTTTGATGCCCACCGCGAAGATGAGATGGCTAATCTTAATCTAGTGGAAACAGATTATATTTGGATTACAGAGCAAATTATGGTTATTGCGGAGAAATATGCGCAAAAACGAATTGTTTCGGTGTTGGAAGGAGGGTATGAGTTAGATTCCCTAGCTAGGAGTGTAGCAGCGCATGTGCGGGTACTCAGTGCGATTACCGAGTCTCCTGCAGATTAATTTTCTTTTCTTGGGCCGCTTATTTATTTGTCCCTGATATTCAGGTAGAATGCTTGCGCAAATTGGGTGGTTTATTGCTAGTCACATTAAAGAGAGTGCTCTGTTTTTCTGAGCGGCAGTCAGAGTACTAGTGTTCACGCTGTTTGTTTTAATTTACTTCCATAGCCGGCATAGCTCAGTTGGTAGAGCAGCTGATTTGTAATCAGAAGGTCCCGAGTTCGATTCTTGGTGTCGGCACCATAAAATCAATGGCTTGCAATTTTCATGCAAGCCATTTTTGTTTCCGGGGTTACGCTGGGGTTACATTGCAGCAATCTAGCAACCATTTCTAGGACACTCTTTTACTTTCTTTCCAAGCGATCAAATCAGATATTTTGTACCTGACCTTGCTACCTATTTTGTAGAAAGGGATGGTTTCTTTCTTTGTGCAGCGCCATGAAGCAAGCGTATTTATTTTTACTCCGATAATTTGTGCGGCCACCACTGGATCAACCTCTTCCGTGTTTTCGCCGGACTCAATTATTTTGCTTAGGGTTAAGTTTTTTTCGCTCATCTATCTAGCTCCAATACTTTTCAAATTTACGTGAACTCTTTCCTCTCAATTAATGGCTTCGTTGTTACATTCTTTGCGCGCTAGAACTATATTGTTTTTTTAAATTAAAATTTTTGTTGTTAACTCAAGATCAGTAGAATCAATACCGCCGAAACCAATACCAGAGCAGCAGCAAATAAATTCATAATGGCCGCCTGTCTGGAAATTCTGACCAGTTCACGGATATCATGATTAATAGCGATTATGAATTTTTCACTGATTAACTGCATGCTTTGGTCTATTAATTGATCGTTGTTTTTGCTGAAATTGTTTTGTTGTGCATTAATCAGCGCATTGGCTTTTTTGCTGGTGACTGTTT
>WBZN01002141.1_pt1 | contig 11217 bp, 8 predicted proteins | sample 5204281 | NCBI WGS metagenome assembly WBZN01 (sample SAMN12344347, study PRJNA552823) | activated sludge metagenome | biome: Activated sludge suspended growth; feature: Nitrification reactor; material: Wastewater; isolation source: activated sludge from nitrification reactor of wastewater treatment... | reverse complement strand
GATTCCTCCGCACCAGCGAGCAGGCACTGGCCACCAGCCGGCAGGAGTTGCGCGACCTGGCCGCCCGCCTCCTGACCGTCCAAGAAGAAGAACGCCGGCGCATCTCCAGGGATCTCCACGATGACATCAATCAGCGGCTGGCGATGTTGGTCGTTCAAGCCGAATCCTTGGAAGCCAGCCTTCCCCCCTCCGCCGGTGCCTGTAGCAAAGAACTCCGCTCGATTCAGGACCGGCTGACGGAGCTATCGGATGATGTGCGGCATCTGGCCTATCAGTTCCACCCGTCGATTCTCGACGACCTGGGACTCGCTGTCGCCTTGCGGCGCCTCGTCGATGATTGTGCCGCGCGTTCCAGGCTGGAGATCACGATCGACATCTCAACGACGCTTCAGGCTATTCCACAAGCGGTGTCCACCTGCCTGTACCGCATCGCCCAAGAATGCCTCGCCAATGCGATGAAACACGCGCGCGCGACGCGGGTGACCGTGTCCCTCGCCTCGACCTCCGACGCCATTACCCTGACCGTCCAGGATGACGGGATCGGATTCGATACGCAGAATGCCGTGGAAAACCCGCGCGGGCTCGGCCTGGTCAGCATGACGGAACGCGTGCGCCTGGTCCATGGCACCGTGACGATCGACTCGATTCCTCAGCAAGGCACTCGCCTCTCAATCAACGTTCCCCACGCGGAGGTGCCCGTATGACCACGCCCCCTCGAGTATTACTGGCCGACGACCATACCCTCGTGCTGGAAGGATTCCGGCGAATCGTTGAACAACGTTGTGAAGTCGTTGGGGCGGTTGAAGACGGCCGCGCCCTGCTGGAGGCCGCCGTACAGCTGCGCCCCGACTTGATTCTGCTCGACATCTCCATGCCATTGTTGAACGGAGTCGATGCCGGCCGGCAATTGAAGAAGCTACTGCCCGACGTGAAACTGATTTTCGTGACGATGCATGCCGATCCGGCCTATGTGAGCGAGGCCTTCAAAGCCGGCGCTTCGGCATACCTGCTCAAACGTTCTGCTGCCAGAGAACTGGATCAGGCCATCGATGCGGTCATCAAAGGGCAATACTTTGTCACATCACTCCTGACCCGGGATATCGTCAGCGGCCTATCCGCAGGCCAAAGCGGCGTCTTTGCGCAGCGGCAGGATCTCACACCGCGCCAGCGGGAAGTCCTGCAGCTCATCGCCGAAGGACGCACCATCAAAGAAATCGCCGCGCTCTTGAATATCTCGCCGAAAACCGTGGAGTTTCACAAGGCACAGATCATCTTTCATCTCAACTTGCGGACCACGGCCGAGCTGACGAAGTACGCGCTCGCGCACGGCCTGACCTCGGCGTAGCATCAATTCCTGAATGTTCGGGTCCGGCCTACGCATTCATTGTTTGCGCGGTTTCCGGCCCCCCCTCCTGCAACTACCTAGGACATCACCTAGTTGTTAGACGGCTTTACATTCCGTTAGGCTGTGGCCTCGGGGATTTTGGACAGCGCGCCCTGTCTCCAGGCCCGGACTGCCGGGAAGAGAGTGACACAATGGACCCCACGGCCACACAATGTCAGTTTTGCTGGCGGGTGGAAGATAGCGGATCCGGGGAGATTGAACCGGCGAAATGGTCTGACTTGTCGACCTTCATTCAGAAATATAATTTGGCCACGCATGATCTCCGCTTTGCCGATGGCTACTGCCCCCAATGTACAATACTCTACGGGCGTCTCACGCAAGCACACGCGTACGAATCGTGACGCGCGCCGATCTCAATAGGGTCGCTCCACGAATGAGACATGATGAGGAAAAACGATCAGGATGGTACCACCATCGATCCGCCGATGGATCTCAATTACATCAAGGCCGCAATGCCCCACTGTACACAGCACGAAATTCTCGTTCCCGCTCACGATGGGCCGGACTTAGCCTGTGGCATGGGAAGCGTCATGGATACCGACGCCCCTGGTGATGCCTTGGCCGGGTCAGCTCCGTAGGTCATTCAGTACTGGACTCACCAGAGTTGAGAGTCATTGGAGTCCCCTCCTACACCACACAGGCTGTTTGCTCGCTGGAATCACTGACCTGGCCTCCGTACCTCCTGAACCCTCAACATCACATGGCGTTTGTTAGACTTCGCTCATCCGACCTGATACGGTATTTTGTTCGAGAGCCTGCGCACCGCAGAGGAGAGAGCCACGAGGGGTTGGATCAAGATCGAGCGGAGGAAGCCATGTCAACGATGGAACGGAAGAGGCCCCAAGAGAAGGACATCACGACCGCAATGATCGCTGGGCTGCGGGCATGTCGGCGATTTGAACAGACTCGATCCATGACATGGAAGGCCCGCACGGCGGGCACGGCCCTCGACAAGCAGCAGGTCATGATCTTCTTACTGCTCGCCTTGTTCTGGACCTTTTCGAATCCAGCCGCCGGGCTGGCCGCGTCGCCTTCAGCTGCGACGCCCCCGGGGTCGTCTGATCCGGTCTATTCGCTGGAGGCGGTGTTGAATTTTGCCTTGACGCGCAATCCTACCGTCGCCAGCGCGGAAAGCACCATCGATCAGAACCGTGGACAACAGGTGGCCGCGTATACCTATCTTAACCCCTCGGTCAGCGCCAACAGCGGCATCGGCAAGATGCGCGATCTGGGACTCTTCGATCCGGCCCTGCGCGAGCGGGTGACTGAGTTTAATTTGAGCGTCGGACAACCGATCGAATGGCCGTCAAAGCGCGCGGCGCGCCAGCGGGCGAGCGAAGCCGGCGTGGCCGCCGCCTCGGCCGGACTGGCGGAAACCCAGCTGAATTTAATCGCCGACGTCAAGGTCGCCTTTTACGATCTTCTCCTGGCTCAGCGCGCGCTCGTCCTGGCGCAGCAGAATCTGGCTACAGTGGAGGATGTCGATAAGGCAGTTCGGACCAGGGTGCGCCTGGGAGAGAGTCCGCAATTCGAAGCGATCCGCTCCGGGGTGGAAGTATTGAAAGCCAATCAGTCACTGACCAGGGCGGCCAATCGAGTACGGGTCAATCGGGTCATGCTTGATACCTTGACGGCCGGTTCACTGGGCCCCACGTATGCGATTGATGGGCAGCTCCACCGTATGGGCCCTGGATTCGGCATCGACATTCTGACCGAACGCGCACTTACTCAGCATCCGACCATCGTGCGCCTGCGTAAGTCGGTCGAACAAGCCGACCATAGCCTGGAATTCGAACGTCAAGCCCGTGTGCCCAATATCACGATCGGAGGAAGCTACTGGCGGGAAATCGGTCGGGAAGCCTTCACCGGCGGCGTGTCATTCCCCACCCCCGTGTGGGATCGGCGACAAGGTGAAATCATCACGGCCTTCGGGAGTAAACGGAAAGGCGAAGCTGAATTTCTTCGCGCGCGAAATGAACTCATCCGTAACGTCAGCCAGCATTTCCAGGATGCGAAAACCACTGCGGATATGATCGAGGTCTACGAAAAGGGGCTCTTGAAGCAAGCCGATGAAGCGCTGCGAATCGCAAAATTCAGTTTCCAACAGGGAGCTTCGAGTCTGCTCGAGGTACTCGACGCACAACGGGTCCAGCGCCAGATCCTGCTGGACTATGCCCAGGCTCAATTTGATCTCTCTATGTCACTGGCACTCCTGGAACGCGCAGTGGGGGGGGCCGTATGATGCAAGACACCACACAAACTGCGATCCAATCGAATTCATCTCGGCAGGATCGGAATCGGCCGTTCGCCGCCGGGCTCCTGGCCGGATTGCTCGTGCTGCTCGTCTGGTCCGGATGCGAGGGCCCTCCTCCCAACGCGACGGGAGCCAACCCGCCGCCGCCCTCTCCCGACAAGAGCCTGGTTCGGTTGACGGCCGAGGAAATGAAGTCGGCGGGGATCATCATTCAACCCGTCAAGCGCGGGGAATTTCGCACCATTCGTGACTTCCCCGGCACCGTCGAACCGAATGAGCATGCCTTGGCTGAAATCACCACGCTCGTCCGCGGACGGGTCATCGACGTCTACGCCGACCTCGGCAGAGAAGTGAAGGGAGGAACCCTCCTGGCTCTCCTCTATAGCAGTGAGTTGGGAATGGCGCAGTCCGCCTATTTGAAGGCGACGGCTAAGTTAAACGTCGCCGAGCGCGCCTTCCGCCGGGCGGAATTGCTGTTGAAGGAAAAAGTCATCGGCCTGGCTGAATTACAGCGGCGTGAAGGAGAAATGCTCAGCCTTCGAGCCGAGCTGCGAGAGGCCCGCGATCGCCTCCTGATTCTGGGCCTCACGGATGAAGACCTGCGCAATTTAGATCGCAATCACACGATTCGCTCCCACGTCCCGGTGGTAGCCCCCTTCGACGGGCGGGTGATCGCCCGCAACCTCACCAAAGGCGAAGTCGTGGAAACCACGGAAAAGTTGTTCGTGGTCGCCGATCTCACCGACGTCTGGGTGACGGCGGTCATTCCCGAAAAGGATATTCCCTACATCCGGCCCGATCAGACAGGCGCGGGGCAGTCGGTGGAAGTCCACGTGGCCGCCTATCCTGGGCAGGCCTTCCAAGGGCGTATCACCTATGTCGGAGATGTGCTGGATCCCGCAACCCGCACGATGCGGCTCCGGCTGGAATTGCCGAATCCCGAGCGCAAACTGAAACCCGCCATGTATGCCACGGTTCGGGTCTATTCAGAACCGGAGCCGAATGCGCTGCTCATCCCCGAAGCCGCCGTTCAACGCGACCGAGATCGGCAATTTGTCTTCGTCGAACGCGAGCCCGCCATCTTCGAAGCACGCGATGTGAAATTAGGCAGCTCCAACGGCCGTGAGATCAAGGTGCAAGATGGACTCTTGGAGGGAGAATCAATTGTGACGAACGGGGCCTTCGTGTTGAAATCCGAATTACTCGGGGAACAGATGTAGCCTGATGCTGTCCTCTTTCCTGGCCTTCGCTCTCCGTCAACGTGTCCTGGTCGTCGTCATGGCGTGCATCCTGACCGCCGGTGGGATCTATGCCTTTCGCACGATCGCCATCGACGCCTTCCCGGATGTCACGACCGTCCTGGTTCAGGTCGTGACGAAAGTTCCCGGCATGTCGCCCGCTGAAGTGGAACGGTTCGTCACCTTTCCCATGGAACTGCAGCTCATGGGTGCGCCTGGATTGACGGACATCCGCTCGTTTTCAAAGGTCGGCCTGTCGATGATCACCGTCGTCTTCAAAGACGACATCGATATCTATTTAGCTCGGCAGGTCGTGCTCGAACGAATCCTCGAAATCCAAGAGCTGCTGCCGCCCGGATCCACGTCGCAATTGGTGCCCAATACCACCGGATTGGGAGAAGTCTATCAATTTTATCTCGAGGGACCGCACGACCACGATACCAACTTCGTCATGACCGATTCCGATTTGATGGAACGGCGGACGCTTGAGGACTGGCTGATCCGGCCGCTGCTCAAGGGGCTACCCGATGTCGTGGATGTGAATTCGCTGGGCGGGTTCGTGAAACAGTACCAGGTGATGGTCGAACCCGGTCTCCTGCGTAAATACGGCCTGGCGCTTCATGATGTGTTCGATGCCGTTGCCCAGAACAATGCCAATGCCGGCGGCAACATCCTGGAAAAAGACGATGAAAAATATGTCGTTCGCGGCGTCGGTTTGATCAAGACGCTCGAAGACATCGACCATATCGTCGTCAAACAGGTGGGCGGAACCCCCGTCTATGTGCGGGATGTGGCGGAAGTCCGGATCGGACATGCGGTCCGGCATGGCGCCGCCGTGTTGAACGGAAAGCACGAGGTGATTACCGGCATCGTCCTTATGCTGCGCGGCGGCAATGCCCGGGACGTCGTGCAGTCCATCAAGGACAAAATTTCAGAGATTCACCAAAAACGCCTCCTGCCGGACGGATTGCGCATCATTCCCTTCTATGACCGGATCGAACTGATTACGGCAGCGCTGGATACCGTCTATAAAGCGCTGCTTGAGGGCATCGTGCTGGTGGTCGTGATTCTTTTTCTGTTTCTCGGCAACGTGCGCAGCGCCCTCATTGTGACCGCCACCCTGATTGTGACACCGCTCGTTACCTTCATCATCATGGACCAGGTCGGGCTGACGGCCAATCTCATGTCGCTCGGCGGATTGGTCATCGCCATCGGCATGATGGTCGATGGCTCGGTCGTGGTGGTGGAGAATGTGTATCGGCACCTTGCCGAACAGCGCGACGACCGCTTTAATAAGACCGATGTCATTTTGCATGCCGTGACCGAAGTCGGACAGCCGGTCATCTTCGGCATCCTGATCATTATCCTCGTGTTCCTTCCGATTCTGACGCTGCAGGGCATGGAAGGAAAAATGTTTCAGCCGCTCGCCAACACCATCATCATCGCGCTGCTCGTGTCCCTGGTGTTGTCCCTCACCCTTTCACCTGTTCTCTGCGCCATGGCGCTCAAACGAGGAACGGAAGAGGACACCTTTCTGCTCCGCTGGGCGAAGCGGGTCTATCTCCCGACATTACGATGGGCGATGGGGCATCGCGTCACTGTGCTGGCCGTCGCACTCGGGCTACTGGGCGCCAGCCTGTCTCTCTTCCCCTTTCTCGGTGGGGAGTTTATTCCCATCTTGAACGAGGGTGCGATTTCGCCCCAAACCATTCGTTATCCCAGCATCGCGTTGGATCGCTCCATCGAGATCGAAAAAGAGATGCAACGCGCGGTGATGGAGTTCCCTGAAGTGCGCATGGTGGTGTCCAAGATCGGCCGCTCCGAGATGGGGAACGATCCGCAGGAGCCCAATGCCAGCGATCCGGTTGTAAGTCTCCGCCCGATGAATGAATGGACCACCGCCAAAACCAAATCGGCCTTGGACGATGCCATCCGCAAACGCATTGAAAAAGTGCCGGGCGCTAACTTTCTGCTGAGCCAGCCGATCCAGCAACGCGTGGACGAACTGTTGTCCGGAGTCCGATCGGAAGCCACCATAAAAATACTGGGAGATGATCTGTCCGTACTGAGAAGTACGGCGGAGAAGGTTCAAACCATCATGACGTCGGTCAGAGGCGTGGGTGATGTACGGGTCGAACAACTGTTCGGCCAGACCTACCTCACCATCGACATCGACCGCAGCAAGATCGCCCGCCACGGTATCAATGTCGCCCATGTCCAGGAAATTATTACCACGGCGATCGGACAGGAACCGGCAACCCGCGTGTACGAGGGAAACAAGCGCTTCGATTTGACATTCCGGTACCCTGAAAAATATCGAAACAGTGTCGACACGATTAAGAACATCCTACTGACGACATCCTCCGGTGCCCTGATTCCACTCGGAGACCTCGCCACGGTCGAGCTGCAAGAAGGGCCGTCATTGATTAGCCGCGAGGGCCTGCAGCGCCGGATCTATGTCGGATTCAATACACTCGGCCGGGACATCGAAAGCGTCGTCGCAGAAGCTCAAGCCAAAATTGCGAAAGAGATTCATCTTCCTGCCGGCTATCATTTCGTATGGGGCGGCTCATTTGAGAACATGCAGCGAGCCATGGCACGGTTGAAGATTATCTTGCCGATCACGATCGGCTTGATTTTCACCCTGTTGTTTGCCTCATTTAATTCCGTTCGCCACGCAGCACTGATTATCATGAACCTGCCGTTCGCCATGATCGGCGGAATCGTGGCACTCTGGCTGACGGGTGAATATTTGAGTGTGCCGGCGTCCGTGGGGTTCATCAATCTTTTCGGGGTGGCGGTCCTCAATGGGATCGTGCTGGTCTCGTATTTCAACACCTTGCGTGAGGACGGCCTTCGCGGCGAAGAAGCGGTTATCAAAGGCTGTACGCTGCGACTCAGGCCGGTGCTCATGACCGCGCTGGTGGCGCTCCTCGGCCTCATGCCCCTGGCATTTGCCCATGGCATCGGCTCGGAAGTGCAACGGCCCCTCGCCGTCGTGGTCATCGGAGGACTCGTGAGCTCAACCTTGCTGACATTGATCGTCTTACCCGTTCTCTATCAGTGGTTCGACCGACCGGACAAACCGGCCCCGATTGCTGAGGATCCCGCGCATTAGCGTTGCGCCTCCGCGAACGATGGCGGATGCGTGCAATCGCTCGATAGCCACTCAATGCCCCTAGTGAAATACCGAGGTTCGCTGGAGTCCATGATCCTGTATCATGCGCGGACAGGCAGCATTGTCATTCATGTTGGCGTTCCCTGTGCGAGCGACACGCCACGAACCTCGATGAGTTGGAACCGATGGCGTGGACATTTCTGCTGATAGCCGGGATATTCGAAATTTGCTGGGCGATCGGGTTGAAATATACGGATGGGTTCTCCCGGTTCTGGCCTACAGCAGGCACCTTGGTCGCCATGGCGGCAAGCTTCGGTTGCCTCGCCCAGGCGTTAAAGAGCATTCCCGTAGGTACTGGTTATGCGGTGTGGACCGGCATCGGCGCGGCGGGCACCGCGATTCTTGGTATCTTGCTCTTCGCTGAATCTGTCTCCATCGTCAAAATACTCTCTCTCCTCTGCATCGTACTCGGGATCATCGGGCTCAAAGGCAGCGCCTGAGCCTCAATCGGTCCATGTACCCACGGGTCTACGGTATTTATGGCGTCCCTCGCGAAACCCAATCAGCAGGATTCCTCTCTGCTGCGGTTCCCGAATCGACACATTCCACCTCGACACGACCGTGCACTCGGTGAGTGGCGTTTAGTTGTTCCCCTCAGCACCGCCGGCCTCTTCTTCCTCTACGGCCACGAGTGGTTGAGCGATCTTTCCAATCCCGTTCGACTGGGCGCCATCCTCGGCTGGCTGTTGCTGGTGATTGTCTTCTCAGCCTTTGCCGTGTTGCGCCATGCCGAACATCTGGCCGCCAGGCTTGGTGAACCGATGGGCACAGTCATTCTGACGTTGTCGGTCACCGGGATTGAAGTGATGATGATCGCTGCGTTTATGTATACGGGAAACGGTAATGCCTCATTGGCCCGGGATGCCATGTTTGCCGTGGTGATGATCGTCTTGAACGGAATGGTGGGACTCTCACTGCTGCTCGGCGGGTTGCGCTATCACGAACAGACCTATAATCTGCAGGGGGCCAATGCCTTCCTTGCGGTGATTGTCCCGCTCACCGTGCTGGGACTCGTCATGCCGAGTTACACCATCTCCTCGCCGGGCCCCACCTTTTCCCCGCATCAATCCATCTTTCTCATCGTCATGTCCTTAGGACTCTATGGAGTGTTTCTCGCGATTCAGAATCTGCGCCATCGCGATTATTTCGTCGCGCCGCGCAGCGCTGGCACACGCAAAGCGGCCTTGCTGCATCAGGACCAGGCATCGCCCGGGGGTTCCGTGTCGTTCCACACGCTGCTCCTCTTGGCCTACCTGTTACCCCTCGTGATCCTCTCGGAACACGTGGCAACACCGATCGACTATACACTCCAGCTCTGGAACGCTCCCCATGCCTTGGGTGGTGTGTTGGTCGCAGCTCTCGTGTTGGCCCCGGAATCGCTGGGAGCGGTCCGCGCCGCTCTGGCCAATCAATTGCAGCGCTCCGTCAACATCCTTCTGGGGTCGGTGCTCGCCAGTATCAGCCTCACCATTCCGGCCGTGCTGGCCATCGGATTCTTCACCAATTCGACGATCATTCTCGGGATCGACTCGGTCGATACCATTCTCCTGATCCTGACCTTCGTGGTGAGCATGCTGACCTTTGCCGTCCGACGCACCAATGTCCTGCTCGGCGCCGTCCACCTGCTTTTGTTCCTGGCCTACCTGATGCTGATTTTTGAGAAGTGACGGCACCGACGCCTGTGCCGCCCTGTCGAAACAATACCCTGGCCGTTCATACGCAGTGCACCTCATTGCGCCGGAGGGCGATTCCGGAACAGGAGGATGAGTTGATTTGCCTCCGCCCCGCCTCCTAAGATACGGACAAGATGAGCCGTCATTTGGGTGTTTCCCCCGTTTGACTGCACGACATCATGCGCACAATCGATTGCGCTGAGCGAGGTGGAGGAGTTTCCGAGGGAGACGAGGATGTCAGGAACCAAACACAAGGTCTTCACGATCCTGCTGGTTGAGGATGATGCGGGAGATGTGGACCTGTTCTTGCGAACGGTTGAACATGAGCTGCCCCGCCATGAAGACGACGAGGTCACGCTCGTAATCAATGCCACCGCCGAAGGCGCACTTGAGCGTCTCCAGCAACAGCCGATTGACCTCATCATCGCCGACGTGCGCCTACCGGGCATGAGCGGAATCGAGCTGTTGCGTCGTGTACAGGACCTGAATCGGCACATCCCTGTGATCATCCTCAGTAGGGTGGACGCGACGGAGACGGTCATCGATGCCATGCGTCACGGGGCATTCGACTATATTGTGAAACCCTACGACACCATGGAGCTGGCAGCACGGGTTCATCGCGCCATGCGCATGTCCGAGATTCTCCTGCAGGCCACCCCCGATGAACCCGCCGCACCTCGAATTCCCTTCAAAAACCTGGTTGGCGTGAGCTCCCCAATCAGAAATGTGATGGCCATGATCGAAGCCATCGCGCGGGTTCCCTCGACCACGCTGATTATCGGAGAGACCGGTACGGGCAAGGAGCTCATCGCCAAGGCGATTCATGAGCGGAGTCTCGACAGCGACGGCCCGTTTCAAGTCGTGGATTGCACCACCTTTTCGGAAGGCACGGTGGAATCCGAACTGTTCGGCCATGTCCGCGGCGCATTTACCGGTGCGGTTGCCGACAGAACCGGCCTCATCGAATCCGGCAGCCATGGCACTGTATTTCTGGATGAAATCGGGGACCTGCCGGCCAACTTGCAAGCCAAACTATTACGCGTACTGGAGGCGGGCGAGGTGCGGGCAGTCGGCAGCACACAGCAGCGGAAGGTCAACGTCCGCTTTATCGCCGCGACCAACCAAGACCTGGCCGAAAAGGTTAAACGGAACGAGTTCCGCAAAGATCTGTTCTTCCGTCTGAACGTCATGGTCATCCGTGTGCCCCCCCTGCGGGAGCGCACGGAAGACATTCCCGTTCTGGCCCGGCACTTTATCGCCCGATACGCCAAAGAGTTTACAAAACGGGTGGAAGACCTTCACCCCTCTGCTGTCACAGAGCTGGTTGCCTATCCCTGGCCTGGAAATGTCCGCGAACTACGCAACGTGATGGAGCGGGCAGTCATGCTCGCGAAGGGTGATCGGATCGGTATTGCGGATGTGGCCGGCATGCTGGCAGTGCCCAACGAACGGCAACGGGAAGGGCCCGA
>WBZN01002140.1_pt1 | contig 11223 bp, 7 predicted proteins | sample 5204281 | NCBI WGS metagenome assembly WBZN01 (sample SAMN12344347, study PRJNA552823) | activated sludge metagenome | biome: Activated sludge suspended growth; feature: Nitrification reactor; material: Wastewater; isolation source: activated sludge from nitrification reactor of wastewater treatment... | reverse complement strand
GGACCGACGTCGCGCCGCAGGTCGTTGAAATAGGTGGCACGGAGGTCGAACTGTACGGGTCCGCCGAACGAGCTCCGAATGCCGCCGCCGAAGGCGTGATCGGCATCCTGGGTATCCCAATAGGAACCGTAGACACCGAAACTGCCGGCGTGGCTAGGCACGGCGCAGAGGCCGGCGATGGCGATAGTGATGGCGATGAGTACTTTCTTCATGAAAACACCTCCAACGTAAGGAAGGCGTCGTCGAGCGACGCCTTCCAGGGCTTGACTGTGCAAGGAACGATCCACTTCTGCGGTTACGCCTTATTTACGCTATATTGCCGGCATGGCCTCTTCGCTGCCACCGGCGCGCAACATGGGCTCCGGGCGCCCTTACCTCGCGCCGGGAGCGCGCAAGGAGCAGCTCTCGCGGCGCGACTACCGTCACGGCGCCGCCGTCGGGCCGCTCCCCTACGCCGAGTTGCGCGCGGCTTCGGCGTTCTCGTTTCTCGCCGGCGCCTCCTTGCCGGAGGATCTCGTCGCGCGTGCCGCCGAGATCGGGTTGCCGGCGGTGGCGCTCGTCGATCGTGCCGGCGTGTACGGCGCTCCGCGGTTCTACAAGGCCGCCAAGGAAGCAGGGCTCAGGGCCCGCGTGGGTGCCGAGGTCATCCTCGAAGACGGCCGGCCGCCGAAGAAGCCGGGCGAAGCGCCACCCCGCCTTGCCGCGCCGCGCCTGACGCTGTTGGTCGAAAGCCGTGCCGGCTATCGCAATCTGTGCCGCCTGCTCACCGCCGCGGCGCGCGGCCGCCCCAAGGGCGACGCCCGCGCCACCTGGGAGCAGATCGAAGAGCACGCCTCCGGGCTGCATTGCCTGAGCGGCGGTGACGAGGGACCCTTCGCGCGGGCGCTAGCCGTCGACGGCCTCGACGGCGGCCGCGCCCTGCTCGACCGCCTGACGGCGCTCTTCCCCGGCCGCCTGCACGCCGAGTTGCAGCGCCACGGTCTGGCGGCGGAAGAGGAACGCAATCGCGCGCTGTTTCATCTCGCGGTCGCATTCCGGCTGCCGCTGGTGGCGACACAGGGTGCCCGCTACGCGCGACGCGAGGACAAGCACCTGCAGGACCTGCTCACTTCGATCCGCCACCGCACCACGCTCGACGCCGCCGGCTCGCTGCTCGCACCGGAGAGCGAGCGCCATCTCAAGAGCGCCGCCGAGATGGCCCGCCTCTTCGCCGACCACCCCCAGGCGGTGAGCGGCGCCGCGGAGCTTTCGGAACGGCTCGACTTCACGCTCGCCGATCTCGGCTATCGCTTCCCGTCCTTCCCGCTGCCGGCGGGCGAGACGCCGTCGTCCTATCTGCGCCAACTGGCCTGGAACGGCGCGCGGGCGCGCTTCCGCCCGCTCACCGCGCGCGCCCAGGCGCAGGTCGACAAGGAGCTGCGCCTGATCGAGAAGCTCGAGCTCGCGGGCTACTTCCTCATCGTCTGGGACATCGTGCGCTTCTGCCGCGAGCGCGGCATCCTGGCGCAGGGCCGCGGTTCGGCGGCCAACAGCGCCGTCTGCTACGCCCTCGGCATCACCGCCGTCGACCCCGTGCGCATGGAGTTGCTGTTCGAGCGCTTCCTGTCGGAGGAACGCGGCGAGTGGCCCGACATCGACCTCGACCTGCCGTCGGGCGACCAGCGCGAATCGGTCATCCAGTACGTGTACCAGCGGTATGGAGGGATCGGCGGTACGGATGGCTCGGGCGCCGCGATGACCGCCAACGTAATCACCTACCGCGATCGTTCCGCGGCGCGCGAGACCGCGAAAGCGCTGGGCTTCTCCGCCGAGCAGGTGGACGCGCTGTCCAAGCAGCTCGGCAGCTTCGGCTACGACCGCATGCGCGGCGACCCGAAGAGCCTGTCCACCGAGCTCGCCGCCGCCGGCCTCGATCCTGAAGAGCGCCGCGTGCGTCTGTTCGGCGACATGTGGCTGCGCGTGCAGAACCTGCCGCGCCATCTCGGACAGCATTCGGGCGGCATGGTGATCGCCGCCGGCCGTCTGGACGAGGTCGTGCCGCTCGAGCCCGCCGCCATGCCGGGGCGCACCGTGGTGCAGTGGGACAAGGACGACTGCGCCGACCTCGGCATCATCAAGGTCGATCTGCTCGGCCTCGGCATGCTGAACGCCATCGAGCAGATGATCCCGATGATCCGCGCCCACGAAGGCGCCGAGGTCGACCTCGCCCATCTGCCGCCCGACGACCCCAAGGTCTACGCCATGCTGCGCGAGGCCGATACGGTCGGCGTGTTCCAGGTGGAAAGCCGCGCGCAGATGGCTTCGCTGCCGAGAAACGCGCCCGAGCGCTTCTACGACCTGGTCATCCAGGTGGCGATCATCCGCCCCGGCCCGATCATGGGCGGCATGATCCATCCCTTCTTCGAGCGCCGCCTGGGTCGCGAGGCCGTGGTCTATCCGCACCCCAGCCTGGAGCCGATCCTCAAGCGCACGCTCGGCGTGCCCATCTTCCAGGAGCAGTTGCTGCGCATGGCGATGACGGTCGCGGGCTTCACCGGCGGCGAAGCCGAGGAGCTGCGCCGCGCCATGGGGTTCAAGCGCTCGCTCGAGCGCATGCGCAGCATCGAGGAGCGCCTGCGCCGGGGCATGAGCGAGCGCGGCATCACCGGCGAGGCGCAGGAGCAGATCGTGCAGTCGATCACTTCGTTCGCGCTCTACGGCTTTCCCGAATCCCACGCCGCGAGCTTTGCGCTCATCGCGTACGCTTCGGCGTGGCTGCGCTGCTATCACCCCACGGCGTTCTACGTCGCCCTGCTCAACGCCTGGCCGATGGGCTTCTATCACCCCGCGACGCTGGTCAAGGACGCCCAGCGACACGGCGTCGAGGCGCGGCCCGTGGACGTGAATCATTCGGCCTGGTTCTGCTCCTGGGAAGAGAACGCGCCGGTCGCGTCTCGACGCGCACCGGAGCGGGTCGACCGGCGCGCCAACGGGGCCCCGCCGCCGCGGGCTCGCGCCGAGCGGCCGGCGGTGGGGCTTGGCGGTACCGGCGGCACGGCGCGCTACGCCCGCGCCCGCGGCGCCATGCGCATCGGCCTGCGCTACGTGCGCGGGCTGCGGCAGGCCTCGGGGCAGGCCATCGAGCGCGCGGCGCGCGAGCGCCCGTTCGCCGACGTCGAGGATTTCACTCGTCGGCTGAGCCTGCACCGCGACGAAGTGGCCGCGCTCGCCGAGGTCGGCGCATTCGGCTCGCTCGACCTTACCCGCCGGGCCGCGCTCTGGCAGGCGGCGCAGGCGGTGCGCGATCCCGGGGTTCTGTTCAGTGGCACGGCGTCCACAAGCGCGAGAATTCCCTCCTCGGAGGATTCCGCCGATGCCGCCGCCGCGGCCAGTCCACTGCCCGAGATGAGCGCCCTCGAACAGACCTTCGCCGATTTCCACGGCGTGGGCCTCACCACCGGCGCTCATCCCATGGCGTACGCACGCCGTGGCCTCGATCGCCGCGGCGTCCTCACCGCCGCCGAGCTGCCGCGTCTGGAGTCGGGACGCAGGGTGCGCACCGCGGGTTCGGTAATCGTGCGCCAGCGTCCGGGCACCGCGAAAGGCGTGCTGTTCATCACCCTCGAGGACGAGACCGGCATGTCACAGGCGATCGTCAGTCCGGAGTTGTTTCGCGAGCATCGCGCCACGATCCTCGGCCACGGCGGCCTGATCGTCGAAGGCGTGCTCCAGAAACGCGATGGCTCGGTTTCGGTGCGAGCCGAGCGCTTCTGGCCGGTTTCCGAGCTGGCCCCGACAGCCAGCCATGACTTTCATTAGCCAGCGCAGCCTGCTGGCCGTCCGCCGGCGACCGGACGTCCGTCCCCATGGAAACCGACCTCTTCCCACGATCCGAAAATATCTGTCGTACTTTCGCATTTCCCCGGCAGCTACAAAGAAACGGAGTTTCCAGGCCGGGCCCCAACGGCACCCAGCAGTCGAGGGGCGCGAGCCGCGGTCCGCCGAATCCGTCCGGAGAGCAACGCCAGAGGCCGTTCCTCTGGCTGGTGATATAAACACGGCAGATCCACTCTTTGGGGGACCCTATGCGCAGACGCCGTTCCGTCCTGGTGCTTGTCGCGATTTCCGTATTCCTGCTCGCCCTGCCGGCCTTCGGCGAGTCACCAGCCCGCGTGACCGTCGGCTCCCAGCAGGTCTCGTGGGAGCCGCAGATCGCGCACGACCACACCGTGCTCACCGTCTCCACTCCCGGCGGCAAGGTCCTGCGCCAGGAATTCAAGGGCACACAGCCGGTCTTCGACATCGCCCGTGCGGGTGCCGCCGACGGCGTGTATCACTGGGAATTGCAGATCCTCCCGCCTGCCGACCGGGACCGCCGGCAGACCGTGGACGCCGCCGCGCAGGAGCGCGCCGGCTCGGCTGTCCGAGGCGTCGTGGCTTCCGGCACCTTTGCGGTGCGGGACGGATCGATCCTCCCTGCCGACGCCACGGAACCGAGGCGGCAGCCCGCACAGACGGCCGCCCCGGCACAGCCGCCCGTGTCGATGCTCGACCAGGTGATCGCGGACGACCTCATCGTGCAGGGCAGCGCCTGCGTCGGCCTCGACTGCGTCAACAACGAGAGCTTCGGCTTCGACACCATCCGGCTGAAGGAAAACAACACGCGTATCAAATTCGACGACACCAGTACGGGCACCGGTTTCCCGAACCACGACTGGCAGTTGACCGCCAACGACTCGGCCAGCGGCGGCGCCAACAAGTTCTCGATCGAGGACATCACCGCCGCCACGGTGCCCTTCACCGTCACCGGCAGCGCGCCGACCAACTCGATCTTCGTCGACTCGACGGGGCGGCTCGGCCTGCGCACCTCGACGCCCGTGCTCGACATCCACGTCAGCACGACCAACACGCCCGCCATGCGGCTCGAGCAGACCAGCGGCGGCGGCTTCACGGCGCAGACCTGGGACATCGGGGGCAACGAGGCGAACTTCTTCGTGCGCGACGTCACCGGCGGCTCGCGCCTGCCCTTCCGCATCCGCCCCGGCGCGCCGACCAGCTCGATCGACATCAGCGCCAGCGGCAACGTCGGCATCGGCACGGCGTCGCCGAGCGTCAAGCTCGACGTCGAGAGCACCGGCGCCACCTCGACCGACGGCAAGACGCTGATCAGGAATTCGAGCGGTACCTCCCTGGCGCGCGAGCTGCTCGAGCTGCAGAACAACGGCGGCGCGATCCAGATCTTCAAGGACACCACCCAGACCACCCGCTGGAGCTTCGGTACCTTCAGCACCTCGTTCGTGGTCGACAACCAGGCCAACGGCGGCGTGGAAATGTTGATCGGCAACACCGGCAACGTGACCATCGCCGGCACGCTGACCCAGAACTCCGACCGCACCACCAAGCGCGACATCACGGCCGTCGACCCGCAGTCGATCCTCACCAAGGTGGCCGCTCTGCCGATCGCCACCTGGAACTACAAGGGCGACGAGGAGCGAGTCACGCACCTCGGTCCGATGGCCCAGGATTTCGCGGCCGCGTTCGGCCTGGGCGCGGATGATCGGCACATCGCGCCGATCGACCTCGCGGGTGTGAGCCTGGCCGCGGTGCAGGCGCTCAACGAGCGGCTGACCGAGAAGGACCAAGCCATCGCCAAGCTGCAGCAGGAGAATGCCGACCTCGCCAAGCGACTGGCGGCGATCGAGTCCGCTGTCCAGGCGCTTTCCGGGACGGCCCATCCCTGAATCGACGTCCGCCTGGTGATCGCGGGCGCCGCTAGGCCGCGATCACCAGGCGCTTTGCCGCCTGCTTCAGCCCGAGGTCGTTCAGGATCTCCACCGCCACCCGCTCCCCACTCTCGCAGCCGCCTTCCATGTAGCCCTGCGCCTCCGCTGACGTGTGCTCGCCGGCGAAGTGAAGATTCCCCACTGCCTCGCCCTCGGCACCGCTGATCGTCGTGTATTGACCGACGCGGTAGCAGGAGTAGCTGCCCTTGGTGAAGGGGAAGGTCGGCCAGTGGAAACGCGCCTCCGTCATGCCCTGGCGCGCGGCGGCGAAGCCCGGAAACACGCGCTCGAAGTCGCGCGTCGCCCGAGCGGCCTGCTCCGCGGCGGTGCCGTTGCCGATCTCCAGACCATGTCGGCCGCCCACGAAGTTCGTGAGGATACCCGCCTTGCCCGCCTGTCGGCGACTGGTCTCCCAGCTACTTTGGTACGGCAGATCGCTGAACGACGATCCGTTGGAGTGCGAATGAGTTCGCCAAACGCGCTCGCTCGCCCCCAGCATCAGCTTGGCGTTGGTGCCGTAGCCGAGCTCGCGAATCGCCCGCGTCTTCGCGGGCGGAAGCTCCAGTCGCAGGTCGACCTCGCGCAGCAAGGTGAACGGAATCGCCAGCACGACGTGGTCTGCCGCGACCTCGCGCGCCACACCGCCGTGGTCGAACGTGAGCCGGTAGCGGCCATCCGCGCCGTGCGCGAGCGCCTGCAGCCGCATGCCGGTCTCGACCCGCCCCTCGAGGCGGCGGGCCAGTTCCGCCGGCACGCGATCGTTGCCGCCACGGATGTGGAAGCGCTCGTCGCTCTCGCCGAAGACCTCGAACCGGCCCGCCTCCGTGCCGATCATCTGCAAAAAGTTGAGGCTCGACTGTTCGCCGATCTCGAGGCCGAATTCCGTCGTGTACGCAACGTCGAGCAGGTCGCGGAACCAGCCGCTCACTCCGGCCGCCGACAGCCACTCGGCGATCGACTGGCGATCCAGCGTCTCGCCGCCGTTGTGGTTGTTGTAGCTGACACCGTCCTCGCCGAGCGGCACCAGCGCGGCCTTGATTCTGGGCAGCAGATGCGTGAATTCCGCCACCACCTCGGCCTCGCGACGCGCCTGGCCGCCGAAGTACCACAGATCGCCGACCAGTCCCTTCGGTTCATCGTGCAGGTCGTCGAGCGCCAGCCGGAATTCGCGCGCCAGGCGCTGCAGGTGTACGTGGCCGGTGTCGATCAGCTCGCCGCCAAGCTCCGCCACCTGCGAGTCCGCGAACTGTCCGCGCAGACTGAACATCCTCCCGCCGGTGCGCTCCTGCGCCTCGTACACACGCGCTCCGACGCCTGCCTGCTGCAGTCTGAACGCCGCGGTCAGGCCGGCGATGCCGCCGCCGACGATCGCTACGTCGGGGCCGGCGGCTGGCTTCGCCGCCGCGCCGCGACCGCTGGAGATCGCGAGCCAGGCCGCGCTCGCGGCGCCGCCCTTGATCAGGGTGCGGCGGCTGAGCGCGGCGTCGCGCCAGCGCTCCAGTGTCTCCTGCGGAGGCACTTGGTTGCGGAGCGACCATCGGGCCTGCCGGGCTGCGCGACGCAGAGCCGCGAACAAGGGTGAACGCGCCATCGGGAACCTCCGTGACAGCTGGTGCCGGCAGAGTATCCCAAGCCCGCCCTCACGGGCTCCGCCCCGATTGACAAACTAAATAACTAGTTAGATACTGAGTTTCATGGGACGGCGACCACGGGTGCAACGAGAGGACGTGCTGGCCACGGCGCGGGCCGCGTTCGCCGAACGCGGATTCGAAGGCACGACGCTGACCGCCATCGCATCGCGTCTGGGCGTCACCCCGGCGGCGCTGCTCCGCCATGCGCCAAGCAAGGAGGCGCTCTTCAAGGCGGCCATGGAGGAGGAGCCGCAGGCCAGTCCTCTTCCCATGCTGTTTCTCGAGCGCACGCGCGGCGACGCGGATCCCCGGCTGGTCCTGCGCCGCCTGGCCGAGACGTTCGTGCCCTTCGCCGAGGCGCGCATCGGCGAGAGCATCGTGCGCTGGCAGCGCGAGGCCCAAGCCGGCGCCACCATCGGGCTGGCGCTGCCGCCACAGCACGCGGCTGGCCCGCGCCGCGGTATTGCCATCGTGGAACGCTACTTCCGCCGCGCCAAGCGCGCCGGTCGCATGCAGCTGACGGACCCGCAGGCGGCTGCGCTGGCGTTCATGGCTTCGCTGCAGTCCTATGTGTTCCTGCATCGCGTGGCTCGCGTTTTCGATCCACCCCTGCCGCTCGCGCGCTATATCGACACGTTGATCGAAATCTGGACCGACGGCGCGCTCCGCCCCACCGAGCCTCCCGATCGGCGAACGAGGAAACCAGACCTATGAAACCAAAGGCAATTCTGATCCTGGTCGTCCTGGCGGCCGCCGCCACCGGCTATTGGCTGTGGGAGCGCCACGGCGCCAGCACTCCTCTCGTCCTCTCGGGGTCGATCGAGGCCCGGCTGGTACGCGTCGGCTCGCTGGTCGGCGGCCGGGTGCAGGCGGTCCGCACCGAGGAAGGCGCCACGGTGAAGGCCGGCGACGCGCTCGTCGAGCTCGAATCCACGCTGCTCGAACCGCAGCTCCAGGAACAGCGGTCGCGCGTGGCGGCGGCGAAGGCGGCGAGCGAGCGCACCGACAGCGGGCCGCGCGCCGAAGACGTCGAGCGCGCCCGCATCGCGTGGCAGGCCGCCGAAACGGACCGCAAGCGATTCGAGCAGCTGTGGAAGGACGCCGTCATCGGCCGCCGTGACTACGATGCCGCCCTGGTCGCCGAGGCGACGGCGCGGCAGACGTACCTCGAGAAGCAGCGCGGCAATCGCAGCGAGGATCGCGCCGCCGATCAGGCCAATCTGCAAGGCGCCCAGGACCGCCTGGCCTACCTCGAGCGCCAGCGCGACGAGCTCATCGTGCGGGCGCCGAACGACGGCGTCGTCCAGGCCTTCGACCTGCGCCCGGGTGATCTGGTCGGTCCGAACCAGGTCGTCGCCAGCCTGCTCGAATCGTCCCAGCTCTGGATCCGGGTCTACGTGCCCGAACCGCGCTTGGCGGCCGTCCACGTTGGGGACGCCGTCGACGTCACCATCGACGGCTCGACGCGCTCTTTCCCCGGGCGCATCGTCGAGATCCGCGACATCGCGGAGTACACGCCGCGCAATCTGCAGACCCAGGAGCAGCGCATGGAGCAGGTCTTCGGCGTCAAGGTCGAGGTTGCGCCGGCGCCGGAGCTCAAGCCGGGCATGTCGGCTTTCGTGCACCTGCGCCCCGTAGCGGCGCCGGGAGCCTGACGTGGCGGCCGCATTCACCTCCACCGGCGCCCGCGTGGGCGCGCCGGCTCCGGTCGAATCCGACCTCGGCATCGAGGTCAAGGGCGTCAGCCGTGACTTCGGCAAGTTCCGGGCACTCGACAACGTCTCCCTGAGTGTGCCGCGCGGCGAGATCTTCGGCTTGCTCGGTCCGAACGGCTCCGGCAAGTCCACCCTCATCCGCATCCTCTGCGGGCTGCTCACGCCGACCACGGGCTCGGCGCACGTCGACGGTCTCGACGTCACCAAGTTCGGCGACCAGGTGCGGAGCCGCATCGGTTACGTCTCGCAGCGTTTTTCCTTGTACGAGGACCTGACGGTGCAGGAGAACCTCGACTTCTTCTCCGCGGTCTACGGCCTCGACGGCGCCATGCAGCGCGAGCGACGGGAATGGGCCATCAGCCTCACCGAGCTCACGCCGTATCGACAGCGGTTGGCGGCGCAGCTCTCCGGCGGCTGGAAACAGCGCTTGGCACTGGCGGCGGCCTTGATGCATCGGCCGCGTGTGATCTTTCTCGACGAGCCCACCGCCGGCATCGATCCAGTGGCGCGCCGCGAGCTGTGGAACCTGCTGTTCACCCTGGCGGCCGAAGGCGTGACCCTGCTCGTGACCACGCACTACATGGACGAGGCCGAGCGCTGCAGCCGGGTGGCCTACCTCTACCTGTCGAAACTGTTGGTGGAAGGTCGGGTCGACGAGCTCACCCGGCTGCCCGAGGTCACGCCCCCCGGCATGCGGCGCGTCGAAGCCGACTGCGATCGCGGCGCCGCAGCCGTCATGGGCGCCTCCCGCGCGCTGCCCTACATCGACGACGTCACCATCTTCGGCAACTCCCTTCACTTGCTGGTCAAATCAGGGGTCGCCGACCAGCAGATCGTCGACGACCTCACGCGCGCCGCCGACGGGGCGCACGTCGAGGTACGGCCGATCCAGCCCTCGCTCGAGGACGTGTTCGTCCGCCTGACGAGGCTGCAGGTCGAAGCCCGCCACGGCGACACCAGCCCGGCGGAGACGCATCGATGAAGAGCTTCCTGGCCGTGCTCAAGAAGGAAGGGCTGCAGATGCTGCGCGACTCGGCGACGCTGCGCTTCGCGATCGCCGTACCGCTGTTCCAGCTCGTGCTCTTCGGACTGATCGACACCAACGTCAAGCACGTGCCCACGGTGGTGTTCGACCAGAGCCGCACACCGGAGTCGCGCGAGCTCATCCAGCAGTTCATCAATACCAGCTACTTCGACATCCAGACCTATGCCGCGTCCCGCGCCGCGCTGCGCGAGGAGATCGTCGCCGGCCGGGCCTCGGCGGGCATCGAGATTCCGGTCGACTTCGCGCGCCGCCGGCTGTACGGCCAGAGCGCCGACCTCCTGGTGCTGATCGACGGCTCCGACGCCACGGTCTCGGCGCAGGTCCTGTCGGCGGCCAACGGCCTGGCGCTCAGCCGCTCGGTGCAGGAGCTGCTCGAGCGCACGAAGCTCGCCGACCTGCCGCTGAGCGTGCATCCGCAGCTGCTGTTCAATCCGGACTCGCGCAGCGCCAACCTGCTGATCCCGGGTCTGGTCGCCATCTTGTTGACCTTCTCGGGCACCATCCTCGCGGCGTTCGCCATCGTCCGCGAGCGCGAACGCGGGACGCTCGAACAGCTCATGGTGACGCCGGTGTCGCCGTTCGGCGTCGTCATGGGCAAGCTCCTGCCCTACCTCGTGCTCGCGTTCGTGCAGTTGATCCTGGTGCTGGTGCTGATGACCACGGTGTTCGGCGTGCCCATCCACGGCAGCATCCCGCTGCTGCTCGGGCTCTCGGTGGTCTACCTGTTCTCGCTGCTCTCGCTCGGCCTGCTGGTGTCTTCGCTCGCGCAGACCCAGATGGAAGCGATGCAGAGGGCGCAGCTCTTCCTCCTGCCCTCGATCATGCTGTCGGGGTACATCTTCCCGCTGTCGTCGCTGCCGGCCCCGATCCGCGTGCTGTCGAACGTGCTGCCGGCGACGCATTTCATCGCCATTTCGCGCGGCATCATCATCCGCGGCGCCACCTTCGGCGACCTCTGGCAGCACGTGCTGGCGCTGGTGATCATCGCCGTCGTGCTGGTCGCCGGCAGCACCCGAGCGTTCAAGAAGACCATCTCGTGATCGGGCGCGTGCGGTGCGTTAGGATCGCCG
>WBZN01002139.1_pt1 | contig 11235 bp, 11 predicted proteins | sample 5204281 | NCBI WGS metagenome assembly WBZN01 (sample SAMN12344347, study PRJNA552823) | activated sludge metagenome | biome: Activated sludge suspended growth; feature: Nitrification reactor; material: Wastewater; isolation source: activated sludge from nitrification reactor of wastewater... | reverse complement strand
CCGTCGGATCAGAGCTTAGCTTTCACGACTTCGCGACGAGGCGCCTGGCGAACACGTGCGCGTCTTCGAACTCGCCGCGTGCGAACTGCACAGCGCTCTCCTTGACCGCAGCATCGAGCTCGGCCCGATCTTCAGCGGTCAGCTCGTCGTGCTCAGGGAAGATCACCTCGACCGCGGCCCCCTCGGGCAGCTCGATGGGTTCATCGAGAACGATCTGTCCTTTGTGGACATGAGCCCTTACGGCTTTCACGCTATCAAAATACCATGCGAAGGGCCTCGGCGTAGAGGCCGATCCATCCGCTACAACGAGGTGGCGTTCGTGTCAGTTGTGGGCGACGTGCCATCCTCGCCACGGCAGTGTTTACGAGGTGCGGAACTCGGCCGGATCGGCGCTCGCGTCGGGTACGCGCCGCCCGCATCGGGCTACATCTCCTCCGGCGGCGAGGATCACGGCGCGTGCGGATCGAACACGGTGATCGCCGGGGTGGCGACCGTGCAGGACCCCGACGACAGCCGCGCGGTCGCGAGGACCTGGACGCCGGCGCCCTCGACCGTCGACTGGTCGATGTCATCACCGTACGAGAACGACGTCCCGGCGAGGCCCGAGGTGAGCGGGTTTGCCGGGCCATCGAACGTCACGTCGTAGGCCTTGCCCGCGTTGTTGTCGGTGAGCTCACCGCACGCGGCGGTCCCGTTGTCGATGTTGTGCAAGTGGGTCAACGGGGTCATCAGGAAGTCCTGGCCCATCGACCACGTCATGTCGTCGCCCTGCAGGACGACGCCGCCGCCCGCCGCCGAGAACTCCACCAAGGTCTCGACCGACCGCACGTCATCCATCGGATACCCGGGGTTCGAGAACCACACCACGTCGTGGGCACCGATGTCCGCCTTGCGGAGGCCACCGGCCGGCTCCTGCATGAACGTCACCTGATAGCCGCGCGCCTCGAGCAGGTGCTGGATGTAGATCGGGTCGTTGGCGTTCTCGCCGTGGTGATTGTCATCGAGCACCATGAGGACCGACGGGGCCGGCTTCGGGCTGACGTAGTCGACCGCTTGCTTCGCGAGCGTGGCCGCGACCTGCTCGGTGATGCCCGGGTTCGACAGGGTGAGCAGGATCGTCGCGATCCGACCGTTCGCCTGCTGCGGACAAGCGATGTGGACCGGACGCTCCACCACCTGGCTCTGGTGCTGGCTGCCGTGGGTCCAGGTGTAGTTCACCCGCACGTCGAGATCGCCGCACGTCTCGATCGGGAGGTTGACGCACACCTGATGCGCCGCATCGAAGTAGCTCGAGATCTGGCTGAACACGGTCGGCAGCTCGGCCGACGAGTCGATGTGGACGTACCGCCCGCCGCTCGAGTCCGCGATCAACGTCAGGCCCGGGACGTCGATGTTGTGGCCGAGCCCGACCGCGTAGATCGGCGTCGTCACCCCGCGCACGCGCAGCTGTTGTAGATCGTCGAGCGAGGTCGCGAACCGATCGCCCGGGAACCGGACCGTGTCGTAGGTCGCGGCGTGCTCGTCGGAGGAGTTGTTCTCGCGACCGTCCGTGAACAGCACGATCGCGTTGCGATGAGATCCGACGCAGAACGTGTTGGCGTCCGCGTAGACCGGGTTGTCGTCGCCGGGCTGCGGGGTGACGCCGAGGCTCTGGTTCGCCATGCGGACGCCGTCGTAGAGCGAGGTCCAGCCGTTCGACGCATGGAACGAGGCGACCGCAGCCTCGAGCGCCGCCGCGTCGTTGGTCAGCGGCGCGATCGTGTTCGCGTTGGTGCTGACCCGCGTGATCGAGGCGCGGCCGCCGGCCTCGAGCACCGAGCCGACCAGCGCGCGCGTCGCCGTCTGGAGATCGGGCACCATGCCCGACTCCGAGCCGCTGTTGTCGACGACGACCGCGACGTCGCTGTGACCCACGTCGAGACACGTGACGACGACCTTGTTGTGGTTGACCGGGACGTACGGGCCACCGTCGCGAGACGTCTCGATCGTGACATCGAGCGTCCCGACGCCGCACGGGATCACGTCGCCGTTGGCGCTGGTCGCCAGGACGTCGAGCCCCATCACGCCGCCGAGGCCGCTGCGTTGCTCCTGCACCTGCGTGGCCGAGGTCTGGATCGCGACGTCCTCCGAGGCCATGCACCCGATGAGCGCGAGGCCGAGAAACCCTTCCATCAGGAAGTGAGCTCTGTACATCACCGACCAGGGTACGCGGACGGTCGGTTGTGGAAAAGTACGTATTATCAATAATTTATGGATGATACTGCCGCAGGTTTGCGGACACGTGTGGAGAGCTAGGTCGCGGGCGATAGCCTCCGACGTCCACGCCGGGTACCCGACGTCGCCGCCGCGCCCGGTGCGCGCCCGGGCGGGTCCGCAGACGCCGATCGGGCCCGATGTGCCTGTCAGTCGCGCTGCGCCCAGAACGTACTGAGCGCGGGCCACAGCCGCTCGGCGGCCTTGCGCGACACGACCGCGCCGACGTGGCCACCACGGTCGACCAGGATCTGCTTGTCCTTGCTGCCGACCCGATCGATCAGCGGGCGGGCGCTCCCCACCGGGACGATGTGATCGTCCGAGAACGCGATCGCGAGCACCGGGCACGTGATCGCCTCGAGCCGAGCCGGGAGACCGAGCACGCTGAACTCGCCGGTGACGAGGCGGTTCTTGCGATACAGCTCGTCGATGTAACGCTCGTAGCACGCCCCCGGGAACGACACGTTGTCGGTGCCCCAGCGCTCGGTCAGCAGGAACCCATCGAGGAACTCGTCGTCCCAGGCACGATCGAGGACCGCGACGCCCTTCGCGGCCTTCAACGTCGGGCGGAGCATGCTGAACGCGGCCGACATCAGCTGATGCGGCACGTTGCCGAACGCATCGATCATCGAGCCCAGCTCGAAGGTCTGGGTGCGCGTCCACGTGGTCATGATCCCGCCGTGCTCGAAGTCGATCGGCGCGGCGAGCGCGGTCAGCGACGCGACCTCCTTGGGGAACGCGGCGGTGTAGGCGGTCGCGAGCGTGCCTCCCAGACAGTAGCCGAGCAGGTGGGTCTTGCCGGTCTGGCTCGCGGCGATCCGGACGGCGCGACCGAGGTAGCGCCCGCCGATGTCATCCCACGTGAGGTAGCGGTCCTCGCTCCCGGGGGTGCCCCAGTCGATGCAGAACACCTCGTGCCCCTGGGCCACCAGCCACTCGATCACCGAGCGCTGCGGACCGAGGTCGAGGATGTACCAGCGGTTGATCAGCGACGGCACCAGCAGCACCGGCGTCGCGTACTTCTTGACCACCGGCGAGAACTTGAGCAGGCGCCACTTGTTCTCGGTCCACACCACGCTGTGCGGCGTCTGCCCGACGTCGGGCGTGAACCCTTTCGGCGCGCGCCGCAGCAGCGCGGCGAGCGAATCGATCGGCCCTCCGGGGCGGAAGGCGCGGGCCTTGAAGTCGTCCTTGGGGGGCATCATGCGTAGAGTGCCTCGAAGCGATCGCGAAGTCGTTCGTAGACGGCCTTGCGTCGCAGCTTGAGCGAGGACGTCAACGTGCCGTCCTCGACGGTGAGCGGCGAATCGGCGATGAAGTAGCGCTTGATGCTCTCGTAGCGCGCGAGATCCTTGTTGATGTCGTCGACCCGCGCCGCCACGTTCCGGGCGCGCTCGTCGTCGGGCAGATCGTCCATCGCCTCGGCGCGGACCCACACCGCGGCGACCAGATAGGGCCTGCTATCGCCATAGACCACGACGCGCTCGATCACCGGATCGTCGACGAACTTGGCCTCGATGTTCGCGGGCGGGATGTTCTTGCCGCCGGCGGTGACCAGGATGTCCTTCTTGCGGTCGATGATCTGGAGAAACCCGTCGTCGGTGAACCGGCCGATGTCGCCGGTGCGGAACCAGCCATCCTCGGTGAACGCCGCGGCGGTCGCGCCGGGATCCTTGAAGTAACCCGCGAACACGTTCTGACCCTTCGCCAGGATCTCGCCGTCGGTGTCGAGCTTGAGCTCCACCGAGGGCAGCGGCTTGCCCACGGTGTCGAACCGGAAGCTGTCGGCGCGGTTGAGCGTGAGCGTCGGTGACGTCTCGGTCAGGCCGTAGCCCTCGATGATCAGGATGCCTGCGGTGTGCAGCAGCTCCTTGATCTCGACCTTGAGGCCGGCCCCGCCGGACAGGCAGAACCGCAGGCGGCCGCCGGTGACCCGACGCAGCGCCTCGTTGCGCGCGTTCGCGGTGTTCGGCCCGGCCTGGATCGCGCGCGCGATCTTCTCCCAGTACGCGGGCACGCTGAAGAACACGGCCGGCGCGACCTGCGGCAGCACGTCGAGCACGTCGGACGGGGTGGAGAGGTAGGTCTCCCACCCGAGCGTGTTGCCGATGCACAGCTCGCCGAACCCGAAAATATGACTCATCGGCAGCCACAGCAGATCGCGATCTCCCTCGGTGAGGAGCGGCGCGTTGCAGACCAGCCAGTCGATGCCGTTCTGGCCGACGTTGCGATGCGTGAGCGGGACGCCCTTGGGGTTTCCCGACGTCCCGCTCGTGTAGAGCATCTGCCCGGGCTCGTCGAGGTTGATCGCCCCGAGGCGTGAATCGACGAGCGTCGGCGCGGCGGCGTCGCGGGCCGCGGCCGCGCGGATCGACTTGTCGTTCGCGACCGGTGCGTCTGCGGACCACGACGCGGTCTCGAGGTCGACCACGGTCGGCGGCCGCGCCACCATCGGGCGCGCGCGCTCCAGCCGGGCGATCTGGTCGACACCCGCGACGAACACGAACCGGACCTCGGCATGGTCGAGGATGTAGGCGACTTGATCCGGGGTCGAGGCTGGATAGATCGGCACGACCACGCCGCCTGCGGTCTGTGCGCCGAGCGCCGCGCTGGCCCACGCGACCGAGTTGGGCGCGTAGATCGCCACGCGATCGCCGGGCTCGAGCTCGTGCTCGATCAGCCAGCGCGCGACGCCGCGGATCTGGATCGCGAACTGCCCCCACGTCACGGGGTGCCACGCACCCGCTTGGCGAACCTGGAACCGCGCGCGATGGCGATGGGTCGCGAGCCGCGCGAACACCGCGCGGGGCGCCGCCTGGATATCGAGGAGATGCGAGACGTCCATGACGGCGCTAGCTCCGGGTCTTTTCCTCGAGGTCGTACAGCCGACTCTCGAGCTGGTTGAGCTTGTGGAGCGAACGCTCCTGGTCACGGCGCGTGGGCAGCCCGAGCGCGGACCACCAGGCGGCCATCGCCTTGTTCGTGGCCGCCTTGGTCTTCATGACCGCGGTGAGCAGCGCGCCTGTCGGTGCGAGGACGGCAGGGTTGGAGAGCACCTTCTCCATGTACTGCGAGGTCGCCTGCTCCCACGCGTTGAATCCTTGCTTCCACGAGTCCCAGTTCATGGTGTCCCTCTCCTAGCCGGATGTTCCAAGGCAGGCACCGTCGCACGCGAGCCCGTTCATGCTGCAGAGCAGCACGAATGGCCCGAGCTGGCACCTGAACATGGGCGCACGCTACGACCGTGACACCGGCGTGTCAATCGTCATCTTGCGGTGCAGCAAAAAAGCCGCTTGCGATGCAGCAAGCTCGCCGGTACGGTCCGTCCGTGGCCGCAGTCGTGATCAAGAAGTACGGCAACCGCCGGCTCTATGACACGGGTGACAGCAAGTACGTCACGCTCGACGAGCTAGCGGCCAAGATCCGTGCCGGGCACGACCTGCGCATCGTCGATGCGCAGAGCGGCGAGGATCTGACGCAGGCGACCCTCACCCAGCTCGTGCTCGAGACCGGGCAGGCTGCGAAGTTCCTGCCGGTCCAGCTGCTGACCCAGATGATCCGGCTGTCCGATGATGCGCTCGCCGAGTTCTTCAGCCGGTACGTGACGGGGGCCCTCGACCTATACCTCCAGGCCAAGCGCGGCGCGCAGACCCTCGTGGCGTACAATCCGCTGACGCAGCTTCCCGCCGCCGCGGGCGATGCGCTCACCCGGATGTGGATGGCCAACCCGTTCGCTGGGCAGTATCAGGCGCCGCCGCCGTACGCCGGCTACCCGCAGCCGTCCCCGCCGGGGTTCTCCCCCGCGCCGCCACCCGAGCTCGATCCCGACCACGACCAGCCGGTCGACGGCGATCGTGCCGACGACGATCGCAACGACGTCGCGCTGATGCGCCGCGAGCTGGACGAGCTCAAGCAGGCGATCCGTGATGGCATGACCAGCAAGCTCGGTAAGCCCAGCAAATCGGGCAAGTCCAAGAAGTCCTGACCGCTACCCCACCGCTCACGAAACTGCCGGGGAGGACCTGAGACCATGGTCCCCGGGGATCCGTGGGACGGATGGTGCTGTCCGAACAACCGCAAAGCTCGTACGAGGCCGAGGCCGAGGCTGAAGGTCGGGACTCTGCAGCCCGACCGAGGCCCTGGCATCCGCGCATCCCGCGCCACGTGCTTCGCCGGGCGCAGCTCGATTCATGACGTGTTCGGTGTGCCGACAGGCCGCATCGACGATCGGTGCGCTGTGCGAGGAGTGCCGGGACGAGCTGAGTAGTCCCCGGGAGATCACCCCGGAGCAGATCGACCATCAGGTCGAGTACCCCACGGTATCGGCGCTGATCGATCGCTGGGGGCGGCCACAGCGCCTGCAGGTCCAGACCGCGATCGGCCGCAAGGTCGACGGCCACGGCCTCGCCATCCTGCAGGCGTCGGTCTCGCGGCACCACGCGACGATCTGGCTGCACGCGGGCGTCTGGACGGTGCGCGATCTATCGTCCGCGAACGGGACGTATGTCGAGGGTCGGCGGGTCGACGCGACCGCTCAGCTCCGCGACACCGACCAGGTGCAGTTCGGCGAGGTCGGGTTCTACTTTCTGGCGAACGTCTCGGGCTTGCCGCCATCGCTCCCGGATCGCGCGCACAGCGCGACGCTCCATCCGTTGGACCGCAGCGCGACGCAGTCGATGCTGCCGCTGCACCGCAGCACCGGGCTGCCGGTCATGACCTTCGAGCTCCACGAACCCACCGGCGGCGGTGGCGGCCTGGTCGCGATCGACGGCAAGCGGGTCCAGCTCACGACCCCGCAGCTCGAGTTGATCGTGGTGATGATCGAGCGCATGGGCGTCGAAGGAGCCCTGCCCGAGCTCGAGCGGGGCTTCGTGTCGTCGTCGGAGCTGATGACCACCGTGTCCTGGGATGTGCCGGATCCCGGCGATGACCACGTGCGCCAGCTCGTCCGCCGCGTGCGGCGGCTGTTGCGTACGGCGGGCATCGACGATCTGATCGAGTCCCGGCACGGGCTCGGATACCGGCTCCGCGCGACCCCGCGGGTCACCACGCCGACGCGTTGACTACTCGACCCAGTCCTTGCGGAGCGTGCGCGAGGCGAGCACGAACAGGATCGACGAGATCACGTAGAACCCGAGGCCGGTATAGATCGCGTAGCGGAGCGACTCGTCGCCGAACCGCGGACGGAGCAGATCCGAGACCGCGCCGAAGTAGTACAACCCGACCGCGATCCCGAACAGGTTGTTGATCAGGAGGAACATCGCCGACGCGGTGGTCCGCATATGCGCGGGCACGAGGTGCTGGACCGACGTGAGGATCGGGCCGAGCCACGCGAGGTTGAGGCCGGTCGGGATCAGGAACAGCGGGAACGCGAGCAGCAGCGACGACGTGTTGACCGCGGCGAAGAAGCACGGCGTCGCGATCATGAACGCGATCGCGGGGATCAACGGATAGGACGACCGGCTCCGCGTCCCGAGCCGATCGGCGATCACGCCGCCCCCGAGGATGCCGAGGCAGCCACCGAAGAAGGTGATCGCGCCGTAGAACCAGGACCTCTCGACCAAGGTCAGGTGCAGGCTGCGCTCGAAGAACGACGGCAACCAGAACGCGATGCCATAGCCGCACACCGAGGACGCCGCGGCGCCGAACGACAGCAGCCAGAAGCTCTTCTTGCGGGCGACGATGCGGAACACCTCGAGGAACCGCGCGGGCGCCGCGGGGGCGGCGGGTCGGCCGGTCGCGTCGACCCCGCCGCGGTGCGGGTCCTTGACGGTGAACCGGAAGATCGGCGCGAGCACCACCCCGGCGAGGCCGACGACGAGGAACGCGGCACGCCAGTTGATCGCCTTGGCGATCAAGCCGCCGAACAGGATCCCGCACCCGCTGCCGATCGGGATGCCGAGCGAGTACACCGCCAGCGCGCGCGCCCGCTGCTCCTTCGGGAAGTAGTCCGAGACCATCGAGTACGCCGGTGCGACGCCGCCCGCCTCGCCGACGCCGACGCCGATGCGCGCGAGGAACAGCTGCCAGAACCCCGTCGCCAGGCCGCACAGCGCGGTGAACCCGCTCCAGATCGCGAGGGCGTAGGTCATGATCCGGCGGCGGCTCGAGCGGTCGGCGAGCCACGCGATCGGCAGGCCGAGGGTGGAGTAGAGCACCGCGAACGCGAGCCCGCCCATGAGCGCGAGCTGGGTATCGGTGAGCGACAGCTCCTTCTTGATATCCCCGGCGAGGATCCCGAGGATCTGCCGGTCGAGGAAGTTCATCGTGTAGACGATGACCAGGATGCCGAGCACGTAGTAGCGATACGCGCGCGTCGGCTGGGGAGGGGTGCCATTCATCCGCGTGACCTCCGCCACCGGTAGCAGGTCCACGCGGTCGGGAGGGGCGGGTTCTCGGGCGATGCGCGCTGGTTCCCCGCCGGCGTTGGCCTGCGTCGTCATGGTGGTTGTCGTTAGCGCAGGATCGCGTTGCGGCGCAATAGAGAAAATCGCGTCCGCGGTTAGCCCGATGAAAATCAAATGCTTGGCGAGGTTTCGGCAGCCTCGGATTGCTGCAATGCAACAATTCGGGATTGACAGGTCCCACTCTGGTCCCTAGGGTGGCGCTCGAAAGGAACTATCACCATGGCAAATCAAGAGACCACCCCGAAGGCGACCCTCCCGAAGACCGACGGCGCGTTCCCCGCGTTCCCGAGCTTCCCCAGCTTCGACCCGATGTCGATGTGGGCCGCCGGCCAGCAGACGTTCACCAAGCTGATGACCGACGCGGTCGGCCGCTGGCAGTCGTTCTCGGAGCAGTACGCGACGATCGAGCACCAGGTGTCGACGCAGGCGCACGGCGCCGTGACCCAGCTGGCGCAGCTCGCGAAGGACGCGATCACCTACGGTACGCAGCTGTCCGCCGAGGCGCGCAAGCTGTCGCTCGAGACCGCGAAGAAGATGGGCGTCGGAGCATAACCGCATGGGTGAGCTGTTCGGCACGGCGCGTTCGATCGCGATTGCCTGGGCAGAAGCAGCAGCGGCGATCGTGGGCCTCCCCGTCCGGAGACCCGCGCTCGCACAGACGCCTCGCGACGAGCACATGCTCGAAGGCGGCGCGCGGCTGTTGCACTTCCGGGGTAGCGCGACCGCGGGCAAGCCGATCCTGCTCGTCCCCTCGCTGATCAATCGCTGGTACGTGCTCGATCTGAGACCGGGCGCCAGTGTCGTCGAGGCGCTGGTCGGCGCCGGTTTCGACGTCTGGCTCCTCGACTGGGGCGTGCCGGAAGCAGAGGACCGCTACCTCGACTGGGAGGCCGTGCTCGCCCGGCTCGGCCGCGCGGTCCGCCGGGTCCAGCGGGAGACCGCGCACGCCGCGATCGGCCTCCTGGGATACTGCATGGGCGGCACGCTCTCGGTGATCCATGCGGCGCAGCACGCGGCGGACATCGCCGTGCTCGCGACCCTCGCCGCGCCGATCGACTTCTCGCTCGGTGGCATGCTGCGTCAGATCGTCGATCCAGCGTGGTTCGACGCCGACGCGGTCGCGGATGCCGGCAACGTGGCGCCGGCGCAGATGCAGGCAGGGTTCAGCGCGCTCCGGCCGACGCTCGACCTGGCGAAGCTGGTGTCGTCACCGGATCTCGCACGAGATCCGAAGGCACGCGACGCGTTCCTGGCGCTCGATGAATGGGCGTCCGACAACATCCCCTTCCCCGGCGAAGCGTATCGCCGGTACATCCGCGAGATCTACCAGGGCAACCAGCTCGTCCTGGGCACGCACCGCGTGAACGGCCGCGCCGTCTCGCTCGGCGCGATCACGTGCCCCACGCTGGTGATCACCGCATCGCGTGATGCGATCTGTCCCCCACGCTCCGCGACGGCGCTGCTGCAGCACATCGGCTCCACCGATACGGCGACGATCGAGGTCACCGGCGGTCACGTCGGCGCCGTCGTCGGCAGCCGTGCGACGACGGACATGTACCCCGCCTTGATCCGCTGGCTCGCGCCGCGCGTCAGGTAGGGTGCCGTATCCGCGGACGGTGACGCCCGGGCGGCGCCACTGAGACCGGCCGAGGCCCTGCTTGCCAGCGCGAGATGGTGTGAGATCGCGCGATGCGCTCGACGTCAACGCGAGGCGCGACGGAAGCGATCGTGTTGCGATTCTGGTCTTGCGTTCCGCGATCGGATCCGGTACGAGAAACCTGAGCGCATCGTAAGGTGCGCCGGGTCGCTGGGTGGCGACCACGTGGCGGGTACGCGTTAAAGACATTCAGGTGGATGGACACGCTCGGGCGGAGTTGCTCGCGGTCGCGCGGCCCTTCGTCCTCCGTGGCTTCTTCACAGCACAGGCGATCAACGACAGGTGGTCAACGACGGGCGGTCTCCGATCAGCGGAGCACCTGATCGGGTGACGTTTCTCATTTTGGAGGCGCTGATGTGGAGATCGATCTTGTTGGTAGTGGCGGTATGTTCGGTCCTGCTGGTCGCAGCCACTTCGCGAAGCGATTCACCCGCGTCCACGACATCACCTTCCGTGGGGCTGCCGGAGCCGGAGCCAACGCTCGAGCCCCCGGTGGTGCCGGCGGCGGGCTCCGCGGTCGCGCAGCACGATCCATTCAGGCCCTACGACATCGGCCCGAGCAACGCGGCGTGGGCCTACGAGGCTCTGACGCCCGAAGAACAAGGGACCGCGGATCGCGGTGCCGAGGCGACCGGATGGGACACGATCAACAACGGTTACGCCGCTGCCGTGCGCGGGCGCAGCGTGAAGGCACGCGCCCAGGCGGCGGCGCAGCGGCTCGGGATCGATCACCTCGGTGACACCGGGGTGATTCCGTGAAGGCCGTGGACGTCATCACGGCGTGCGCGCTCGCGAGCCTCGCCGCATGTGGCGGCTCCCCCGCAGAGGAAGCGCCGCGGCAACACGCGCGGTTCGCGTCGCTGGGCTTCGACATACCCGTTGATTGGCAACACACCGATGACACGACGGCCACTGACG
>WBZN01002138.1_pt1 | contig 11235 bp, 7 predicted proteins | sample 5204281 | NCBI WGS metagenome assembly WBZN01 (sample SAMN12344347, study PRJNA552823) | activated sludge metagenome | biome: Activated sludge suspended growth; feature: Nitrification reactor; material: Wastewater; isolation source: activated sludge from nitrification reactor of wastewater treatment... | reverse complement strand
GAGGCGAGATCATTTGCGCCGTGAGCGGTCCCATGGGCAAACGCCGACGGAGTTCACGAATCAAACGCATGGATTCATGCACCTCATCCAACCTCACTCGCATCCTGGCGCGCACATCACCGTACCGGTAGAGAGGGACTTTCGGCTGGAATTCGTGATAAGCGGCAAAGGGCCGATCGCGGCGAATATCCCGATCGATCCCGGAGGCGCGGCCCACAACCCCGATGACCGCATGGTCCCGGGCAATACGCTCGATCAACACACCCGTGTTCTCCAGACGTTCCGTCAGCGAGGCGTTCGCAAAGAGAATCTTCTCGATCGCGGCAAACTCCTGTTCGATGGAACCCAGCTCGACCTCCACCTGCTCAAGTTGTACGCTGGTCACATCGATGGCCCCACCCCCGACGCAATTAACACCCCGGAGAAAGCGCGAACCGGTCAGACGATCGTTAAGCTGCATGAGCTGCTCCTTCATCCGTCCGCAATGGGCATGAGCCAGCGCATAGGCGGTATCATTGCACATCGCGCCGACGTCGCCGATGTGATTGTGCAACCGCTCAAGCTCCAGAAACAGACTGCGTAGGTACCGGGCCCGCGACGGCACTGTGATCCCCAGGAGCGTCTCCACCGCCTGACAATAGGCCAGACTATGACCGACCGAGGTATCGCCGGAGACTCGCTCCGAAAGCGGCACCGCCGCCGTCAGCAGCTGTTGCTCGAACAGCTTTTCAACACCGCGATGTTTCCAGAAATGGCGCACTTCAAGTTGCATGATCGGCTCCCCGGCCACAGAAAACCGGAAGTGGCCCGGTTCGATGATGCCCGCATGGATCGGCCCGACGGGAATTTCAAACACCCCCTCGCCATGAATCTTCCGGAAGGCGTACTCCCCTTGCACTCGTTCCAGAACGTGGTCCCAGGCAAAATGTTTCTTGAGCGGGTGGGAGCCCTTCGGCCAATGCTCATGACGAACCAGCCGGCGCATGTCCGGATGACCGACAGGAATTAGACCAAAGAGGTCACGAATCTCCCGTTCATACCACTTGGCCGCATGGACAACGGGTGTGATCGAGGGAAACTCGCGCTCGTCGCCTGTGCAGTCGGTGGCAAGCAGCAGCCAGTCTTTGCGCTCCACCAACGTGAAGAGGTAACACAGTTCATATCGCGCCTCGCGCGGACGGTGATCCACGGCCCACAGCAGCGAGAGCGATCCCCGCAACTCCGGCTGTGCATGCAGAAAGTGAGCCACCGCCGGCACGTCCTGTTTTCGTAACCGCACCATCGGAATGCCGTGCACGGAGCCGACCTCTGTAATGGCTTGCGCAAACGCTCCCTGCACGTGCTCGACCGCTGCACGTCCGTCGGTCATAGGTTCACCTCACCACAATCACGTGGACGGCCCTGGTCACCAACGTCCGCAACGACTCGGGAAGCATGAATGCAAAGCCCAGCAACGCCACGATGATGGCCAGTACCGGCACATGGCCGACCGTCCAGGTTTCTCCCCGGGTGATCCCATCCTGGGGAGTGCCCCAGACCATCGCGCCGATGCGCGACATCATGCCCCCGAACAAGACGACGCCGAAGAACAAAAACACGCTGACGAGACCAAGACTCCGCATTTCATCGGAAATCGTCACCGCCACGAACCGGCCGACATGCATCGTGTCGGATGCAAAGTTCTGCCCAGACAGGGCCGACACCACTAACAGCTCGCTGACAAACGGTGAGAAGGGAGGCAGCCCGACCAACGCGCAACCGGCCACGAGAGTCGCCACGGCAGTAATCGGTTGCGACCGGGCCAGCCCCCGCACACCGTCGATCTCCAGGGAATCGTACCGCCGATGGATATTGCCCGCGACAAAAAATGCCAGCGCCTTGGCCAACGCATGATTGAGCAAATGGAAGAGGCCGCCGAAGGTGCCGACCAGCCCGCCCACTCCGAAGCCGATCATAGCCAACCCCATATGTTCGATACTGGAATACGCGAAGAGCCGTTTATAGTTGTGCTGGAGCAGAATGAACAGAGACGCCACCATGAACGACACGAAACCGAACATGAGGAGCAAGTTGCCGGTAAACTCGGGGGGAAGCGCCTGATCCACGAGGGCCTTGCTGCGCAACACCGTATAGACCGCCACTGTTTCCAACACCCCGGCCAACATCGCTGCAATCGGCGCCGGCGCCTCTGTATACGCATCCGGCAACCAGGTATGCATCGGCACCAAACCGACTTTCGTGCCGTACCCGACGACAATGAACAGAAACGCCAGCTTGAGCACATTGGGATCCAATTGGTTCGCCACACCGATCAATGCCGTCACGTTCAAGGCCGTGCTCGTATCGCCCAGCACCCGCACGGAGGAGTAATAGGTGAGCACGACCCCGAACAGGGCGAGGGCGATTCCCACCGAGCAGAGAATCAAATACTTCCAGCCTGCTTCAAGGGATTCCCGCCGCCGGAAAAAGGCAATCAGGAATGTCGTCGCCAGCGTGGTGCCCTCTACGGCCACCCATTGCACGCCGAGGCTGTTTGCCATCGTCGCAGCGACCATCGCGAACAAAAACATGTGAAACAGGAAAAAGAAGACACCCAGGTGCTTCGGCGCAATCACGCCTCGCACGACTTGCTCATCCATATACGACCACATGTAGAGCGAGCAGGATAGTCCGATGGCGGTGATGATGATCAGAATAAAATCCGACAGGGCATCCACATATACCAGGCTATCCAGCGTGGTGACCGATCCTTCCGCCAGCACCCGCCCCGTCAACGCCGTCTCGGCCAAGGCCAATGCCAGCATCGTCGCAAAATTCACCGCATGTAGCACCCGCGCACGATGGATCACCAGGCTGAGCAATCCGGCCACCACCGGCCCTGTCAGCAACACGATCACCGGCCACATAGGTCACCCGCTCGCGGCACGTTCGGCATGAATGCGCTCACTCCTTCAGCACCGTCAGTTCGCTGGTATCCACGCTATCAAAGGCATCCTGCAATCGATGGGTGTAAATCCCCGCGATCAGGCCCGCGACCAGCACATCGAAGAACACACCCAATTCGACGATCAACGGCATGCCATAGGCCGCCGCCGTCGCCCCCAGAAAGACACCGTTCTCCATCACCAGAAACCCGACCATCTGCGTAACCGCTTTTTTGCGGGCAATCATCGTGAAAAATCCGATCATGATGATGGCCAGGGCAATGGCCAGCGAATCCCGCGTCAGGAGATACCCCAGCGGAATGATGGGCTGCGTGATGAAGAAGGCCACAACGACCAAGCCGCCGCAGATCAACAGTCCGGCTGGAACATTGATGTTCATGATCAGTTCCCTCGACACATTGAGACGTTCGATCACCTTGCGGAGAATCCGGGGCAGCACGATCGCTTTGATGACAATGGTCAGCGCGGCGGCAATGTAGATGTGTCGATGTCCGGTCAGGAACGCGACGAGGGCGGCCGTGCTCGCGAGGAACACCGACTGCAGCGCAAACAGGTCCACACAAGCCGAGAGCCGCCGTTGCGCGACGATGGCGAAACCACTCAGCAGCAGCAGCACCGAACAGAGGTCGACCAGTTGCGAACCGAGATGCGTGGATTCCGGCACCGCGTTATCCTCTCAACGTATAGAAGAACACCAACGCCAGCAGCGCCAGAATGAAGGCCGCGCCGAGCAGCTCCGGCACTCGAAACAGCCGCAGCTTGGCAAACATCGATTCAATCACGCCGATCACCACGGCCAACCCGGCGACCTTCGTCACATACACGATGATGCCCATGGCCAAGGCGGACGGCGTCACGCTCGTCGCAATACCCCAGGGCGCAAAGACATTCACGATCAAGGTTAGAAACACCAGCAGCTTGATTCCCGCCGCCCATTCCATCAGCGCCAGGTAGCGGCCGGAATATTCCAGCACCATAGCCTCGTGAATCATCGTCAACTCGAGATGCGTCGCCGGATTGTCCACCGGCACGCGGCCGGTCTCCGCCAGCGTCACGATGAACAACGCCGCCAGCGCCATCAGATGCGCCGGCGGAGCCAGTGCAACCCCTTCCAACAAAGCGGATTGGTGGACGATGGTACTCAGATTCGTGGAACCGGCCGTCAGCGCAATGGCCAGAATAGACAACATCATGGCGGGTTCAGCCAGGGTCGCGATGACGGCCTCCCGGCTGCTGCCCATTCCACCGAATGCCGACCCGGCATCCAGTCCGGCCAAAATCAGAAAAAATGTCCCCAGGGCCAGCAGATACACCAACGCGATGATGTTGCCGGCAAAATTGAGCGGGGTACGCGAGAGAAACACCGGCATCAGCAGACCAGCTGCCACAGTCGAGGCAAACACGATGTACGGGGCGGCGAGAAAGATCCACGACGTGCTCGAGGAGATCACCGCCTGCTTTCTGAACAGCTTGACCAGATCGGCATAGGGCTGAAACAGGCTTGCGCCACGGCGGCATTGAAGGCGAGCCTTGACCTTCCGAATCACTCCGACGATACACGGAGCGAGAGCGAGCAACAGGATCAGTTGCACAACGACCAACGATATCTGCAGCATCGACTGCATGTCCTTCGTCACCTTTACTCACAGGCCCGACACAACGTGTGCCTTCACTTCGCGCCGGGGCCTACCCGGCCCATAGCAACAACACCACCAACGTCACAAAGATATAGGTCAGATACAGATGGAGGCTGCCGGCCTGAATGACGCGCAGGCGTTCCGCCGTTGCCAACAGGAAGGCGACGACCGGCTTGTACAGATAGTTTTCGAAGAGCGGCTCAATGTGGAATTCGAATCGCTGGTGCTTGATGAAGTACTTCGACTGCTCCAGAAACTCCTGCTCCAGCTTCACCGTCGGCTGATAGATCGTCTCGAACACCCGCTTGATCGGCTGCGCGAAGCCGGTTGCGGTGTATTCCATGCGCGGCGTGAGATTCAGCCCGCAGCCCCAGGTTTTTGAATAGCGTACCGGCAGCCCTGTCCCGAGCCAGCGGGCGATCAACAGCCCCATGAGACCGGCACCGACCAACAGCGCGGCCAGCACCGGCGTCGAGATGCTGGAGAACTCCACCGTCACCGGCGCAACAACCCAGCCGTCGAGTGCCAACACCTTTTCGCTGATCGCCACCCCTGTCAACGAACCGGTGACACGGTCCAATACCGGCACGATCAGCATGGGAGCCAGTCCAAGCACAATGCAGCCTCCCGCCAGGAGCCCCATCCCGATTCGCATCGATAACGGCACCTCCACCGCCTGTCGGGCATGTGTGCTGCGCGGCTGCGCCAGAAATGACATGCCGAAGGCCTTTGCAAAACAGGCCAAGGCCAGCGCGCCGGTCAGCGCCAGGATCGCGGCGGCGACGGGCAACATCAGCTTGAGAAACAGGGTCGGCAGTTGAAAGCTGAGAAAGAGGCTTTGAAAGACCAGCCACTCGCTCACGAATCCGTTGGTGGGCGGCAGCGCGGCAATCGATACGGCACCGATCAGGAAAAACAGGCCGGTCCAGGGCATGCGCCGGAGCAATCCGCCATAGTCCTCGATATTTCGCGTATGCGTCGCGAACTGCACCGCACCGGCGCCGAGGAAGAGCAGGGCTTTGAACGCCGCATGGTTGATCGTATGGTACAGGCCGGCCAGCAGTCCGAGCGCGGCCAGTTCGTGCAGGCCAAAAGTGTGGAAAATCATGCCCGCGCCGATGCCCAGCAGAATGATGCCGATATTCTCCACGCTGTGAAACGCGAGCAGGCTCTTCAGGTCATGTTCCATCAAGGCATACATGACGCCCAGGAGCGAGGACAGCGCACCGATCACGAGCACAGTGAAGCCCCACCACCAGGGAAATTCTCCACCCATGAAATCGAAATACACCCGGATTAACCCATAGATGGCGGTCTTAATCATGACTCCCGACATCAAGGCCGAGATGTGGGACGGAGCCGCCGGATGGGCGTATGGCAACCAGACGTGCAGGGGAACGATGCCGGCCTTGGCGCCGAAGCCGATCAACGCCGTGAAGAAGGCGATCGACCGCAGGCCTTCGGGGAGTTGCTGGTCGGGATGACGGAACGCCTCGAAGGAAAAAGAGCCGGTTTCCTGGAAGAAGATCAAGAACGTGAGGATGATGAACGCGGTCCCGACATGCGCCATAATAAAATAAAACAACCCGGCAGAACGAACTTCGGCTTTTTCGTGTTCCGCGACCACCAGAAAATAGGACAGCAGCGACATCAGCTCCCAGACGATCAAGAAGAAGAACCCGTTGTCAGCCATGACGACGAGCATCATCGCGAGCAAGAAGCCGTTGAAAAGAGAGCCCATTGCGGCGAGGGACGACCGACCATAGAATTCAGTCACGTAACCCAGCGCAAAAATGGACGCGGCAAGGCCGACCACGGAGATCGTGAGCACGAAGAACGACGCCAGCGGATCGAGGCGGATTGCAAAGCTGAGAAACGGTATTGTTGATCTAGCGGAGGCTGTCCAGGGCTCCGGCGCCAGGAGTCCGGCAAGCCCAAGGGCGATGCCTACGAGACCTGCCCCGATCGCAAGCCCGTGCGCGACAAGGTTCTGAATCCTCGGTCTCCCAGGAAAACAGAGAGGAAGGATGATGCCGGCCATGTAGATAGCCAGCAGGCCGACGAATAGAACGGTCATCGTTGCAGCATGAACCTCAAGGAGGATGCCGCACAACCAGACACAGAATGCATTCGATCACTCCCCCTGGTCTTCGAGATGTGAACCGGAGATTCTTGACAGCCTCTAGGAACCCTAAAACATACGGTTTGACACATCAACTGATAACCGAAAAGCGACCGTGCACGACGGACATAGCGCAAAACCCGCGCAACCATTTCATGCGAATTCAGGTTCCCCCGTGGGGCCGTGCCGGCTCCAATTGGACCGGCCCCCTCATTCTCTTCTCATTCCAGTGTCGCCAGAGGTGGCGTGCCTTATGTTCTACTGTCCGGCCTCCACCAGATGAGGCTGGGCGCTTCGCTCCCCTATTACTCCCGATTTAGTGCTCCTGCTTGTGGATCATTGGATCGATTTCTCGCTTCGTTTCCTCAAGCACGTTATAGCGAATGTACGGATGCTCCATCACCTCGTTGGCATAGAGCCGCCCGATCGGGGCCGGGACCGCAATTTGTGCCTCCACGGTCCCTTTCGAGCCGATGGTGACGGTTCGTTCAACCACGCTACGGACATAGGGATGCCAGACGACCAGCGTATAAGTGCCCGGCGGCACATCGGTCAGGGCGAACCGGCCCTGCTCATCCGTCTTAGCACAGTACGGATTGGTAACGGCCCCCCAGCTCTCCATGTAGGCGTGAAAGCCGCATTGCATGACAAAGATCCGTCGGCCCTTGCGGAGATTCACTAATTGCTTCATCGGCGGACCGGCCATGTGCTTGTGATACATCCCGGCATCACTGCGATCCTTGAGGTTGCGCGGGTGCTGCGGGTTCATCGGCAACGGCACGTTGAAGAGCACGCGCGCGCCCAAATGCGACGTTTCATAGGCCTGAATGTCGTGCATGACGGGGTCCATGTTGACCACCGTCACCATTTGATCGTCCCGTACAACCGCGGTAAACGGTTCGAACAGGCAGTCTTTCGCGTCGATTTGCGGCATGCTCCCTTCGTGAAAAGGCTTGCCCTTGTCGATCCCCTCCAGATAGACCACGACGTCGCGAAACTCGCCCGCGGGCCCGACCTGGAACGGTTGCAGAATGCGCCAGCCTTGCCCGTCCGAAATGCGCCCGCAATAGAATTGGTCCGGCAAGGTCGTGAGGTTGTAGCCTTTCGGCTTGGGGACGCTCCCTTCGAGCTTGACGATGCCCGTAAGGGTCCCACCCTCGGCAACCGTGATGGCTTCATAGGCCCAGACGGCTTCTCCGCACATGGTCGCAACCAGCAGTAAGACTGTCATGGCGTAATACATATGAGGGCTCTCCTCTACAGCGTCATACAGAGAGGCTCTGTTCATATCCGAGATTGCAGCGGTCGGCCCGCTCGACGTCGGCAGCGGGCGATGCCTTCACGAGCTTTGAGATTGTTCGGATCAGAGTCCAGTACCGCCTTCCAGTTGAATTGAGCTTCTTCATGCTGATCTAGTCTTTCAAGTAAGAGAGCCACATCGCACCGTGCGGCGAGATCGGTGGGACAGACCGTCAGCAGTTCTTGCAGTTCAGCCAGTCGCACCATCCAAGACTCATTCAACATGGGAGTACTTGCTCACTTTCTGGGTGGAGAGGAATATGCACGCCGGGCACGCGATAAGCGGTACCCCTATGAGAACAATCGAATGATGCCCACACATCCGGCAGTACTCCATACACCGCGACCAACAAAATGAGCACAATGGCGATGTCGAAGGTCACGAGTCCAAGGGTGATTCTCGCCCCGGAGACAGGCTGCGACGATAACAACGAGCTCGAGCCGTCCGGTCGATCTTTCAGGCGCGGGTGTGCTCATCTGACTAAGGCACGCCACAAGGTATGGCATGAGGTAGTGCAGGGACAATGCCTGCGGCCATGGTTTGCAGCCATTCAATGAGAGCCTGAAAGAAATAGCGTACTTGCGAGCGAGAGGGATTCCCGTTGTAGATTGTGCACGCGTGTGTTCGCCATCATCTGCAAGACTTGCAGATGATCCCGCACCGCCGGTGGCGTGGCCTGCAAATATTGCAGTCCGACATCGGGCTTGCTTCTGCGTGGGAGATCGCAATGTGGTGAGTGTTAGGCCCGGATGCCGTACTCTTTGATCTTGTACTGCAGCGCACGGAGGCTGATGCCGAGAAGTTTGGCCGCTTTCTCTCGATGATTCGTCACTTCAGCCAAGGTCCGTTGGATGACATCCCGTTCGACCCGCTCCAGGGACGTCCCCAACGTCACCACCATCGTCCGTACATCCTCCTTGCTGGCCTGGATTTCCTCCGGCAAGTGTTCGGGCTGAATCATGGCATCTTTCACCGTGACCACCAGCCGCTCCATGAGGTTTCGGAGCTGGCGAATATTTCCGGGCCACCCATACAACTGCAAGAGCCGCATGGCCTCTCGTGACACCTCTTTTGGCTCACGATGGTGCTGGGCCGTGCACTCCGCGAGAAATAGGTCTACCAGCAGGGGAATATCGTCCGCTCGATCACGAAGCGGCGGAAGCCGAATGGGCACGACATTGAGGCGGTAGTAAAGATCCTCCCGAAAGTCTCCCTGTCTGACCGCTTCCTCGAGATTGCGATTGGTGGCTGCGATGATACGGACGTCGACCGTGAGCAACTTGGTTCCCCCCAGTCGCCGGAATTCTTTCGTCTCCAATACGCGCAGAAAATCAACTTGCGACTTGAGGGATAGCTCTCCCACCTCATCGAGCAACAGGGTGCCGCCGTCGGCCAGTTCGAACCGCCCCATCTTGGTCGACATGGCGCCGGTAAACGCGCCTTTTTCATACCCGAACAGCTCGCTTTCGAAAAGATTGTCGGGCAGAGCTCCGCAATTCATCGTGATGAACGGGCCGTCGGCTCTAGGGCTCTTATAGTGGATCGCCCGGGAGATCAGTTCCTTGCCGGTTCCGCTTTCTCCCGTGAGCAACACCGTCACGTCGCTGTCAGCCACCATCTCCACCAGGCGATATACCCGCTGCATAGGTTCGCTGTCCCCGACCATGTGATCGAAACGTGTCTTGGTTTCGAGGCGATTTCGCAGAAGCTTGTTTTCCGTGGCAAGAACGTGTCGTTCGAGCGCTTTCTCGACCACGAGGGGAAAACGCTCGCGATCAATGGGTTTCATAAGATAGTCGTAGGCCCCGTGGCGCATGGCTTCGACTGCCGTATCGATTGAGCCATACGCCGTCATGACCACGACTTCCGTATCCGGCCACTTGGCCTTCAGGCGACGAAGAAACTCTATGCCGCCCATCCCCGGCATCTTGAGGTCGGTCAACACCAAATCAGCGGGGGCGGCTTCGAGTTGCTCCAGCGCGTCCTCTCCCGACCCGGCCGCGCGCACGCGGTGGCCTTTCTTTTCAAGCAAGGTCACCAACGCGCCCCGGATGTTGATTTCGTCGTCCACGACAAGGATATTCGCCCCTTGCGTCATGAGTTCACCGCAAGCCCCTGCTGCTCATGGACCGCCGCCGGTAATTGCATCACCACCGTGGTCCCGTTTCCCGGCATGCTCGACACCTGGATAGTCCCACCATGATCCTGCATGATTCGGTAAGCAATCGCGAGGCCAAGCCCGGTTCCGCTCGACTTGGTCGTATAGAAGGGCTCGAAGAGGCGAGGCAGGTCTTCCTTCTCGATACCTATTCCCGTGTCGCTCACGACAATCTCTACCCAGCGCTTCCCTTCCTCGATGCGCTCTTCCGCAGCAATGCGACACTGTCCGCCGCCCGGCATGGCATGAAAGGCGTTGACGACAATGTTCACCAACACCTGGCTGATTTGTGTCTCATCCCCCAGGACAGGGGGCATATCTTTACCTACCCAATGCTCAAGTTGAATCCTACGCTCCTCCGCTTCGAACCGCATGAGTACCACAATGTGGTCGATCAACGCGGGCAAATGCACCTCATGGAGTCCGATGGAGCCGGGTCGCGCGAACTTCATGAAATTATCGAGAATCACCGACAGGCGGCGGCATTCGGCATTCAACACGCGGAGATAATGAGCGGCCTGCTTGGCCGCCACCCCCTGCTCTTTGAATTCCTCCTCAAGGAGGTGCAAATTCAAATCGATCGCGCTCAACGGATTGCGCAACTCGTGCGCCACCCCGGCGGATAGCGTGTGCAGGGCCGCCAGTTTTTCCGCAACCCGGACTCTCCGTTCAAGAGCCAGCCATTCCGTGACGTCCTGTGCCTGGAGGATGACGCCGGCGGGCCGTCCATCGTCTCCGGTCAACTCGGCCGTACTGACGCGGATGGTGTGCAGGGTTCGATCGCGGCTTTCATAGGGCAAATCTTTCTGACTCATGTGCCGCTGGATCCGCAGCGCTGCATCAAGCGCCCCGCGGATGGTATCGCCTTCCGCAAAAACGGATTCGTACGAGTGGCCCAACAAGTCGAGCGACGCACGTTTCAACACGGCCTCAGCCGAGGGATTGACGGCCGTAATAATGCCGCTGCGGTTCAGCGTCAGGACACCGGTTGGAATGCTCTCGAGGATGTTGCGCGCCAGCCCCTTCACTTCTTCGAGGGTTCGTATGGTGCTGTCATAGTGCAGAAAGGTGAT
>WBZN01002136.1_pt1 | contig 11241 bp, 10 predicted proteins | sample 5204281 | NCBI WGS metagenome assembly WBZN01 (sample SAMN12344347, study PRJNA552823) | activated sludge metagenome | biome: Activated sludge suspended growth; feature: Nitrification reactor; material: Wastewater; isolation source: activated sludge from nitrification reactor of wastewater... | reverse complement strand
AACAGCGCCTATACGCCGAAGAAGGCGATCGAGGTGGGCAGGATGCTGGAGCAGCACGGCATCTGCCATTTCGAGGAGCCCTGCCCGTATTGGGAATATCACTGGACCAAGGAAGTGACCGAGGCGCTCAAGCTCGACGTCACCGGCGGCGAGCAGGATTGCGACCTCACCCTGTGGCGCTTCATGACCGAGATGAAGGCGGTCGACGTGGTGCAGCCCGACGTCTGCTACATGGGCGGCATCAACCGCACGCTGAAGGTGGTGGAGATGGCGAAGAAGGCCGGATTGCCGGTGACGCCGCACGCCGCCAACCAGTCGATGGTGACGGTCTTCACCCTGCATTTGATGGGCGCCATTCCGAATGCCGGCCCCTATGTCGAGTTTTCGATCGAGGGCGAGGACTACTACCCCTGGGATCGCGGCCTTTATGAGCCCGCCTTGGTCGCCCGCGACGGCAAGGTGCAGATCCCCGACCAGCCCGGCTGGGGCGTCGAGATCAGCAAGGCCTGGCTCGACAAGGCGCAGTACCAGAAGAGCGAGCTATAAGGCCAACCGTCATTGCCGGGAGCAGAAATTGAGTGCTCCGCCCCCACTTCATACTCAGCCGTCACCCCGGGCTTGACCCGGGGTCCATCGCGCAGCGGCACGAGCCCACGCCACATCACACGCCCTTGCGACGGAAATATGGATCCCGGGTCAAGCCCGGGATGACGGGCGGAGTGATGGCGCCTGCTGTGCGTCACCACCCGCGAATGCGCCACACTTTCCGCCATTGCCGGGCTTGTCCCGGCGGTGCGGCATAGGGGAAACTAGTTCCGCAGCAAACACCCGCCATCGACCGGTAACTCCACGCCGGTGATGAAGCTCGCCGCATCGGAGAACAGGAACAGCGTGGCGTCGGCCATGTCTTCCGCCGTGCCGATGCGGCCGAGCGGCACGTAGCCGGCGACGGCGCCGCGGATCTCTTCCGTGTTCCAGCGCGCCTGCAAGGGGGTGAGCGCCGGGCCCGGGCAGATGGCGTTGGAGCGGATTTTGTCGGCCGCGAGCTGCATGGCGAGCGAACGCGACATGGCGCAGACCGCGGCCTTCGAGGCCTGATAGGCGTCCTGCGGCGCCGGGTCGCCGCGCATCCACTGGATGGTGGAAATGTGCACCATCGATCCGCCGCCCGCCTCCTTCATCAGCGGCGTCGCCGCGCGGCTGGTCAGCACCATGGTGCGGAGATTGATGTCCATGACCTCGTCCCAGACCTTGAGGTCCATCTCCAGCAGCGACTTGTCGCGGCCGAACCACAGCACGCCGGCCACGTTGGCGAGGTAGTCGAGCCGGCCATGCTTCGCCGCGGTGTCGGCGAAAGTCTTGTTGACGAAGGCCTCGTCGCGCAGGTCGCCCTGGGCGAAGGTGACGTTGCCCTGCGCTTTCAGGCTGTCCGGGCAGCCCTTCATGTCGATGGCGGTCACCTTGCCGCCCGCCTTGGCCAGCGCCAGCGCGATCGCCTCGCCCATGCCGCCGCCCGCCCCGGTCACCACCGCAACGCGGTTGCTGAAATCGTAGGTCGGCTTCGGCATGTGATCCCTCCCCTGAACGGCCATGATCGGCGGACGTGGCGCAACGGCCCGGCCAGACATGACCGGGCGACTGATGGCCAAAGCCTACATCGGGAAAAATCTGCTGGATACGAAAAAATTTTCCAATTTGGATAATTTTGCTAAAGTCGCCTCAACCAGCCCGCACTTTCCCCCGGAGGATTGCCCGATGAACATCGCCACGAAGACCGACGACCGGCTGAGCTTCGACGTCGTGTCGCCGATCGACGGCAGCATCTATGCCCGCCGCCACTACGCCGCCGGATCGCAGATCGAAACAGCCCTCGCGAAAGCTGAGGCCGCCGCGAAAGGCTGGGCGAAGACGCCGCTGCAGGATCGCGTCGCCTTGCTCGCCCGTTTTGCCGAGGAGATGGTGAAGCGCGCGCCGAAGCTGGCCGAGACGCTGAGCTGGCAGATGGGAAGGCCGCTCTGGCAGGCCGACGAGACGCCACGGCTGAAACTGGTGGGCGACCTGACCGGGCTTGCCGCCGGCGAGGCGCTGGCCGACGAAGGGATGCCCGCCGATGCCGGCATCCGCCGCTTCACCCGGCGTCAGCCGCAGGGCGTCGTGCTCTCGATCTGCGCCTGGAACTATCCGGTGGCGATGATGGGCTACCTGGTGACCGCGCCGCTGATCGCCGGCAACGTGGTCATCTTCAAGCATTCGCCGCAGACGCCGCTCACCGCCGACATCGCGGCGGAGGCCTTCGCCGCCGCCGGCGCGCCGGAAGGCGTGTTCCAGGCCATCGATCTGTCGCATCCCGACGCCGAGCGCATGATCGCCTCGGGCCGCCTGCGCGCGGTCAATTTCATCGGCTCGACCGGCGGCGGACGGCGCGTCCATGCCGCGGCCGCCGGCACCTTCACCCATGTGCATCTGGAGCTGGGCGGCAAGGACCCGGCTTTTATCCGCGCCGATGCGGATCTCGACAAGGCGATCCCGCTGCTGATCGAAGGCAGCTATTCCAATGCCGGCCAGTCCTGCTGCTCGGTCGAGCGCATCTACGTACATGAGAAGATCGCCAAGACGTTCACCGAGATGTTCGTGGGGCAGGCCGCCGACGTCTCACTCGATCATCCGCTGAGCGCCAAGCCCTATATCGGCCCGGTCGTGCGCGCCGTCGCCGCCGCCAACATCCAGGCCCATGTCGACGACGCCGTGGCCAAGGGTGCCAAGCGCTTGCTGCAGCCGGGCCGCTTCAAGGCGAAAGACCTGGGCGCTGCCTATGTCGAGCCGGAAGTGCTGGCCAATGTCGATCATTCCATGCGGGTGATGCGCGAGGAGACCTTCGGCCCGGTCGCGGCGATCCAGGTGGTGAAGAGCGACGAGGAGGCCGTGCGCCTGATGAACGACAGCGAATATGGCTTGAGCGCCAGCGTGTGGACCGCCGATGCCGAGACCGGCCTGAAGCTGCTGGACGAGATCGAGGCTGGCACCGTCTATCTCAACCGCTGCGACCATGCCGATCTCTATCTGCCCTGGGGCGGGATGAAGACCTCGGGCCTTGGCCGGGTCAATGGTCGCGAAGGACTGCGCCAGGCCACCGAAACCAAGTCGTTCCATGTCCGCACCCGATTTGTCTGAGGCGCGGCTGGCCGAGCTGGCGAAGGACGCGGTGCGCACCATCGTGGCGCCCGCGGCGCCTTCGCCGGTGCTGCTGATCTGCGAGCATGCCGGCAATCTGGTGCCGGCGCCGTGGCGCAACCTCGGCCTGGCGGCGGAATTCCTCGACACCCATTTCGCCTGGGATGCCGGCGCCGCGGCGCTGACCGAGGCGCTGGCGGCGAAGCTGCAGGCGACCGCCGTGCTCGCCGCCTATTCGCGGCTGTTCCTCGACATCAACCGCTTTCCCGGCGAGTGGGATTGCTGCCGGCCCGACCTTGCCGGCATTCCGGTGCCGGCCAATCTCGACATCCACGACCGCGAGCGGGCGCAGCGCGAGAAGATCGCCCGGGCGCCCTTCGACCAGGCGGTTGCGATCTGGCTCTGCGGCCGGCCGGCGATCGTCTCCATACACAGCTTCACGCCGATCGTCGCCGGCAAGAGCCGCGATCCCGAAATCGGCGTGCTGTGGCGCGAGGAATGCCGCATGGGCCCGCCGGTCTTGAAGGCCCTGCGCGAGCAGGGCCGCTACGTCATCGGCAACAACGAGCCTTATGACTGGCGCACCTCGGACGGCTACACATTGCGCCGGCACGGCCTCGACCACGGCCTCGCCTGCCTCTATCTGGAGATCCGCAACGATCTGCTGACCACGCCGGAAAGCATCGGGCGGGTGGCCGAGGCCCTGGTGCCGGCGCTGGGCGCCGCCATCGGCGCGCTGCGGCCAGGCAAGGACGCCGCGGCGCACGATCCTGGACAGCAGGCCGGGCGCAACGGTAAAAGTGGCGACGATTTGCCGAATTCGAAAGGGAGCTCGTCCCCCCGTGGTCCGTCTGACCGTCGCCGCGAAGATTCGCGAAATCCGAAAGTCCAAAGGCCTGACGCTTGAAGAGCTTAGCGACGCATCCGGCCTGTCGGTTTCGCAGCTTTCCAAAATCGAGAACGGGAAAGCCCGGCTCACCTTCGACACCGCGCTGAACCTCTCCGGCCTGCTGCGGGTGCCGGTCACCGCCTTCCTGTCCAACCCGCCGGTGCCGCCCATCGCGCGGCGCTCGGTGACCCAGGCGGGCAAGGGCATCGTGCACCAGACCCCGGGCATGCGCTTCGAGGTGCTGTGCAGCGATTTCAAGGAAAAGCGCAACGTCTTCTGGCGCGTCCAGGTGAGCGCGCGGAAGATCGAGGATTGCGGCGGCTGGCGCAGCCATCCGGGCGAGGAGTTCGTCTTCGTGCTGGACGGCGAGCTCGACCTGCACACAGAGCATTACGAGCCGGCCAAGCTGAAAGCCGGCGACAGCATGCTGTTCGATGCCGGCATGCCGCATGCCTATGTCTCGGTCGGGCCGGGCCATGCCGTGGTGCTGATGTCCAACACCGTGCCCAGCGACAGCGACCTGGGCGCGCCCGGTGCGCCGGAATAGACGGCGCTCGATAGGCGAATTTTCCAAAAAAGAAAATTTCCTTGCGGTTCGGAAAATCGGCTCCTACCATCCCCTGAACAAGGCGCGATCAGGCGCCGCGGAAAAAGCGCAACGGCGCGGGGCACGGGAGGCGGAGACGTGCTGTCCATCGAGGGCGTCAGCAAGAGTTTCGGCGGCGTGCGCGCGCTGCGCGGCATCAGCTTTGCCTGCGGCGCGGGGGAAATCCTTGGCCTGATCGGGCCCAACGGCGCCGGCAAGTCGACCCTGGTCAACGCGGTGAGCGGCGTGCTGCGCCCGGATGCCGGCAGCATCCGCCTGGGCGAGGTCGACGTCGCCGGGCGCGGCCCGGAATTCGCCGCCCGCCTCGGCATCGGCCGCACCTTCCAGAACCTGCGCCTGTTCCCGGAGATGACCACGCGGCAGAACGTCGAGGTGGCGCATATCACCTGCGCGCGCCATCGCCCGACCCAGGCCCGCGCCATCGACATCGACGCGCTGCTCGACGAATACGGCCTCGGCGATGACAGCGAGCGGCCGGCCGGCACCCTGCCCTACGGCCAGCAGCGGCGGCTCGAGATCGTGCGTGCTCTCGCGCTGGGCCCGCAGCTACTGCTGCTCGACGAGCCCGCGGCCGGACTAAACGACTACGAAACCGCGGAGCTCGCCGACGCGGTGCGCCGGATCCGGGACCGCAGCCATTGCGCCGTGTTCGTCATCGACCACGACCTCCATTTCATCCTCACGGTGTGCGACCGCATCTGCGTGATGGACATGGGCGAAGTGGTGGCGATCGACCGGCCGGACATCATCCGCAACAACCCCAAGGTGGCCGAGATCTACCTGGGGCAAGGCAACTAGATTTTGGGCAACTAGATTTTGGGCAACCAGAGCTTGGGCAACAGACGAAAACGAGGGAGGAAGGGACCATGAACAACAAGATCACGAGGCCGCTGCTGCTGGGCCTGCTGGCGGCGGGCATCGGCGGCGGAAGCGCGGTCGCGGCGGAGACGGTGAAGATCGGCATCGCTGTTTCGCTCACCGGGCCGCTGGCGCCCTATGCCGAATCCGAAGGCGCGCGCTGCATGGCGGACCAGGTCAACAAGGCCGCCGGCCCGGACGATCCGAAGGTCGAGGTGCTGATCGAGGACAATCGCTCCGACGCGCAGCTGTCGGTCTCGCTGGGCCAGAAGTTCCTCGATGACGGGGCGCAGATCATCGCCGGCCTGCCCTTCCCCGACGCGCTGATCCCGATGACCACGATGGCGCAAAGCTACGGCGTCACCGTGTTCTCCGCGCCCAACACGCAGGTTGAGATGCAGGAACTCGGCGCCGACAACTTCATCGCCGGCGCGGTGCCCGACCCGATCAACGCCGCGGCGACCGCCAAGGTCGCCTATGACAAGGGCGCGCGCAAGGCGGTGCTGCTGACCTCCGAGGATGCCGGGTCGTGGTCGGCCAAGCTGCCGGAATGGTTCGGCGAGGCCTTCACCAAGAACGGCGGCCAGGTGCTGGGCAAGTTCAACTACAATTTCGGCATCACCGACTGGTCGCCGCAGATCGCCAGCATCAAGGCGCTCAGCGACAAGCCGGACGTGATCCATGTCTGCGGCGTGCTGCCGGATGTCGGCATCCTGATCCGCCAGCTGCGCGCCAACGGCTATGACGGCTGGGTCGCCGGCTGCGACGGCTTCGACGATCCGTCGCTGGAATCCACCGTCGGCAAGCCCGAGGATCTCGACAAGGTGATCTTCGCCACCCATGGCGTGATCGGCGACGGCGGCTCGATCGACCAGTTCCTGGCGCAGTGCAAGAGCGCCGGGTTCAAGGTCAACGGCATCTTCGACGCGCTGGGCGGCGACATGGTCGCGGTGGTGGCCGCGGCGGCGAAGAAGGCCGGCACCGTCGACCCGGTCAAGCTGCGCGAGGCGATCCGCGCCGAGGGCGGCTATCCGGGCGTCACCGCCAAGACCATCTCCTTCGCCGAGAAGAAGGGCTATCCGGTCAAGACGGTGCCGGTGATCGGCTTCTCCGCCGGCAAGCGGGTGCTGATCACCGAGGAAATGCCGACCAACATTCCATATCTGAAGTAGCATTGCGCCGGGGCGCGGCGGCATCGGTCGTCGCGCCCCAGCCGAAGGATCCGCGCGCCAGCATGCTGTCCGTCGACCGCCTTTCCGTGCGCTATGGCGCGGTGCGCGCCCTGCAGGACGCGTCGATCCATGTCGGGCGCGGCGAGCTGGTGGCGCTGCTGGGGCCGAACGGCGCCGGCAAGACCTCGCTCATTTCCGGCATCGCCGGACTGGTGGCGAGCGCCGGCGCCATCCGCTTCAACGACCGGGACGTCACCAGCCTGCCGACCGAGGAGCGTGTGCGGCTGGGCCTGTCGATGACGCCGGAAGGCCGGCACGTTTTCGCCAACCTGACGGTGGCGGAAAACCTGCACCTGGGGGCGGCGATCCGCACCGACCGCGCCGGAGTGGCCGAGGATTTCGACAAATACCTGACCCTGTTCCCGATCCTGCGCGACCGGCTGCACCAGCTGGCCGGCACCCTTTCCGGCGGCGAGCAGCAGATGCTGGCCATCGCGCGCTCGATGATGTCGCGGCCCAAGCTGCTGATGCTGGACGAGCCGTCGCTGGGCCTGGCGCCGCGCATCGTGGCGCAGATGTTCGAATACATCCAGCTGCTGAAGGCGGTGGGCGTGACGCTGCTGGTGGTGGAGCAGAACGTGATGCAGGCGCTGAAGCACGCCGACCGCGCCTATATCATCAGCGCCGGCGCCATCCGCCACGAGGGCTCGGCCGAGGAGATGCGCGCCGATCGCCGCCTCATCGATTATTACCTGGGCGGGTGAGGCAGTCATGGACTACGTCATCCAGCAAACGCTCAACGCCCTCGCCTTCGGCGCCGAATACGCGCTGATCGCGCTCGGCCTGGCGCTGGTCTATTCGATCATGAATCTGATGAACTTCGCCCATGGCGAGATCATCGCCTCCGCCGGATATTCCATGTACCTGGCGGTGCTGCTGGGCATCGGCTCGCCTTGGCTGGTGGCGCCGATGGCGATCCTGGCCGGCGCCGCGGTCGCCGTGCTGTTCGAGCGCGTCGCCTTCCGCCCCGTGCGCCATGCGCCTTCCACCACCGGATTGCTGACCGCGCTGGGGGTCAGCATCGTGGTGCAGAACCTGTTCACCCTGCTGGTGTCGCCGCGGCCGCGTTCGGTGCCGGCCTTCAACGAGCTGAGCCGCACCATCTTCATCGGCCCCTACGCGGTGTCGCTGCTGCAGATCCTGGAGCTGGCGGTGGTCGCCATCGCCATCGGCGGGCTGGTGGTCTTCCTGAAGCGCTCCACCCTCGGCCTCGCCATCCGCGCGGCGACGCGGGAATTCTCCACCGTGCGGCTAATGGGCATCCGCGCCAACCGGGTGATCGCCACCGCCTTCGCGTTGTCCGGCTTCCTGGCCGGCATCGCCGCCATCTTCATCGTCGCCCGGCGCGGCAGCGTCGACCCGGATTTCGGTTTCCAGCCGGTGATCAAGGCCTTCGTCGCCTGCGTCATCGGCGGCTTCGGCTCGCTCAACGGCGCGGTGGTGGGTGGGCTGCTGCTCGGCTTCCTCGACGTCGCCATCGTCTCGCTGCTGCCGCAGGAATATGGCGGCCTGACCGATGCCATCGCCTACGCCCTGATCGCGGCCTTGCTGGTGTGGCGGCCGGAAGGGCTGCTCGCCCGCCGCATCGAGCTTGGCGACAAGGAGATCTGAGGCGATGCGCCGATCCGCCGAGGCAACCGCAATGGCAGCGAACCCGCAGGTCCAGGCCCCCGGCCTGCGGCATCCGCTGCTGCGCTCGCTGCTCGGCGCCCTGGTCACAGCGCTGCCCATCGTGTTGATCGGCCTGCTGGTGCTCGCCTTCGCGCCGGCCTATCTGGTGCGCGTCGCCTTCGCCGCCTATGTCAACCTGCTGATCGTGCTCGGGTTGCAGATGTTCATGGGCAATTCGATGGTGGCCAATCTGGGCCAGGGCGCCTTCGTCGGCATCGGCGCCTATTCGGTCGCCATCCTGGCGACCCCGGTGGCGATGAAGAAGCTGTCCATTCCCCACGCGCCCTTCGGGCTGGGGCAGATCGCCATCGACCCGCTGCTGGCGGCCCTCGCCGGTCTCGGCATCTCCGGCGTCGTCGCGGTGCTGACCGGGCTGGTGATCGCGCGCCTGTCGGGAGAGGCGGCCACCATCCTGACCTTCAGCCTGATGATGATCGTGCATTCGGTGTTCATCCACTGGACCGATCTGTTCAAGGGGGCGCAGGCCTTTTTCGGCATTCCCCAGATTGTCGGCCTGCCGACCGCGATCGCCGCCGCGGTCGCCGGCATCGTCGTTGCCCGCCTGTTCAAGGACAGCCGCGCCGGGCTGCAGTTGCGGGCCAGCGCCGAGAGCCTGCTGGCGGCGAAGGCCTTCGGCGTCGACGTCTGGCGCCTGCGCCTCATCGCCTGGATCCTGGGCGGCATGATGTGCGGCGCGGCCGGCATCCTCTACGCTTATTTCATGGGCACGATCAACGCGCGCGCCTTCCATTTCGAGCTGGTGATGACCACCCTTGCCATGCTGATCCTGGGCGGCATGCGCACGGTCTCCGGCGCGGTGTTCGGCTCGGCGGTGCTCTCGATCCTGCTGGAGGCGATCCGCAGCCTGGAAAGCGGGGCGGAGATCGCCGGCCTTACCCTGCCGCCGCTGCTGGGGCTTTCCGGCATCGCCATGGGTGCCGTGATCGTGCTGGGCATGACCTTCCGGCCGCGCGGCATTTTCGTGCGGCTGGAACTGGATGAGGTGTTGCGGTACTGGCGGCGGCCGAAGGCCGCACCGCCGGTTCGACAAGAGAGGGAGCCGACATGACCACCGATTTCGAAGCCGATGTCGCCGCGCGCAAGGACAAGCTGCAGCAACTGCAGAAGGAACTTGCCGACAAGGGTGCGCGCTTCATCAACGTCCACATGGCGGAGGTGAACGGCGTCTTCCGCTCCAAGACCGCGCCGTTCAAGCTGTCCTATAACGGCGACGCGCTGAACGGCATCCTCTATTGCGTGCAGCACAGTGACGGCCAGCCGACCGGCATCCCGGTCTTCGCCGGCGAGATCAGCAACGACGCCAACGGCTATCCCAACGTGATGTGCCTGCCGGACCCGGCGACGGTGCGCCAGCATGGCTGGGACAAGCGCTACGCCTCCGTCATCACCAATTCCTACATGCTGGACGGCAAGCGCTGCGGGCTCGACCCGCGCGCCTTGGTCAAGGACCAGGAGGATCGCGCGCGCAAGCTGGGCTACGAGCCGATCTTCGCCATGGAATACGAGTTCGGCATCTTCCACGCCGATCATGACCTGATGCGCGCGGGGCGGTATCGCGAGCTGAAGCCCTGGGGCCATTCCTACGTCAACTACGACCTGGTGCGCGGCGGCGACTACCAGGACTTCGTCGCCCAGTTCATCGACCGTCTGCACAGCATCGGCATCGGCGTGGCGTCCTTCGTCACCGAATACGGCTACGGCATGTATGAGTTCGCCCTGACGCCGAAGCCGGCGCTGGAGGCCGCCGACGACGCCATGCGCGCCAAGCTGCATCTGCGCGAGTTCTGCGCCGAGCGCGGGCTGGTCGCCACCTTCATGACCCGTTTCCAGCCGCCGGGAAAGGAAAGCGCCTGCGGCGGCCACACCCATCAGAGCCTGTGGAAGGACGGCAAGAACGCCTTCGCCGCCGGTCCGAACCAGCTGACCCCGGTGGCGCAGCACTACCTGGCCGGCATGCTGAAGCACCTGCCCGATACGCATCTGCTGTTCCGCCCGACGATCAACTCGTACCGCCGCATGGATCGCGGCGCCTGGTCGCCGGAGGATGCCTCCTGGGGCTTCGAGAACCGCACCGCGGCGGTGCGGGCGATCACCACGCCGACGCCGGAGGCAGCGCGTTTCGAGCACCGGGTGCCGGGCGCCGACATAAACCCCTATCTCACCATCGCCGCCATGCTGGCCGCCGGGCTTGACGGCGTCGAGGGCAGGCTGCCGCTGGAGCCGGCGGCACCCGGCAATCCCGCGGCCCTCAACCGGCCGCCGCTCGCGCGCACGCTGAAAGAGTCCATGACGGCATTCCGGTCATCCGATTTTGTCACCCGCGTGTTCGGCGCCGCGTTCAAGGCGCACTACCTGCTGAGCCGCGAGGCGGAGCAGGACTCCTTCGATTCCTGGCAAGCAGCGCAGATCACCGATTTCGAGTGGCAGCGCTATTTCATCGGCACCTGAGCCGGCATTCGAACGGAGCCAAATCCAGGCCGGTAACAGCCCGCCGAGGCGCGCTGTCCACCCACCGTTGCTTCATTGCCACATCGGCCTATGGCTTATTGGGTATGGCCGGAAACGCAGGCGCTCACCAAGTCTTAAGGCGTGGCGGCGATGATCGCTGGCAATGCCACAGGTGGCATTGGAACCAAGGTGCGGCGGATGGCCGACAAGGCGCTGCTCTCGATTGACGACGATCCGCAGATTCTGGAGATCATCCGGAAAGTCGCGCTCGACCTCGGCTATCAGGTCGAGACGGCCCTCACCGCCGGGGGTTTCATGACCGCCTACTCCAGGGCACAACCGAG
>WBZN01002135.1_pt1 | contig 11242 bp, 6 predicted proteins | sample 5204281 | NCBI WGS metagenome assembly WBZN01 (sample SAMN12344347, study PRJNA552823) | activated sludge metagenome | biome: Activated sludge suspended growth; feature: Nitrification reactor; material: Wastewater; isolation source: activated sludge from nitrification reactor of wastewater treatment... | reverse complement strand
CAGTGGCCGAACGGCGGCTCGACCGCGCGTGCTGAAACGGACGGTCCTTCACCTTCGCAGCAGCCGCAGCCTGGCCGGCCCGGAGCGCCACCTGCTCGAGCTGCTCCCGGGTCTCGCGGTGCGCGGCTACCGGGTGGAGGTCGCGCTGCTCTACCGCCGCCGCCCGGGGGATCCGGTCGCGCATCCGCTGGTCGACGAGCTCGCGGCCGCGGGGATTCCCGGATGGCAGATCGACGATTCGGATCGCATCGGCCGCGCCGCCGGGCGGGCGCTCGCCGAGCGCCTCCGCCGCGGCGACGTCGCGGCGCTGCACGGCCACGATCCGAAGTCGGACTGGGTGATCGCGCGCGCGCGCGCGGCCCGCGGTAAGGCCGTCGAGCCCGGCGAGGGCCGGGGAGCGATCCGCCGCCTGGCGACGCTCCACCTTTACACCCGGACGACGCTCCCGTTGCGCCTCTATCGCCGGCTCGACCTCGCGCTCCTGCGGCGCTTCGACGGCGTCGTCGCGGTGACGGCGGCGCTCGCGGCGGAGCTCGCGGGCGCGACCCGCTGCCGGGTGATCGCCAACGGCATCGACGGCGAGCGCCTGCGCGCCCGCGCCGCGGCCGATCTGCCGGCGCTCTGTCGCGAGCTCGCCGGGCCGGGTGGGGCGGTGGCCGCGCCATTGCTGGTCGCCGCCGGGCGGCTCACGCGCCAGAAGGGATTCGACCTCCTGCTCGAGGCCCTGCCGGCGCTCCTCGGCGAGCATCCGGGACTGCTGCTCTGCCTTGCCGGAGAAGGCCCGGAGCGCGCGGCGCTCGCCGCCCAGGTGAGGCGCCTCGCGCTCGGCGACCGGGTGCGCTTCCTTGGCGAGCGCCGCGACCTCGCGGCGCTCCTTGCCGCTGCCGACCTCTTCGTGCTGCCGTCGCGCAGCGAAGGCTCACCCTACGTGCTGCTCGAGGCGATGGCCCTCGGGTTGCCGGTCGTCGCCACGGCGGTCGGCGACGTGGCGGAGGTGCTAGGCGTCGGCGCGGCCGCCGGGTCGCCGGGAGTCGTTCCTCCTGGGGACGCGCCGGCCCTCGCCGCCGCGATCTTGCGCCGGCTGCGGTCCCCGGGCGACGGTCGGGACCGCGTCGAACCGGGGTTCGCTGTCGCGACGAGCCGGCGCTCGGCGGCGCGGATGGTGGAAGAGACCGCCGCCTTCTATGCCGAGGTCCTGGAGTGAGGAGCTGCGGTTGCGCGTCGTGATGATCGATCCGGGAGCTTTCACCCCCTTCCACGACGACGCCCTCTGCCGGGCGCTCGCGGCCGAAGGCTGCGACGTCGAGCTGGTCACGGCGCCGTTCGTCTACCACCCGTGGCCGGCGGCGGTGGGCTACGCGCGGCGGGAGGCCTTCGCCGGTGGCGCCGGCGCATCCGGCCCCGCTCTCCGTGTGCTCCGCCGGTTGCGCCGGGCAGCCGCCTATCCATTCGCCTGGCGGCGACTCGTTCGCGAGCTCGAGCGGCGGCCGCCGGAGGTCGTCCATCTGCAGTGGTCGCTGTGGCCGGCGATCGAGCGGCGCGCGCTCCGCCGGCTGCGCGCCGCCGGGGTCGCCTGGGTCGAAACCGTGCACAATGCCAAGCCCCACGGCGGCGAGCGGAGCTTCCTGCCAGCGGGCTCGGCACCCTGCGCGGAGGCGGATGCCTGGGTGGCGCTCTCCGCGGCGACGGCGGCGACGCTCGCCGCGGAGCATCCCGGCCTGGCGGCCAAGGTGCGGCTGATTCCGCCGGGCATCGACGCCCCCAGCGGAGCCCCTCCCGCTGCTCCCGGTCGGCTCGACGTCGACGGACCTCGCGCCGCCGCCCGCGTCCGCCTGGGGCTCGACGCCGCGGCGCCGGTGGCGCTCTTCCTCGGTCTCATCCGGCCCTACAAGGGGCTCGATCTGCTGCTCGAGGCGTTTGCCGGAGTGCTGCGGCGCTTGCCGGAGGCGCGCCTCGTCGTCGCCGGCCTGCCGCGGCCGTCGTTCCGACCCTACGCCCGACAGATTGCCCGGCTGGGGCTGGGCGAGCGCGTCGGCACCGATTTGCGCTACCTTCCGCAGAACGTGATGGACGACTACCTGGCAGCCGCCGACCTCGTGGTCTTGCCCTATCGCGGCGCCTCGCAGAGCGCCGTGCTCGGCGCCGCGCTGGCGCGCGACCGGCCGGTCGTGGCGAGCGCGACCGGCGGCCTGCCGGAGATGCTGCCGGAGGTCGCGGCGGAGATGCTCGTTCCGGCCGGCGATGTCGCCGCGCTCGAGCGCGCGATGAGCCGCCTGCTCGGCGATCGCGCCGGCGCCGCGGAGCTCGGCCGGCGGGCCGGCAGGGCGGCGCGAGAGCGCTTCTCCTGGGCGCGATCGGCGGCTGCGACGGTGGAGCTCTATCGCGAGCTCACCCGCGCCGCCGACCGGGTGGCCACCGGCGGGCGGACGTCGTGACAGTGGCGCAGAGGGTCGGGGCGGCGGCGGACGACTGGCCCCTCGCGACAGTGATCATTCCGGTGCGCAACGAAGCCGGCTCGATCGCCGACTGCCTGCGCGCCGTGCAGGCGCAGGACTATCCGGCGGAGCGGCTGGAGATCTTCGTCGTCGACGGCGACTCAGGCGACGGTTCGCGCGAGATCGTCGCCCGCGCGATAGCGGACGACGCCCGTTTCCGCCGCCTCGAGAACCCCGGCGGCCGGGTGCCGGTGGCCTTGAACCTCGGCCTGGCCGCCGCCCAGGGCGAGATCCTGCTGCGCATCGACGCCCATACGATCGTCGCTCCCGACTACGTGCGGCGGTGCGTCGAACGGCTGCGCGACTCGGGGGCCGAGAACGTCGGCGGCCCGATGTCGCCCCAAGGCTCGAGTCCGCTCGGCCGCAGTATCGCCGCCGCGATGCACTGTCGCTTCGGCGTCGGTCCGGCCCGCTTTCGCTACGCCCGCGAAGTCGAGGAGGTCGACACGGTCTACCTCGGCGCCTTCCCGCGCGCGCTGTTCGCGCGGATCGGCGGTTTCAACGCCGCGATGGTGCGCAACCAGGACTACGAGATGAATTACCGCATCCGCCGCGCGGGCGGTCGGATTCTCGTCGACCCGGCGATCCGTTCGACCTATCTCGTGCGGCCCGACTTGCCGTCGCTGGCGCGGCAGTTCGGCAGCTACGGCTACTGGAAGGCGCAGATGCTGCGCCGCCACCCGCGGTCGCTGCGGCCGCGGCAGCTGGCGGCGCCGGCGCTCGTCGCGGCGCTCGCCGTCGCGGCGTGCGCCACTCTCGCCGCGCTCTCCGGAGTTTTCCGGCCGCAGCTGCCGGCCGCGGCGGCGTGGCTCCTGCCGGGCGTCGCCGCGCTCTACCTCCTGGCGAGCGTCGGCGTCTCGTGCTCCGTGGCCTTTCGGCAGGGGCTGCGGGCGGCGTTGCCGTTGCCGGCCGTCTTCGCGACGATGCATCTCGCCTGGGGCGCCGGGTTCTGGGTCGGCGTCCTTCTTCCGCCGCGGCTCCCGCCAGACGACGGCGCCGGCCGGGGGACGCCGTGAGCGGGGCGCCCCGGCGCTCGACCTGGACCTACGCCGGCGAAGGTCTGGGATGGGCGGCCGCGGCGGTGGCGCTGCTCTTCCAGAATCCCTACGGCGAGCTCGGACCCGAGTCCGACCGTTTTCTGCTCCTGCAGATCCTCGCGCTGGCGGCCCTCGTCGCCCTCCTGTCGGCGGCGCTCACCTCGGCGCGCGGTGGGGGTCGATCCGCCCCTGAGGAGACGTCCCCGCGCTCGCTCGCCTCCCTTCCCCTGGCGCGTTGGGCGCTCGCCCTGGCCGGCGCGGCCGTCCTCACCACGGCGACCGGAGTCGATCCGTGGCGCGGCCTCTTCGGCGCGCCGCCGCGGCTCTTCGGGCTGGCGAGCGAGCTCGCGCTGATCGCCCTGTTCTTCGTCTCGGCCCGGGAGCTCCGGGCCCGGGCGAGCCGGGAGCGCCTCGAGACCGCCGTGCTGGCGGCGGCCGGTGCCCTGGTGGCCTACGCTGTCGTGCAGTGGGCCGGACTCGATCCGCTGCGCTGGCAGGTCGATTGGCAGGGGAGACCGACCGCAGCCCAGGGCAACCCACTCTTCCTCGCCCAGGCGCTCGTCTGGCTGGTGCCGATCGCCGCCGGCCGGGCCTTCGCTCGGTGGCGCGCGGGGGAGCGCCAGGCCGCCCTGGCGGCGGCGGCGCTGGCGCTCGCCGCCGGCGTGATCGCCCTGGGCACGCAGGCGCGGGGTCCGCTCCTCGGCCTCGGCGTGGCGGCCGTGCTCTTCGTCGCGGTGGCCGGTCTCTCGAGTCCGGCGGCGCGGAGGCGCCGCGCGGGCGCGGCCCTCGCCGGCCTGCTCGGACTCGCCCTCGTCGTCGGTTCCGGACTCGCCCTGCAGCGCGCCGACCGCTTCACCGGCACTGCCGGCCAGCGCCTGCTGCTGTGGAGCTCGGTCGTCCGGCTGATCGAGGCGAGCCCGGTCTCGCGGGTCGTCGTCGGCTTCGGCCCGGAGTCCCTGGCGCTGGTGCTGCCACCCTACCTGCCCGCCGAGCTGCCCGAGCGCATCTGGCGTCCCGACCTCTACCACGACCGGGCGCACAACGCCCTCCTCGACGCCCTCGCTTCCGGCGGGCTGGTGCGGCTGCTCACCGGCCTCGCTCTCGCGGCAGCGGCCGCGGTCGCCGTGCTGCGGCTCGCCGTGCGCCCGGCCTCGAGCCACGAACGGTGGCGGTTCACCGCCCTCGCCGCGGCCCTCGGTGGCCACGCCGTGGCGGCGCAATTCGGCGTCGCCACCGCGGCGACGGCGACTCTGTTCTGGTTGAGCCTGGCTCTCCTCGCTGGCGCCGAGCTCGAGCCCTTGGCCGCCGCGCCGCACCCGCCTGCGGGCAGCAAGCGCGCGCTCGAGGCGCTGCGTCGCAGCGCGCGCAACTCGGTCCGGCTGCGTTGGCTGGCCGTCGGCGGTCTGCTGGCGATCGTCGCCTTCGGGGCCTGGGTCCCGGCGCAGCGCGAAGGCGACGCGATGGGCGGGCGCGTGCTCCTGTTGCTGGTCCTGGCGGCAGCTGGAATCCGCCTGGCGTTGGCGAGCGGCGCGGCCGCGCCGGAGGGCGTCGCGGCTGGCGGCGCCGCAGGCATCACTGCAAGCATGGCCCCTTCGCCCGGGGCGCCGGGGGGGAGAGTGCGCCGGGCGGGAACGGCGGCGGCCGTCCTGGCTGCGCTCGCCTGCCTGGCCTTCGTCCAGCTGCCGCAGATCGCGAGCGGCGTGGCGCTCAAACAGGGGCGGACGGCGCTCGAGGCCGGCCGCCCCGATCTCGCCGTGGCGCTGCTCTCCCAGGCACACGAGCGCTTCCCGGACTTCGAAGACCCTGCAGTGGCGCTGGCGCGCGCCGAGGCGCGGCTCGCCGAGCGCGCCAGCGACGAAGCTACCCGGAAGGCGGCGTTCGAGCGCGCCGCCGCGGCGCTCGCGGAGGCCCGCCGCCGCCATCCCGGGCTGGCGCAATTGGCGCTCGAGGAGGCTCACCTCGCGGCGCGTCGCGCCGACGGCGCGGGCTCGCCGGAGGAACAGCAAGCTCTGTTCGAGCGCGCCGTCATCGCCTACCGGGAGGTGCTGGCGCGCGACCCCCAGAGCTCGACGGTCCATCGCGGACTCGGCACGGCGCTCCTCGCCCTGGGCGAGCTCGACGAGGCCGGGCGCGAGCTCGAAGCGAGCGTGCGCCTCGCGCCGCGCTCCCTCGAATCGCGCCTGCTCCTCGGGCGCCAGCGCCTCGCCGCGCTCGACGAGACGGGCGCCCGCGCCGCCTTCGCCGCGGCGCGCGAGCTCGATCCGGTGCGCTCCCGCCAGCTCCTCGAAGGGTTGGTGCGGGCGCGGCCCGAAGATCCTTCGGCGCTGCGCGATCTCGCCCTGCTCGAGATCGTCGAGGGGCGGCGCAAGGAGGCGATCGCCGCCCTGCAACAGGCCATGGCGCTCACCCCGCCGCAGGACCTGCCGCCGCTCGTCCGTCTGATCGGCCTGGCGTCGGCGCTGCCCTAGGTCCGCGGAGAAACGGTTGCAGCGTCTGCGAATCGCCCTGCTGTCGTACGAGTACCCGCCCGAGACCGGGCTGGGCGGGATCGGCACCTACACATGGACCCAGGCGCACGCGCTGGCGCGGGCCGGGCACGAAGTGCACGTTCTGGCAGGCAGCGTGGACGAGGGGCGCTCGGGCGGCGCGCTCGAACCTGCCCGGGACGGCGAGGTCACGGTCTGGCGCGACGCTGGTGGGCGCGCTGCGCGCGGGTTCGGTGCGGTTCTGGGAGCCCTGGGTTGGTGGTGGAGTCGCAACCGGCTGCAGAACGCTCTGCGGATGCGCCGCCTGCTGCGGCGGGTGGCCAGCCGTCAGGACTTCGACCTGATCGAAGTCCCGGAGTGCGGCGCGGAGGGGCTCTTTCTCGACCGCCGGTGGGAGCGTCGCAAGGTCGTGCGCTTTCATTCGCCCGCCGAGCTCATCATGCCGTTCTACGCCACGCGCGCCGGCGACCGCCGTCTCTGCGCGCGTCTCGAGCGGCGCGGCTACCGCCGCGCGGCGGCGGCGACCGCCTGCTCGGAGTTCCTGGCGCGCGAGGTCGCAGAGCGGCTCGGCTATCCGCGGCCGATCGTGACGGTGGCCAACGGGATCGACCTGGGGGAGGCCGATCGCGCGGTGCCGTTCGACCTGCGCGCGACGATCGCCGCCGCCGAGTCCGAACGCGTGGTGCTCTTCGCCGGCCGCTTCGAGCCGCGCAAGGGGTCGGCGCTGCTGTGCGAGCTCGTGCCGGAGCTCCTCGCCCGGCGCGCGGTGCGCTTCGTCGTCATCGGCGAGGACCTCTTCGGCGAGGGCCGGGGAGAGCTCACGGCGCGCTGCCGTTCGCGCCAGCGTGAAGGTGCGTTGCACCTGCTCGGTCGCCGGAGTGTCGCCGACGTGCGCGCGGCGATGCGCCAGTCCGACGTCGTGCTGTTGCCGAGCCGCTGGGAGAACGCTCCCTACACGGTGCTCGAGGCCATGGCTGCCGGCGCTCCGCTGGTGGCTTCGCGGGTCGGCGGCATCCCGGAGCTGGTCGAGCCTGAGCGCGACGCTCTGCTCGCTGCCGACCAGGACGTGCCAGGGCATCTCGCGGCGGTCGAACGGTTGCTCGACGATCGCGATCTCGCGGCGAGTCTCGGCCGCGCCGCGCGGGCGCGCGTCGAGCGCGAGTTCACCGCCGGGCGCATGGCGGCGAGCTCGGTCGAGATCTACCGCAGCGTGGTGGCGAGGACCGGCTAGGTGCCGGGCGGGCACGACCACCGGGAGATGCGGCGCTTCGAGCCGCTGCGCGGCGCGCTGCGTCGTCTCGTCGCGCGCTTCCGGCGGCGTCGCGAGACCGCCCGGCATCTGGCCGAGCACCGGGCTCTCTTGAGCGACCTTTCTGCCTGCGCCACCACGGCTGCTGCGGGAGGGGCGCCGCCGCATCTGCTGGCGATCGGCGCCTGGACCTTCCCGGTGTTTTCGCAGAGCTTCGTCTATCAGGAGCTCGCCGCGCTCGCGGCGGCCGGCTTCGACGTCCGGATCGCCCGCACCGATGCGGGCGATCCGGCCGCCCTGCCGCCGCAGTGCGCCGCGCTCGCCGACGCCGCTCTGCGCCTGCCGGGCGAGCGCGCGATCACCCGCCGCGATCTGGCGCACTTCCGGCGCACCCGCCCGGACGCCGTGGCGCGACTGCTCGCGCTGCTGGCGGAGGCCAGCGGTCGCAGCGAGCGCGAGCTCCTGGCCTCCGGCCACGTGCTGCGCGGTTTCGCGCTGGCGCGCATCGCCGAGGCGTGGCAGGCGGATCTCGTGCACAGCTACTTCTTCTACGAGGGGAGCCTCGCCGCCTTCGTCGTGCAGCAGCTGCTCGGTCTGCCGCGCGGCGTCACCTGCTACGCCGACCACCGGCTCGACGACTATGCGCTGAAGCTCGTGCGGGCGCAGCTCGAGCGGGCCGATCTCGTCGTCGCGACCTCGGAGGGCGCGCGGTGCGAGCTCGTCGAGCTCGCGCCGGAGTGTTCGCCGCGGACGATCGTCAAACCGAACGCGGTCGACGGCCGGTTCTTCGCCCCGGTCGCCCGTCCGGAGCCGGCCGCCGGCGCGCCCTTCCGCCTGCTCTCGGTGGCGCGCATCGACCCGAAGAAGGGTCTGCGCGATCTGCTTGCGGCGGCCGCCGAGCTTCGCCGGCTGGATGTGCCTTTCGTGCTCGATCTGGTCGGCGGCGTCGAGCCGGGCTCGTCGTCGGGCGCCGAGGAGGAGGCCTCCCTGCGCTCGGCGATCGAGCTCTCCGGGTTGGCCGCCGTCGTCACGCTGCGCGGTGTCCTGCCGGCCGCAGGGGTGCGCGCGGCACTCGCGGCGGCGCACCTGTTCGTCGCGCCATACGTCGAGACCGAGCGCGGCGACAAGGAGGGCATCCCGACCGCTCTCCTCGAAGCGATGGCGACCGGCCTGGCGGTGGTGGCGACGCGCTCCGGGGCCGTCGCGGAGGTCGTCACCGACGGCGTGGATGGGAGGCTTCTCCCTCCCGCTGAGCCAGCGGAGCTCGCGGCAGCCATCGCCGCACTTCTTGCCGCCCCCGGCGAGCGGGCACGGCTCGGAGCGGCGGCGGCGCGCACGGTGCGGGAGAGGTTCGAGATCGGGGTCTGCGAACCGGAGCTGGCGAGGCGCCTGCGTGTTCTCGCCGGTGAGCGCCGAACGGCGCGCACCGTCCGGCGATAGAGAGTCAGTTCTTCGGCAGCGTCGGCGGCGTCTGGGGCTCAGTCGGCGTGAGCGGGGCGATCGCCGCCAGCCGGGCCGCATCGACGGTCACCGGCGTGCCGGCGAGGAGCTGGGCGTAGAAGCTCGCCCGCACCGCTTCGCGGCGCTCCTTCTGGATCCGGCTGCGGATTCCCGGCGCGAGCTTTTCGATCGGCGCCGGCTTCGCCTCCTCGCGCTCGACGAGCTTGAGCAGATACCAGCCCTTCTCGTGCCGCAGGACCGGGGAGAGGGCTCCCGGAGCCGGCAGGGCGAAGGCGGCGCGCACGAGCTCCGGGCCCCAGCGGTACGATTCGGCCTGGCCCTCGTAGATCCAGCCGAGCTCGCCGCCGACGTAGCGCGTCGCCGGATCCTCGGAGATGCTCTTCGCGAGCTCGCCGAAGTTGCGCGTCTCGGCGGGCAGCTTCGCCGCCTCGTCGCGCGCCGCGACCAGGCGCTGGCGGGTCTTCTCGACCTGAGCGGCGTCGGCCTTCTGCGAGACGGCGAGGAAGATCCAGGCGGCGCGGATCCGTTCCGGGATGAGGAACTCTTCGCGGTGGGCCTCGTAGAAGGCGGCGACCTCCTCCGGCTTCACCTCGATTTTCTCGAGCAGCGGATCGAGATGGGCGCGCAAGTATTGCGTGGTCAGCATGCGCTCGATCGTCGCCTGGTACTCGGGATCCCGGTCGAGCCCCTCCTTGCGCGCCTGCTGCAGTGCGACCTTGTCCTGGATCATCTCGTCGAGCAGCGCCTGGCGCTGCTCGACGGTCGAGAACTGGCCGGGTATCCGGCCGCCGCGCTGGGCCATCTGCAGGCGAAACTGCTCGACCGTGATCGTGTCGTCGCCGACTCGGGCGAGAACGACGGCGGGGGGTTGTGCCGCGGCCGGCGCTGCGGGCGTCGACGGCTGGACGGCCGGTGCAGCGGGCGGCGGCGAGGCGGCCGTCTTCGGCGCCGTCGTTCCGGTGACGCAGGCGGATGCCAGGAGCAGCACGGCGAGGGCGGGGAAGGAGAGGCGCATCGGCATCGGCTGGGCTCCGGCTCAGTTCACGACGGTCGCGGGGGTGAGCTCGCCGAGCTCGGTCTCGAGGCGGTCCCACTCGGCCATGCTCTCCTCGATCTTCGTGTTCAGCGTCTTCTGTTCGGCTTCGAGCTTCTTCACCTCGGCCGCCGGCGTCTTGTCGAAGAAGCCGGGGTTGCAGAACATCTCGTTGATGGCGTGCACGCGCGCCTCGGCCTTCTCGATCTCCGCGGTCAGCTTGTCGCGGCGATTCGTCAGGGTCCGGAGGTGTTTCTCCTGCGCCGGCGTCGCCGGCCCGGCAGCCTTCTTCGCCGCTTCCTTCTTCTTGTCCTGGCGGGCGCGGGCAAGGACGACGTCGGCGTCCAAATGGTCGTCGCCGCAGCGCGCCAGGTAGTCCTCGTAGCTGCCCTCGAAGTCGCGGATGCCGTTGTGGGTGATCTCGAGGATGCGGTTGGCGAGCCGGCTCACGAACCAGCGGTCGTGGGAGACGAACAGGATCGTGCCGTCATAGGCCTCGAGGCCCTCGACGAACGCCTCGATCGCCTCGAGGTCGAGGTGGTTGGTCGGTTCGTCGAGCACCAGAATGTTGGGCCTCGCGACCGAGAGCTTGGCCATCACCAGCCGCGCGGCTTCGCCACCGGAGAGGGCGCGCAGCTGCTTGTAGACGTCGTCGCCGCGGAACAGCACCTCGGCGAGCTTGCCGCGAACGAAGCCGATCGTCTCCGACGGCACCAGCTCCCAGAGCCAGGCTTCGACGCTCTGGTCGGAGGAGTCGACGAGCTCGCGGTGGTCCTGGGCGAAGTAGCCCGGCCAGGTCTCGTAGCCCCACTCGACCTTGCCGGCATCGGGCTCGACGACGCCCATGGCGATCTTGAGCAGGGTCGACTTGCCGATACCGTTGGGTCCGAGGATCGCCAGGCGATCGCCGCGCTGGACGCGCAGACTGACATTGTTCAGGACCTGGTGGTCGCCGTAGCTCTTCGAGATCCCCTCGAGCTCGAGCACCTGGCGGCCGGAGGGCCGGCGCTGGGCGAACTTGAAGGTCGGGTAGCGGCGCGACGACTGCGGCAGGCGCTCGATGACGATCTTCTCGATCATCTTGACCTTCGACTGCGCCTGGCGCGCCTTGGTGGCTTTCGCTTTGAATCGGTCGATGAACTCCTTGTGCTTGGCGATCTCGCTCTCGCGCTTCTCGATCTCGTGTTCCTTGCGATCCCGCTCGGCGCCCTTCATCTCCTCGAACTGGGTGTAGTTGCCGTGGTAGAGGAGGATGGTCTCGTAGTCGACGTCGAGGATGTGGGTCGAGATGTTGTCGAGGAATCGGTGGTCGTGCGAGATCACCACCGCGCAACCCTTGTAGGCGAAGAGGAACTTCTCCAGCCAACGAATGGTCAGGATGTCGAGATGGTTGGTCGGCTCGTCGAGCAGCAGGATGTCCGGGTCGGAGGCGAGCACCTGGGCGAGCAGCACGCGCAGCTTGAAGCCGCCCGAGAGAACCG